>Ga0213875_10002628_pt1 | contig 10644 bp, 6 predicted proteins | sample BarmaccomBMRX_R8_FD_160105 | JGI IMG/M metagenome (GOLD analysis project Ga0213875, IMG submission 160105) | Root-associated microbial communities from Barbacenia macrantha in rupestrian grasslands, the National Park of Serra do Cipo, Brazil - RX_R8 | ecosystem: Host-associated > Plants > Roots... | reverse complement strand
CAATGCTCGCGTCAGCCGTGCTCGGGTTGAGCATGATGATCGGGAGCAACCAGGTCCCGGTCGACGTGTGACCGCCAGCCCATTGGCGGGTCAACATATACCGATAGCGACCGCATTCGCTGATCACGGCATCGGAGAGCATCCGAAGCCCGCTCACCGTCCCCGCCCTCGGGAGGGGGTGGGGAACGGGGGGACGCGAGATCCTACAAAGGGGGACGCGCCCGCATCACCGCCTCGGGCGGCGCGAAAAAACGCCGCCTTTTCATCTAGTTCCGGAGTTGGTGACCCCAACGGGACTCGAACCCGTGTTTTCGCCGTGAAAGGGCGACGTCCTAGACCGCTAGACGATGGGGCCGCGGCGTGGCCCGCGCCCTAGGGCAGCGGGCGCGCATCGGTCAAGGCGCGACCGGCTAGTCGGCCCAGGCGGCATCGTCGAGGTGGAGTTCGGCGGCGCGGCGCTGGCCCCAGGTATCGAGCCGGGCGCGCCCGGCCAGCCACAGCCGGCGCGTCCCGCCGGCGCCGAGCAGCGCGTGGCCGAGCGGCGTTTCCGCCTGACGGAAGGCGACCGCCTTGACCGAGCGGCCGTCGTCCCCCGCCACCACCACCCGGACATGCCCCTGCCCCACCACGTCGGCCTTTACCACGCGCACGGGGCCCGCCGCGACGCGCGGCGCTGGCCAGCCCGCGCCATAGGGGCCGCCCGCCTCCAGCGCCTCGACCAGCGCGGGCGTGACGCCGCCGGGGCTCAACACCGCATCGAGCATCAGCGCGCGGCCGTCGCTCGCGCGGCCGACATCGGCGCCGAGGCGCGCATCGAGGAACTCGGCGAGCGCATCGACGCGATCGGCCGCGACGGTGAGCCCCGCCGCCATCGCATGGCCGCCGCCGGCGGCGAGCAGCCCGGCATCCTTGGCGGCGAGCACCGCCGCGCCGAGGTCGACGCCCGGGATCGAGCGGCCCGAACCCTTGCCGACGCCGGCGTCGTCGAGCGCGACGACGATCGCGGGCCGGCCGAGCGCCTCCTTCAGGCGGCCGGCGACGATGCCGATCACGCCGGGGTGCCACCCGCTCGCGGCGACGACCGCGACGGCGCGATTGCCCTGCCGCGCCGCCTGCTCCGCCGCGGTCTCCTGGACATGCGCCTCGATCGCGCGGCGCTCCTGGTTGAGGCGATCGAGTTCCGCGGCGATCGCGGCCGCTTCGCTCGCATCCTCCGTGGTGAGCAGCCGCACGCCGAGATCGGAGCGGCCGACGCGCCCGCCGGCGTTGATCCGCGGCCCCAGCGCGAAGCCGAGATCGTGGCACGACGGCGCGCCCTTGATGCCGGCGGCATCGAGCAGCGCCGAAAGCCCGACATTGCGGCGTTCCGCCATCAGCCGCAGCCCCTGCGCGACGAAGGCGCGGTTGAGCCCACGGAGCTGGGCGACGTCGGCGACGGTGCCGAGCGCGACGAGATCGAGCAGCGCGATCAGGCGCGGCTCGGGCCGATCGGCGAAGAAGCCGCGCCCGCGCAACGTCCGCAGCAGCGCCGCGCCGAGCAGGAAGGCGACGCCGACCGCCGCGAGATGACCGTGCGCCGCGCCTTCCGCCTCGTCGAGCCGGTTGGGATTGACCAAGGCGAAAGCCTCGGGGAGCGCGGCGGCGCACTTGTGGTGATCGACGACGATCACGTCGAGGCCGGCGGCGCGCGCCTGGGTCAGCGCCTCGAACGCCTGCGCGCCGCAATCGACGGTGACGACGAGGCTCGCCCCGCCCTGCTTCAGCCGCACCAGCGCCTCGCCCGAGGGGCCGTAGCCCTCCATCAGCCGATCCGGGATATAGGCCTGCGGATCGAGCCCGAGCGCGCGCAGCAACCGCACGAGCAGCGCCGCCGAAGTCGCACCATCGACGTCGTAATCACCAAAGATCGTCACCGCCTCGCCGGCCGCGACCGCATCGGCGAGCCGGTCGGCGGCGCGATCCATGTCGCGGAAGATCGAGGGGTCGGGCATGAAACCGCGGATCGTCGGCGCGCGGTGCAGATCGAGCGCGTCGCGCGGACAGCCGCGCGCGAGCAGCAATCGTGCGGTCAGATCATCGGGCGCGAAGCCCTCGTCGCCGTTCGCGAAGGCACGCCAGCGCCACGGCTGGCCGAGGATCGAACGATCGACGTTGCAGGCAAGGGTCACCCGCGCTGCTTAGCGCGATGGCGGCGCGGCGTGAATCCACCGCCGCCGCTTATCCCCAGTTACGATGGTCAGGCGGCGGCTTCGACGGGGGCGCTCGCTTCGTCGAGACGGCGCAGCTGCGCGTCGGTCAGGCGGAGCGTGGTCGCCCCGAGCAGATCCTCCAGCTGCGAGACCTTGGTCGCGCTCGCGATCGGCGCGGTGATGCCGGGCTGCGCCATCGTCCAGGCGAGCGCGACCTGCGCCTGCGTCGCGCCGGTTTCGCCGGCGACCGCGTCGAGCGCGGCGAGCACCGCCATACCGCGATCGTTCAGATATTTGGTGACGAAGCCGCTCCGCGCCTTGCCGCCGGCGTCGGCTTCCGAGCGATATTTGCCGCTGAGGAATCCCGAGGCGAGGCTGAAATAGGGGACCACACCGAGCCCCTCGTCGATCACCAGTTTCTGCAGCGCGCGTTCGAACGCGGGCCGCTCCATCATGTTGTAGAGCGGCTGGAGGACGGTGAAGCGCGCGAAGCCGTTGTCGTCGCTGACGCGCAGCGCCTCGGCGAGGCGCGACGACTTGTAGTTGGAAGCACCGATCGCGCGCACCTTTCCCGCGCGGACGAGCTTGTCGAACACCGCAAGCGCGTCGAGGATCGGCACGTCCGGGTCGTCACGATGCGCGAAATAGAGGTCGATATAGTCGGTCTGGAGCCGCGCCAGCGACTCGTCGACCGCCGCCTCGATCCGGCTCGGCGCGAGCCCCTCGCCGCCCGTACCCGCGAGCAAGCCGACCTTGGTGGCGATCAGCACGTCGTCACGCCGGCCGCGCCGCTTCAGCCATTCGCCGATCATCGTCTCCGATTCGCCGCCCTTGTTGCCGGGCGCGAACGCCGAATAGACGTCGGCGGTGTCGATCATCGTGCCGCCCCCGGCGACGAAGGCATCGAGCACCGCGAAGCTCGCGTCGCGATCGGCGGTCCAGCCAAAGACGTTGCCGCCGAGGACCAGGGGAATCGTCTCCAGGCCGCTCACGCCCAGCTTGCGTTTCTCCATCATCTGTCTCCTTGCCCGTTCTGCCGGGTCTCGGCTCGCACTCCGCGAGCCCCGACCGATCCGTTCGTCCTGAGCGCCGTCGAAGGACGTGCCTCAGAGCGCAGCGCCTACACCATGTGCTTCGACTTCGCTCGGCACGAACGGGAAATAAGATCGCGTTCCCGGAGAGGCGTGGCCAGTCCCGAGATCACCGCTCCCTAGACCACCGCGCGATCGAGCGTGACGTGGCCGTCGCGCTTCAGCTGTTCGATCGCGCGCTTCACGTCCTGGCTCGATCCGCGCGGCAGCACCAGCACCGCGTCACCGGTCGCGACGATGATGAGATCCTTGACGCCCACCGCGGCGACCAGCGGTCCGTCGGTGCGGATCAGGCAGCCCGAGGTATCGATCGCGACGACCTCGCCGCGATGGACGTTGCCGTCGCTGTCCTTCGGCGCGATCTCGTGCAGCGCATCCCAGCTGCCGACGTCCGACCAGCCGATCTCGACCGGCACCACCGCGACGCGCTCGGCCTTCTCCATCACGGCATAATCGACCGAATCGGATGGCGAGCGGCGGAACGCATCGGCCTCCGGATACAGTCTATCGCCAACCCGACGTCCGGCGACGACTGAAGCGCGCACCGCCTCGGCGATCTGGGGCGCATGGCGTTCGAGCGCGTCGACATAGCTGCCGGCGCGGAACAGGAAGATGCCGCCGTTCCACGCATAGCGGCGTTCGGCGAGATAGGTCTCGGCGACTTCGCGGCTCGGCTTTTCGACGAATTTCTCGGCGCGATAGACGCCGGCATCGAGCGCAGCGCCGATGCGGATATAGCCGTAGCCGGTCTCCGGCTTGTCCGGCGTCATGCCGAAGGTCGCGAGCCAGCCGCCTTCGACGACACCGCGCGCCGCCTCCACCGCGGCGCGGAAGCCGATCTCGTTCTCGATGACGTGATCGCTCGGCATGACGAGCAGGAGATCGTCGGGATCGGAAGCCGCGAACGCGGCGAGCGCGATCGCCGGCGCGGTGTTGCGCGCGTCGGGCTCGAGGATGAGCAGACCCGACGCGACGGCAGTTTCGGCGAGCTGCGCCTCGATCAGATCGGCATGCGCGGCGTTGGCGACGATCACCGGCGGCGCATAACCCGGCCCCTGCGCGCGGCGCACCGTCAGCTGCAGCATCGTTTCGGGATGGGTGAGACCGAGCAACTGCTTCGGCCGTTGCGATCGCGACAGCGGCCACAGCCGCGTGCCCGATCCGCCGGAGAGGATGACCGGGGTGATCGGCCTCGGTTCGCTCATCGTGTCGATTCTCCGTTCGCTACGCGAATCCCGCTAGCCGCTATGTTGCGGCGCGACAATGACAGCCATCGCGACGGCTGTTTCAGGAAATATTTGTCAATTTCGGCGACAGGTCGGTGTCGGGATGTCAGGCTAGGGCGACGGATCTGAGGCGGCGGTGATACGGCTGTTCAAACATTACGTCCCCCACGCCGTGCTGCTGCTCGGCCTGATCGACTTCTGTCTGCTCGCCTTTGCCGCCGAGGCCGCCTGGTTTCTGCGCGCCTGGCAGATCGGGGTCGACACCGGCACGCTGCCGTCGCGGATCGGCCGCTCGCTGGTCTTTGCCGCCGCGCTGCAGACCGCGATGATCGCGGTCGGCGTCTATGGCGCCGAGGCGCTGCAGTCGCTGCGCTTCGCCGCGGCGCGGCTTACCGTCGCGATCTCGCTCGGCGTGATCTTCCTGTCGCTGCTGTTCTTCGCGCTGCCCGGGCTGTCGCTGTGGCGATCCCACCTGCTCTACGCGATGCTGCTCGCCGGCGGCCTGCTGATCCTCGTCCGCGCCGTGCTCGGCCGGCTGATCGGCGGCGAGGCGTTCCGCCGCCGCATTCTCGTGCTCGGCGCCGGTGCCCGCGCTGCCCGGATCGAGGAACTCGCCCGCCGCCCCGGCAGCGGCTTCACCGTCGCGAGCTTCGTCGCGATGAGCGACGGGCCGACGCGCGTCGGCCATGCCGTCCGCCGCGACGACATCGACAATCTTTCCGACCACGTCGTCGCCTGTCGCGCGAGCGAGGTGGTGCTCGCGCTCGAGGAGCGGCGCAACGCGCTGCCGCTCGCCGACCTTCTCCGCGTCAAGACCACCGGCGTGCACGTCAACGATCTCTCGACCTTCCTCGAGCGCGAGACCGGTCGCGTCGATCTCGATTCCACCAACCACAGCGCGCTGATCTTCTCGGACGGCTTCTCCTCCGGCCAGCGTGCCTCACGCAGCCTCAAGCGCCTGTTCGACGTCGCGGTGAGCGGCATCATCCTCCTGATCGGGTTGCCGATCATCCTGCTCGGCGCGCTCGCGGTGAAGTTCGAGAGCCGCGGCCCGGCCTTCTACAAGCAGAAGCGCGTCGGCCTCTACGGCGAGGAATTCGAGGTCATCAAGCTGCGCTCGATGCGCACCGATGCCGAGAAGCCGGGCCAGGCGGTGTGGGCGCAGAAGGACGATCCCCGCGTCACCCGCGTCGGCCGCTTCATCCGCAAGGTCCGCATCGACGAGCTGCCGCAGCTGTGGACGGTGCTCAAGGGCGAGATGAGCTTCGTCGGCCCGCGCCCCGAGCGCCGCCAATTCGTCGACGATCTCGAGCAGCGCCTGCCCTTCTATGCCGAGCGCCACATGGTGAAGCCGGGCATAACCGGCTGGGCGCAGATCAACTATCCCTACGGCGCCAGCCTCGAGGATGCCCGCCACAAGCTCGAATACGACCTCTATTACGCCAAGAACTACACGCCCTTCCTCGATCTGCTGATCATCCTGCAGACCGTCCGCGTGCTGCTCTGGGCCGAGGGCGCGCGGTGAGGTGTCGTCGCGAAGCCCCTCCCTGGAAGGGAGGGGTCGGGGTGGGTTGCTATGCGGCGAAGCGCCCGCGCATCTCCACCCCACCCCCAGCCCCTCCCCTGAAGGGGAGGGTAGCAATACGATGATCCATCTCTTCACGCTATGGACCTATGGCGCGGCGGCGCTGGCCTATGCGCTGATCGCCGCCTGGCAGTTCCGCGGCTGGGCAGACGGCGGCGCGCGCCGCGCCTTCGCCATCGCCGCGACCGCGACGAGCGCCTGGGCGCTGAGCGTCGCCGCGTTCGATCTCTACGCCGTTCCCGCGCTGATCGGCGCCTCCTTGCGCAATCTTTCCTGGCTCGCGTTCATGCTGATCCTGCTCGGCGGCGATGCCGGCGACGATCGCAAGCGCGCGGTGCAGGGCCTGTTCGCGGTTCTGGCCGCCGTCGTGCTGACCCGCGCGGGGCTCGCGCCGATGCTCGCCGAATATGCCGGCAGCCCGCGCATCATCGCGGCGATCGAGCAGGCGCGGCTGGTGCTCGGCATCACCTTTTCCGCCGGCGCGCTGATCCTCGTCCACTATCTCTACACCGCCGCCCTGCCCGAAGCGCGCTGGGGCATCCGCCTCGCCATGCTCGGCCTCGGTGGCATGTGGGCCTATGATCTCAACCTCGATGCGGCGAGCTGGTTCGGCAGCGGCTGGTCGCACGCGCTGCTGATGTCGCGCGGCGCCGCGATGCTCGCGCTCGCGCCGGTGTTCGTGCTGGCGGCGCTGCGCAACCGGCGCTGGAAGCTCGGCCTGTCGCGCACCGTGACCTTCCGCTCGCTCTCGGCGATCGCGATCGCGGGCTACCTCGCGACGATGGGCGTCGTCACGCGGCTGCTCGAGGCGATCGGCGGCGAATATGTGCGCGTCGCCGAAATCCTGTTCGTGTTCGGCGCGACGCTGGCGGCGATGCTGCTGCTGCCGTCGGGGCGCGGCCGGGCCTGGCTCAAGGTCAAGGTCGCGAAGCATCTGTTCCAGCATCGCTACGATTATCGCGAGGAGTGGCTGCGCTTCACCGCGACGCTGGGCGGCCTCGTCGATCATGACGAGCCGCTGCCGGTCCGCGCGGTCCGCGCCATCGCGGACATCACCGAAAGCCCCGGCGGGCTGCTGCTGCGCGTCGACGAGGACGAGCGGCTCGCGCCGTCCGCGCGCTGGCGATGGGAGGGCGCCGCCGAGACGCATGCCGATCGCGGCTTCGCCCATTATCTCGAAGCGAGCGAACGCATCCTCGAGCTCGATCTGCTCCGCAGCGGCGATACCGATCTGCTCGAGGAGGCAGCGCTGCTGCCGGCATGGCTGCTCGAGAACCCGCGCGCGTGGGCGGCGGTGCCGCTGATCCACGGCGAGCGGCTGGAGGGCGTCGTCGTGGTCGCCCGCCCCGCGATCGACCGGATGCTCGATTGGGAGGATTTCGATCTGCTCCGCGTCGCCGGACGGCAAGTCGCGAGCCACCTCGCCGAAGCGCGCAGCCAGGAAGCGCTCTCCGCCGCACGCCGCTTCGACGAATTCAACCGCCGCTTCGCCTTCATCATCCACGACGTGAAGAATCTCGTCAGCCAGCTCAGCCTCGTCGCCCGCAACGCCGAGCGCCACGCCGACAATCCCGCCTTCCGCGCCGACATGGTGGCGACGCTTAAATCCTCGGTCGACAAGCTTAACGAGCTGCTCGCGCGGCTTTCGCAGCACAACACGGCCAAGGCCGAGGAGCCGCGCCCGCTGCCGCTGCGCGATCTCGTCGAGCAGGTGGCGCGCGCGCGTTCGGTCGGGCACGACGTTCGCGTCGCGGGCAGGAGCGACGTCGTCGCGCTGGCCGATCCGGCGCGGCTCGCGCAGGCGCTCGGTCACCTTGTCCAGAACGCCGCCGAGGCGAGCCCCGACGATGAGCCGGTGTGGATCTCGATCGATCGCGTCGGGCTCGACGCCGTTGTCGCCGTACTCGATCGCGGCTGCGGCATGTCGGCCGACTTCGTTCGCGGGCAGCTGTTCAAGCCGTTCGCCTCGACCAAGCAGGGCGGCTTCGGCATCGGCGCCTACGAGGCGCGCGGCCTCGTCGCGGCGATGGGCGGCCGCCTCGAGGTCGAAAGCCGCGAAGGCGAAGGCAGCCGCTTCGCGATCATCCTGCCGATCGGCGCCGAAGAACCCATGCGGAGACGCGCATGACCGTGCACAATCATCCGGAAGGCCAGATCGGCGGCAGGGCCGGCGCGCTGCCCAAGCTCCTCATCGTCGAGGACGACGAGGGTCTCGCCCGCCAGCTGCGCTGGGCCTATAACGCCTATGAGGTGATCGTCGCAGGCGACCGCCAGTCGGCGATCGACGCGCTCCGCGCGGAAGAGCCGGCGGTGGTAACGCTCGATCTCGGCCTGCCGCCCGATCCCGACGGGACGAGCGAGGGCTTCGCGACGCTCGACGCCATCCTCGCGCTCAAGCCCGACACGAAAGTGATCGTCGCCTCCGGCCATGGCGCGCGCGAAAGCGCGCTGCGCGCGATCGCGTCTGGCGCCTATGATTTCTACCGCAAGCCCGTCGAAATCGACGAGCTCGGCCTGATCGTCGGCCGCGCCTTCGCGCTGCATGCGCTGGAGGCGGAGAACGCGCGGCTCGCGGCAGCGGGCGGCGAGACGACGGTGCTCGGCGGGCTCGTCACCGCCGCGCCGGAGATGCTCAAGGTCGCGCGCACGATCGAGCGCGTCGCGAGCGCCGACGTTTCGGTGATGCTGCTGGGCGCTAGCGGAACCGGCAAGGAGCTGCTCGCCCGCGGCGTCCACGAGAAAAGCCGGCGCGCCAAGGGCGCGTTCGTCGCGATCAACTGCGCGGCGATCCCCGAGACCTTGCTCGAAAGCGAGCTGTTCGGCCATGAGAAGGGCGCGTTCACCGGCGCGGTCCGCACCACCGAGGGCAAGATCGAACTCGCGCAGGGCGGCACCTTGTTCCTCGACGAGATTGGCGACGTCCCCCTCCCCCTCCAGGTCAAGCTGCTGCGTTTCCTGCAGGAGCGCGTGATCGAGCGGATCGGCGGCCGCAAGCCGATCGCGGTCGACACCCGCATCGTCTGCGCGACGCATCAGGACGTCGACGCGATGGTCGCCGACGGCCGCTTCCGTGAGGACCTCTACTACCGCCTCGCCGAGATCGTGATCCGCATCCCCACGCTGGCCGAGCGCACCGGCGACGCCGCGCTGCTCGCCCGCCATTTCCTCACGAAGATGGCGCCGCAGCTCAACCCACAGGTCCGCGGGCTCGCCCCCGACGCGCTCGCCGCCATCGGCGACTGGCGCTGGCTGGGCAACGTCCGCGAGCTCGAGAACCGCATGAAGCGCGCCGTAATCATGGCCGAGGGCAAGCTCGTGACGGCCACCGATCTAGATCTCGAAGGCAAGGGCGAAGGCGAGCTCCTCAACCTCCGCACCGCACGCGAGATCGCCGACAAGCGCGCGATCCGCGCCGCGATTGCGCGCAGCGAGGGCAATATCTCCGCGGCGGCGCGGCTGCTGGGGATCAGCCGCCCAACGCTGTACGACCTGCTCAAGAGCTACGGGATGCAGGGGGACTGAGGTTCCAGCAAGCCGTTCCCCGGCGAAGGCCGGGGTCCAGTCCTGAGCGGGATTCCGCGCGGCAGCGCGGGCGCGCTATCGCGCGCGTTTTGCAATGCGGGCTGGACCCCGACCTTCGCCGGGAAACGGAAAGGCGGCTAGCGCCCACTTGCTGACGTTCATCTCCCCTCCCTGGAAGGGAGGGGCCGGGGGTGGGTTGCGGCACTCGGAGCGGTCGCTAGACTGCGCCGATGTAGCGGGTTCCGCCGGAGCTGACGAGCAACGCGCGTCGCCTGCGCTCCGGATCGACGTTCGAGGAGCGTCTGCTGTGGAGCGTGCTTCGTCAGCAGCGGCCGCGCTTCACCCGGCAGCTCGTCGTCGACCGCTTCATTCTCGATTTCGCCTGCCGTAGCCTGAAGATCGCCATCGAGGTCGATGGTGGTCAGCACGGCGTTTGCGGCGATGAGGACGCGAACCGCAACGCTGAACTCGAGCGACGCGGATGGATCATCCTGCGGTTCTGGAACAGCGAGGTGCGGAACGCGCTTGCGGCTGTGGTCGGGGCTATCGACGAGGCGATCGCCCGCGCCGCAACCCACCCCCCAACCCCTCCCTTCCAGGGAGGGGAGCTGAGGCAGCTATCCACCAATGCCAGCCGCCTGACAGCCGCGAACGAAGCAAGAACATCCTTGACATTTCCCGCCAGTCCCGCTACAAGCCCCGCCGTCGCACGAGGCTCCTGACGAGAGGCCGACACGCGGCGGGATGGGACGACGCGGGGCCACGCGTCGCGATCGTCCAACGGCCGGCGCGCCAGGGCCTTCGGGGTCCGAACCCTGACGCAAAGACCATCAACCAGGCCAGCGCCCGGCTTCCATGCTCGTGCTCATCAGGCATGGCCCGCGGCGTCCGTCACAACGAGCCAATTCCCGCCGCCGGCCCGACGCGCCCGCGGAAATGGGCGAGGTGCTCCCGCGGGAAAACTGGGACACCCGCAAAGCCCCGATGGCCGCGAGGCACGCGAGGGGCGCCGGCCGTTTCTCCCGCTCCCG
>Ga0213875_10002627_pt1 | contig 10652 bp, 7 predicted proteins | sample BarmaccomBMRX_R8_FD_160105 | JGI IMG/M metagenome (GOLD analysis project Ga0213875, IMG submission 160105) | Root-associated microbial communities from Barbacenia macrantha in rupestrian grasslands, the National Park of Serra do Cipo, Brazil - RX_R8 | ecosystem: Host-associated > Plants > Roots... | reverse complement strand
CGCGTCCGCACAACTGAGTGTATCACGCAATTTTGAGAGGGGATTCAGTGAGGCGTCTGCTGAAATATCTTGCTTTCACGCTCACTAGCTGCTCGCGCTAAGATGATTCGGATGATTTTCTCGCCATCGCTGCAGGGCTGCTATCGTGTCAGCCAACCCTGCTGTTGCAGCACCTGCCGGAACCCCGGCGTATCGAGTGAAACCGCTGGGAAATACATTCCGACAAGCGTGCGCGTCCACCAGGCGCCGGTTTGCTTTCGGACGTCGGGCGTAGTGAAGTGGTACTCATACAATCGCGCGCGCACATACCGCGGCGGATGATTAGGAAACGGATTTACTCTCAGCAGACCTAACACATCGTGATCGCCTTCGAGCAGTTTCGCCATGAAATTCGCGAACCATGGATAATCGGCGTAGTTCGACATCGCGGCGAACCACATTAACCAATCCAGGCGCAGATGGTACGGAGCGATTTGCGGCGGCATATAGCGCACATCTCCCGGCTTACCCTTAAACTCGTATTCGCGCCACCGCGCCGATTCCGTCAGGATCGCTTCGTCCGTACCTTCAACTATCACTTCGTAGCGCGGCCGCGTGATACTGCCGAACGCTCCATAGGTACCTACTAAGTGCAGCGAGTTGAAGCTCGTGTTCATGACCTGGCGCGCCGAGAGCATGTTCACGACGACCGGAATGCTCATCAACCCAACTACTCCCGCGAGTCCGAACACGATCCACTTATAGACAGGTCCAGGAGCGTGCATAACAGGGCCCGTAAACATAACGATTTTCGATAGAAACGCCCCGTCGATCGTTGAGAACGCGAGCACCAGGGTCAGCCAGTTCAGCCACGACAGGTTGCCGCTGATGATGATGGAAAGCTGGAACAAAATCGTAATCACGCCGGCGATCCCGGCGAAGGGCTGCGGCAGAAAGTAAGCGAACGGAACGATCAGCTCGGCGAAATGATTAAACAGCACGCCGCCGTGCTTCGTCCACTCCGGCCCCCAATGCAGATACCAGCTCAGCGGATTCGGCATCGGTTGCGTTTCGTAGTGATAATCGAGGCACGTCAGGTTCCGCCAGCACTCGTCGCCCCGCAGTTTGATTAGACCCGCGCCAAACATAATCCGAAACAACAACCATCGGAATAGCCAAATTCCAACCGCTGGAGGCGCGATCTTAGCGTTGCCAAGAAAGATCGCGAAGAAACACGCCTCAAGTAAGATGGACTCCCAACCAAACCCATAGAAAGTTTGACCTACATTTACAAACGACAAGTAAATCAGATAAATCAACGCCCACACGCCAACTAAGAACCAGATATTTAGCCGTTCGAGAACGCCGCTGACAACAAGACACGAAAGCGCGATCCCGACCCATGCCGCGGTCACAAAGGCCCAATCACGCGGAAATAAATAGAACATACTCGGCGAAGCGCGAAACGGCACCTGCCGAACCCACAGCGGCACAGGAAGTAATCCGCGCTCTCCCAGCAAGGGACGGAATTGATTCAGCGCTACGAGGAACGCTATGAGGCAGATCACTCCAATGCCGCGATACAGCAGCAACCGGCTAATCCAATATCCTTTTGGATCGCTCACAAACGGTATTATGCGACCGGAGTGCGCCGCCGCAACGGCATGCGTAACCGGAGCACGCGTTCGCGCGCCCGTTCTTCCTCTAGATTGCGGCCGCGGGCAAGGAGCAAATCGTTCAAGGAAACCATCCCGACGAGCTGTTTGTCACCTTTATTCGAAACCACCGGGAATCGCGTGAAGCCCGTCTCAGCCATCCGGTACACCACCACTCGCAGCGGCTCATCTTCGGAAGCCGTGACGGCTTCACCCGAGACAATGTCGCGCAGCGAGGTACTGGCCGCGCGGTCCCGGGCGTCCTCGATCGCTTGCGCCAGGTGATTGCGGCTGACCACGCCAATTAACTGCCGGTCGTTTCCGATCACCGGAAACACATGCTGGCCATGCGGTCTTTGGCCCGGACGAATCATTTCGCGCGCCTGCTCAAGCGTCGCGTCATCGGGCAACACAACGACGTTCGTCCGCATGACTTCGCGGACAAACAGAATTTCGAGCGGATCGGTCGCATATTCCCGGCTCAAGTGATATCCGCGGCGTGAGATTTTTTCCGTCAAGATCGACCGCCTGAGCGCCAAGACCGTAAAAGCATGTGCCAGGAAGCAAGCAAGCAGCAGTGGCAAGAGCATGTTGAAATCGTGCGTCAGCTCGATCGCGAATACGATTCCGGTGAATGGCGCGCGCATTGTGCCGCCGAGGATCGCGCCCATGCCGACCAGCGGCCAAAAACCGTTACCGAAATGCGGCAGAAACATGCCCGCAAGACCGCCCAGCGCGGCCCCCATCATTAGCAACGGAGCAAGAACTCCGCCCGACGTCCCCGACCCGAGCGAGATCACCCAAATGGTCGATTTGACCAACAGCACTCCCAGCAGCACCGCAAGCGGCGCGTTCCCCTTCAGCAGTAAGCCGATGGTGTCGTAACCGACGCCTAGTGCCTGCGGGAAAATCAGACCGCCAAGACCTACAAACAGACCGCCGATGGGAGGCCACCACATCCAGTGGATAGGCAGCTTGTGAAAAGCGTCTTCCGCGGCGTACACGCCTAACGTGAGCAGGCCCGACAATGCGCCCGCCGCGATCCCGACGATGACGCAACCCAGCAGCCCTTCGGGACCGATAAAGGCGGGATGCGAAGGCACATGAAACAAAGGCCCCAGGCCGAGAATATAGCGTCGCGCCGCTCCGGCCGTAACGCTCGCGAGCGCAACCGGGATCGCGCTACGCGGTTTCCATTCGAACAGCAGTAATTCGACAGCCAGCAACGTCGCCGAAAGCGGTGCAGCAAATGTCGCAGACATTCCAGCCGCGGCCCCCGCCACTAGCAGCGTCTTGCGCTCGGCGCTGGTCAGATGGAAGAACTGCGCGATCATCGAGCCGAACGCGCCGCCGGTCATGATGATGGGACCTTCCGCGCCGAACGGGCCACCCGAGCCGATCGAAATGGCCGCAGAGAGCGGCTTCAAAACCGCAAGCCTCGGTCGAACGCGGCTTCCGCCCATCAAAATGGATTCGATCGCTTCCGGTATCCCATGCCCTCGAATGCGTTCCGACCCGTAGCGCGCCATCAGCCCGACAATCAACGACCCCACAACGGGAACCGCCACCGCAAATACGCCTAGATGATTTCCGGCCGGCGAAGTCAACGCGGTATCGATGCGCTGGTAATAAAAAATATTCGTAAACAGCCCGATCAGCTTCAGTAGAAACCAAGCCACATAAGCGGCCAGAAAGCCGATCACTATCGCAAGCAGCGAAATCGGGATGACCTGGCGTGTGGTCGTGAAATCGCCTAGCTCGGTCGCCCGTTTCGGCGCGGCCCGTGTACTCATATCTCAATTCTCGCGCCCGCTTGCTTCGGCTATTCGCTATGAGAGACAATGAATCCCATAAGGCGAACAAATGGCGAATACGGCTAACATGCTCGCGCAGAACTGGATCACGGAGCATTCCTTTGAGCAGTTCGCGCCGCTCAATCTTCCCGCCCTCGAACGCTTGTTTCCAAGCGGCTTAGCTCGTGGCATTCTTGGCGAAATCCACGGCAACCGCTCCTCGGGCCGTACCGCGATGTGTCTGAACGTTCTCGCTCAGGCGACCGCGTGCGGCGAATGCTGCGCCATCATCGATTCGAACGACAGTTTCCATCCCGCATCGGCGTCCGTTGCCGGCGTCGATCTCGCGCGTCTGGTCTGGATACGCTGCCAGGGAAACGTCGAGCATGCGATGCGCGCGACGGATCTCATTCTGCACGCCGGCGGATTCGGGGTCATCGCTCTTGATCTCTGCGATGCCACAGCGCGCGTGTTGAGCCGCATTCCGCTGTCTTATTGGTATCGCTTCCGCCGCGCCATCGAAAACACGCAAACGATTCTGTTGATCTTGGCTCCTTCCGCACAGGCGAAATCCGCAACCGCGAGCGTGAAGCTTGAAACGAAAACATTTGCATGGTCAGGAAAGCCTCCATTCGAGACCGTTCGCACGTTGAGCGTCCAGGCGACGCTCGCAAAATCGCCCACCGCGGACGTGAAACCGCTGGCAGACGGAAGCAAAGTGCGATTACACCGTGCCAAAATGAGCTTTCGTGCTCTCGACTGAGCTGGTTCAGATCAGCGCACCTGCCGTTTCACCTCGTCTGCCCGCTTGGCTTCGGAAGAGCCGAACGCATTTCCAATCTGTTCACGAGCTAAAAGCGCAACTGCGCGAGCGACGCCTGCATACTGTCTGTGAATCGGCCCGGTGTCCGAACATGCACGAGTGTTTCGAACGCGGCGCCGCGACATTTATGATTCTGGGGAATCTGTGCACGCGCGGATGCGGCTTCTGTTCGGTCCCGAAAGGGTCGCCGCACAAGCGCGAGTTTTCGCTCGATCCGGAGGAGCCGTTACACGTGGCCGAGATGGCCGCTCGCATGAAGCTGCGCTATGTGGTGATCACGTCCGTCAATCGCGACGATTTGCCGGACGGCGGTTCGCGGCATTTCGCGGAAACGGTGCGGCAAGTGCGCAGGGCGCTCCCAGGCGCACGGGTTGAGGTTCTGACGCCCGATTTTTGTGGCGATTTAGATGCAGTCTCGCGAGTGCTCGATGCCGGGCCCGACGTGTTCAATCACAATATGGAGACGGTGCAGCGGCTGTACAGGCGCGTGCGGCCGCAGGCCGATTACCTGCAGTCGTTACGAGTGCTCGCGTTTGCAAAACGGTATCGGCCGGATGTGCTGACGAAATCGGGATTGATGGTCGGGTTAGGTGAATCCGCGACGGAAGTTGAGGAATTGCTGCGCGATATTCTCGCCGCGCAGGTAGATGTTGCGACCGTCGGCCAGTATCTACAGCCTACCCGGCGAAATCTGCGCGTAGCGGAATTCGTGACGCCCGCGCAGTTCGATGCATACCGGGATTACGGAATCGCGGTCGGCTTCCAGATGGTTTTCAGCGGGCCATTTGTAAGGAGCTCCTATATGGCCGATCACGTGAGCGAAGAAGCTGCCCGGGCAAATGCCTAGGCCCTTTTTCGTCCCTCAGCACTCGCGATTCATTTTCGAAAACGCACTGCTCTCGCTGCTCACGGCGGTGCTGCTGGTTTTCGTTTTTCCCAAGTTCGATTGGCATGTATTGGCGCCGGTAGCGTTGACTCCTTTGCTGATAGCGTGCGCGCGAACGGGGAACGGATGGCAACGATTCATATATGGATGGGGAACGGGCATCATCTTTTGGTTTCTGCTGTGCACATGGATTCAGTTTGTGCTCGAAGTATACGGCGGGATGGGGCGATGGGGCGGATGGGGTTCCTTCCTTTTGTTCGCGATTTTGAAGGGACTGCATTGGGCCGTCTTTGCAGTTCTTGCCGGGCCGCTGATGAATCGCGTGTACGCCGTGCCGGCGGTTGCGGCTCTGTGGACGGGTCTCGAACGGACGCACGGTACGTTCGGGTTTGCATGGTTGGCGCTTGGGAATACGGGCATCGACATGTCGCTACCGCTGCGGCTCGCTCCTTGGGTCGGAGTGTACGGCCTGTCGTTCGTGTTCGCGATGATGTCGGTGGCGGTCGCGTGCGTGTTGCTGCGGTTCGGCCGCATGCGCCTTGCACCGTTGCTCGCTTTACCTGCGTTGTGGCTATTGCCCGCCATTCCGGAAAACGTTCCGGCGGCGGAGAAGGCGGTGATTGTCCAGCCCGACATCGATCCCGCCATCGAGTGGACATCTCTTGCGGCAGATAGAACGGAACAGCAGTTGGCGTTGCTCTCGGGGGCATTTCCCGCGCCGCTTCTGATTTGGCCGGAGCTGCCGGCTCCGCTTTACTACTACGACGACCCGCAGTTTCGAATACTCGCGGGCGACATCGCGCGCCATCACGGCTATTTCTTATTCGGCACCGTCGGATACACAGCGAAACATGAGCCGCTGAACTCAGCTGTGTTGTTGAACCCAAACGGCGCGGTTGAGGGGCGGTACGACAAGATGTACCTCGTGCCGTTCGGTGAGTTTGTGCCGGCTGTGTTTTCGTTCGTGAACCGAATCACGAAAGAGGCGGGCGACTTTGCGGCGGGACGGGATGTCAAGGTGCTGCCAGCTGCGGGGCAGAGATTAGGTGTCTTCATTTGCTACGAATCGGCGTTTCCGCATCTGGTGCGGCAGTTTGCGCGTATGGGAGCCAATGTATTGGTGAATATCTCGAACGATGGATATTTTGGGCATTCCGAGGCGCGGGAGCAGCATCTTGAGTTGGTCCGGATGCGGGCGGTCGAGAACCGAAGATATATTGTGCGAGCCACCAATGACGGCATCTCGGCGGTGATTGATCCGGCAGGGCGAATTGTGCGGCGGTTGCCGTCGTATCGGGAACTGGCGAGTGCCGTATCGTACGGAACGGTGGAGGGGACGACGTTCTACACGCGGCATGGGGATTGGTTCGCGTGGGGATGCCTGGCAGTCGGGATTGCGCTCGCGATTCCGTGGCGGCGGACAGCGCGCGAATGATCCTGTTCTTGCGGTTCATCTCGCATTTCTCGCTCCTGATGATTTCGTGTTTCGCCTTTGCGGCACTGGCGGCATGGCGCGGCATTCGCGACTCCGTTCTGCTTGGGCTGCTCGGGTTGGTGGGGATCGCTTTGCCGGGCTATGTGGCGTTCTTCCTGTGGTTTCTTTCGCGGCCTCTCGGACACGCCTTCAGCTTTGTTTTGCCGCTGGCGGAAATTGCCTGGCTCGTTTGGGTGTGGCGCAGGATCGAAGCGGATGCGAAGGCGGCTCTGAAGCAGTTGCTTGTTCCCGCGGGATTCGTTTTCTCCGCGTCCTTGCTGGTTTTGTCTGCCGGATTCCTGTGCGGCGGAATCGAGAAACCGCTGGAGACTCCCTGGACGCGTTTTTCGCATCGCCTTCCGCCCGATAACATGATTCCGTTTGTGTTCGCAGAGGAGGTTCGGTCTCGATGGATCGTAAAGCCGATGCTGGCTGACTGGCACTCAAGTGACCGGCCGCCTCTACAGTCCGGAATCGTGCTTTCGCAATTTCCTTTCCTGCCGCAACCCCGCGAGTTGGGATATATGGCGCTTGCGGTTACATTGCAGAGTTTGTGGATCTACGCGATGTGGCTGCTGCTCGTTGCGTTTGGCGTTTCCCCGCGCGCAATCGTGCTGATTTTGACCGTCACATTGTTTTCAGGATTCACGTTTCTGAACACGTTCTTCGTCTGGCCCAAGTTGTTGGCAGCGGCGCTGATGATTGGCTTCAGCACGCTGGTGCTGGTCGATCGATACTACGTCCGGTTGCGCGAGGACGTGATGCTAATGATCGTGGCCGGAGCGTTGCTCAGCTTGTCAATGCTCGCGCATGGAGGCACCGCATTCGCATTCATCGGACTCATCATCACAGGCGCGCTCTTGCACCGCCGATTGCCATTAAAAAGCGCGGGCGTGATCTTCGGCACGGCGGCGGTGATTTACCTTCCCTGGACGCTGTATCAGAAACTGTTCGATCCACCTGGCGATTTGCTACTCAAGTTCCATCTAGCCGGCGTCGAGCATCCAAACGGGATTGGTTTGTGGGAGACGGTGCTTGGCGCGTACCGCAAGCTGACGCTTCAACAGTACATATCGGGCAGATGGCTCAACTTCGTCTTCGTATGCGATCACATGTCGGACTATTGGCGCAGCGTTTGGCATCTGGTCTCGTCGGCGCTCACGGGCAGGTGGGATTTGGCCGGAAGCGCAGCCAAAGACGTGCGGATTCTCACGTTTTTTTATTTTGCGCCAAACATGGGATTTCTTGTGACGGGAGTCTTGGCCGTTCTCGCGGCCATAGGTAAGCGCTACCGCACGCCAGACTGGCGGACGGCAGCACGGCTATGGGTCTACGTGGTCAGCACTCTGTTGCCATGGTGCGTGATCATGTTCCGGCCGCTGAGCACATCCATTCATCAAGGAACCTATGTGGCGGTGTTGCTCGCGTTTGCGGCCGCGATACTTACGCTCTGGACAATATCGCCGTGGCTGGTTTTTGCGATTGCGGCGCTCGAGATTCTGCTGAATCTGCTCGCATACGGGGTGTTCACAACTGCCGGTGGGCAGCTCCAATTCGGCCAATTGGTCTTCTTGCTATTAGGTCTAACGTTTGTTGGATTACAGTTGCGACGAATTTGGCGGTGTTCAACCGTTGGCTAACGCGCCCGCAGTAGTAAGGACGCCGCGAAACTATTCGCCCACTATCGCGGTTACCATTGCTAGGCCAAGCCAGATCGGGTATAGTCGAAGTCTCAGCAGAGTTATAAGTCCGTGGCGCGATAGTGTCTTTATCAACCAAAGCGCAGGTTGAGGTGTTGGGAGGAAGAAAGATGTTCTGCCGTCTTGCGTGTGTAGTGTTGGTGAGTGCTGCAGTCTGTGCCGCACAGAGTTCAACTGTGCCGTCGATCACATCGGTGACGACGAACGCAGCAATTACTCAGATCACGATTTACGGGACAGGTTTCGGAGCCGCAGCCACGCCGCAGGTGACGTTCGGGACGACGGTGCTGACGGTGGTGAGTCACAGCGCTACGGAGATTACGGCCGATTTGCCGGCTTCAACGGTGCCGGGATCGTATTTGCTGATTGTGAAGAACACATCGAGCAATTACTCGGGTGCGTTCGAAGCGGCGATTACTGCTCCAGAGGAGCCGGGGCCGCGTGGGCCGACGGGGGCGACCGGTGCGACCGGAGGTCAAGGGGTGCAGGGACCGACCGGCGCGACGGGTGCGCAGGGGCCGCCGATTTCCTTCGAAGGGACGTGGAGCAATACAACGACGTACAGCACGGGGCAGGCTGTCTTTTACAACGGCTCGAGCTGGGTGAGCCTGGTGAACAGCAATATCAACAATCCGCCGAATTCATCGCCGAGCGATTGGGCATTGTTGGCGCAGCAAGGTGCGCAAGGAGTCACGGGGCCGACAGGCGCGACCGGCGCGGTCGGAGCTACCGGCGCGACGGGTCAAATCGGACCGACCGGATTCACGGGACCGACGGGCGCGACAGGCGCGACTGGGACAACGGGAGTGACCGGCAACACGGGAGTTATAGGGCCAACGGGTCCGACCGGATTCACAGGCCCGACGGGAGCCACAGGCGGGACGGGCGCGGTCGGAGCCACCGGCGCGACCGGCAACACGGGAGCTATAGGGCCAACGGGTCCGACCGGATTCACAGGCCCGACAGGAGTGACCGGCAACACAGGAGTTATAGGACCGACGGGTCCGACCGGATACACAGGCCCGGCGGGAGCTACGGGAGCAACGGGAGCGACCGGCAACACAGGAGCTATAGGGCCGACGGGTCCGACCGGATACACAGGCCCGACGGGAGCAAATGGCGTTGGTTCACCCGGACCCACCGGACCCACAGGACCAACCGGCAGCGGTGGAACAAGTGTGTGGGGCGACGCGGAGCTTGGTAATGTCACCATCACGTCTGCCTCGCAGTGGACCAATAGTAGCCACAATGGTTACGCGGACACCGGCAATCTGCAGTTCGGCAATCTCACGATCAATGCGAGTATCAGTGTCGATAGCGGCACTGTGATCCGCGCGACCGGCACGGTGATTATCAACGGAACTGTCACCGTGAATCCCTTACCGAACCAGCCCTACCAGACGAGTGGCGTCTCGCAAGGCGTAGCGCTATCGCAGTCCAGTACGGCTGGTATTGGCGGCACCGGCGTGTCGCTGCCGCAAGCCGCATCGATATTTCACCCGCCCATTTACGCCGGCGGCGGCGGCATCGGTGACACTGGCATCACTACTGGCGGCGGCGGCGGCGGGGGAGGCTCTATCGTCATCCTCGCTGAGGGTGGAATCACGATTAGCAGTGGTGGCATAACGGCCAACGGCAGCCCCGGTACAACCGACACTTCGGATGGAGACTCGGGTTCGGGAGGCGGCGCAGGCGGCATTATCATTCTGGCCTCGAAGGGCACTATCTCGAATAGCGGTAGTCTGGCAGCCAACGGCGGGAATGGCAGCAATGCGGCGGCCTATCAGTATAGTGCCATTCAATACGGCGGCGGCGGCGGCGGCGGGGGGATCATCCATGTTCTTAGCCCGACCGCCTCCTCGGTAAGCGGTACCCAGGTGAACGGCGGATCCGGGGGCTCTTCGGCGACAGCTGCCGGCGGCTCGGGTGCCACTGCGGGCGGCGGCGGCGGCGCTTGTGGAGGGAATGGCGGAAGCGCGAGCGGTACCGCTCAGGGTGGCTCTAACGGGTACATCATCCTGACAACCGTCACAGACCCAAGCGCACTGTTTTCCTGATTCGCCACGCGCGGCTACACCTCTACCCACGCGCGCTTGGTCGCGCTTTCGACGATCTTCTCGTGCAGCGCGTCTGGCCGAGCACTATCGATTGACAAGTTGCGCGAAGAGCGGGAGAAGTCGCGCTTGAGTACCGGTGATCGATTATTGTGAACACCCACGTTGATCGCGTCGGGATCGTTCTGATCCCACGCGAGGCCCGCCTTGCTGCCGAAGATTTCGAATGCTAGGTAATGGTCTGGCAAGTCGGCGTCTTCGACAATGAACGCGCCGCGTGTCTTGTCA
>Ga0213875_10002626_pt1 | contig 10654 bp, 8 predicted proteins | sample BarmaccomBMRX_R8_FD_160105 | JGI IMG/M metagenome (GOLD analysis project Ga0213875, IMG submission 160105) | Root-associated microbial communities from Barbacenia macrantha in rupestrian grasslands, the National Park of Serra do Cipo, Brazil - RX_R8 | ecosystem: Host-associated > Plants > Roots... | reverse complement strand
CGGCGGCCGGTCGACTTGAGGGTCAGGCGGCCGTTGCGCATGGTGCCGATGCGCTGGGCGCGCTTGGCCACGGTGGAGTCGTGGGTGACCACCACCACGGTGAGGCCGTACTCCAGCCAGAATTTTTCCAGCAGGGTCATGATCTCGTCGCGGGTGTCCTCGTCGAGGTTGCCGGTCGGCTCGTCGGCCAGCAGCACCTTGGGCTCCTTGACCAGGGCGCGGGCCAGGGCGACGCGCTGCTGCTGGCCGCCCGACAGCTCGGTCGGGACGTGCTTGGCCCGGTCGGCCAGCCCGACGTCGGTCAGTGCCTTGAGCGCGCGTTCCTTGCGGTCGCTGCCGCGGATGCCCAGCGGTACCAGCGCCGTCTCCACGTTTTCCTGGGCAGACAGGGTCGGGATCAGGTTGAACGTCTGGAACACGAACCCGATCGACTGGGCCCGGACCTGGGTCAGGTGGACCTCACGCATCTGGGCCAGGTCCTGGCCGTCGAAGTCGACCACCCCGGCCGTCGGCCGGTCCAGGCCACCGAGGATCTGCAGCAGGGTGGACTTGCCGTGACCGGTCGGGCCCTGGATCGACAGCCAGTCCTGGTCCTCGATGACCAGGTCGATGCCGCGCAGCGCGTGCACGGTGTCCCGGCCCTTCTGGTAGTCCTTGGTCACGCCGCTGAGCTTGTACATGTCACGCCACCTTCGCGAGAGCGGCGGCCGGGCGCAGGCGGGCCGCCCGCCAGCCGCCGAACGATCCGGCGATCACGCCGCCGGCGATGGCGAGGACCACCGCGAGGACGATGATGCCGATGGTCACCGGCGCGGTCAGGTGGACCGCCACGGTGTGGGTGGCGGCGGCCGGGTTGAAGCGCCGGAAGCCGCCACCGCCGCCTGCGCCTCCGCCCGTGCCGCCGAAGCCGCCACCGGTGGCCCCGGTCCCGGTCCCAGCCCCGCCCGCGGTGAACTGGCGGGCGCCGCCCGGCGTGGCCGAGCCGGTCGCGGTGTTGCCGACCGAGGCCTTGAGCGGCGGCGCCAGCTTGTCGACGAGCTGAGCGCCGGCCAGGCCGAGGGCCACGCCGACGATGCCGCCGATGACGCCGATCGCGATCGACTCACCCATCACCTGCCAGACGATGCGGCGGCCGCGCCAGCCGAGCGCCTTGAGCGTGCCGAACTCGCGCACCCGGCGGGACACGGCCGACATCGTCAGCAGGCTGGCGACCAGGAAGGCGGCGACCAGCACGATGATGGCCAGCCACTTGCCCAGGTTGTTGGCCAGGCTGGAGGTGCTGGCGAGCGAGCCGGTGACCTCGTTGGCCAGGTCGGAGGAGTTGGTGACGGTCGACGAGGGCACCGCCGCCGAGATCTCCTTGGACACCGTGTTCACGTTGGACGCGCTGGTCGAGGACACGTAGATCGTGTTGACGTCGTTCTTGAGGCTGGCCAGGGTCTGGGCACGGGCCAGCGGGATGTAGCTGTCGGTGCTGCTCTGGCCGGACGGCGTGGCGACGATCCCGATGACCTTGAAGCTGGTCTTGGCGATGGTGATGGTGGAGCCGACCGTGAGCTTGTTCGAGGTCGCGTAGTTGGAGTCGAGTACGGCCACGTTGGCGTTGTCGTCGGCCGCGGTGAACGTCCGGCCGGAGGACAGCTTGCCCGAGCTGAGCGGGCCGAGCTCGCCGGTGCCGATGTCGACGCCGTCGACCGTGAACGAGCTGGGCGTGAACGAGCCGGCGAAGCCGCCACCCCCGCCGCTCCCGCCACCGGCGCCGCCGAAGCCCCCGCCCCCGGTACCCGAGCCCGAGCTGTTGATGGCGGGGATCTTGCCGGTGATCTTGGTGTCGGTCAGCGTCAGCCCGCCGGCCGCGGCCGCGACCCCCTTGAGCTTGGACACCGTGGCCACCGAGGTCGACGCGATCGAGCCGTAGCCGCCGGAGCGCAGCGTGTCCACGTCGATGGTGGTGCCGGCCGCGGGCCGGGTCCGGGTGCCGGTCTGGCCGCGGAAGCCGAACGCGCCGGTCCCGCCCGACCCGGCGGTCGGCGTCTTGGTCACGGTGATATCGGTGCCCTCGCCGTAGAGCGAGTGCAGCACGCTGGCCTGCGCGTTCTTGACGCCGGAGGACACGGACGTCACGACGATCACCAGGCCGATGCCGAGGGCCAGGCCGACGGCGACGATTATGGCCTGGCGCATCCGGCGGCGAAGCTCACGCCGGAGGTAGGTCAGGAACATCGGGGGCGCTCCTACAGAAGCCGTCGCGCGCCGGAAAGCGCGCGGATCGCCTCAGATATTGGCGGCCATTCCTGAATGAAAGTTAAGGACAGTCTCTCCGCAGTCCGCGATGTAGGACACGAATTGGTAATGAACGGGACGCGAAAACGCCCGGGCGAAAAGGTCGCCCGGGCGTATCCGCAGGATGGCAAGGGTCAGATGCCGCGCGCGGCCCTGATCGTTTCCTTAAGGGAGCCCATCGTGGCCAGCACCGCCGACGGCTCGTAGCCGCAGTGCGCCATGCAGTTGGCGCAGCGCGGATCCTTGCCGCGGCCGAACTTCTCCCACTCGGTGGTCTCGATCAGTTCCTGGTAGGTCTTCACGTACCCGTCGGCCATCAGGTAGCAGGGCTTCTGCCAGCCGAGCAGCGAGTAGGAGGGGATGCCCCAGGCGGTGCACTCGAAGTCCTGCTTGCCCTCGAGGAAGTCGAGGAACAGCGGGGTGTGGTTCAGCCGCCACTTCTTCCGGCGCCCGTCCGCGAACGCCTTGCGGAACAGCTCCCGGGTCTCGGTCACGCCGAGGAAGTGGTCCTGGTCCGGCGCCTTCTCGTAAGCGTAGGCGGGCGAGATCTGCATCTCGTCGATCTCGAGGTCGTCGTTGAGGAAGTTCATCACGTCGATGATCGTCTGCGGCGTGTCGGTGTTGAAGAAGGTGGTGTTGGTGTTGACCTTGAAGCCCTTGGACTTGGCCAGCTTGATCGCCTCGACCGCCTGGTCGAACACGCCCTCCTTGCAGACCGACTCGTCGTGCCGCTCCTTGAGCCCGTCGATGTGGACGACGAACGCGAAGTAGGGCGACGGCTTGAACTTGTCGATGTGCTTGGGCAGCAGCACCGCGTTGGTGCACAGGAACACGAACTTCTTCTTCTTGAGCAGCTGGCTGACGATCTCGCCGATCTGCGGGTGCATCAGCGGCTCGCCGCCGGCGATCGAGACCATCGGCGCGCCGCACTCCTCGACCGCGCCGACGGCCTGCTCGACCGGCATGCGCTGCTTGAGCACGGTGTGCGGCTGCTGGATCTTGCCGCAGCCCGCGCACTTGAGGTTGCACGCGAACAGCGGCTCAAGCTCCACGATCAGCGGGAACTTCTTGTTCCGGGTGATCTTCTGCTTGGCCAGATATGAACCGATGCGCATGCTCTGGCGCATGGAAACGCTCATTACTGCCTAACCTCCTTGGGCAGGCTGAATCGGATGGACTCAGTCCTGGTGACACGCTCAGCCACCGTGACGGGGCCGAGCCCGCCGAGTGCGTCGATGATGTCGCTGACCACGGCGGGCGGCGCCGACGCGCCTGCGGTCAGACCGATGGTGGACACCCCGTCGAGCCAGCCGAGCTGGATGTCCTCCGGGCCGTCGATCAGATGGGCGGGAGTACCCGCCCTCTCGGCGGTCTCAACCAGCCGCCGGGAGTTCGATGAGTTGGCCGAGCCGGCCACCAGGACCAGGTCGGCCTCGGCCGCGACCGCCCGGACCGCGTGCTGCCGGTTGGTCGTGGCGTAGCAGATGTCGTCGCTGCCCGGCCCGCGGGCGGCCGGGAACCGGTCCAGCAGCGCGCTGGCCACCCCCTCGGCCTCGTCGGCGGCCAGCGTGGTCTGCATCAGGTAGGCGATCTTGCTTTCGTCGCGCGGCTCGAGCGCGAGCACGTCCTCCGGGGTCTCGACCAGGACGGTCGACCCGGGTGCCTCGCCCAGCGTGCCTTCCACCTCTTCGTGGCCGTGGTGGCCGATCAGCGCGACCAGGTAGCCGTCGTCGGCGAAGCGCCGGGCTTCCTTGTGCACCTTGGCCACCAGCGGGCAGGTCGCGTCCACGACCGACAGGCCGCGCCGGGCGGCGTCGTCGCGGACGGCCGGCGCCACCCCGTGGGCCGAGAACACGACCGGGGCCCCGTCCGGGACCTCGTCGAGCTCGTCCACGAAGATCGCGCCGCGCTGCTCGAGGTCGTGCACCACGTGGGTGTTGTGCACGATCTGCTTGCGCACGTAGACCGGTGAGCCGCGCTGCTCGAGCACCCGCTCGACGATCTCGATGGCCCGCTCGACCCCGGCGCAGAACGACCGCGGGCCGGCCAGCAGGACCTGGCGCTCGCCACAGGCGGCCGCCCATCGGTCCAGCACCGGGCCGGCCGCCCGCAGCGACCGGAGCGCGGCCAGGCCGCCGCTGACCAGGCTGGGGTGCAGCAGCGGGCGCCCGGGGGTGTCGGAGATGGCGCGGATCACGGCCAGCGGACGGCCCTGGGCGGCGGCCGCCAGCGCCGCCGACTCCATGTCGGCGGCGGTCAGACCGGCCGCGGCCAGCTGGCCGCGCTGGTCACCGCGGACCAGCCGCTCGGTGGTGCCGATGCGGCCCGCGTGGGCGGTCAGGCCGACCCGCCGCAGCTCGCCCAGCAGCAGCGGCGCGGCCGGTGAGCGGACCGCGGTGGCCGGGTCGGGCTGCCCGTCCCGGACCATCGCCACCTCGGTACCGACGACCAGGTCACCCGGGCTGAGGTCGGGCGCCAGGCCCGCGCCGGTGCCGAGGATCGCCATCGTCGCGAACGTGCCCGCCTCCAGCTCGGCCGCCCGGGCGGCCGCCTTGGCGGGGCCGTAACCGGTGCGCAGCACGTCGGGGGCGGCCCGGCGGGCGGCCCGGCGGCCACTGCCCGCGGCCCGGGCGCTGTCCCGCAGGCCGCGGCGGACCGCGCGGGCCTCGAACCGCAGCGGCGCGCACACGAGCTGGGGGTCGCGCGGCCCCGTGGACTCGGTCATCGGGTGCCTCCCGCGATCGGCCCGGAGGTGACGCCGACCCGGTCCCCCGGCCCGCCGTGAGCGGGGATCGCCCGCACGTAGCGGCCGAGGGCGCTGATCGGGAAGGCCATCCGGTACAGGTGATAGTTGATGTAGAAGTCGCCCGGGAAGCCGGTGCCGGTGAACTCCGGCTCGTTCCAGGACCCGTCGTCCAGCTGGGTGGCGGCCAGCCAGGCCACCCCCCGGTCGACCGCTTCGGGGGCGCCGCCCGCGGCCAGCAGGGCCAGCAGCGCCCAGGCGGTCTGCGAGGCGGTCGAGGTACCGCGCCCGGCCTGGCTCGGGTCCACGTAGGAGCGCAGGTCCTCGCCCCAGCCCCCGTCCGGGTTCTGGTGCTCCTCCAGCCAGGCGACCGCCCGGCGGATGACGGGCTTGGACGGCAGCACCCCGGCCGCGATCAGGGCGGGCACGGCGGCGCCGGTGCCGTAGACGTAGTTGGCGCCCCAGCGGCCGAACCAGGAGCCGTCCGGTTCCTGGTTGCGCAGCAGCCAGACCACGCCGCGGCGGGCGGCCTTGCTGCCGGCCAGGCCCTCGTGGGCCAGCGCCTCGACGATGTGGGCGGTGACGTCGGCCGAGGGCGGGTCGATGACCGCCCCGAAGTCGCAGAACGGCAGCTTGTTGACGAGCTCACGGGTGTTGTCGGCGTCGAACGCGCCCCACGCCCCGTTCTTGGACTGCATCCCGATCAGCCAGCGCACCGCCCGGTCGATGGCGGGCCGGGCCGACTCGGGGGCGGGCAGCGCCACCTTGCGCAGGGCCAGGATCGCCTCGGCGGTGTCGTCGGTGTCGGGGTAGTAGTCGTTGTCGAACTCGAACGACCAGCCGCCGGGGGCCAGTTCGGGCCGCCGCACCTGCCAGTCTCCCGGGCCCGGCACTTCCTCGCTCAGTACCCAGCGGGCCGCTTTGACCATGGCCGGGTGGTCGGCGGGCAGGCCCGCGTCGCCCAGCCCGACCATGACCAGCACGGTGTCCCAGACCGGCGACTGGCACGCCTCCAGCCGGTGCACCAGACCCGTCGCAGTGTTTTCTTTGACCGTGAACCGGTCCAGGCCGGCCAGGCCGCGGGCGATGATCGGGTGGTTCAGCTCGTAGCCGAGCAGGTGCAGGCCGAGCAGCGAGTACACCCAGGGCGGCTGGATGCCGCCCCAGCAGCCGTCGGCTTCCTGGCGGGCGATGATCCAGTCGGCGCAGCGGCGCAGCGCCGCCCGCCGCACGGCCCGGCCGGGACGGCCGATCCGGCCAGCCAGTCCCCGCTTCTCGTAGGCGTGCAGCGCCTGGTCGAGCCGGTCGAACAGGATCGCCCAGGGGTCGCTCTCGGCGTGCTCGGGGCTGACCCCGGTCCGCAGCTCGTCGATGGTGAACGGCAGCGGCCGGGACGGGCGCTGCGAGCTGACCACGGCCAGCGCGACGATCGTCTGCCGGGCCCAGCAGCCCCAGTCGTAGATGTTGAGCGGGAACCAGGCGGGCAGGTAGATCAGCTCGGGCGGGATGACCGGCAGGTCGTCCCAGGACCACGCGCCGAACATCGCCATCCAGATCCGGGTGAACACCCGGCTGGCCTCCAGGCCGCCCTGGTCCTGGATCCACTCGACCGCCCGGACCATGTGCGGCTGGTCGGGCTCGTCGCCCGCCAGCCGCAGGGCCACGTAGGCCTCGATCGTGGTCGAAAGCTCACCGGGGCCGCCGTAGAAGGTGGCCCAGGTGCCGTCCGGCCGCTGCTGGGAGCGGATCCAGCGCGCCTCGGCGGCGGTGTGGGCCGCGTCCGAGATCCCGAGGAAGTGCCGCATCAGCAGGTCCTCGGCGTCCATGGTCACGTTGGTCTCGAGCTCGCCCTGCCACCAGCCCTGTTCGTGCTGGATGCTCAGCAGGTAGTCGCGGGCCCGCGTCAGCGCGTGGGTGGCCGCGTCGCCCACCGAGCCGCCGTCCGGCGTCTGCTCGCGTGTGTGCGTGACCGTCATCCCACTGCTCCTCTCCGTACCCCGTCGTCTGGCCCTGTCGTCTGGCCCTGTCGTATGGCCCTGTCGTATGGCTCTGTTACCGGTCGGCCGGCCGCTACCACTGCCGGGCGGTGATGAACTCCGCGATCGCCATGAACTCGGCCCGGACGTCCTCCGGAATCTGGGCCTCGGCCAGGCACTTGCTGGCCGAAGCGAGCTGCGAGTCGGCCTCGTCCTCGGCCCACCGGCGCCCACCGGCCGCCTCGATCAGCGCGGCTCCGCGGGACAGGTCCTCCTCGCTGAGCGGCTCCGGCCGGGCCAGCAGCTCAGCCAGCTCGGCGCTCTCGGGAGTGCCGCTGTTCAGCGCGGCCACCACCGGCAGCGACTTCTTGCGGGCGCGGAGGTCGGACTGGACCGGCTTGCCGGTGACCTCGGGGGCACCCCAGATGCCGAGCAGGTCGTCGGTCAGCTGGAACGCCTGGCCGATGTGAGCCCCGAAACCCGCCAGGCCCATGGCCAGCGAGGGTGCCGCCCCGGCGTGGATGGCGCCGATGCTGCAGGCGCAGGACATCAGCGCGGCGGTCTTGTCGCCGGCCATCTCCAGGCATTCGGTCAGCCCGACGTCGTCGCGCTTCTCGAACGCGAGGTCGGCGCCCTGCCCGGCGATCAGCCGCTGCACCGCCACCGACAGGCAGCGGGCGGCCCACACACCCTGCGGGCCGCTGTCCTCCAGCAGCAGGTCCTGGGCGAGCGCCAGCAGCGCGTCACCGGCCAGGATGGCCGGCCCGACCCCGAACACGGTCCAGGCGGTGGGCCGGTGGCGGCGCTCGGTGTCGCCGTCCATGATGTCGTCGTGCAGCAGCGAGAAGTTGTGCACCAGCTCGACCGCGACCGCGGCGGTGACGCCCTTCTCGGACGGCACCCCGGCCGCCCGGGCCGACAGCAGCGCCAGGGCCGGGCGCAGCGCCTTGCCCGCCCCGTCGCTGCGCGGGTTGCCCTCGGCGTCGGTCATGCCCAGGTGGTACGCGGACACCCGGCGCACTTCGGGCGACAGCCGGGCCACGGCCGCTTCCATGGCCGGTCCAACGATGTCACGGGCCAAGCCCACGCCTGCTGGCATCACAGCGGTCACAGTGTCACTCCCTGAATCTCGCCCGCCGGCTGTCCCGCCGCCGGGCTCTTCTGGCCGTTCAGGGCCCCGAGCCCCCGTCTGAGCTCGACCGCCGCGTTGAGTCCGCTGCGCACCGCGCCCTCCATCGTGTCCGGCCATCCCGTATCGGTCCATGCCCCAGCGAGGGTCAGGCCCGGCAGTGCGGTGGCCGCTCGCGGCCGCAGCCGCCCGCACCCGGGTTCCTGGCGGAACGTCGCCCGCCGCTCCCTGGTCACGAAGAATTCGCTGACCCGCGCCTCCTGCGCCGCGGGCAGCAGTCCGGCCAGCGCCGGAACGAACATCTCCCGCAGCCGGGCGGCGGGCAGATCCACGTAGGGCTCCGCCGCCGACAGCGAGATCGCGAGGTACTGCCCCCGGTTGTTCTTGCCGAAACCGGAGATCGCGGTCCGGTCGAACACCCACTGGACCGGGGAGTCGACCGCGGCCGCGAACGGCAGGTCCATCACCTTGCGGTCGTAGATTACGTGCACGTTGATGATGGGCGAGGTACCCAGGTCCGGCCAGGTCGTGGCGGGGACGCCGGCCGTGTCGGGGACCAGCCGGGCGGCCACGTAAGGCGGCACCGCCAGCACCACGCCATCCGCGTGCAGCAGGCCCCGCTGCTCCGAAGCCAGCTCGGCGCCGTCGCCGCCGCCCGCGTCCTCTTCGCCGCGGGCCAGCCGGATCACGTACCGGCCGTCCCCGTCCTGCCCGGGCCCGGCCAGCTCGACGCCGGCCGCCTTGACCCCGAGCCGGACCTCGGCCCCCAGCCGCTTGAGCAGGGCCAGGCCGGCGGTGCCGTGCAGCTCGCCCAGCGGGGCCAGCGGGATGCCGATGTCGGCGGCGTCGTTCCTGCCCAGCAGCCCGGTCTTGACCACGGTGGCGGCCAGCGCCAGCGAGGCGTCGTCGCCGGGCACGTTCAGCGAGGCGACCGTGAACAGGTCCCACAGCACCCGCCGGGTGCGCTCGTCCTGCCCGTGGGCGGCCAGCCAGTCCCCCAGCCGCTGCTGGTCCAGGGCCGGGTCCTCGGGGTCGAGGAACCGCATGGCCAGCGCGGCCTGGCCCACCCGGGCCCGCTCGGCCAGCGACAGCAGCGGGAACCGGGCCAGCGAGGCGCCCAGGTGCAGCGGGCCCGGCAGCCGGTTGCGGCGCAGCCGGGCCGGGCCGTCCGGGGACAGCACGGTCACGTCGAACCGGTCCTGGATGCGGACCGAGCCGGACACGCCCAGCCGGGCCAGCAGGCCCTGGTAGGCGGAGCAGCAGCGCAGGAACACGTGCTGGCCGGTGTCGACGACCAGCGCCCCGCGGTTGAACGAGGTGGTGGCGCCGCCCAGCCGGGGCCGGGCCTCCAGCAGGGTGACCGCCGCCCCGGCCTCGGACAGCGCGATAGCGGCGGTGATCCCGGCCAGGCCGCCGCCGATCACCACCACCCGGCGGCGGGTGTGGCCGGTGCCCGGCGCGGTCATGAGCTTTTCTCCCGGGCCGGGCGGGGGCGGGGGCGGGCGGGCAGCAGCGGCCGGGCCAGCGAAGCCAGCGCCACCGTCGCCTTCTCCCGGCCCGACAGCGACAGCCGGCCGTGCAGCACCGCGGCCGGCTCGGCGATGATGCGGTCGAGCAGCTTGCGGTAGATGCCGGCCATCGCGCCGGTACAGGCGGCGCTGCGGGCGTCCAGCATCGGCAGCAGCTGCAGGCCGGTCGCGTACCACTCCTTGGCCCGGTTCGCCTCGAACTCGATCAGCGGGACGAACTTGGCCTCGGCGGCCGCGTCGGGGGCCGGCTCGGCGGCCGGATCGGGGTCGCCGCCGGGCTTGAGCGTCACCCCGAACCGCTCCAGGTCCTCGGCGGGCAGGTACACCCGGCCGTTCTGGTAGTCCTCGCGGATGTCGCGCAGGATGTTGGTGATCTGCAGCGCCACCCCGAGCGAGTCGGCCAGCGGCACCGCGGTCTGCGGGTCGTCGGTGCCGAAGACCCCCAGCGACAGCCGCCCGACCGAACCGGCCACGCAGCGGCAGTAGTACCGCAGCTCGTCGAAGGTGGTGTAGGTGGTGCCCTTGGTGTCGGCCACGCAGCCGTCGATCAGCTCGCCGAACGCGGCCATCGGAACCGGGAACCGGCGGCCGGTGTCGGCCAGCGCGATCAGCACCGGGTCATCGGCGGGCGGAGTGGGCGCGGCCGGCTCAGTCAGCGCCAGCACTTCGGTCCGGGCCTTTTCCAGGGCGGCGAGCTTGTCGGGGGCGGCCATGTCGCCGTCGCCGATGTCGTCGATCCGGCGGGCGAACGCGTACAGGGCGGCGAGGGACTGCCGTTTGCCCGCGGGCAGCAGCCGGATCCCGTAGGCGAAGTTCCTTGCCTGCGACCAGGTGATCTCCTCGCAGGTCCGGTACGCCTCGGCTGTGTCCATGTCCCTCACCTCCCTCGCAGATAGGCCTGGATGGCCAGCCGGGCGGTCACCTTTTTGTCCGGATGCGGGGTGACCGCCAGCACGTCGTAGCCGGCCGCGGTGATCGCGGCCAGGGCGGCCCA
>Ga0213875_10002625_pt1 | contig 10658 bp, 10 predicted proteins | sample BarmaccomBMRX_R8_FD_160105 | JGI IMG/M metagenome (GOLD analysis project Ga0213875, IMG submission 160105) | Root-associated microbial communities from Barbacenia macrantha in rupestrian grasslands, the National Park of Serra do Cipo, Brazil - RX_R8 | ecosystem: Host-associated > Plants > Roots... | reverse complement strand
CGGTGGGCTTACTCTTCAGGCTCCGTCGTGAACAGGAGCGGGTAGCCCTTGGCGCGCCCGGCATCCGTGGCGTTGGTCGCCTTCGCCTCTGCCACGTCCTTCGTATAGACCGCGACCACGCAGACCCCCCGCTGATGCGCGGTCATCATCACCGTGTGCGCCCGGCTCTCGTTCATGCGGAACTCGGCCTTCAGCACCCGCACCACGAACTCGCGCGGCGTGTAGTCGTCGTTGACCAGGATGACCTTGTGCAGCTTCGGCCGCTCGGTCTTGAGCTCCGGCTTGAGGCGCGGCTTGGTGACCTGCTCCGGCATGGCGCTGGCTCGGCTGTGATCGCCCATTATGCCACAGCCGAGCGGCTCCGCGCGACGGCTTGTCAAGCCGGCGCCGATCCGCCATATGAGCCGCGCCTGCCGTGACCCGGCGGGTAAATTCGCACGCGGGGCGCCTTTCCCGGGAGATTCCCGGTTCCGGTGCCGCAAGGCCTGGCCCCGCGGAGGTTCAACCGGATCCCAGGAAAGGACACGCCGATGGCGATGCCCGACTTCACCCTGCGCCAGCTCCTCGAGGCCGGCGTTCACTTCGGCCACCACACGCGGCGCTGGAACCCGCGCATGTCGCCGTACATCTTCGGCGTGCGCAACCAGGTGCACATCATCGACCTGCAGCAGACCGTCCCGATGCTGGACCGGGCGCTGCGGGCCGTGCGCGACGTGACCGCGGCCGGCGGGCGCGTGCTGTTCGTCGGCACCAAGCGCGCCGCGGCCGAATACGTGGCCGAGAGCGCCAAGCGCTGCGGCCAGTACTACGTCAACCACCGCTGGCTCGGCGGCATGCTGACGAACTGGAAGACCATCACCGGCAGCATCAAGCGCCTGCGCCAGATCGACGACATGCTCTCCGGCGACACGCAGGGCCTGACCAAGAAAGAGGTCCTCGACATCACCCGCGACCGCGAGAAGCTCGATCGCGCGCTCGGCGGCATCAAGGACATGGGCGGCCTGCCGGACATCCTGTTCATCATCGACACCAACAAGGAAAAGCTGGCCGTCGAGGAGGCGACCAAGCTCGGCCTCCCGGTGATCGCCGTGCTGGACAGCAACTCCGACCCGACCGGCGTCACCTATCCGATCCCGGGCAACGACGACGCGATCCGCGCCATCACCCTGTACTGCGACCTGGTCGCCGGCGCGGTGCTGGACGGGATCAGCGCCGAGATGGTGGCCTCCGGCCGCGACATCGGCGCCAGCGAGGAGCTGCCGCCGGAGGTCCTGCCGATGCCCGAGGCCGACGTCACGGCCGAGAGCGCCGCGGTTTAGTTTAACCGTCACCCCCGGGCTCGACCCGGGGGTCCAGAACATCAAGGGCCGCCCTTGCCGATCGATGGACCCCCGGGTCAAGCCCGGGGGTGACGGAAGAGGGGTCCAAAGCTAGTTTTCAAGGAGACCCGAGATGCCCGAGATCACTGCCGCGATGGTCCGCGCGCTGCGCGAGAAGACCGGGGCCGGCATGATGGACTGCAAGCGCGCGCTGACCGAAAGCGGCGGCGACATGGAGGCCGCGATCGACTGGCTGCGGAAGAAGGGCCTGTCGCAAGCGGCCAAGAAGAGCGGCCGGGTTGCCGCCGAAGGGCTGGTCGGCGTGGCCACCGTCAAGGGCCGCGCCGCCATGGTCGAGGTCAACGCCGAGACGGACTTCGTGGCCCGCAACGAGGCGTTCCAGGCCTTCGTGGCGACGGTGAGCCAGCTCGCGCTGGATGTGGGCGAGGATCTGGACGCGATTCGCGCCGCCGCCTATCCCGGCACCGGGCGGACCGTCGGGGACGAGCTGACCCAGCTCGTCGCAACCATCGGCGAGAACATGAACCTCCGCCGGGCCCGGGTGATCTCGGCGCCAAACGGCGTGGTCGCCACCTACGTGCACCAGCCGCTGCGGCCGGGTCTCGGCAAGATCGGCGTGCTGGTGGGCATCGAGGGCGCCAGCGAGCTCGACGCGCTGGAGGTTCTGGGTCGCCAGGTCGGCATGCACGTGGCCCACGCCCGCCCGGAGTCACTCGACATCTCCGGCGTGGACCCGGCGGCGCTGGAGCGTGAGAAGGCTGTGCTCACCGAGCAGGCCCGCGGCTCCGGCAAGCCCGACAGCATCATCGAGAAGATGGTCGTCGGCCGGATCCAGAAATACTACGAGGAGGTCGTCCTGCTCGAGCAGGTCTGGGTGCATGACGGCGAGAGCCGGGTCAAAGCGGTGCTCAAGAAGGCCGGTGCCACGCTCACCGGCTTCGCCCGCTTCGCGCTCGGCGAGGGCGTCGAAAAGGGTGAGACGGGCGACTTCGCTGCCGAGGTGGCCGCGGCCGCGGGGCTCGCCGCGGCCAAGTAGCCCTCCTCCAGCCCCGCCTTGTGACAGGTGGCCGCACGCTCTACGGTGCCGCCACCCTCGCCACGTCCCGAAGGAATCCATGCTCGCCACGCCGGCCTATAAGCGCGTCCTGCTGAAGGTCTCCGGCGAGGCGCTCATGGGCCGCAAGGACTACGGCATGGACGCCGAGACGCTGTCGCGCATCGCCATCGACGTGCGCGACGTGGTGGCCAGCGGCGTCGAGGTCTGCCTGGTGGTCGGCGGCGGCAACATCTTTCGCGGCGTCTCCGGTGCGGCGGCCGGCATGGATCGCGCCCAGGCCGACTATATGGGCATGCTGGCCACCGTGATGAACGCGCTCGGGCTGCAGAGCGTCATGGAGCGACTCGGCGTGCAGACGCGGGTGCAGTCGGCGATCCCGATGAGCTCGGTCTGCGAGCCCTATATCCGGCGCCGGGCCGAGCGGCACATGGAGAAGGGAAGGGTGGTGATCTTCGCCGCCGGCACCGGCAACCCGTTCTTCACCACGGACACGGCCGCGGCGCTTCGCGCGGCCGAGATGAAGTGCGACGCCCTGCTCAAGGGCACGCAGGTGGACGGCGTCTATACCGCCGACCCGATGAAGGACCCCAGGGCCGCCCGCTACGACGAGCTGACCTACCATGACGTGCTGTCCAAGGACCTGGCCGTGATGGACGCCGCCGCCATCAGCGTCGCGCGCGAGAACGGGCTGCCGATCATCGTCTTCGACATCCACGCCCAAGGAGCCTTCGCCAGCGTCATGCGCGGCGAGGGCCGCTTCACCACGATCGTCGAGCCCCAATGAGAGGTCTGCCGTGCCTGCTGCCCCTGACCTGAACGGCCTGAAGCAAGACCTGACCCGGCGGATGGACGGCGCGCTCGAGACGCTGCGGCGCGAGTTCGGCGGCCTGCGCACCGGCCGGGCCAGCCCGGCGCTCCTGGAGCCGGTCAAGGTGGAGGCGTATGGGACCGAGGTGCCGATCACCCAGGTCGGCACGATCGGCGTGCCGGAGCCGCGGATGATCACCGTCCAGGTCTGGGACCGCACCCTGGTCGGCGCCGTCGAGCGGGCGATCCGCGACAGCGGGCTCGGGCTCAACCCGGGCTCCGACGGGCAGTTGGTGCGGGTGCCGATCCCGCAGCTCACCGCCGAGCGCCGCGCCGAGCTGGCCAAGGCCGCCGGCCGCTACGCGGAGGGCGCCAGAGTCGCGATTCGCGGGGTGCGGCGGGACGGCATGGACCAGATCAAGGGGCTGGAGAAGAAGCACCAGATCGGCGAGGACGCGATGAAAGACTGGTCCGAGGAGGTCCAAAAGCTGACGGACGGCTATATCAAGAGGATCGACGACGCACTCGCGGAGAAGGACCGGGAGATCCGGCAGGTCTGAGAGCATGAGCATCCCCGGAGCGCAGGCGCGGGTTCGGACCGGCTCGTCCGCGGGCGCACCCGAGCATGTGGCCATCATCATGGACGGCAACGGCCGCTGGGCACGCCGGCGCGGGCTGCCGCGCGCGGCCGGGCATCGTGCCGGCGCGCAGGCCGTCCGGCGCACCATCGAGTCGGCCATCGCCTGCGGGGTGAGCTGGCTCACGCTGTATGCCTTCAGCAGCGAGAACTGGCGCCGGCCGGCCGAGGAGGTGCTCGATCTGACCGGGCTGCTCCGGCACTATCTGCGCCAAGAGCTTGCCGAAATGGGGCGCGAGGGGGTGCGGCTGCGCGTGATCGGCAACCGCGAGCGGTTCGATCGGGACCTGCAGGCCGAGCTGGACCGGGCCGAGATAGCGACCCGCGGCAATAGCCGCCTGAACCTGAACGTGGCGCTCTCCTACGGCGCGCGGGACGAGATCGTGGCGGCCGCGCGCGAGATCGCGACCGCGGTCGCCGCCGGGCGGCTGCCGGCCGACGCCGTGGACGAGGCCGCGTTCGAGCGGTTCCTGTTCACCGCCGGGATGCCGGATCCCGACCTGGTGATCCGCACCTCCGGCGAGCTGCGTCTTTCCAACTTCCTGCTGTGGCAGTCCGCCTACTCCGAGCTGGTGTTCCTCGACGTGTATTGGCCGGATTTCGGCCGGGCCGACTTCGAGTTCGCGCTGGCCGAGTTCGCCCGGCGCGAACGACGGTTCGGTGGGTGATCCCGGCCTGCCGAGGCGCTGGAGCGATCTCCGGCTCCGCTTCATCTCGGCGGCGCTGCTGGCGCCGGTGGCGCTGCTCTGCATCTGGCTCGGAGCCGCGCCGTTCACGGTGCTGATCGCGTTGATGGCGGCCGGCCTGGTGGTCGAGTGGGTCCTGCTGTGCGGGCGGCGGCCCGGCTGGGGACTGGCGGGCTTCCTCTATATCGGCATCAGCGCCGTCGCCCTGATCTGGCTGCGCCAGGGGAGCGACGATTCCGGGCGGGCCAACGTGTTGTTCGTCGTGCTCGTGGTCTGGGCGAGCGATATCGGCGCCTACACGGCCGGCCGGCTGCTCGGCGGCCCCAAGCTCGCGCCGGTGCTGTCGCCGAGCAAGACCTGGGCGGGGGCGCTCGGGGGGCTGCTGGCTGCCATCGTGGTGGGGCTCCTGGCCGGGCTGCTGACCGGGGCGCCCTGGGGCAAGGCCGCGATCATCGCCGGCGCCCTCGCGGTGGCGTCGCAGGCGGGCGATTTGCTGGAGAGTGCGCTAAAACGGCATTTCGGCGTGAAGGATTCGGGGCGGCTCATCCCGGGACATGGTGGCTTGCTCGATCGGCTTGACGGCTTGCTGGCTGCCGCGCCCGCGGCGGCGGCGCTGGCGGTGATCATCGGGCCAGGAGGATTGCTGTGGCGGTAGCGGTGCGCTCCGTGACGGTGCTCGGCAGCACGGGCAGCGTCGGCCGGAGCACGGCGGACCTGCTGGCGGCCAATCCTGAGCGGTTCGCGGTCCGCGCTCTCGTGGGTGGCCGCAACGCCAAGCTCCTGGCTGAGCAGGCGCGGCTGCTGCGGGCGGAACTTGCCGTGGTGGCCGATGCCGAAGCGCAGGCCGAACTCGACCGGGAGCTCGCAGGTTCGGGCATTACGACCGCGAGCGGACCCGAGGCCGTCGTGGCCGCCGCCGCCCTGCCGGCGGACTGGACCATGGCGGCGATCACCGGCGCCGCGGGCCTGCCCAGCACGCTGGCCGCCATCGGTCGGGGCGGCGCCATCGCGCTGGCCAACAAGGAAGCGCTGGTCTGCGCCGGCGAGGTGATGCTGCGGGCGGTGCGCGAAGCCGACGCGACCCTGTTGCCGGTCGACTCCGAGCACAACGCGATCTTCCAGGCCATGGCGGAGGGCAACCGCGGCGCGGTGGAGCGGATCGTGCTGACAGCGTCCGGCGGCCCGTTCCGCTCCGCGTCGCTGGACGAGATGGCGCGCGCCACCCCCGAGGCGGCGCTGCGCCACCCCGTCTGGTCGATGGGCGCCAAGATCTCGATCGACTCGGCGACCATGTTCAACAAAGGCCTCGAGCTGATCGAGGCGGCCCGCCTGTTCGGGCTGGACGAGGAGCGGATCGACGTCCTGGTGCACCCGCAATCGGTGGTGCACGGCATCGTCCAGTACCGGGACGGGTCCATGCTGGCGCAGCTCGGCTCGCCCGACATGCGCATCCCGATCGCGCATGCGCTGGCCTGGCCGGACCGGCTGACCACCTCCTCGCCGCGGCTCGATCTGGCCGCACTCGGGCGACTCGAATTCGCCGCGCCCGACCCGGTGCGCTTCCCCGCCCTGCGCCTCTCGCGCGAGGCCTTGCGGGCTGGCGGGGGTGCCCCCACCATTCTGTCGGCGGCCAACGAAGTCGCGGTGGACGCGTTCCTGCGCAAGCGACTCGGCTTCACCGAAATCGCCGATCTCGTCGAGACCGTGTTAGACCGCTTAGGCAGCCCGGGCGCGGAGTCTCTGGAGGCCGTTTTGGAACTGGATGCCGCGGCACGGCGGGCCGCGGAGAGCATAGCCGCCGCAAGAGCGGCCTGATTAGGAAGCGAGATGAGCCTACTTCCCGATTTCGTTCGCAACGTGGGCGCCTTCGTGGTCGTGCTTGGCGTGTTGGTGTTCATCCACGAACTGGGCCACTACCTGGCCGCGCGCTGGCGCGGCGTCTATGTGGAGACCTTCTCGATCGGCTTCGGCCGCGCCGTGCTGCACTGGACCGACCGGGTCGGCACGGTCTGGAAGCTGTCCTGGATTCCGCTCGGCGGCTACGTCAAGCTGCATGGCCACGAGCGGCCGGAAGACGCGCCGGCCGAGACGCGGGCCGCCTGGCAGCGCGGCCGGACCTTCTTCGAGAAATCCGTGGCCTCCCGCGCCATCGTGGTCGCCGCGGGGCCGATCGCCAACTTCCTGCTCGCGGCGGTGCTGTTTGCCGCCCTGTTCATGACGGCGGGACGCCCGGAGAGCCTGCCGGTGCTGGGCGAGGTCATGGCCGACAGCGCCGCCGCTCGCGCCGGGCTCCTGGCCCATGACCGGGTGGTGGCCATCGACGGCGCCAAGGTGGAGCATTTCGAGGACCTGCAGCGGATCATCGCCGCCAACCCGGACCGGACCGTCCAGGTCGAGCTGCAGCGGGACGGCCATGACCTGAGCTTGCCGGTGCTGACGGGCTCGCGGACCAGCGCGGGCCGGCAGATCGGGCTGCTGGGCGTCAAGGGCGAGCAAGCCGAATACCACCGGCTCGGGCCGGTGGCGGCGATCGGCGCCGGGTTCCTGCAGACCTGGGACGTGACGGCGCAGACCGTCCATGGCGTCTGGGAGATGCTGTCGGGCGTGCGGGGCGCCGACGAGCTGAGCGGGCCGCTCGGCATCGCGCAGCTTTCCGGCCAAGTGGCCCTGCTGGGGATTGCGAGCCTGCTCAGCTTCATCGCGGTGCTGTCGGTCAACCTGGGCCTGATCAACCTGTTCCCGATCCCGATCCTGGACGGCGGTCATCTGGTGTTCTTCATGCTCGAGGCGCTGCGCGGCCGCCCGCTGCCGGCGCGGGTGCAGGAGTATGGCTTCCGCGCCGGCTTTGCGGTGCTGGCCGGGCTGTTCGTGTTCGCAACCTGGAACGATCTCGCGCATCTCGGCCTGTTCCACTGGGTACGGGGCTGAGACCAATCCCGTCGCCTGGTCCGGCCTTACCGAATGTTAAGCCGCGGGCGAGGATTGCCCTGGCTCGCACCGGCGCTTAGAAGCACCCCTTCGAGCTTCACGAGTCCCGCGGGACTCCATCGCCCGTGTTGCCCGGAGGGACCGACGTTTGCCCACCACCCGCGCCACGCTCCTGGCCACGGCCTCTCTGCTGCCCATCGTGGTGGACGGCGGAGCCGTGGCCCAGACGCGGCCCGTGCCGCGCTCGCCCGCGACCCGGGCCAGCGTGCCCCAGCCCTACGCGCCCGGCACCATCGCCGCCATCCGCGTCGAGGGGAACCAGCGCATCGAGGAGGGCACGATCCGCTCCTACATGCTGGTCCAGCCCGGCGACCCGTTCGATCCCGACCGGATCGACCGCAGCCTCAAGGCGCTCTACGCCACCGGGCTGTTCCAGGACGTGAACTTGGCGCGCGACGGCAACACGCTCGTGGTGCGCGTTGCCGAGAACCCGATCATCAACCGCATCGTCTTCGAGGGTAACCGCAAGCTTACCGACGACCAGCTTCGCACCCAGCTCCAGCTCCGCTCGCGCGCCGTGTTCACGCCGCAGCTTGCCCAGGCTGACCGGCAGCGGATCCTGAACGCGTACGCCAAGGCTGGCCGCTTCGCGGCGACCGTCGACCCGAAGATCATTCGCCTCGACCAGAACCGGGTGGACGTGGTGTTCGAGATCAACGAGGGCGACACCACGCTGGTGAGCCGCATCGTGTTCGTCGGCAACCACGCCTTCAGCGAGAGCCGGCTGCGCGAGGTGATCGCCAGCCGCGAGCAGCGGTTCTGGCGCCTTCTGTCCAACAGCGACGAGTACGACCCCGAGCGGGTCAACTTCGACAAGGAGCTGCTGCGGCGGTTCTACCTCAAGAACGGCTATGCCGATTTCGAGGTGAAGACCACGACCGCCGAGCTCGCGCCGGATCGTTCCTCGTTCTTCCTGACCTTCGCGATCAGCGAGGGCGAGCAATACACGGTCGGCAAGGTCGATGTCAGCAGCAAGATCCCCAAGCTGGATCCGGACTCGCTGCGCGGCAACCTGACCATCTCGGCGGGCGACACCTACGACGGCGACGAGGTGGAGAAATCCACCCAGGCGCTCGAAACCGCAGCACAGAACGCGGGCTATGCCTTCGTTGACGTGAAGCCGCAGATCGCGCGCGACCGCGCCAAGAAGACCGTGGACCTCGTGTTCGACATCTCGCCGGCGCCGCGGGTCTATGTCGAGCGGATCGACATCGTCGGCAACACCCGCACCAAGGACAAGGTGATCCGCCGGGAGTTCCGCATCGCCGAGGGCGATCCGTTCAACGCCAGCCTGGTCCGGCAGACGCGCCAGCGCCTCCAGGATCTAGGCTACTTCAATAGCGCGCAGATTACGCCGTCGCCGGGCTCGTCCTCGGACAAAGCGGTGCTGACCACGGTGGTGGACGAGAAGGCGACCGGCGAGCTGACCGTGGGCGGCGGCTACTCGACCGACTCCGGCGCGCTGGTCAGCGCCGGCTTGCGCGAGCGCAACCTGATCGGCACCGGCGTGGACGCCAGCCTCAATGGCACCCTGGCGCAGAAGCGCAGCCAGATCGACCTCGGCGTGACCGACCCGTATTTCCTGGACCGCAACCTGGTCGCCGGGTTCGATCTCTTCCACGTCCAGAACAACAACCAGGACATCGCGTCGTACAACGAGCGGCGCACCGGCGGCGATCTACGGCTTGGCTACGAGTTCAACGAGCACCTGCGCCAAGCATGGACCTACACGATCACCGACCGGAACGTCTACGACGTGCAGTCCGGCGCCAGCATCTACATCCAGAACCAGGCCGGCGAGTCGCTGCTCTCGCAGATCGGCACGACGCTCACCCTCGACTACCGCGACAGCCGTACCGATCCGCGCGACGGCTTCCAGATCCGCGTCGGCGCCGACTATGCGGGCCTCGGCGGCACCGCGCACTATCTGCGCACGAAGATCGACGGCACCTACCTCTACTCGCTGGAGAACCTGATCGGCGACGATTGGGGGCTCGCCATCAGCGCGGGCGGCGGCTATCTCATGCACTTCGATAACGAGGAAAAGATCATCGACCGCTTTTTCCTCGGCGGCGACAACCTGCGCGGCTTCCAGTCCGGCGGCGTCGGCCCGCATGCAATCGGCACGGACGAGGTGGACAGTATCGGCGGCCGCTTGATCTACACGCAATCCACCGAGTTGCGCTTCCCGCTGCCGATTTCCTCGGACTTCGGGCTGAGCGGCCGCGCCTTCGTGGACATGGGCTCGCTTTCGCAGGTCGGCCGGCTGCCCGGCACCACCGTGGTGGACAACCCGGCGCTGCGGATCGCCTCCGGCGTGGGTGTGTCGTGGAAGACGCCGTTCGGCCTGATCAACATCGATGTCGCCGAGCCGCTCAAGAAAGAGCGATACGACCAGACCCAGGTCTTCCGGTTTGGCTTCGGAACGAGGTTCTAGCTTTGCCCATCTCCCGCCCTCTGCTTGCCCTTCTCCTGCTGCTGCCGCTGTCGCCGGCGTGGTCGCAGGGCTTCTTCATGCCGCCGGCCGCCCAAGCCCCGGCGCCTGCGGCCCAGGCGCCGCGGCCAGCCCCGCGGCCTGTGCCGCGGCCGATGCCGCCGATGGTGCAGCCGCTCGCCCCGCCGCCTACCCCGGTCGGCCCGGTGACGGCCGGTCCCGGGCCCGGCGCCGAGGAGGCGCAAGGCCCGCCCCCGCAGATGCAGCTCCCGGCCGCGCCCGATCTGCCGGCGATGCCGAAGGGTACCGCGCCGCCGGCGGCGGTGATCGGCGTGCTCGGGATTCCGGAGATCATGCGCGCCTCGACCGCGGCGCAGCAGGTCGAGAAAGTGGTCACCGAGCGCCGCGAGAAACTGAACGAGGACGCGCAGAAGGAACAAGCCGTCTGGCGCGACATGCAGCAATCGCTGGCCAATCAGCGGAGCTCCCTTAGCCCCGACCAGATCCGCGCGCGCGAGCGTGAGCTGCAGGAGCGGGTCACCAACGCCCAGCGGGTGTTCCGGGACCGCAACCGGATCATCCAGGACGCAGGCCAGTACGGGCTCGCCCAGATCGAGCGCATGCTGATCTCGGTGATCCGCCAGGTGGCCGATAGCCGCGGCATGAACCTGGTGCTGCACCGGGCGCAGGTGGCGTTGAACGTCAACGA
>Ga0213875_10002624_pt1 | contig 10658 bp, 7 predicted proteins | sample BarmaccomBMRX_R8_FD_160105 | JGI IMG/M metagenome (GOLD analysis project Ga0213875, IMG submission 160105) | Root-associated microbial communities from Barbacenia macrantha in rupestrian grasslands, the National Park of Serra do Cipo, Brazil - RX_R8 | ecosystem: Host-associated > Plants > Roots... | reverse complement strand
TACGAGGCATGTCTATGGCGGACAGACCTCACTTACAGGAGCCCCGCTGCCTTCGCAGCAGCATCAGTACCTATCGAAGCGATTTGACAGCAGGCCAGCCCCGTTAACTGACCGGCCTTGCCGTTAGCCCCGTGTCCCCGTGAGCGAGTGCTACGCGGCGTTGGCGCGGCGCATCCGGCGACGGCGCTCAGCCGAGCGCTCGTCCTCGTTCAGGCCGCCCCAGGTGCCGTACTTCTCGGGGCGTGCCACCGCGTAGTTAAGGCACTCAATCCGGACCGGACAGCTCGCGCAGACGGCCTTCGCCTTCCGCTCTCTGATGTCCCGCTCGGGCTGGCGCTCGCCGTCTGGGCCGAAGAAAAGCATAAGATCCTCGCCACGACACGCGGCAGCGTCCTGCCACCCCCAGTTCGGGCGGGGAAGCATCGCCGTCTGCCTGCGTACCTGAGACATGGATCAGTCACCTCAACCAAGTTGCTTTAGTAGTGCGTTACTCTTGCTAGTGGCTCGTAGCACGCGAGCCCAGCCCAGCGCGGTAACTGCCGTTGCAATATGCAACGCCCCATGACGCCGTGGTGTTCCCACGCAAGGGAGTGTTCCCATGCCCGGGCACGTAGTGCATGAGGCGCGCTAGCAGGCATCCCCGAGACGCGCTGGCCGGAGGCACGCTAGCGGACATTGCTGGCAGTCAGCCGGAAGGCTGGCGTAGCGTGGTTACCGCCTCCCCCGGCACATGCGGACAGGACGGTGTGCAAGCCCGCGGACTATGATGCCATCCGCCGTAGTGTCCGCGCACGCGGGGTGCCGAAGTTTTCCGCTCAGGGACCGCAGAATTTTCTATGCCGCGCCCCGGGTCGGCCGCAGGCGCGAATCGCCGTGGCATCCTGCGCGCATGAGTGTGCCCGGCGCTGACCGGTGACGCCGTCGTGCCGCACCGTAGTGAGCAAAAATTCGTATGAACTGGACAAACGCTGGGGCGGACGCCACCATGGCTTGCATGTCAGCGTCGGATCCAGCACCGCTGCCCCGGCTCGGCGAGGTCTTCTTCGACGTGCGGGGCAGCTCGCGCAGCATGCGCCTGAGCTGGTACGCCGATACCGGGATCGCGGTTTTCAGCATCTGGCAGGGCGGAACATGCACGGGTACGTTCCGCCTGCCCATGGACGACCTGCCCCGGCTGCTCGATTCGCTGCAGCGGGGCATGCAGGGAAACACCGGGCCCGCGCCCGAGCTGCGCGACGTTTCCGGCACCGGCCGCCGCCCCCGGCTGGCGATCGGCGCGCCCACCGACCCGGCGATGACGGCGATGGGGCAGTCGCCGGAGCCGTACACCGGCGCCATGACGGCCATCGGGTACCGCGACGAGCAGCCGCCAGCGCCCGAGTACCGCGCCGAGCCCGCCTACCTGAGCGACTACCGCCCCCGGGGGCAGTCGCGCGGCGACGCGCAGCCCTACGGTGGCGGCCAGGCCTACGGCGATGCCCAGGGGTACGGCGAGAGCCAGGGGTATGGCGAGAGCCAGGGATACGGTGACGGCCAGGGGTATGGCGAGACCCAGGGGTACGGCGATGCCCAGGGGTACGGCGAGAGCCAGGGGTATGGCGAGAGCCAGGGATACGGTGACGGCCAGGGGTATGGCGAGACCCAGGGGTACGGCGAGACCCAGGGATACGGCGAGAGCCAGGCGTATGGCGGGAACCAGTCTTACGGAGACGCCCAGCGTTATGGCGACCCGCAGCAGCCCCATGGGGAGGTTCAGCGGTATGGGGAGGCCCAGCCGTACACGGGCGGACAGTCGTACGGTGGGGGACAGGCGTACGCCGAGGCACAGCAGTACGCCGAGCCGCAGCAGTACACCGAGGCGCAGGCGTACCCACAAGCACGGCAGTATGGCGCGGCACAACAGTACCCAGAGACACAGCAGTACACAGGCGAAGCACAACAGTACCCCTACGACGAAGAGGGCTACGCTGCCCCGGACCGTGCTGAGCAGGTGTACCGCGGGCCGGAGAACGCGGACAACGGCTACCGGAACCGGGAATGGCAGGGTCAGGGCTACGCCGACCCGCTTTCTGCCCCGGTAGGAATGTCCGCTCCCGCTGGTCTCCCCGCTCCGGCTGCCCTCCCGGCCCCGGCCACGTCGCGGTCCGGTGACGGGTTTCCGCTCGCGTACCGCGAGCAGCCCGCGTATCCGGAGCAGCCGGCCTATCCGGAGCAGCCTGCATACCCTGGCCAGGGCGCATACCCTGACCAGCGCGCCTATCCCGACCAGCGCGCGTATCCGGAGCAGCCTGGCCGTAACGGCTATGCCGGTGACCCGGGCTATCCCGGCGAGCCGCGCGCCGCCGCTTATGACGGGGAAAACGGCTACGCCGAGGCGGGCTACCCGTCCGGCAACCGTTACCCCGAGGGCAACGGCTACGCCCAGAACAACGGCTACGCGGAAGGGAATGGCTACGCCGAGGGCAACGGCTACCCCGAGGGCAACGGCTACGCGGAAGGGAATGGCTACGCGGAGAGGAATGGCTACGCCGAGGGCAACGGCTACGCCGAGAATAACGGCTACCCCCAGGGCAACGGCTACGCCGGGAACGCGGGCAATGGCTACGCGGAGGGCAATGGCTACGCGGAGGGCGATGGCTACGGCGGCAACGGCCGGACGGGTGACCGCTACCCCACGGGCGCGTACCCGGGCGGCTCCAGCCAGGCCACCGGGGGATACCCGGCCGGACCCCCCGCGGGGACCGGTGGATACCCCAGCGCGCCCTATCCCGGGCAGGCAACCGGCGGGTACCCGACGGCCGCGTACCCCGAGGACGCCGCCCCGGCCAGCGCAAACGGCTACGTTGATGCGGGGTACGCGGGTGGCGCGAGTGACGGCTACGCAGGCGATCCCGGGTACGGGAACGGGTACGCCGGCAACGGCGCCTACGCCGGGTACGAGGCAGCCCGCTACACGGACCCGAACGGCACTGGCCACGCCCCCGACGCGGACGGGTACGCGCAGTACCCCAGCGGAAACGGCTATGCAGCCGGCGAATACCCGGCGGCCGAATACCCTGCGGACAACGTGTACGGCAGCCGCTACGCCGACGGTGCCGGGCAGCGCCGGACACCGACGTTCGCGGAGGACCCGCTCAACGGCCCTTACCCGGGCGACTCACCCGAGCTGTTCCCTCAGCCGTACCGGGCATCCGGGCCCGGGCCAACTGACGGCAGCGGTCAGGCCGCGTCGAGCTTCCCGTACGGAAATCCTCCTCCGAGCCGGGAACAGCGGTACCCTCCCCGGCGTTAGATACAACTGGCCGGTGCGGCTAGGGTCCCCCGGGCCGCACCTATTATTGCCTTCGCGGAATACCGTACGGCTGGAGCCGCGTTGCGCCTCTCGCCGAGGAGGCGACCTCCGCACCGGCCCCCATCCCAGACCGGTGGTCGCTCAGACCGGGGGCCCTTCCGGCGGTCCCGGCTTGGCGAGGCTGGTCTGGCTGCTCGGCGCAGCCGCCCCGTCCGCGCTGCCAGCCCTCTGCGCCCTGGTGCCAGTCTTCCCCGGCAGAGCGGGCGCGGCGGCGGGGGACGGCGTTTCCTGCCCGGGTTGCGGGACCGGGCCGACGATGGCGTTGAGGACCTGCGAATTCGGGACGGACATCACGCTGCCGCCGGTGTCGAGGCGGACATAGGTGATGCCGATGTCGGTGACGATGCCGTCGAGCTGACCGCCGAGCGCGCCGGCCCGTAGCCGGATGTTGTCGCCGACCCGGAACGGGCGCGCCAGCAGCAGGACTATCCCGGCGAACACGTTGCCGAGCGCCTGCTGCGCCGCGATACCGACGAAAACACTGGTCAGCGCTCCGCCGAGGACGAGCTGCCCGACCGGGACGTCGAACAGCACGAGCGTGACGACGAGCGTGGTGAAGGCGCCTATCAGCAGGATCGCGTAGCGGACCACGGCCGCGTGCGAGGGTCCCGCGCGGCGCTCGAGAACATCACGTGCCTGGCCGGACAGGCCATAGGTGGCCGAGGCGCCGAACACGCAGAACGCCACCGCTGTGCCGGCGGCGATGATCTGATGCGGAACGCTGTTCTTCTCGAAGAAGTATGTGAAGTAGTGATGCGCCCAGCCCGAGACGCTGGCAGCTACGATCGCGAGGGTTAGCGCGATGATCGACTTCCACGGCCGCGTCTTCTCTTTCATTTTCGCTACCTGGGCAGACAGGTCGAGTTGTTGCCCGTCCTGGGCATGCACGTCCTGCTCCTCCCGTTGCGTCGTTCCGGTGCTGGCTGAACGCCCTACCGTACCCGGCGCGCGCGGGGAGGAGCAGGAACTGGCGTGCTTATTTCAGGTGAGCAGCGTCACGCGGCGACCAGCAGCGGCCTGCCGACCGGGAGCCGCAGCCTGCCGCCAACCCCGTTCGCCACGCCCGCCATGGAGGTGTACCAGGCGACGGCCGCCGTGACGATGCCCATGTAGCCGGCGGCCATGATCCCGGACGTGGGGAGCACGTTCGAGCCCGCGTTGAAGAACCCGATGAACCCGATGATCTCGGTGAGCTCCAGGGTCAGGAACACCCCGAACACGGCCATGTTCACCTGTGCGGAGAGCACCATCATGTACGTGTTGAAGATGGCGAACGCGAGCAGGATCCAGCCCACGTCGTGGTTGAGCGCTGTGACCGTGGCCGCCAGCGTCGCGGGCTTCGCGGCGTTGAGCGCCGGGACCTTGACGAGCACGGCCCATAGGCCGAGGCCGATCCAGAAGCCGCCGTACGACGAGAATGCGGTGGCGCCGAACACGTTCCTGTTCCGGAACTCCCACATGCCGGCCAGCAGCTGGCAGAACCCGCCGTAGGCGAACGCGTAGCCGAGGAACGCGGCGGTAGTCGCATGCGACATCCAGTTCGCGTTCGCCGCCGACAGCAGGAACGTAGTGAGGGCGAACGCGGCCAGGCCGAGCGGCGCCGGGTCGGCAATGCCGGACAGCGGCGGGGCGGGCTGGGTGGCGGGCGTTATTGTGCGGTCTTCGCTGACGCTCATGTTGATCCCTCCGGGACATGCTCGCCCGGCTGCGGGTCCAGGCGGCGCGGCTGCCGCCCTCCGGGCGCGTGATTCGGTGATCGCGGAACCAGGCCACCAGCGCGCAAGGGCGTGCGCCCGGCGCGTTTCGCGGCCCGCGGGGCCGGCGTCGTTCGCATTCCGGTGCCGGTGCTTCGCGCCGGCCTAATTCCGTTCATGCATCAACCTTCTCGTTCCCATCTGGCACAGAGTTACCAGATGGAAGTTCCGCCTTTAGCGTAACGCCGCGCCCCCTTACCGTGCGAGACCTAAAATTCCGCGTCAAAGACGCAAAGGCGCAGTTAGCAGGCCAGATAGGCCGGTTTCATGCGACAAGCGGGCATCGCTTAGCGACTAGCGGCATCACGGGGCGGTAAGCGGTCACGGCCTAATCGAGCGGTATCCAGACGGCTTCCCGCGAGGAACCTGCTCAGGCCCAGCCTGGTGGCGAGAATGACGACGCGGTCTCCAGGAGCGAGCAGGTAGCCGCGGTGCGGCGACCAGTCCAGGCGTGCGGCCTGGCCGGCCTGCAGCGCGAGAATCCAGGTCTGGCCGTCGCGCTCGACGTCTTCGATGGGGCGCCCGGCCAGGTCGGCGCCGGACTCGATGCGGACGTCCGCGATGAGAAGCACGTGGCGGCCGACCGGGATGGTGCGCAGTACCTGATGCTCGAGCAGCGCGGCGGCGAACGCCGGCGCCGCCAGGTATGACACGCTGCGCGAGACCGAGTTGCCGACCGTCTCCTGCACCCGCGTTGCCAGGTCGTCGTTGGACAGCCGGAGCACGAGGCGCAGGTCCGCGCGCAGCGCGCGCGCGTTCAGCGCGGTCTCCAGGTTCACGATGTCGCGGCTGGTCACCGACACCAGCGCGATGCTGGTCTCCAGGCTTGCCGCGCGCAGCGTCTCCTCCAGGTGCGCCTCGCCGATCACCACCGGCAGGCCAAGCCTTCGTGCCAGAGGTACCCCCCTCGCGTTCGGATCCCTGTCCACGCAAACCACATCGAACCCGAGGTCGTGCAGCTCGCCCACCACCCTGGTGCCGACGTTGCCGAGCCCGACGACGATGACGTGACCGCCGGGCGGCCTCGGCGCGCCGCGCACGGAGCCGGTCAGCCTGGCGCCGACGACAAGGGCGGTGACCACCGGGATGAATGCCATGCCGTCGACGGTGAGGATCACCTGCGCGACCTTTTCCGGACCGTCGAGAGCCGGGTTGGTCAGGGCGGAACCCGTGAGATCCATGATCGTGAGGTAGAGCGCGTTGCTCAGCGAGTAACGGGCACCGGTCGCGAGCAGCACGAAGCCTGCCACGATGACGAGGAGCAGGACGATGAACACCAGGCCGAACACGTTCAGCGTCAGCCGGCGGAACACCGCCGCGATGGCGCTGAGCGGATTCCGGCGCCGGGCCAGCGGGTTACGCGGCGTCCCGTCGGCCGCGGCGAGCACGAGATCGGGGCCGCCGGGGCCGGGCCGCGCGTCCGGCGGGAGGACCGGCGGGAGCAGCCGCGTTGGCCCGGCCGGATCGCTGGTCACCATGACCAGGCTGCACACCACCTGCCCGGCCGGGACATCCTCGCGCCTGGCCACGTACAGGGTGCGCCCGGACACCCGGACATGGCTTGGTGCGGGCGCGCCGAGCGCGGCCGCGACGAACGACGGCGCCGACATCGCCGTCCCGGACAAAACGGTGCAGTCCGCGAAGAAGCCGCGGATATGATCGCCCAGCCGCCGGTTGAAGATCGCCAGCACGAGCCGCAGGCCGGCGTTGAGTTCCTGAGCGCGCAGGGCGGCGTGGAAGTTGCCGAGGTCGTCCTGCGCGACAAGCGCCATCGCCCGGGCGGACTGGACGCCGGCGTCGGCGAACGCCTGGTCGCTGAGCTCGGCGCTCTCGATCACCCGGACCCCCGGCAGCGCGATGATCCTGGGCCCCTCGTTCCTCCGGCGGGACGGCAGAATGACGGTGACCTGCTCGCCGTACCGGGAGGTCAGTTCCTCGGCGAGGCGGAAGGCGAGCGGGTCGTCCCCGCAGACGACGAAGTGACCCCCGGTCTGTGCGGGCGCGGGCATGCGCAGATCATAGTGAAAACACCGGAGTGCCCGCCCGGTAGGATTGTTCCAGACCAGGGCTAATGTCACAGGAAGGCCCGGCGATGGCGAACGACCACATGATCCGTGCGTCGGATCGGGACAGGGAAGCGGTCGTCGCCGTGCTCCGCGACGCCTACACCGCCGGGCGGCTGAACGCGGAGGAGTTCGACGAGCGGACCACAGCGGCGTACGGCGGCCGCACATGGGGTGAACTGCGAACGCTGACCGAGGATCTTCCCGAGCAGCCTGCCCTGGGCGCCGACCTGCCCGCCGCGTTGCCGCCCACCGTCACCCCCGCCGGGCCGCCGCGGGAGCGCCGGGTCGGCAGGCGCCCGGTCGCGCCGATTCTTCCGATCTTCGCGATGTGGTTCCTTATCACGGTGGCCGCGCATTCGCCGGCCGCGGCGCCGGTGGCCGTAATAGGGCTCGTCATGCTGATGATCTTCCTTTCCTCAGGGAGGCGGCGCAGGCACGGCGGCGGGCCCGGTCGCGACGGATACCGTGAGGTCCGCGGCCCGGGAGACAATCGCGACGCGCCGTGACCGCCGCCGGGCGCAGCAACGACATTCGGCTTAACGTCCGCCCGATACCTTCTGCCGTGCTTCCCGGGCGTAATATGGTTTACCGGTTTATTCCGCGCCTGTTTATCCCACATCCCGGGGAATTGCCCGCCGCGTTTTGCTGCATCCAGGGCCAGCGCCGGCGGGTTCCGCGAGCCCGTGCCACCCGGGCCAGGGCGGATCTAGTAACCTCTGTCAAATGCGGCCGATCTTGGGCACCCGCTCCGCGCCGGTGACGCAGGTAAGCGAGGCGGCCGGAGAGCAGACCGCCAGGGCCACCACCCGGCTCCGGCGCTTCGCCGCCACCCACGGGCCGTTCAGCATCGTCGTGCTGGCCGCGGTGGCGGTGCGCACGATCGTCATGCTCGGCTACCCGCCGATCATGTGGTTCAACGACTCGTATTTCTACGTCGCGGACGCCGTGTCGCGGACCGCGGACACCGCACGCCCCGAGGGGTACCCGTTCCTGCTCTGGCTGCTGCTCCCGCCGCACAGCTTCACGCTGGTCGCCGTGCTGCAGGCGGCCATGGGCGTGGCGATGGGAATCGCGATCTACGCGCTGCTGCGCCGCCGCGGGCTGCCCTGGTGGGGCGCCACGCTGTGCGCCGTGCCGGCGCTCTTCGACGCGTACGAGATGATGCTCGAGCATCTGGTGGCGTCCGACACGCTGTTCACGTTCCTGATAACCGGGGCCGTCGTCGTGTTGTGCTGGCGGGACCGGCCGCCGGTGTGGGCGGTGCTTGGCGCTGGGCTCGCGATCGGGTATGCCACGGTGGTCAGGTCGGCCGGCGAGCCGCTGCTCATCGCCGTCGCGCTCGCGCTGCTGGCGCGGCGCGCCGGGTGGCGGCGCATCGTCGCGCTGCTCGCCGCCGGGGTCGTGCCGATCGCGGCGTACATGATCTGGTTCCACGGCGTGTACGGAAAGTACGCGATCACCGAGTCGCAGGGCACGTTCCTGTACGGCCGGGTGAGCAGCTTCGCGGAGTGCTCGACGATGAACCCGCCCGCCGACCTGCGGGTGCTGTGTGACCCGAGGCCGCCGGGGAAGCGGCAGGGGGCCGAACAGTACATCTGGGACCGCGGCACCCCCTTGGCGGCATTGACCGGGCCGAACAGCGCCAACCGGTTCACGCCGCGGATCGAGAGCCTGACGATGCGGTTCGCCGAGCGTGCCGTTCTCGCCCAGCCGCTGGACTACGCCGCGGTGGTCATACACGACACGCTGCGCACGTTCGGCTGGGACCGGCAGCCGTCGAACGCGACCGGCTCCGGCCCGACATTCCAGTTCGGCGAGACCGCCACCCCGACCCCCTACTGGGCCACCAACTACCCGGGCGACAAGGCCGCCCAGGCGATCTACCATGACCTGGTCCGCTACGGCGGCCCGTCGCTGGGGCACCCGCGGGTCGTGTCGCCGTGGGCCGGGCTCGTCCGGGCCTACGCCAGGTTCGTATATCTGCGGGGCACGCTCCTGGCCGTGATCCTGCTTGCCGGCGCCGTGGGCGTCATCGCGCGCTGGCGCCGCTGGGGCGGTCTGGTGCTGCTGCCGTGGCTGGCCGCCGTCCTCCTGGTCGTCCTGCCGCCGATGGCGGCGGGGTTCAGTTACCGGTACGTCGCGGCCGCGGTGCCGCTCGCCTGCCTCGCCGCCGGGCTCGCGTTCGCCGGCGTGCGCGGCTTCGGCGGCGACGGCGAGCGGGTGAGCGTCCGCGGCTGGCTGCGCGAGCACGGCCTGCTCGGCACCGAGCCGGCGGCCCAGCCCGGCGGCGTACGCGTCCAGCCGGGCGGCGAGCCCGGCACCGCGGATGGCGAGCCTCAGCCCGACAGCGAGGATGGCGCTCTCAGCGCCGGCGAGTAGCCCCTGTTCGGCGTGCTGTTCGCGCTGAGCCGCGCGTATCTAGCTCAACGACCGGGGCCGGTCTGTCGGCACGATGCGGTTAGGGCCGCTTCGTGTGGACACGGACGCCCGGCCGGATGCGAACGGCCGACAGCGAAGTTTCGCCGGTCGGCGCGCCGCGTTGCCCTAAGGGCCTCCGGTGCTGGAGGGACGTCTGTTTCCTGCGTCTGCGCACAGTCCAGGGCCGCCACTACTTCACCCTCAAGCAGTCCGTCGGCAGCGCCCAGGATCGCCTGGGAATTCGAGACACAAGTCACCGGCCGACCACCGTGCCGCGCGGCGATACCTCGGGGGTGCGCCGCTCCGGGATCCGCCGTGGCTCCGGCGGTGGCTGCCAGTGGGGACGCAGCTAAACCCTCCATGTGGATCCATAGGGCGCGCTGTTCGTTGCATGATTTCTGCATCATACACCAATAGATCGAACAAATATTCGACATACACGGCTCATGAATAGTCCAGCGCAGGCGGTGGAGTTGATCATGAATGTCATCAGCGTGAGCGGACCGGGTGTGTAACCCTGCCCTTCTCGCCGAGGGGTGCAATCAACATCCGGTATATCTAGCTCTGATAACGAACGTATCGTTTCGCTGTCCTTGGATGCGGAATTCCCGCAGTCTTGGAGGGATTCCCTTCAGCGTCGGGCGATACGAAGAGATGGGCATTGATGGGTGGGGCGTCACACCGATGGCAGGGCTGGAAGTCGGACTTCCCGTGGGAAGAAGACGCTCTCCGGCACATCAGAGGGCAGATGCCCGATGCGGAGCCGTACCGAGCCTGGCAGACGTTCACGTTTACCGCTAGCACCGGTCACGTACGCGAGGTTGACCTTTTAATAGCGACGCCAGGTGGGCTGTTCCTTATCGAAATCAAGAGCCACCCTGGTCGGGCCACGAACAATGGCGCCACCTGGCTTTTCCGTGACGAACGGACCCGGACGATCGAGAACCCGCTGCATTTCACCGACCAGAAGGCGAAAGAAATTGCGGGTCAGCTCCGGCAAGCCGCTAGGGCGCTCAACGTCAGGCACAAGGTTCCTCGCATTGAGGCCGCGGTCTTCCTGTCCGCTTC
>Ga0213875_10002623_pt1 | contig 10661 bp, 13 predicted proteins | sample BarmaccomBMRX_R8_FD_160105 | JGI IMG/M metagenome (GOLD analysis project Ga0213875, IMG submission 160105) | Root-associated microbial communities from Barbacenia macrantha in rupestrian grasslands, the National Park of Serra do Cipo, Brazil - RX_R8 | ecosystem: Host-associated > Plants > Roots... | reverse complement strand
GTGAGGTGGCCGGCGCGGCCGCCTACCTGCGCGGGCTGAGCAACTCCAACGGCAAGGTCGGTGTCATCGGCCACTGCTCGGGCGGACGGCAGGCCTTCCTCGCCGCGGTCAGCCTGCCGCTGGACGCCGCGGTGGACTGCTACGGCGGCCACGTCGTCGGCACCCCGCCGGAGGGCCATCCGCTGTTCGGCATGCCGCCGCTGGTCGACAAGACCCCGGACCTGACCTGCCCGCTGCTGGGCCTGTTCGGCAAGGACGACGCCGCTCCGTCGCCGCAGGACGTGGTCACGCTCGAGGACGCGCTCAAGGCCAGCGGCAAGACCTATGAGTTCCACTCCTACGAGGGAGCCGGGCACGCCTTCATGCAGGTCGACCGGCCCAACTACCGGCCCGAGGCGGCCGTCGACGCCTGGCAGCGCATCTGGGACTGGTTCGGCCGCTACCTGTAACCCCGAGAGGAGCTCTCATGTGCACGTACCTGACCGAGAAGGTCTCCGTGAGCGGAAGCGGGAAGGGCCCGTCGGGCTGGTTCAAGCTCACCGACGCGAGCGTCTACTTCGACCACCCGGTGCACGCCCAGGCCGAGCACACGCTCAACATCGATTTCCTTGATCCCAGCGCCGGCCCGTCGGCGCGGGTCGCCGTCGAGCTCACCGCCGAGTCCGCCCGCGCCCTGGCCCAGGCCATCTACGCCACCCTCGACTCCGCGCCTCCCGGTCTGGCCACCTGACGCCACCGGGTCCGGCGAGGCGTTCCCGGACCGCCGGAATGTCAGTGCCCCGTGCCACTATGCAAGTAAGCCCCGGTATCCGGGGCGCACGCGGATGGAGGCAGCTGGGACATGCGGTTCATAGTCGATCGGGACGTGCTGGCCGATGCGGTGGCCTGGGTTGCGCGCTCGCTACCGTCCCGCCCCGTCCTGCCGATCCTGTCCGGGCTGCTGCTCGAGGCGGCCACCGGCAGCCTGACGCTGTCCTGCTTCGACTACGAGGTGTCGGCCCGGATCCGGGTCGACGCGGAGGTGGCGGAGCCGGGCACCGTGCTGGTCCCCGGGCGGCTCCTGGCCGAGATCACCCGCAGCCTGCCGCCGATGCCGGTCGAGGTGGATCACGGCTCCGAGGACGTCACCATGACCTGCGGGCCGGCCTCCTTCACCCTGGTCACCCTGCCGGTGAAGGAATACCCGCGGCTGCCGGAACTGCCCCGGCTGGCCGGCACGCTGGACGGCGGCGCCCTGGCCACGGCGATCGGCCAGGTCACCCCCGCGGCCAGCCGGGACGACACGCTTCCGGTCATCACCGGCGTGAACCTGGAGATCGACGGCGACCTGATCCGGCTCGTGGCCACCGACCGGTACCGGCTGGCCATCAGGGACCTCGGCTGGAACCCGGCCCAGACCGGCGTCCGCGGGACGCTGCTGGTGCCGGCCAAGACCATGTCGGACGCCGCCCGCATGATGACGCCCGGCGTGCCGGTCCGGATCATGATGCGCGGCGAGCCGGTCACCCCGGCGGGCGAACCCGGCCCGGGTGATGCGCTGCGCGCCGCCGACGCCATGATCGGGTTCGAGTCGGCTGGCCGCCGCCTGACCACCCGCCTGATCGCGGGAGAGTACATCAAGTACATGTCGCGGTTCCCCGACGACTTCGGCAGCCGGGGTGACATGCCAGCCATCCCGCTCGCGGAGGCCGTCAAGCGGGTGGCGCTGGTCGCCGAGCGAGGCAGCCCGGTGAAGCTGTCGTTCGGCGACGGCCGGGTCACCATCGAGGCGGGAACCGAGGGGCAGGCACGGGCCCGGGAGACGGTCGCCGCCGACTTCTCCGGCGAGCAGACCGCGATAGCGTTCAGCCCGCACTACCTGCTGGACGGCCTGACCGCGGCGCTGACCGCGGCCACCGGCACCTCACCCGCCGTGGACAAGCCCGGGAGCGGCGTGAAGGCCGACAGGAACAGCCCGCCGGCCGCCGACGAGGCGCGCATCAGGCTGGAGTTCACCAGCGCGACCAAGCCGGCCCTGATCACCGGCACGGCCAAGGCCAGCGACGACTCCGCACCCGATTACCGCTACCTGGTCGTACCGCTGCGCGCGCTCGCCGACGCCTGAGCGCCTCGCCAGCCAGGGGTGCTGTGCCGATCAGGGATGCTGGGGAGGCCACTGGTAGGGCGGGCTCACGTAGGCGTGCCGCGACATCCAGGCCATGATCAGGATCCAGGTCGCCAGCGCGAACAGCAGCATCGCGAAGACCAGGAACCGGCCCGGGTCCGGCGCCGGGACGGCCAGCTCGGCGTCGGCGCGGACTGCCCGGGGCGGACGTGGCAGATCGGACAGCAGGCCATCGATCTGCCGCTGGGTCTTCGCGGTGAGCGCGGCGTCGAGCCGCTCGGTCAGCTCGTCGAAGGTCAGCCGGCCCGCGACGAAGTGGTCACGCAGCTGGGCCGTAGCGGCGTCACGCTCGGCATCGCCGATCCGGAGGTCATAGTCGTATCGTGACCGGCCGGGCACGCGCCAGCCCGGGACAAGCTCCTCACGCGGCGGAACCGCGTCGGGGTCGTCGCCTATCCATCCGTTCCGGACGTCATATCGCCTTGTCATCGGCTCCCAAGATTCGCCAGCCGGGCTACCTCATGCTTCAACGATAAAACGAGGCGCCCCGGTGGCGGAAGCCGGGCATGACGATAATCACCAGCGGCCGGGGCCCCGAGGGCCGCGCGGCCCCCGCGAACGCCGACGCCCGAGCCCGAACAGCCGCCTGACGAGCGCGATGGCCGCCAGGAACACGACGATGAGCAGTGGCCTGTCCCCGCCCAGGCCGAACAGCATGAGGCTGCCGAGGATGACGAACACCCAGACCAGGCTCATCACCGCGGCAAACGCGCCGTGCGGCCGGCGGCAGCCCCCTTCCCAGCCGTCGCGCCGGTAGTCCGAGCGGGGAGCCAGCGGCCCCTGCCACGCCTGGCCCTGCCACGCCTGGCCCTGCCAGCCAGGTCCGGGCCAGCCAGGTCCGGGCCAGCCAGCGCCGCCGCCTGGCGTCCCGCCGGTGCGGGCCATACCCTGCGGGAGATCGCGCAGCACGGTACCGAGATCTGCCTTGGTCTTCGCCGCGAACGTCTGGTCCAGGCGCTCGTTCAGCTCCTCGAAGGTCAGTCGCCCGTCGGCGTAGTGCTCACGCAACTGGGCGGCGACCTCTTCACGATCGGCGTCCCCGATCCGCACGTTATATCCCGCAGCCATCGTGCCCTCCGTCAGCCGAAACGGGGAAATCCCAAGTACCTAGCACGATATATCGCGAACCAGTCATCGGCAAGCGAGATACCAGCATCCGCGAGTCGCCAGTGTCCAGCCAATCACTAGTGCCAGGCGAGCCGCCAGTGCCAGCAAACCACACGTTTAGGACTGCACGTATCAGCGGGCGCCGGCCCGTCTCCGTCAGTTACCGGCTAGTGGCAGGGAGGGGCCATGACGAGCCAGGCGCTCATCGAGCTAGTTCCCGAACCCGGGCCCGGGGGGATCGCGGCCGGCGGCACGCCCGGGCACACTGACGCCACCGCGGTGCCCGTCGCGTATCCGCGGCCGGCGCCGCGGATACCGGCGCGGCAGCGGATACCGGCGCGGCAGCGGATACCGGCGCGGCAGCGGATACCGGCGCGGCAGCGGATACCGGCGCGGCAGTGGCTGGCGGCCTGGCGGGCCCGAAACTGGCGCCGTCTGGTGCTCGGCTGGTTCATGCTCTCCCTGATCGCCCTGGCGGTAGCGGCCGAGCCTCCGGCCGCCTTCCCCAAGGCGCAGGCGCGGACCGTGCCCGCCGTCCGGACCGTCCTGCAGGTGGCGGGCGGCGTGACCGCGGCCGGCGTCCCGCTCGTGCTGATCCTGCTGCCCTGAGCGCACACGCCCCCGAGGGCCATCCCGCTCAGAGCTCGGCGGCCACCAGGGCGTCGCCGACTGCGGTGCGCCAGTAGAGCACCGAACGCCCGGCCCGGGCCCTGGTGACCAGGCCCGCGTCGCGCAGCACCGCCAGATGGTCACCGATACCGCCGAGCGACTGGCCTAGCGCGGCGGCCAGCTGGCTGGTGCTGGCCGGGTCCTCCAGGGCCAGCAAGATGGCCGCCCGCGAGGTGCCGATCAGCCGGTCAAGCGCGGTTCCCGGACCGGGACATCCCGGCCGCTCCCACAGGGCCGCGACCCCGCGTGCAGGATAGATCAGGGCTGGCGGCCAGGGCGGGTCGATGGACAGCGCGAGCCTGGGCCAGACGAATACCGACGGGATGAACAGCAGGCCACGCCCGCCCAGGTCGGCCGTTTCATCGCTCGGCCACTGGCTCAGCTCGATCCGGCCGTGCCGCCAGCCGAGCTGCGGGTGCAGGTCTTCCAGCGCCGCGGCCCAGCCCTGGGCGGCCAGCTGGCCGGCCCGGTAGACGACATCCCGTTCCAGGATGGCGCGCAACGTGTGCCATTCCGGCTCGAGCAGAACCTCCCACGCCACGGCCAGGATGCTGGCGGTCCGCTCGGCGGCCTGATCGCTGGTCAGGATGCGCTCGACCCGCCGGCCGAGCTGGGGCTGGCGCCGCAGCGCCTCGGCCACCTCGCGCTGCACCTGGGCAGCCGGGGTGGACCGCACCCGGTCGAGCAGCTCACCGATGGTGGTGTCCACCCTCTCCGGCACGGGGGACAGGAAGTCCGCGCCCCACCCGGGCGGGTGCAGCGCCTGGATCACCGCGACGTCCGTGTCGCGGGCCAGGTCACGGAACCGCTCCCGGGCCCGCATCAGCCACGGCCGCAGCACGGGCTCGTCCGGCTCGTGCCCGGTGCCCGCGAGCAGGCGCAGGGCATGTGAGAGCTCCCACAGCGGCGACAGCGCGAACCTCGTCCTGGTCAGATCCTCGCTGTGCACCTCGATCCGCAGCGGCACGGCGCACCAGCTTTCGTCCTGTGACGAAAGGATATCCGTGCTCACGGTCGCGCCGCACCATGGGCTCATGACCGCGACGCCTGCCCCCGAACCCGGCCACCCGGCGGTGGCCCGGACCACGTACCGGGCCGTCTTCGCGGCCGGGGAGTTCCGGATCCTGTTCGCGGCCTTCGCGATGTACGTGCTCGGCTTCCAGTTCGAGATCCTCGGGCTTTCGGTGCTGGTGTACGCGCAGACCCGCTCGCCCTTCCTGACCGCGCTGGCGTTCAGCCTGGGATTCGCGCCCCAGGTCGTGGGCGGCGCGCTGTTCAGCTCGCTGGCCGACCGGCTGCCGCCGCGGCTGGTCATCGGCTCGGGCCTGCTGATCCGGGCCGTGCCGGGGCTGGTGATCGGCCTGCTCCCCGGCCTGCCCATCGCAGCCATGCTGATCCTGGTGGCCGCGGCCGCCACCGTCGCTCCGGTGTTCTCGGCCGCGCTCTCCGGCCTGCTGCCCGACGTCCTGGACGGGGACCGGTACGTGCTGGGACGGTCGGTCTTCAACCTGACCGGGTCGGGCACGCAGATCATCGGGCTCGGCATCGCCGGGGCCATCCTGGCCGCCGTGCCCGCCCGCTGGCTGCTGCTGGCGGCCGGCGGGGCGCTGACCGCGGCGGCCCTGGTCAGCCGGCTGGGGCTGCGCCGCCGGGAAGCCCGCACCGCCCGCACCGCCCGGCCGCGGGGAGCGACCCGGGGCAGGCGGCCGGCCCGCGGGGTGATCCGCGCCACCTTTGCCGGCAATGCCGAGCTGCTCGCAGACCGGAACGTCCGGGGTCTCCTTCTCGTGCAGTGGCTGCCGGCCTGGTTCGCCGCCGGTGCCGAGTCGCTGCTCGTCTCGTACACCGGGTCGCTCGGGCGCCCGGCCAGCGGCGCGGCACCGCTGCTGGCCGCGGTCCCGGCCGGGATGCTGCTCGGCGAGGTGGTCGTGGGCCGGTTCCTGCGGCCGGCCGTGCGCCGTCGGCTGGCGCTTCCCCTCGCGGCCGGCATCGGCCTGCCGCTGCTGGTGTTCTGGCTGCGGCCGCCGCTGGCCGCGGCCGCCGTGGCCCTGCTGATCTCTGGTCTCGGCTTCGCCTACCAGCTCGGCATCCAGAAGGCCTTCCTGGACAGCCTGCCGGACCGGCTGCGCGGCCAGGCCTTCGGCCTGTACACCACGGGGGCCATGGGTGGTCAGGGCCTGGGCCCGATGGCGGCCGGCCTGCTGGCCAGCGCACTGCGGCCCGGCCCCGCCATCGCCCTGGCCGGCACGGGCACCGTCCTGGCCGCGCTGGCCCTGCGCGGCTCGCTCGCCGGTCGCGGACCCGCCGGCGGCAGCGCGCCCACCCCGGCCAGCGCGCCCGCGCCATCCAGCGAGCCCGCCCGTGACCGGGCCTGACCGGAAGTGTCCTCTCGGCTACTGGACGCCGTTACACAAGTGTCCTACGGTGCTGTCATGATTGCGCGAGGGGGCCAGGACCACCGGACAGGCCGGGCGCGATGACCGGGCGCGGCAACGAGGCCGCCCGCCTGTTCGACATGCGGATCGGGCCGACCCGCCAGCTGGCTCAGCAGGCGGATGCGGTCGCGGCGGCGTGCCACGCCATGGCCGTGCGCTTCCACCAGGGCGGCAAGCTGGTTGTCTTCGGCACCGGCGGCCCGAGCGCCGACGCGCAGCATGTCGCCGTGGAGTTCGTCCACCCGGTCATCGTCGGCAAGCGCGCCTTGCCGGCCATCTCCCTCACCACCGACGTGGCCACGGTGACCGGCATCGCCGAGCGGGACGGTGTGGCCGCGATCTTCGCCCATCAGCTGCGGTACCTGGCCGCCCCCGCCGACATCGCCCTCGGCATCGACGCCGACGGGTACAGCGCCAGCGTGCTGGCCGGGCTCGAGGCCGCCCGCGAGCTCGGCCTGCTGACGGTCGCCCTGACCGGCGGTGACGGCGGCCGGATCGCGGCCAGCAAGGCGGTCGACCACCTGCTGGTAGCGGCCAGCGACGATCCCCGGGTGGTCAAGGAACTGCACGTCACCATGTACCACGTGCTGTGGGAGCTGGTGCACGTCTTCTTCGAGCAGCCGGGCGTGCTGGCGCCGGGGGTGCTGACATGAACGAGCCGAACGGTCAGGCTGTCTCGTCCCGCTCAGTCCCTGAATGCATCGGCGACGTGTGCATCACCTGCTCCGACACCGCTGTCGAGGTCACCATCGTGCGGCTGCTCGAGGATCAGATGGCCGTGGTCGACACCGGAGCGGGGGAGGAGACGGTCAGCGTCGCCCTGGTCAGCGCCGGCGTCGGCGACACCATCCTGGTGCACGCCTCCGAAGCCATCGCCGTAGTGGGGCGGTGAACTGGATCATGGCCGATGAGACCCACTCCGGCGACGCCGGCGCGATGGAGGCGCTGTACCCCTTCCTCTACGCGGACAAGACCGACCTGTCCGCCGTGCTCGACCAGGTCCGCGCCTCCACCGTGGCCAAGGCCCAGGAGATCGCTGACCTGCGGCACGAGGTCTTCGTCCGCGACGCGGACCGGATCATTGACTGCGCACAGCAGGCCGCGGCCAGGTTCCGCGCGGGCGGCCGGCTGTTCGCCTTCGGCAACGGCGGCAGTGCCACCGACGCCCAGCAGCTCGCGACCCTGTTCCTGAACCCCGGTGAGGGCATCCGGCCGCTGCCCGCGTTCGGCCTGGCCAGCGACACCTCCGTGGTCACGGCGCTGTGCAACGACATCGGGGTGGACGTGGTCTTCGCCCGTCAGCTCGCGGCCTTCGGCAGCCGGAACGACATCGCGGTCGGGCTGTCCACCAGTGGCAACTCGGCCAACCTGACCCGCGCCTTCGACGAGGCCAGCCGGCGCGGCATGCTCACCATCGGGCTGGCCGGGTACGACGGCGGGAAGATGGCCGAACTGGACACCATCGACTACCTGTTCGTCGTGCCCTCCGCCTCCGTGCACCGGATCCAGGAAGCACAGACCACCGTCTATCAGGTGCTGTGGGAACTGACCGCGGCCGCGCTCGGGCCGCCGGATCGAACGGGCGCCGCAGCGCCAGGGTTAACCGATCAGGAAGAGGTCTTATATGTGCCTCGGTATACCCGGTGAAGTCATCGAGCTTCACCCGGACCAGCCCGACCTGGCCAAGGTCGACGTGAGCGGCGTCCGGCGGCTGATCAACATCGGCCTGCTCGCCGACGACCCGCCGAAGCCGGGGGAGTGGGTCCTGATCCACGTCGGCTTCGCCCTGTCCAAGATCGACGAGCACGAGGCCGCCGCCGCCTTGGCGTTCCTGGAGGGGATCGGGCAGGCGTACGAGGACGAGATCGCGGCGCTGAAGGAATCCCTGATCGAATAAGGAAGGGTGGGGCACGATGCGGTTCGTCGATGAATTCCGGGACGCCGACAAGGCCCACGCGCTGGCCGCCAAGATCGCGGCCCTGTGCGAGCCCGGTCGGCAGTACAAGCTCATGGAGGTGTGCGGCGGGCACACCCACACGATCTACAAACACGGCCTCGAGGATTACCTGCCCGAGTCGATCACGCTGGTGCACGGCCCGGGCTGCCCGGTGTGCGTCATCCCGATGGGTCGGGTGGACGACGCGATCCACCTGGCATCGCAGCCGGACGTGATCATGACGTCATTCGGCGACATGATGCGGGTGCCGGGCAGTGGCGGCTCGTTCTTCGACGCCAACGCCGAGGGCACCAATATCCGCATGGTGTACTCCCCGCTGGACTCTCTCAAGCTTGCCCGGCAGAACCCCGGCAAGCAGGTCGTGTTCATGGCCATCGGGTTCGAGACCACGGCGCCGTCCACCGCCATGACGATGATCCGGGCCGCGGCCGAGGGGCTGAAGAACTTCTCGGTCTTCTGCAACCACGTCACCATCGTCCCGGCCATCAAGGCCATCCTGGACTCACCCGACCTGCGCCTGGACGGCTTCATCGGCCCCGGGCACGTGTCCACCGTGATCGGCTGCCGGCCGTATGAGTTCATCGCCCGCGATTACGGCAAGCCGGTGGTGGTCGCCGGATTCGAGCCGCTGGACATCCTGCAGTCCATCTACATGCTGATGCTGCAGCTGTCGCAGGGCCGGTCCGAGGTGGAGAACCAGTACGCGCGGGTGGTGCCGTGGGACGGCAACATCGTGGCGCTGAAGGCCATCGGCCAGACGATGGAGCTGCGGCCCTACTTCGAGTGGCGTGGCCTCGGCTTCATCTCGCACTCCGCGCTGCAGGTCCGCGAGAAGTACGCCGCCATGGACGCCGAACGGCTCTTCCAGGTGCCCGGCGTCCGGGTGGCCGACCCCAAGGCCTGCCAGTGCGGCGAGGTCCTCAAGGGCGTGCTCAAGCCGTGGGAATGCAAGGTCTTCGGCACCGCGTGTACCCCGGAGACGCCGATCGGGACCTGTATGGTCTCGCCGGAGGGTGCCTGCGCGGCCTATTACAACTTCGGCCGGATGAACCGCAGCCGGGTCGCCGAGGCCGCCCAGGTGGGCCGTCCATGAGCCGCTGGATCGACGAGGCCCTGGCCGAGCACGCCCAGGCCGAGCACGAGCACAGCGCGCACGAGCCGCTGACCCCTGCCGGCCGGGCGGAGCTCCCGCTAGCCGAAGCCCAGGACCGGGAGCAGCAGGTGCTGGACCGCATCGACCGGGCCCGGCGCCGCCGCCCCAAGGTTCGCGAAGAGCGCGTCACGATGTCACACGGGGCGGGTGGCAAGGCCACTCACACCCTGATCGAGGCGGTGTTCCTGGACGCGTTCCGCAACCCGCTGCTCGAGCCCCTGGAGGATGCGGCCGCGCTGCAGGTCAACGGGGCCCGGATCGCGCTGACGACCGACTCCTACGTGGTGTCGCCGCTGTTCTTCCCCGGCGGCGACATCGGCGACCTGGCCGTCAACGGCACGGTCAACGACCTGTCGGTGTCCGGCGCCCGGCCGCTGTACCTGTCGGCCGGGTTCATCCTCGAGGAGGGATTCCCGGTCGCCGAGCTGACCCGGCTGGCGGAATCGATGCGGGACGCGGCCGCCGCGGCGGGGGTGCACATCGTGACCGGCGACACCAAGGTCGTCCAGAAGGGCAAGGCCGACGGCTGCTACATCAACACCGCCGGCGTCGGCGTGATCGAGCGCGACATCGACCTGGGCGTGGCCCACGCCCAGCCGGGCGACGCCATCATCGTGTCCGGGCCGATCGGCGACCACGGCGTCACGATCATGCTGGCCCGCGGCGAGCTGGACATCGAGGCGGACATCGAATCGGACACGGCCCCGCTGAACCATCTGGTGGCCGGCCTGCTCGACCAGGTACCCAGCGTCCGGGCCATGCGCGACGCGACCCGGGGCGGGGTGGCCACCATCCTGAACGAGATCGCCAGGGCCGCCGACGTCGGCGTCCTGGTCAGCGAGGACGACATCCCGGTCCGGGCCGAGGTCCGCGGTGCCTCCGAGCTGCTCGGCATCGACCCCATGTACGTCGCGTGCGAGGGCCGCCTGGTGGCCGTGGTCCCTGGCCAGGACGCCGAGGCCGCCGTGGCCGCCCTGCGCGCCCACCCACTCGGCGAGCAGGCCGCGGTGATCGGGCACGTGCGCCAAGAACAGCCCGGCATCGTCCAGCTGAAGACCGCCTTCGGCGGCACCCGCATCGTCGACCTCCTGGTCGGCGACCCCCTGCCCCGAATCTGCTAACCCACCCCAGACGCCCCACCCGCACCCGCACCCGCACCCCGCACCCCCACCCGCC
>Ga0213875_10002622_pt1 | contig 10661 bp, 13 predicted proteins | sample BarmaccomBMRX_R8_FD_160105 | JGI IMG/M metagenome (GOLD analysis project Ga0213875, IMG submission 160105) | Root-associated microbial communities from Barbacenia macrantha in rupestrian grasslands, the National Park of Serra do Cipo, Brazil - RX_R8 | ecosystem: Host-associated > Plants > Roots... | reverse complement strand
CCGAAGACCACGCTGGCGGACAGCCACGCGCCCAGCTGCCGCAGGTGGCGAGCCAGGTCGGCGTGCTTGGGGTGCGGCCCGGCGGGCAGCGCGGGGAACTGCTCCACAATCCGGATCCCAGCCCGGGCGAGCGCGCGGGCGACCTCCTCGTCGGTCACCGTGCCGGCCAGCGCGTCCCGCAGCCGGGTCACCGCGCCGGGGCCGACGTGGGTGGCCGCTCCGGCCTCGGCCTCGGCCAGCCTGCGCAGCCGTTCGAGCTGCTCCCGGCGGGCGTCGCGGTGCCGCTCGGCGAAGCTCTCCAGCGTGAGCCGGCCGGCCCGCTCGAGCTCGGCGTGCGCGGTGAGCAGCGTGTCGGCCAGCCGGGCGTACGTCCGCCTGGTCTTCAGCTCCCGCCAGAAGGCGACGACCTCGGCTACCCGCTGGCTGAAGGCCGCCGGGTCGGCGATGCCGTCCGGCAGGCCGTACCGGGCGTACAGGTCGGGCGGCGGTACGTTGCCGGCCTTGCGGGCCGGGTCCAGTACGCCGGCGAGATACTGCTCGCGGCTCCAGCCCACTTACCCGCTCACCTCGTAGCGGGCCACGGCGTCGGCGGCCCGCTTCACCTCCGTTTCGTTCAGCCCGCCGATCTGAATCTCGAAGCGGACCTCCTGGCCGGATCCGGCCTCGTAGCCGTGCACCTGGAGCAGCCCGGTCTCGGTCATGTGGAACTCGACGTCGAACGGCGCCCCGGCCGGCCGGGGCGGCAGGTCGGACAGCACGCCCTCGCCGATGTGGGTGTTGTGACCCAGCTCGTCAGAGGCGACCGAGCCGGCCTGCTCCCACACCTCCAGCTTGACCGCGCGCTGCCGGTCCACGACGGTGCAGAACACCTGCGGGCCGGTGTCGGCGGGCAGCGGCGTGTTGGCGGTGAGCAGGTGCGAGACGCGCCTGCCCGCCTGCAGCGGGTCGGTCTGGTACACCGGGTCGGCCTCGTCGATCACCTTGATACCGAACGCCCTCGGCACCACCGTCGCGACCCGCCGGGCCGCCATCGTCTCCACCTGCTCCCGGCTGATCCCGAGCTGGTCGGCCACCTCCTGGGCGCTGGCCGCCTCGTCGGCGCCGCCGGCGCCGGCGGCGTCCTCGCCCGGCAGGCTCACCTTGACCTTCTTCATCAGGGCGTACAGGGCGGCGCCCTTGGCCACGGCCAGGTGCGGGTCCTGCAGCCGGGCGTCCAGCCCGAACCGCTCCTTCAGCGTCTGCGCGATGACCGGCATGATGGTCATGCCGCCGACCAGGAGCACGTCGTCGAAGTGCTCGACGCCCCGCTCGCGGGCGGTGGCCAGCGTCCGCGCGGTGATCTCCATGGTCCGCTCGAGCAGCTCGGAGGTGAGCTCCTCCAGGTGCTCCCTGGTCAGCTCGAGCTGGGCCACCGAGCCGTCGAAGCGCACGTAGTGCTTGCGGGCCTGGGTGGCACTCAGCGCCTTCTTCAGCTGCTCGGCCGACGTGGCGAGGTCCTGCATGAACTCCTCGTCACCGCCCGGGTCGAGCTCGGGGTGCTGCTCGGTGAAGCCGGTCAGCAGGAAGTCGATGATGGCGGTGTCCCAGTCGGCACCGCCCAGGTGGTGGTTGCCGTCGGTGCAGATGACCTCGATGTCGTTCCCGTCGATCCGGATGACGGTGGTGTCGAAGGTCCCGCCGCCGAGGTCGTAGATGAAGATGTGCCGGACCCCCGGCTCCTCCTCCAGCACGTGGTAGTTCAGCGCGGCCGCGACCGGCTCGGCCAGGATGTCGAGCACGTTAAGCCCGGCGATCTGCCCGGCCTTGCGGGTGGCTTCCCGCTCCAGCAGCCCGAAGTACGCGGGCACCGTGATCACCACGTCCCGGACCTCTTCACCGGTCTGCTCACCCGCGGCCCGGGCCAGCTCGCGCAGGATCAGCGCGGAGATGGACTCCGGCGTGAGCTCCTGGCCGTGGAAGGGGTACCGCGTGCCGTCGCCCATCTGACGCTTGATCAGCTCCATGACCAGGTGCGGGAAAAGCACGGCCGAATCCTTGGCCTGCCGCCCCACGACCACGTTCTCCGGCGACTCGAAGTAGACCACCGACGGCGTCGTGTCCTCGCCCACCGCGCTCTTGAGCACGACCGGCCGGCCGCTGGCGTCTACGTGCGCGATACAGGAATAGGTGGTACCCAGGTCGATTCCGTAGGTAGCCATGTCACCTCACACCGGTTGCTCCGCGCCCGGAGCCTGTCCCGCGGGGACGTCGCCGGGCACGTACTGGTAGAAGCGCGCCTGGACCCGGCGGCGGACCACCCTGGTCTCGCGCTCGTAGAAGCCCACGCCCGCCACGTCCGCCACGGTGTTGTGCTGTTCCAGGTCGTCGCAGGTCACCACCCCCAGTGGACGGTGCCGCTCGCGCTCGAACGGGTCCCCGGGCTCGGCCGAGAAGATCTCGATGCCGCACCGGTCCAGGATCTGCGCGACGTCCTCGGCGAACGACCACATCAGCTGCCGGTCCTGCCCGGCCGCGTCGAGCCGGCGGACCTCCCGGTCGAGCTGGTCGTACAGCCGGATCAGGTCGGCCACCACCGGCTCCAGCAGGATCCGCCCCAGCCCGTCCCGCAGCCGCTGGTTCTCCTCGTGCAGCCGGTCGATGACGGATTCGCGGTGCGCCGAGCGACGGTGGAACTCGGCGAGCTGCGTCTCGACCTGGCCGAGGCGCGCGGCCAGATCCACCGGACCAGGCCCAGCCTGCTCCGGATCGGCCTGCTCTGGACCGGCCTGCTCTGGATCGGCCCCGTCCGCGGCGGCCTCACCTGGCGTGAGCTGCAGTGTGTCCTCCCCGTGAATATCGTGCTCATCGGTTCTGGTCAGAAAGCCTCACCGCCTTCCAGATAAAGTGCCGGGGCGGGAAAGAGTTGCGGCAAGAGCCTATCGGGTTCGTCACCGATCACGTGACATGCCGGGTTGAGTGTCGTTCGCGGCGAGTTGCCGGGCAGCGAGCGGGACATCTCAGCCATTCCGTAGCGGCGTTTATCAATTGCCAGATAGTTACACGATAGGCGCGCATCGCGGTCGCGCATAGCCAGGTATTAGCCGTGCGGGTTTGCATAAACCGGCTGGCCGTGATCTGGCTGGGCGGATTGCGCATGGGGCGCGACCGGCTGGGCAGAGGAACCCTATGAGCCTTCTGAACAGGATCGGGAACCGGTCCCGTATTGGCCGCGGCCGGGCCAAGCAGCGGATCGGCCGGGCGACAGGCAACCGCCGGCTCCAGGCCGAGGGCCTCGCCGACCGGGTGAGCGGCAGCGTGCGGGAGCTCGGCGAGGACGTCAAGGGCGAGCTCAGGAACGCGGGCCGGGGCATCGAGCGGACGTTTGGCCGCTAGCTCCGGTCCCCGCTTGGGTGCGGAGTGCCCCAAGCACATGGTCATGGGCCCGTGTGGCGGGGTGCGCGCCGACGGCGGCTGCGAGGTCGAGGCTCGGCCGTGCGCGTTCAGCTCCCCGGTGGCCTGGGCCGACCCGGTGCCGCCGGTGCCGCTGGACCGGGTCCCGGTCGTCCTCACCGACTTCAGCTCCGAGCCGTACTCGATACCGGCCCACACGGCGGTGGCCGGCATCCTGGCTCCGGTCAGCGACGCCGTCCTGGTCGGCGAGCACCAGGACCGGCCGGACTTCCCGCCCGCGCTGCTGGCCTCGATCCTGCAGCAGGCCGGCGCCCGGCCCTGGATCACGCTGTCCTGCCGGGACCGGAACCGGGTCGTGCTGGAGCAGGAACTGCACGGCCTGCGTCAGCTCGGCGTGGACGCGGTGCTGTGCGTGACCGGGGACGCCCGCGCCTACGACATCCGGCCGGACGCCACCCAGGTCTTCGACCTGGACGGGCCGAGACTGGCCGCGCTGGCGGCCGGGCTGGGGATGCCCGCGGCCGTCCCGGAGACCCCGGGTGCACCGCCGCGGGACCAGCGCGCCTACCGGCTGGCCCAGAAGCAGCGGGCCGGCGCGGCGGTGGCCGTGCTCAACCACGACTCGGTGGCCGCGGTGCGGCAGTTCCTGGCGGCCGCCGCACGGGCCGGCGTCACGATCCCGGTCATCGCCGCGGTGGCCATCTACACCGACCCGCCGTCGGCGTCGGCGCTGTCCCGCCTGCCCGGCCTGGAGCTGGATCCGGCGGGGGTCCGTGCGGTGCTGGCGGACCCCGACCCGGTGGCGGCGGGTGTCGCGGCCGCGGCCCGGCAGGCCCGGGCGCTGCTGGCGATCCCCGGCGTGGCCGGGGTGAACATCTCCGGTCTGGCCTCGGCCCGCGGCTATGAGTACGCCGCGCGCGTCAAGGCCGAGCTGGCGCAGCAGATCCGGGCCCTGCAGGCGGGCCCGCCGTGAGCCGCGACGCCGCCGACCCGATGGAGGCCGAGTTCGGCACCGTGGCCGAATGGACCGCCCGGGTGGCGATCGACCTGGGACCGGACTACTACATCCCGGCCGCCTGCCGGGGGAGCGGACAGCCTGCCGTACTGGACTGGCTGCTCGATCGCCTGGCCCCGGAGCCCGGCGACGTGCTGCTCGATGCCGGCGCGGGCGTGGGCGGCCCCGGCGCCTATGCCGCCCGCCGCGCCGGCGTGCGGCCCGTGCTGGCCGAGCCCGAGGCGGCCGCGTGCCGCGCCGCCGCCAGGCTCTTCGGCGCCCCGCCGGCCGGGGCGGCGGTGCTCCAGGCCGACGCGACCGCACTGCCCTTCGCCGACGCCTCGGTGCCGATGGCCTGGTGCCTCGGCGTGCTGTGCACCGCCCCAAACGCCGCCGCCCAGCAGGCCATGCTGGCCGAACTGCGCCGGGTGACCCAGCCAGGCGGCCGGATCGGCCTGCTCGTCTTCGTGGCCGTCACGGCCGAGCTGGACGACCCGCCGCGGGGCAACCATTTCCCGGCCAGTGACCAGCTGCACGCTCAGCTCGGCCGGGCCGGCCTGGAGGCCGTGGAGGTGGCCGATTTCCGCGACCTCGGGGCACCGCCCGCGGACTGGGCGGAGCGAGCCGATGCCGTCGAGCACGAACTGCAGCGCCGCTACGGGCACACCCAGGCGCTGGCCGTGGCCGGTGGGCAGAGTGACCGGATCGGCAAGCTGCTCGGCTCGGGCCAGCTGACCTCCCAGGTCATCCTGCTGCGGCCGCTCAGCTCTCCGCGGACCTGACCGCTGACCGTGCTGGCCGGCAGCATCGACGGCTTTCCCGCCTTCGCCGCGTACGGCCTCGGCGGCCTGGTGGTCCCGCTGGTGCTGCTGTTCCTCTGGCTCCGGCGCAGCGCGCCCCGGACCGGGACGGGACAATGAGGATCATGACTGGATCCGAAGCCGCCCCGGCGGCACCGCTGCGCGTGCCGGATTTCGACTACGGACGCGCCGAGGCCGACGGCGTCGAGATCAGCTACGCCGTCGCCGGATCCGGCCCGCCCGTGCTGTTTCTGCACGGGTACCCGGAGAACCACCTGATGTGGCGGCACGTCGCGCCCGCCTTCACCGGCGACCACACGGTGGTCCTGGCCGACCTGCGCGGCTACGGCGACTCCGGCAAGCCCGCCCCGGACGACGCGGGTGAGGTCTACTCCAAGCGGGCCATGGCCCGCGACCAGGCCGGGCTGATGCGCCAGCTCGGCTTCGGGAAGTTCCAGCTGGTCTCGCACGACCGCGGCGCCCGGGTCGCGCACCGGCTGACCCTGGACCACCCGGGCCTGGTCACCCGGCTGGCGGTGCTGGACATCGTGCCGACCCGGCACGTGTTCACGCACGTGACCAAGGACATGGCCATGGCCTACTACCACTGGTTCTTCCTGCCCGCGGGGAACGGCCTGCCCGAGCACCTGATCAGCGCGGATCCGGCGTACTGGCTGCACGCCCTGACCGGGCCGCTGCTCGGCCCCGGCTCGTCCCTGTCCGGCGACGTGATGGCCGACTACATCCGGTGTTTCACCGACCCCGGCACCGTCGCGGGCTCCTGCGCCGACTACCGGGCCGCGGCCGGCATCGACCTGGTGCACGACGAGCAGAGCTTCACCTCCGGCCAGAAGGTCCAGTGCCCGGTGCTGGCGCTGTGGGGCGCGCACGGCTTCGTCGGCCGCGCCTACGAGCCGATCGCCGTCTGGCAGGAGTACGCCACCGACGTCCGCGGCCATGTCCTGCCCACCGGCCACTTCCTGCCCGAAGAGGCGCCGGGCCTGGTCACCGCGGCCCTCCGGGACTTCCTTGACTGACCACGGCAGCCACCTTCGCTTGTCTCCGTGATCGTGGGTCAGATCTGGTCACCGCCGCCTCCGCGACCACCTCGGCTGAGGGCTGGCGGCGGCGCTACTGGTCCCAGTGCGGCGGCCGGTCGGCGTTCAGCCGCTCCTCGTCCTCCGGCTCGGGCCGCTCACCCCAGGCGGCGTCGGTTTCTTCCTCACCGTGCTCCGGCAGGACCGGCTTGTCATCAGGACCCATGCCTCCATCATGCCGCCCCGATCAGACTGGCCCGGCCGGGTTAGTCTGGCCAGGTGGACGGCACCGACGCGATCGTGGAGCAGATCCTGACCCGCTACGACACGATCACCGTCGTCGGCGCGAGCGGGACCCCGGTCAAGGCCGCGCACTACGTGCCCGCGCACATGCAGCAGCACGGCTGGCGGATCATCCCGGTCAACCCGCACGCGCACGAGATCCTGGGCGAACCGGTCTACCGGACCCTGGCCGAGGTCCCCGGGCAGCCCGGCTTGGTCGACCTGTTCCGCCCCTCGATGCAGACCCCGGATTTCGCCCGCCAGGCCGTGGCGGCCGGCGCGACCGCGCTGTGGCTGCAGCTGGGCATCGCCTCGGCCGAGGCCCGCGCCATCGCCGAGGACGCCGGGCTGCTCTACGTCGAGAACCGCTGCCTGATCATCGAGCAGCGGCGCCTGGGGTTGTCGGCGCCGCGAGCCGCCCGATGAACGCGCTCGTGTCCTCGATCGCCGCGAACAGGTAGCCCATCCGGCCGATCGCGGCGGCGTGCGCCTGCTGCGGCGAAAGCGGGTCGATGGCCTGGGACGCGCACGCGTCGGCCAGCACGATCACCCTGAAACCCAGCATGGACAGGCCGTCGTGCCCGCCGCCGACCTGGATCGCATCCATCCCGACCTGACCCGCACCCTGGCCATGCTGGCCGCCCTGCCGGACCGCCGGGACGCGGTCACCGCCCTGGCCAGGAACACCCAGCTGGCCATCGGCTTCCGCCGCTCAGCTCCGTCCACCGGCCCGCCGTCGGGGTTCAGCCCTGGCACGACCACGCGGTAGCCTCGCACATCGGCCAGCACGAGACCGACGGCGGCGGGTTCGCCCCCGGGCTGGCCGGCGCGATGGCCGCCGGGATCGTGGCCGGAGGCGGGCCGTTCGGCTACGGCGAGGGCTACGGCGCGTTCGGCGGCTACTGGGCCTTCCGCGCCCTCGGCGCCGGGATGAACGGGCGGGGTCTGCGGCCCATGGCGACGCGTCCCGACATGACCCGGGGGCTGCTGACGCCAGCCACCGAGGACCTGTCTGCCCTGGCCGTCACCGGCCAGGACCCCACGGTGCTGGCGTTCGCCCTGGGCGCCCGGGACGGCCAGGTCGGCTACGAGGTCCTCAACCTGCCGGACCCGCCCACCTTCGTGTTCAGGAGCCCGGACCCGGCCGCCCTCAACCGGGCCCTGGATGACGCCGGTTTCCGGCCCGGGGCGGCCGTCCCGGTGATCGCCCAGATCCCCCACGACGACCATTGGGCCGAACGCATGGGTGTCCTGTTCCGCCCCAGTACTTAACCGGCCGCGCGGGCCAGGTCGATGCCGCGGCCCAGGTTGTCCAGGCGGGCGGCGAGGGTGTCGCCCGCCGGGTAGAGCCGCACGGTGTCGACGCCGGCCTCGCGCCAGTCCCGCAGCCGCGCCCGCACCATGTCCTGGGTGCCGATCAGCGTGGTGGCCAGCACCATCTCGTCGGTGACCAGACGGGCCGCGCCGTCCCGGTCGCCGGCCTGCCAGCGCTCGCGCACCTGGACCGCGACCTGCGCCCAGCCCTGCCGGCTGTAGGCGTCGTGGTAGAAGTTCGTCCGGCCCGAGCCCATCCCGCCGAGGGAGAACGCCAGCTCCTTCTTCCGGCTGGCCAGCACCTCCGCCAGCCGGGCCTCGTCCACCACGTTGACCTCGGCGCCCTGGCAGATGTCCAGGTCGGCCCGGACCCGCCCGGCCCGCGCCAGCCCGGCGTCCAGGTGGCCGAGGTAGGCGCCCGCCCCCTCGGGCACGAAGCTCGTGCCGAGCCAGCCGTCGGCGATCTCGCCGGTCAGCTCCAGCATCTTCGGCGACAGCGCGGCCAGGTAGACCGGCACCGAGGCCGGCGCCAGGCTGACCCGCATCGGTTTGCCCTCGCCGCCGGGCCGGGGGATCTGGTACTGGCTCCCGGTGTAGGACAGCTTCTCCCCGGCGAAGACCTGCCGCACGATCTCCACCGTCTCCCGCATCCGGGCCAGCGGGTGGGCGAAGGCGGTGCCGTGCAGCCCCTCGATGACCTGCGGGCCGGAAGCGCCCAGGCCGAGCAGGAACCGGCCGCCGCTCAGCCGGTCCAGCGTCATCGCGGTCTGTGCGATCAGCACCGGAGACCGGGTGCCGAGCTGGAGGATCGCCGAGCCGATCCGCATCGTCGAGGTGCGTGCGGCCAGGTATCCCAGCGGCGAGACCGCGTCGGCGCCCCAGGCCTCGGCCACCCAGCAGATGTCCAGGCCCAGCTTCTCGGCCTCCGCCACGTACTCCGCGGTGGCGTTCCAGTCCCCGGCCGAGGCCTCGACGGTGGTCGCGGTCCGCATCACGCGGCCCCTTCGGCGCGCTCCTTGATGGCGGCCAGGTTCTGCTTCATCCCGGTCTCGAACTCCCGCAGCCGGACGAAGACGATCTTGGCCTCCTTGTCCGGCATCGCGTCGATGGCCAGGCTGAGCCCGGACCTGGCCGGACCCATCCGCGTCCACTGCTCGAGCACGGTGCCCGTCCCCTCGGGCCGCAGCGTGAACCGCCACGTCGAGGAGGGCTGCTCCGGGTCGCCGATCGCCCAGGCGAAGCGGTGCGGCTCGTCGCACTCCACGATCGTGCTGACCGTCTCCCATTCACCCATGGACGGATGCGCGCTGCGCCCGGCGAACCGGCGGCCCACGGCCGGAGCAGCAGCCCCGTCTTGAGCTGCGCCGTCCAGCCAGCGCACCTCCTGCAGCTCGGCGCTCAGCCCCGGCATCATGTAGATGTCGCTGACCAGCGCCCACACCCGCTCCGGCGGCGCCTCGATGAACGTCTCGGCGGCCACCTCCGGCTGGTCCGCGTACACCTGCCCGGTCCACTCCATGACCGAGGTCTACCACGGCCGCCCTGGGGTGAACAGATGGCCCTGGGCTACCAGGTACCCCACTTCAGGGCGGGCTCGGGCAACGGCGGCGGCTCGGCAAAGGCGGGCGGCCCATCCAGGTCGAGCGCGTCCAGCGGCGTGCTGGCCGCGGCGTCCCGTGCGGTCAGCGGCGGCAGGTTCCACTTCTCCTCGATCAGCCTGAGCACCGAGGTATGGTCCAGGACCTGGGAGCAGACGTAATCCCGGCGCGCGTACGGCGACACGATAACCGCGGGCACCCGGAAGCCGTACTGGTCGTACCGGTGCGGTCCCGCGTCCTCGTTCTCCTTGGTCCTGACCAGGCCGGGCAGCACGGGACGCAGGAGCGTCTGGAGCGGGCTGCGGTTGCCGATCACACTGTGTCCCTCGATGCCGTCCGGCGGGACCGCGGCCGGCGGCGGGACGTGGTCGTAGTAGCCGCCGTGCTCGTCGTACAGCCAGATCAGCAGCGTGTGCGGCCATCCCGGCCCGTGCAGGACCCGGCTGATCACCTCGGCCGCGAAGCTCTCACCCTTGCGGATGTCCTGCGGGTTCTCCTCGGAGTAGGCGTCGAAATCTGGGTCGACGATGGCGAAGGCGGGCAGGGTGCCCTGGTCGGCATCGGTGAAGAACTGGTCCACGCCCCGCACGTGCTGCATGTACCGGCCGATGCCGAGCGGGAAGATGTCCGCGGTGAACGTGATGTCCTTGCGGGCGTTCCGCGCCGCGGGCAGGAACCGGCTCGCGGACAGCACCCGGCGCCGGTTCATCTTGTGCTGATGACGGGCGAAGTGCCGCCAGCGGGATTGGTCGCTGGCCGCCGGGTGGTAGTTGACCCAGGAGATCCCGTGCTCGGTCAGCAGGTCGAAGATGGTTCCCGCCTCCGGGTAGTCCATCAGGTCATACGGCGAGTCGTCGATCAGCCCGTGTGCGGTGCCGGCGATCAGAAAGCGGCGATTGGGGAACGTCGGGCCCAGGCAGGAGCCGAACCAGTGGTCCGCCAGCGGGAAGGTGCGGGCCAGCCCGTAGTAGAACGGCAGGTCGTCTTCTGTCCAGTAGCCCATGGCGGCGCGGGCCGCCTCCGCTCCCTGGGCAGCTTCCTCGCCGGCCCCCGCTCGAGCCTGCGCCTGCACGCTCTGCGCGCTCGTGACGAACCCGTCGAGCTTGCCTTCGCCCCACTGCTGGTGGCACGCGGTCCAGCTCTGCGACGGCACGCCCTTGCGCTGGGACGGTGAGGGCAGGTGGAAGGCGCGTACGACCTCGCCGTCCTCCCCGGTACTGGCCACGCCCGGTTCACCGTCGGGGCC
>Ga0213875_10002621_pt1 | contig 10663 bp, 9 predicted proteins | sample BarmaccomBMRX_R8_FD_160105 | JGI IMG/M metagenome (GOLD analysis project Ga0213875, IMG submission 160105) | Root-associated microbial communities from Barbacenia macrantha in rupestrian grasslands, the National Park of Serra do Cipo, Brazil - RX_R8 | ecosystem: Host-associated > Plants > Roots... | reverse complement strand
TTGATCGTGCCTCCCGTCCCGAGCAGCGTGTTGTACGCCGGCTGATTTCCTGCGAGCAGAATGGTCGAGACGCCGGAGGAACTGCCCATCAGGCGCACACTGCTCTGCAGTTGCAGAACATAGTCGGGGGCGCCTGGATTTACATGCACCAAATACGTGCCCGCAGGAAACTGCAATGTGCCGCCGCCTCGGCTAGCGAGCGCCGCCATGGCATTGTTTATCGCCTGCGTCGCATCGGTAACCCCGTCGGCCGGCGCGTGCAGAGTGGCGGTTACATTGGGGATATTGGGCGATGCAGGCGGGTTTGGCATTGGCAGGCTCTGACCCTGCAGGAGAACGCGCGCGGCAATGCCGGCCGCAATGAGAATTACTCTTGACTGCACAAATCTATCTCGGCTGGGTTGGACGGCGTGCCGCCGATGCACTCCAGCTACGATCTTGGTTACGGAATTCTCTAGTATACCCTTCAATCAAAGGGATAGCTTGGTAGAGGTTCGTACTCGTAGTACCAATGCCAGCCATCGAAGCCCCGACACCGCCGAAGCAAGGGGAAAGCACTACGGTGGTCTTACTAATTGCGATCTTCAAGCTCGTCAAAGGCCTTCTGCTCATCGCGGTTGGCGTTGGCGCATTCAAACTTTTGCACCGTGACGTAGCGGACACGGTCATGCGGTGGGTCGATATTCTGCGCGTCGACCCCGAAAACCGATTCATCCACGCGGGACTCGAGCGCATACTTCGGGTGAGCCCCGGTCAGTTGAAGGCGCTTGGCGCGGGCACGTTCTTCTATGCGGCATTGCTGCTCACGGAAGGGACAGGTTTGCTATTTCGGAAACACTGGGCCGAATACTTTACGATCGTCACGACGGCGGCCCTGATTCCCTTAGAAGTCTTCGAGATCGTCAATCACACGACGCCGATCAAAATTCTCGTCATGGTGGTCAATGTCGCAATCGTCGTATATCTCGTCATCCGCGTGATGAGCCGGCGATCGCTAACCAGCCGCCCCGCAGAGGCGTCTATCCTAAAGACGTAAGGCTCACGCCTGCTGGAGGTTCAACAAACATGACTCGAAGACTAGCTGCTGCGCTGTGTGTAGGCGCGTTCGCGACCGCGATGCACGCACAGGAATTCAAGCTTGGCTCGCAGGTGAGTGATTTTCAACTCACACAATTGAGCGGATCGCCCGTACAATTTTCGTCTCTCAAGGGCAACGTCACAGTCGTGACGTTTATATCCGTGCAATGCCCGGTGTCAAACGCCTACAACGATCGTATGAGCGCGCTATATCGCGAATTTGAGCCCAAAGGCGTGAAGTTCGTGTTCATCAACGCGAACCGCACCGAGCCGGCCGCCGCCGTCATGGAGCATGCGCGCGAACACAACTTCCCGTTTGCCGTATACAAGGATGAAGACAATATCGTGGCGGACAAGTTCGGCGCCACGGTAACTCCAGAATCCTATGTCATCGATTCGAGCGGCACGATCCGGTATCACGGCTCGATCGACGACTCAAAGGATCCTTCGCAAGTCACGACGCAACGATTGAAACTGGCGCTCGATGCCGTATTAGCCGGCAAGCAGCCCGCGCAGCAAGAAACGAAAGCGTTCGGGTGCACCATTAAGCGGGTGCAGAAGGCTGGATGACGCGCCGGTCATTCGTCACTGGCGTCGCGGGCTGCTGCGGCGCTCCCTTATCAAGCCGCGCGGCGGAACCTCTTGTACCGGTTGACGAAGAGGGTTTTCGTCGCATCATCACGGCTCACCGTGGCCAGATCCTACTCGTCGACTTTTGGGCCACGTGGTGCGCCCCTTGCCGTGAAGAGCTCCCACGGCTCGTCCAGCTCTACGGCACGTACTCGCGCCGAGGGCTCGAGTTCGTGACGATCTCGTGCGACGACCCGCCACAAGCGCCGCAAGCCGCCGCATTCGTCGCGCAACAAAAAGCGCCGACGCCCCGTTACATACGCCGCGCGAAGAGCGATGACGGGTTTATAAACGCGATCGACCCCAAATGGAGCGGCGCCTTGCCCGCGCTCTTCGTATTCGACCGTTCCGGTCGGCAGGCGCTCTCATTTATCGGCGAGACCGACATGAAGCGCCTCGAGGCCGCGATTACGAAGCTGCTCCCGGCTTGAGTTCAGCAACGGCTCCGTAGTACATGCGCATTATTAGTCGCGCAATTTTCCGCGAAGTTCTGACCAGCGCGGCCCTCGGCTCGCTGCTGTTCATCTTCGTTTTGTTCCTGAGAACTATCGAGCGCCTCTCGGTGCTGCTCGTCAAGACCTCCGCGCCTGCTCATATCGTCGCGAAGCTTCTGCTGTACGCTCTTCCCGCGACACTTCCCTTCGCACTGCCGCTGGGCGTTTTGGTAGGCATTCTCATCGGCCTCAGCCGCATGTCGGCGGACAGTGAAATCACGGCCATGCGCGCTGCGGGCATCTCCAGCCTGACAGTCGCGCGTCCCGTGCTGCTATTTGCGTTTCTGGCGCTGCTTGTCACGGCGCTCGCATCGCTGTGGCTGACGCCGCTCTCGCTACACCTCGAATCGAACATCGCCCGCAATTTCGCCGCGGCTCAGCTTACGGGCAACATCGAAACGCGCATCTTTGACGAACAGTTTCCCAACACCGTTCTCTACGTCGGCAACGTCTTCACGGAAGGCAAACAGATTGTCTGGCGTCAGGTCTTCATTGCCGACGTAACCCCACCCGATGAGCTGCAGCAGCAGGGCAAAGATCGCGGCGAAGGCCCGCGCATCATCGTCGCCCAGTCTGCCATTCCGCACGCGGACCCCGCGAATAACCGCATCATCCTCGCGCTCCAGGACGTCCGCAGCAGCGAGCGCGACAAAGACGGGAAGGTCATCACGACCGCGGCGCCAGTTCAGATTGAGGCGCTACAGGCTCAAAAGCCGGCGGATCTGCAAGTTAACAAAACCGTGCAGGAGATGGATACCGGCCCGCTATACAAACGTGTCTACCGCCAGCGGGGCCTTACGCGCGAAGATTATGTCGACGCCGCGATTGAGCTGCATCAGCGGTTTGCTTTGCCCCTTGCTTGCGTTCTGCTCGGCTTGGTGGGAATCCCGCTCGGCGTGTCGTCTCGCAAGGGCGGAAAATCGGCGGCCTTTGTCTTTACCGTCCTGCTCGCGTTTCTCTACTATTTGGGCTTCATTACCCTGATTGGCCTCGCGAGAAAAGGGTCTCTTCCGGTGCCGCTTGCCGTCTGGACTCCCGATACGCTGTTCGCGGTTGTCGGAGCCTTTCTTTTATCTCGTCTCGAGAAACCCGGGGACCGCGACCTCGCCGCTTACGTTCGCGGCCTGATCGGAAGAGTCACTGCGCGCGTTAAGACCCTACATCGTGCAAGCCCGGGCATGGCGCTCACCGGCATCCGCCGCTTTGGCCTCCGCCCGATGCTGGTTGACGCCTATGTCTTGAACGGCTTCTTTTTTTATCTTTTGATCCTGTTGAGCGCGCTCGTGGCGCTGATCGAGGTCTTCACTTTTTTTGAGCTGCTCGGCGACATGATCAAGAACGATATCAGCATGTCCACCATGCTCGATTACCTGTATCACCTCGCGCCCAAGCTGATCTACGATTTAACGCCTATCGGCGTGCTCGTCGCTTCCCTCATCTGCTTCGGCATTTTGACCAAGTACAACGAAGTCACAGCCTTCAAGGCCGGAGGAATCAGTGTCCATCGTCTCGCCGCGCCGGTCCTCTGCACCAGTCTGCTTATCAGCATCCTGCTATTCGCGTTTGACCACTACTACATCCCGGAGGCCAACCGCCGCCAGGAAATGCTCCGCGCTGAAATCAAGAAAAAACCCGTTCAAACCTACCTCAAGCCTGACCGTCAGTGGATCTACGGCGAAGGCTCGCGCGTCTACAATTACCGCTTTCTCGATCCGCATCGCGCCATCATGTCGAAGGTCAACGTTTACGAGCTTGATCCCCGAAGCTTCCACATTGTCCATCAGATCTCGGCCGATCGCGCGCAATGGCAGCCCGCACTCAAGACCTGGGTGTTCGAGAACGGCGTCAGTCAGACCATGCGGCGGGGCGAAGAAAGCTACCAGCAGTTCTACGGCCGCGCCGCCGCGTTCCCCGAGTTGACCGAATCGCCGTCCTGGTTCGTTAAGGAAGAGAAAGAGTACAAGGAGATGAATTTCGAGGAGCTGGCGCAGTACATCCGCGAGTTGAAGGCCAGCGGACTCGATACCGTTCCGCTCCAAGTGCAGTACTACAAGAAGTTCGCAGTGCCTCTGTTCGCGCTAATTATGGCGATGCTCAGCATTCCCTTCGCTTTCGTGGCCGGAAATCGCGGAGCGATGACGGGGGTTGGCATCAGCTTCGGAATCGCTATCGCGTATTGGACCATCGGCACGCTGTTTGAACAGATCGGCGATCTGAACCAACTTCCGGCGGCGATGGCCGCTTGGTCGCCTGACGTGATCTTTTCGCTCGCCGGCCTCTACTTCATCTCCCGCATGAAGACGTGAGACCGTGAGCGGGCCGTGTTACGGGATTCGAACTGGTTCGCGCCGGAACACTGACGGGGGCTGCGGCACAGCGGAGGCTCTGTATAGATCCACAGCCTTTACCGGGTCGCCGTCAAACGCAACTTGCCCTTTGTGCAAGAGAATGGCGCGATCGCAATAGTCCGTGATCAGCTCCGGGCTGTGCGTCACAAACAGGATTGTTTTTCCGGCCTCCCGAAATCGCTGCAGACGCTCGAGGCACTTTGCCTGGAATGCAATATCGCCGACCGCAAGAACTTCATCGAGGATCAGGATGTCCGGGTTCACTTCCGTGGCAACGGAAAATGCCAGGCGCATATACATTCCAGACGAGTACTGCTTCACAGGCGCATCGATGAAGTGGCCCAATCCGGCAAACTCGATGATGCTGTCCTGCCGTCTAAGCATCTCCTTCTTCGAATAGCCCATCAGAAGCCCGCCAATGAGGATGTTTTCCCGGCCGGTTAATTCGGGATGAAAGCCCGCGCCCAGTTCGATGAGCGGCGACATGCTCCCATTTACCGTGATGCGGCCTTCGGTAACGGAATAAACGCCGACGATGAGCTTCAGCATCGTGCTCTTCCCCGCTCCATTCCGGCCCATGAGTCCTACCATCTCGCCCTGCCGCACGGTGAACGAAACATCGGTCAGCGCCTGGAATTTACGCACCTTCACCTCGTGGCGGAGGAATCGGGCAAACAGTTCGCGGACGGTATCGGGCCGCTCCTGCAACACGCGGAATCGCTGGGTGACGTTCTCTACCGTGATGACGACGCGATCCAAATCAGCCTCAGATGTACAAAACAAACTTGTTTTGATACTTGCGGAAAATAGAAAATCCGGCCGCGAGCGCCGCGAACGCCGCCACAATCGAGACCACGATGGAGTGCATGGGCGGAACCCTCCCGTAGTAGACGCTCAACCGAAAGCCCTCCAGCAGATACAGCAGCGGATTCAGCTCAAACACCCACCGGTGTTTTTGCGGAAACACGTCGAGCGCGAAGATGATGGGCGTCATGTAGAACAGTAGCTGCAGCAGAATTTGCAAGATATGAGCCACGTCGCGGTAGTACACATTCGCGGCGGCGAAAAAGAACGTTGCGCCGAGCGTGAAAATCGTCAGCGTCACCAATGGAATCGGCAAATACAGCCACGTCCAGTAAAACGGATGCCGCGTAATCAGCACAATCAACGCGAACGGTATGACCGAAAGCAGGAAGTTGATCATGTTTGAAACGACGGCCGCGACAGGGAAGACAAGTTTCGCCACGCGCACCTTTCGGATCAGGTCTGCGTTGCTGACGATGGACTCCGCTGCATAGGACAGTGACTGCGAAAAAAACGTCCAGGGAATCAGCACGCTGAGCAAAAATATGGCGTAATGCGGGATGCTAAACCGCATGATGGTCGAAAAGACCACCGTCAGGACCAGCATCAGCAGCAACGGATTCAATAGCGCCCACAGGAACCCGAGCACGGAGCGCTTGTACCGAATCTTCAGCTCTTTCAGCGCCAATGCCCAAATCAGTTCGCGGTTGGCGTATGTGTCGCGAACGAGTTCAATCATGGAGTGTCAAAAAGGTCAACCGGAGGGCCGCACGAAGCAGCGAGGCAAAGCGCCTATACAATTCTAAAACTTCGCCTCTGCTCGAGGCTCCGCAGGGTGACTTCAGTCCTTTGTCGGAGAGTGTTGGTGCCGTCTAGTGGCAGGGGTGGTAAACGATTGAAAACTGGTGCGCCCGGACAGATTCGAACTGCCGACCTTCTGGTTCGTAGCCAGACGCTCTATCCAGCTGAGCTACGGGCGCGACTGCCTCAAGTATATCAGCGGTTTGCAGACGACAGCTCGGGCTGCACGCTCTGGCTGGAATCGCACAGCAGGAGACTCGAGACGCAATTTCTGCCGTTCGCCTTTGCCCGATATAGCGCCTCGTCGGCCACGCGCACGAAGGTGTCGCAGGAGGACTGTGAACCGTCCGCAATCGTCACCCCGAAGCTGGCTGATACCTGCAGTTCCGTCCCATCAACCATCATTGCGGTCCGATGCAGACGCGCGCGCATTCGCTCGGCTTGCGCAGCCGCTTGCTCCAGATCGCAATTCGGCAAAACGACGAGAAACTCCTCGCCGCCATACCGCCCGACATGGTCATATGGCCGCATGTTGGTCCGCAAACGCGCCGCTGTCTCGCGCAACACCGCATCTCCCGCAAAATGCCCGTACGTATCATTCACTTTTTTGAAGTGGTCGATGTCGAGCAGAATGATGCCGACACTTCGGTGATCGCGGTAAGAACGCGCAATTTCCTGTTCTAACGCCGCCACGATTGCCGACCGGTTCGGAAGCATGGTCAGCAGATCCTTATTGGCTCGCTCGCGGAGCTCTTCGCGTGCCCGCAATAGATCCATTTGCAAATCGATAATCCGCTTGCCGGCGCGCAGACGCACACGCAGCTCGTGCTCGTCGAAAGGTTTGACAAGGTAGTCGTCCGCCCCGGCCTCAAGCCCTTCGACTGTCTCGTCCTTCGTGTTCTTCGAGGTCAGCAGGAGAATGTAGGTGTACGGTTCGCGATGGAGCTCCCGAATGTGGCGGCACACCTCGGGGCCTGTCATGTGCGGCATCATCCAATCCAGCACGGCCATAGCCGGGGCATCGTCCGTCGCGAGAATGTTCCACGCTTCCGCACCGTCGTTTGCTGTAACGACGTCATAGCCCCATCGAGACAGCGTCGTCCGGAGCAGAATTCGCGATGGAGCGCTATCGTCAGCTACCAGCACCTTCATAGTTTAAGGAAACACCCTACCCCTAACACATCAATCGGCAATAATGCACTCAGCATGAGCCACTTCGATGAAATTCTCCTCTTCACGCGTAGATTTTCGTCTGAATTGCTCCTGGTTTTCTTGCCGCCTCAGTTGTTTTCTTACAAATATGATCGTCGGAATGCGTGCGCGTCAATAGCGTTTCCCGCCTAGTATTATGGTGTTGCAAGTAGTCTTTCTTTTCCCGCCGACCTGCTGTAGAGCTGTAAAGGAGCTTCCGATGCTTAACTCAGTCCTCGTCCCGATGGTTGTTGAACAGACCTCACGAGGCGAACGCGCGTATGACATCTATTCGCGCCTGTTGAAAGAAAACATTATTTTTTTGGGAACGCCAATTGACGACAACGTCGCGAACCTCGTGATCGCCCAGATGCTATTCTTGGCCGCCGAGGATCCGGAGCGCGATATCTCGCTGTACTTAAATTCGCCCGGCGGCTCGATTACCGCGGGTCTGGCGATCCTCGATACCATGCGCCTGGTCGAGCCCGACATCGTAACGTACTGCGTCGGCCAAGCCGCGTCAATGGCCGCCGTCCTGCTCGCCTGTGGGACTAAAGGCAAGCGGTTCAGCCTTCCGCACTCCCGAATCCTGATCCATCAGCCGTCGATGAGCGGATTGGGCGGACAGGCGGCCGACATAGACATTTACGCGCGTGAGATCCTCCGCATGCGGCAATCGTTGAACGAGATCCTGGCCGACGCCACTTCGCAACCAGTCGAAAAGATTGCGCGCGATGTGGATCGCGACTACATTCTCGAGCCGGATGCCGCTCTGGAATATGGGATGATCGACCGGATTATCTCCAGCCGCGAGCTACAGCCCGTTCCGACTCGCTAGCTCCGTAAAGAATCGTTAGGAGGTTGCAGCGCTTGCGCTCGGGCGCGTCTCCTTATCGGGACGTCTGGTTGAGGATTCTAAAGCACAACTGTGCTTAACTGCTCTAGTGATTTCAACAGTTTAAGGTTGGGCGAGTTTCGGCCTCGAAGCGTTCCTCGTACTTTCCTGTACGAAAACAGCGCGAAACCAGGCCCACAATCTACTCGCGATTTCCAATTGACCCCATTTGCACTCTGGGTTACAGTGATGTTTCCGTTTAAGAAACACCCATCCATAAATTCCACTTATCGAATGATGGTACGCTCGCAAACACTTCTGATCAGCTTGACCCTGATTGGAATCTTTTCGGCAGGTACCTACGGCGCCACGGCTCACACCTCCGTTCCGGTGAGCGCCGAAATTGCCGACCTGCCAGGTTCCGCCTCAGCCGATTCCAACCCGGCCATGCCGAGCGTCGCGGCGATTCCCGGGGCAACAGCCGACACCACCGCACGTCTCACCCGGGCGGATGAGCATTTGAACGCCGGACGCCAATTTTATTTTCGAGGCGATCTGGGTTCCGCGCGGCGCGAATTCGATCTAGCCGTTGACGTCCTGCTAACCAGCCCCGACTCGGCGGCGGACCACGACCGCATCGAGCGCCGGCTGGATGAACTGTGTGATCTCATCTATCGCTTCGATATAGAGAAACTCGGCGCGGGCGAGACGGCCGAAGCAGGTGCATTCGATAAAGCTCCCATCGACGAGATCAGCCATTTCACATTTGCACCGGATCCCCGGCTTGCTCCGAAGCTGCGATCGGAAATCACACAGACGAATTCGGGCATCCCGCTCGATCTCTCTGACCCTGTGCTCGGATATGTCCACTACTTCTCGACGGATCGGGGCCGCAGCATACTGCTCGCCGGATTTCGTCGCGCCGGACGCTATAAGCCGCTGATTCAGCGCATCTTTGCGGAAGAGGGCGTGCCGCAAGAACTGATCTATCTCGCGCAGGCCGAATCCGGTTTTTTGCCGCGCGCGGTCTCGATCAAGCGTGCGGTCGGGATGTGGCAGTTCATTCCGGACACGGGCCTGAATTACAACCTTACGCGCACGGCATCGGTTGACGACCGCTTCGATCCCGAAAAGGCCACGCGCGCCGCTGCCCAACTGTTGAAGGATCTTCACAACCGGTACGGCGATTGGTATTTGGCGATGGCGGCGTACAACTGTGGAGCAGGTGCTGTCGATCGCGCGATCGAGCGCACCGGCTACGCCGATTATTGGGAGTTGCTGCGGCGCCGGGCATTGCCGCGCGAAACCGCTAATTACGTGCCGATCATTGTGGCCATGACTATCATCGCCAAGAATCCGAAAGACTACGGCTTGGACGACATTCAAGTCGACCCTCCGATGGAATACGACTCCATCCAGATCAGTGCGCCTACGAATCTAAACTTGGTCGCCGATGCCACCATGTTGCCGGTGTCGGAGATTCGCGACCTGAACCCATCACTGCTCACGTCGGTGGCTCCGGCGGGCTTTCAGGTCCATGTTCCAAAAGGCTCCGCTGACACGTCGTTGAGCGCACTTGAATCCATTCCCGCCGAAAACCGGCAAGCTTGGCGTTTACACCACGTGCAGACGGGCGACACTTTAGAAGAAATCGCGCGCTCCTTTCATCTGACGCCCGACCGAATTGTCGCCGTCAATGCCGGAGCGGCATCGCTTGAGGCGGGCGACGTGCTTGTCATTCCAGCTGTTTATCACCCGGATGTTCAGCCTGCAAGTCACCGGTTGACGCACGGCCGCACACGATCTGCCAGCTCAGCATTCCATTCGCACAGCGGCGCATTTGTGCAGCGCAGCTCGCGTATAGCCGGTTCTCGCCGCGTGCCTGCTCAGGTGTTGCACCACAAAGCCGCGGTCCGAAGCGCCAGCTTGCGCTAGACAAAATTCCACGCGAAGCATCGCTTCGACGTTTTTCTCTTGCTATCCGTCACAGGTTTGTGAAATCATTTTTCTGCTTGCATCATCTCGATCCGTAGAAAGTCTCGAAGGAGGAGCAAATGATCGAACAGTACCGTTTGGCGCCGGAAGACGAAGACGACGAGTTGGAGTACGAAGAGGAAACCGTCGAGCTAACGTCCGACTCAGGCGATTACGGTGACGAAGACGAAGACGACGAGCTGGAGGAAGACGAAGAGGAAAGTACAGCCGGCGGCAGTTCGTCTGGTAAGGGAGGTACGGGCTCTGAAGCTGCATCTGAGTCCGGCGGCGAGGGTTCGCGTTCGGGCGGCTCCGGAGGCCACGAATCCCGCGGCAGTGAATCCGGCGGCGGAGAAGGCCACGGACGAAGTGGTGCCCGGAAGTCGTCGGGCAGCGAATCGAGCCGTCTGAGCGGATCGCGCACTGAGCGCTCGGGTTCGAGTCGGGGCGGCGGTTCGAGCTCAAATCGCAGCGGCAGTTCCGGCTCAAGCGGCGGTTCAGGCTCAAAT
>Ga0213875_10002620_pt1 | contig 10664 bp, 7 predicted proteins | sample BarmaccomBMRX_R8_FD_160105 | JGI IMG/M metagenome (GOLD analysis project Ga0213875, IMG submission 160105) | Root-associated microbial communities from Barbacenia macrantha in rupestrian grasslands, the National Park of Serra do Cipo, Brazil - RX_R8 | ecosystem: Host-associated > Plants > Roots... | reverse complement strand
GACCGACTCCTCGGGGCCGCCGATGAGCGTACGGACGCCGGTGAAGTTGCCGTCATCCACCTCGGCGATCTTTACTTCGGTACCGTCCCACGGCATCCGCGGGTGGTCCCATACCAGCCATGCGGCGCGGCGGCCGTCCGGGGAGATCCGCGGGGCGGTGACGAACTGGTGTGTGTCATCGGTGAGTTCGCGGATCACGGCCCGGTCCTTGGCAGCGGAGCCATCGAGTGGCACCGCTGCGATGACCCGCCGGACATCCGTCGGTCCCTGGCCGGTGAATTCCTCGAGCACACAGCAGACTTCGCCGCGCTCCACAAACACCTGGGGATCGGCCCAGCGCAGCCCGCCGCCCACCGGGGACAGCGGGGTGAGGGGCCGCGGCCCGCCGTACTGCGCGTCGGGCTCGTACGCATACAGCCGCTGGTCGGCGAAGTGGACGAAGACCAGCAGCGGGCCCGAGGCGCCAGGCACCACCGTCCAGGGGGTACCGCCGTACTCGATGACCCGGCTTCGGACGTTCCACGGTGCGGGCAGCACGTTTTGCTGTGTGGCATCGGCGCGGCGGCGCACCAGCGTCGTCCGGCCGCTTTCCGCGGGCCTGGGCTCGGTCCACCACACTTCGTCGCCGACCGTGCCGACGAAATCTGCGCGGCCGTTGTGGGCCGCGGCCGTCGTGGCGTCGATCGGGGACTGCCAGGTGCCGTACGGTGCGGTGCGCATGGTCATAGCTGTCGAACCTCCTGTCCGGGTCGTCCGGGGCGTCCGAGTCATCCGAGTCGTCCGATTCGCCCGAGGCGTCCGGTTCATCGGCTGAGGAAGCGGTCGAGGACACGGACGCCGAAGTGCAGGGCCTCGACAGGCACCCGTTCGTCCACGCCATGGTAGAGCCCCTGATAGTCGAAGTCCGGGGGCAGTTTGAGCGGTGCGAAGCCGTAACCGGTGATGCCGAGGCGGGAGAACTGTTTGGCGTCGGTGCCGCCCGCCATGCAATACGGGATCGTGTGTGCTCCGGGGTCGAAGTGCTCGACGGCCTCGCACATCGCCGCATACGTCGGCGAGTTGACCGGTGCCTGCAGGGCGGCTTCCCGGTGGTGGAACTCCCAGTCGACATGGGGGCCGGTGAGCCGGTCGAGCGTCTCGGTGAACTCCTCTGCTCCGCCTGGCACGATCCGGCCGTCGATGTGAGCTGTGGCGCTCCCGGGAATGACATTGATCTTGTAACCGGCCGACAGCATGGTCGGGTTGGCGCTGTTACGCAGCGTCGGTGCGATCAGCGCGGCGGCCGGCCCGAGCTTGGGCAGAAGGGCGTCGACGTCCACCCCATCCGCCCCATTCACTGCATTGGATACTTCCGGCACCTCTGCCTGGTCGACGCCGTAGAGCGCGGCGAGTTCGGTGAGCGCTGCGTGGACGGTCCGGGTGAGCCGGATCGGCCACTGGTGCTCGGCGATGCGGGTGAGGGCTGCGGCGAGTCTGCTGACGGCGTTCTCACTGTTGCTCTTGGAGCCGTGGCCTGGTCTTCCTCGTGCGGTGAGTTTCAGCCACGCCGTACCGCGCTCCCCCGCGCCAATCGGATACAGCCGCCTTTGCGGGCCGTCGTGCAAGGTGAACGCGCCCGCTTCACCGATGGCTTCGGTGCAGCCCTCGAAGATGCCTGCGTGTTGGCGCACCAGATAGTCGGATCCGAAGGCGGCGTTGTCTTCTTCATCGGCGGTGAAGGCAAGGACGATGTCGCGGCGCGGCCGACGGCCTTCACGCGCCCAGGCACGGACCGTGGCCAGCACCATGGCATCCATGTTCTTCATGTCGATCGCGCCGCGGCCCCACACCAGCCCCTCGCGGATCTCACCGGAGAACGGGTGCACGCTCCACTCCGCGAGCTCGGCGGGTACCACGTCCAGATGACCGTGCACCAGCAGCCCTGCGGCGTCGGGCTGCGAACCCTCGAGGCGCGCCACCACATTGGCGCGCCCGGGCGCCGATTCCAAGATCCGCGGTTCGATCCCGACCTCGGCCAGGCGTTCCGCGACGTACTCCGCCGCCGGGCGTTCGGCGCAGTCACCGCCGCCGCGATTGCTCGTATCAATCCTGATCAGGTCGGAGGTGAAGCGGACCACTTCCTCGAGTGCCTGTTCCTCACCCGGTGCGTCACTCACCATGTCAGCCATATGCCTCCTCGACCGCTGCCGAGACCAAGGTGGTCACGGCCTTGAAGCACCGGATGCCGTCGTACATGGTGGCTGCGGTGTAGCGCACGCGGCGCTCCCCGCTCGGCTCGACGGTCGGTACAACGGCCGCCGCTCCGACCAGATGAGCGGCGTCGAACTCCACCTCAACGGTGAACGGCCCGCCACATACCGGTGCATGACGCGTCGCGAGCGCTGTCGCCTCCTTCGCGGCAGCCCGGATCTCCTCGGCGGTGCGCGCCGGTGGCCGGCATACCGCCGCGTACCGCGACACGTACTCCTTGACGGCCACGGTGCGCGCGTGCGGCGCATAGCGCTGTGCATCGAGCCCAGTGCGATCGTCGCCCGTCACCAGCACCACCGGCACTCCGAACTCCCCCGCCACCAACGCGCCCAGCCTGCCCTCGCTCGCCGGTTCACCGTCGACCCACACCCCAGTGATGGAATTGGCGAGATAGGTATGGGCAAGGACGCCCTCGCTGCCTGCCCCGGTGTGATAACCGACGAACGCGATCCCATCCGGTCCCTGAGGCGGTGCGTGCTGCACGCCTTCGATCATCGACAGGTCCTTGTGCCGCCCGGTGAGCATCCGCGCCCGCTCGTCGAGCTCTTCGAGCAGCAGGTTGCGCATGGTCGAGTGCGCCTCGTTGACCATCACCTCATTGGCTCCGCCGTCGTAGAAGCCGGCGATCGCCGCATTCACGTCGGAAGTGAACATCCTGCGGCAGCGCTGCCACTGCTCAGTGCCGGGCAGCACATCAGCGGGCCAGGTCACGCCGGTGGCGCCCTCCATGTCAGCAGAGATGAGGATCTTCATGTACTGACTCTATCGACAGTCCCGTCCCGGAAAGTAGAGACAGGCCCATCCGGGCGTTGCCACGGCGGGGTCAGGATCGCGCTATGGCAAGCATATTGATCGTCCGCGCCATCACGCCGTCCAGCACCGTCGTGCGGTTTCCGCCAGAAGCCCGACTCATCACAATAGGTAAAACATCGCTACAGAGAGTAAGAATTTTGTGATACGGTAGGCATGGTTGTCATATGAACGCCCTTGAGTCATCCCCGCACGCTGCTTGTTTGACACCGTCACCGGTCGTCCCACGGCCGCTGTACTGGTTGCGCCACCCAGTAGTTGCGGCAGTGCTCGTGGCCGCCGTGCTGCACCTGCTCTGGGCGGTGTTCTTCGCCACCGACGGCGGCGACATGGCAGCGCAGTACGCATGGGCCGAGTTCGTCGGCGCACACCCCGGTTCGGCGTACAACCTGTCGTGGTACGGCGGGATGCACCCCGTCTCCTACAGCGTGCTCACCCCCTATCTCATGGCGTGGCTGGGGGTGCGCACCACGGCGGTCATGGCCGGGATCTTCTCAGCCGCGGTGCTGGCACGCCTGCTGATGCGTTCGGGTATCGATCGTCCGCTGTACCCCGCGGTGTGGGGCGCGTTCGCGCTTTCCTGCGACACCGCGTCGGGGCGCATCACCTTCAGTGTCGGCGTGCTCTTCGGCCTGGCGGCCACCCTGGTGGTGTACGAGAGCGTCGGCGGGCGCTTCGCGCGTAACGTCGGTGCTTTCGTGCTCGGGGTCATTGCGGCGTGCTCCAGCCCGGTAGCTGGGTTGTTCCTGCTGGTCGCAGGGGTCGCACTGTTTCTGACGGGACGTCGCAAGGAGTCGTTCGCGCTGCTGGCCGGCCCCCCGCTGGTGGTCGGGGTGGCCACGCTGCTTTTCCCCTTCTACGGTGTGCAGCCGTTTTCGGTCGGCGGTGCGGCGCTCGTGGCTGCGACGGCGCTGCCCATCGCCGTGTGGGCGCCGAAGTCCTGGCGGCCGGTGCGGGCCGGGGCCTGGGTCTACATTGCCGGCGACCTGCTCACGCTCGCGGTCCCGTCGCCGATCGGCAGCAACGTGGAGCGGCTGGCACTGCTGTTCGCCGCGATGGTGCTGCTTGCGGCAGTGCCGGCGCTCCCGCATGGCAGGCAAAGACTCGCGGTCTTGCTGGCGTTTGTCTTCGCTGCGGGCTGGCAGGTGGTAAAACCGGTGCAGGATCTGGTCAGTACGGCATCCGCGGCGAGTTGGTCCGAGTACGCCAAGCCACTGATCGTCGAGTTGGGGAGGCTGGGTGCCGACCGGGGACGCGTCGAGGCTGTGGCTGCCAAAACCCACTGGGAGTCGGCGGGTCTGAGCCCGTACGTCGATCTCGCGCGGGGCTGGAACCGCCAGCTCGATGTCGAACGCAACCCGGTCTTCTACGACGGAAAGCTCACGCCTGCGACGTATCACGCATGGCTGCGGAGATGGGCGGTGACGTATGTGGTACTTCCCGACGCCGCGCCCGACAGCGCGGCAGCCGCGGAAGCACGGATCGTCATGGCCGGGCAGCCGTGGCTGCGACCGGTCTGGCGGGACGCGCACTGGCGCATGTACGCCGTCGCGGACGCGGTGCCGCTGACGTCGGCGCCGTCGACGGTGGCGCGGGCGGGCCAGGGCGAGTTGCGGGTGCGTGTCCCCGAGGCAGGGTCGTTCCTGGTACGTGTGGCGTGGTCACCGTGGTTGGGCGTGAGCGGTGGTCCAGGATGTCTGGAGCGGGAGGGGGAATGGACTCGGCTTCGGGCCCGAGATGCCGGGGTGTTCCGCATTGGGGGGAGCTATCGGATCCCGCGGGGCACTCCCTGCGGGGACGCAGCACCAGGGACGTCACCTCGCGTTCCCAGGTCGACAATAACCTCACTGCCCGCGCTCTCCACCTCAAGAAGAGGCCGGCACCTCCTCGACCAGGGCGAAACGGTCCCCGACACCGCGTAGCCAACCAGGGGCCCACCAAGCCGCCCTCCCCATCAGCGCGAACGCCCCTGGCACCAGTACTCCGCGGACGATGGCCGCGTCCAGGAGGATCGCCAATCCCGCACCCAGTCCAAACATTTGTATGAAATTTATCGAACTACTGACGAACGCCAGAAAGCTCACCGCCAGCAGTCCAGCGGCGGTCGAGACGATCCGGCCGGTCTTCGCCAGCCCTCTCTCGACCGCCGCCGCGGTGTCCAGACCCCCCTGCCTCATCTCCTTGATGCGGGCCACTACGAATACCTCATAGTCCATGGAGAGCCCGAACAGCACGCAAAAGATGAGGACCGCCACCGTGGCGTCGGTCGGCTGTGGTGTGAAACCCAGCACGTTCTTCAGATGGCCCCGCTGGAAGATCCACACCATCGCGCCGAGCGTGGAGGCCAACACCAGTCCGTTGAGCAGCAGAGCACGCAATGGCTGCAACAGGCTTCCGGTGAACAAAAAGAGCACCGCGAAGGTGGTGACGATGATGATCGCAGCAGCAAGGGGCAGCCGGGAGCCGATGGCCGACCGGGTGTCCATCAATTCGGCATCGGTGCCGCCGACAAAGATCCGGGTGCTCGCCGGGCCAGCCGCGTCCCGGATCCGCTGGACGAGACCGAGTGCCCGTTCGGACTTCTGCACCAGACCGGTGGAGACGGACAGCCACTGCGCTTGGGCACTGCTCCGCCGCTGATCGGCCTGGCCGGATACCTGCTGCCCTCCGGCGTAGATACCAACGCTGCTGGTCACAGCAGTGACGTCCGGCTGTCGGGACAGCCGCCACGCGTACGCCGCGAGTGCTGCGTCTTTCACTCGCGGCGTGACGACTACCTCTACCGTGTCGCTGCCGATCCCCTTGAACTCCTTATCGAGGATGGTGGTGACCTGTCGACTGGTCACGTCTGACTTGAGTACCCGCTCGTCTGGCGTGCCGAACACAACCCCCAGCAGTGGACTGGCCGCCAGTAGCAGGGCCGCGACCACCGGGAGCGTGGTGATCACCGGTCGACGGCTCACTCCGCGCGCCAGCCACGCCCAAAACGGCGTGTCGCTGCCTTGAATGCCTCGCATCCGCGGCAGTCGTCCAACTGTGGTGCGGTGCCGGCCCCTCATGGCCCGGTGCCGTCCACCTTTTACCCGGCGCCGTCCAGGGTTGACCCGGTGCCCGAGCAGCGCCAGCAGAGCCGGCGCGACGAACAGCGCGGCGAGGGCGGCGATGGCCACGACACCCATGCCCGCGTAGGCCAACGAGCGCAGGAAGTACAGCGGGAAGACCAGCATGGCGGCCAGGGCCGCCATGACGATGGTCGCGGAGAAGAAAATGGTGCGCCCCGCCGTGCTTACGGTGTGCTGGAGGGCTTGCGGTACCTCGTCGCCCGCGGCCAGGCGTTCGCTGAACCGGGCTACGATCAGCAGGGCATAGTCAATGCCCAGGCCAAGGCCGAGGGCGGTGGTGACGTTGGCGGCGAAGATCGAAACGTCCGAGACGCTGCCCAGGACGCGCAGCAGGCCGAAGGTGCCGACGATGGCGGAGATTCCGATGGCCAGCGGCAGCAGAGCCGATACCACATTGCCGAAGACGACCAGCAGCAGGATCAGGGTGAGCGGGACGGCGATCGTCTCGGCGAGCACCAGACTCTTCGTAACGTTGACAAAAATGTCCCGGTAGACACCCTGCCAGCCACCCAGTGCTACCTTCAACGGGCCGGTGGTGCCCGCGTATTTGTCGTGGAGGTGCAGGGTGCGGTGCAAAGCGGTGTTCTCATCCCCGCTGAGGTGGGCGGCGATGACCGCGTATCTGCCGTCGGCCGACTTCAATGCCGGGTTGCCGACGGACCAGTAGGAAGTCACATTGGTGAGAACCGGCTCCCTGGCCAGCTGACCGGTGAGCCGTTGTCCGGCCCACCGTACTGCGGGCGAGTCCACCGAACCGTGGGAGGCCTCGACCAGGAAGACCAGGTTCACCTTCCCGCCGAACTGGGTATCGATGAGCTGGGTGACCTGGCTTGACTGTGCGTGGGGATCGAGGAAGCCGCCGACTTTGAGCACATCCATGGCACCGGTGGCCAGTGTCGTGGCGATGGCCAAGGCCAAACCTACGAGCACCAGGACCAGTCGAGCGCGTCGTAAGACCCACTGGCCGAGCCAAGTGAACATCGTGCCTCCTTGGGAGAGAATCTGGCGCTATGTGGAGGCAGGCGGTCAGCGGTGACTGACCACGAACCCGGCCGTCAGCAAAACGCTCAATCCGGTCGCCGTGATCCACAACGGCATCCTGCGAGCTCGTGGCCGCAGGATGGCCATTCCTGCCGTCAGCGGCTGGCGCCGTACCCGGAGCCAGATCGAGACCATTTCCCAGAGCACCCACAACAAGCTGAGCATGAAAACAGCAAGCCCCCACGAGGGGTTGCCGATGGCTGTCAGGCAGGCCGCGCAGGCTGCTCCGCCGATGGCGACCATAGCGATACCGACCGCCACCGAGCGGGACAGTCCCAGGACGAGTGCGGATGTGTGGAGACCGGCCTGCTGATCCTCGGGTATATCCTCCGCCGTGTTGACCAGGATGATGCCCTCCTGCATGGTGCCGAACCCCACGAAGAACAGCAGGAGTTCCCAAGACGGATAGCCCGGAAGCGTCCGTGCCACGATCGTCATGGGCAGCGCAAAAATGATCGCGCACAGAGTCACCATCTGCCACAGACCACGCCTCTTGAAGTGCAGCGGAGGCACCGAGTACTGGGCCACCCACAGGAGTTCAACCCCAACGAGCGGAATCAGGTCCCAGTGCCGGGTGCCGACCGCCAAAAGAAGTGAAAGGGCAATCACCGCGGCACACGTGATCCTCAGCTGCCATCGCACATTGCCGACACCGAGGCGGTAAACGGCGCTGGATAACCGGGTCTTGTAGACGGCGTCAAGGTCGCGATCAGCCAGACAATTGATCATGTCGCCAAAATTGGCCGTCAGATAGATGAGTGCGAAGGCGGCAGCGAACTGCCACCTGACGAGATGGGATGGGTTGGATGCCATCAACAGCGCCGGGATCATAACGATAGGAATTTCCGCGACCATGAATTCTGGACGGCGGATGGTGAGGGAATCGTGGATGAACTGCCGCTTCGAAGGTTTCGTCATTGCTCACACCGCCCGGTTCGCGCGCCGTATGATAATGGGAGCAGGGATAAGAATTCCATCGAACCGCAGTCCGGCCTTGCAGCAGTGCCCATCAGTTCCCTCCTCGGCTTCGAGAACGGGCGACAACAGCAGAAAAGTTGTGCCCGGGAAAACCAAAGCTCTTGCAGATCGTCAGCAAGTACCCTAAACCAAAAACGGCTTCACTTCTCGCCGCCGAAGCACAGTACCACCTGGCATGACTGCCACTGCCAATCTCGGACAGAATTCAAAACCTGGCGGCCCCCATAACCCGCGTCCGCCCCGTTCCACAGATCTGTGCGACCCATCGCTCGGGGGCGGCTTGGTTCTCCGGAGGCCAAACGATCATTTACCGGACATTCCGGCTTCGCAATACCTTCGCCGCGGCTCACAAGCTGTCCTAAAACGTTTCTTGCGGGCCCGACACGGGGCGTTCTGTAATGGATGCACGAGACACTCGCACTACTCTCCGAGTGCGCTCCATGCCTCAGCTGCGCAGACGAGTCGGAGCGATCCCCGCAGCCTTCCGCGTCGACTCACGGTTAACGAGCCAGAAGGGGAGTAGTCAACAGTGCGCCTAGTCGATGAGTCAATGAGGAGGCAACAAGCCGGCCGAAGAAGGATGGGGACATCTACTTTACCAGATATGAGGGATATGTCGAGCTTGCACGCGAAAAGTACATCACTTTCCATTTCTCGGGTCTCTCGCCTGATTTTCCAACTGCTCCACCGTCACCAACGAGTGGATCGACCGGGGCCCACGGACGAAGAAAAGTCGCGCGTTCCCTGCACCTTGCTCGATCCCTGCACGACGTGTTTCGAGGCACGACACTCAAAGATCGAACGATTCATCCGGAACCGCGAAACAATACTCTTCGCCATCCCGGCTTTTCCGGCGAAATCACCCAACAGGAAAAAAGTACTGGGCGCTCTACCGGATCTCGGCGAACTGGAATCATTGCGCTTCCTGCAGTCGATATGCGACCACGTGAGTCATTTCTATTCACCAGGTGCCCGTGTGACGATATGCTCCGACGGACACGTCTTCGGTGATGTGGTTGGGGTGACCGACAGTGCGGCGACCGCTTACCGCCAAGGCCTGGCGGAAATCATCAAGACAGCGAACTTGGAATCGCTCGATATTTTCGGGCTGGATGACGCATTCGGCTGCAACTATTACCCGAGGCTGCGAGAGATTCTCGAACGCGACTACGCCGTGAATCTCGAGGAAATGAGGAACAGCGTTCGCACCGACAACGCCACCCGTTCGATGTTCAACGGAATCCACCGCTTCGTGTACGAGGACACGCTGGCCAACGGCGAGAATGAAGGAGTGTCCAAGACGAAGCTGAGGAACAACTCGAAGGCCACCACCTACCAGGTAATGCGTCGAAGTGACGCCTGGAGCAGAGTGATTGCAGAAACGTTTCCGGAAGCGGTAAGGCTGTCGATACACCCGCAGCCGCCGCACTCCGAGAAGTTAGGCCTACAGCTCATGCCTACCAAGGACAGCTGGCTGACTCCGTGGCACAGTGCCGTGCTTGACGACGGCAACAAGCTGCACCTGACCAAGCGCTGGGTCGCCGAGGAAGTGGGTGCCTCCATCGTCTGGCGCAACGGACGCCCCAGTCACTTCGTGGCTCCGCACCTCACCATAAACCCCTTGGAAAAGGACCACACATGCCCCGATCGTCATCGCTCGGCATCATGATGGACCAGTCCCCGCTCCGTCCCTTCGGCCGTGTCCTCCAGGTGCCTGAAGGCACCCGGATCACCGACATACCGGTCCAGACGCTTAGGAGGTGGACCGAGGAGTCGCGGGTCTTGGTGCTGCGCGGCTTTTCCATACTCGGCAAGCAGGAATTCGCCGATTACTGCCGGCTCTGGGGGGAGTTACTCGAATGGGAAGTCGGCGCGGTGATGGACCTGGTTGTCCAGGACAAACCCAAGAACTACCTCTTCGCCAGCGGTGACGTACCCTTCCACTGGGACGGCGCCTTCGTCGAGGCCGATCCGCGATTCTTCTTCTTCCAGTGCCTGGACGCGGCCCTCGACGCAGGCGGCGAGACTGTCTTCTGTGACACTACTGCTGTCTACCGGGATGCTGACGAGGACCTACGCCGACAGTGGGAGGGCATCAGTCTCACCTATAAGACGGAGAAGTTGGCGCACTACGGAGGCCAGATCACCGAAAAGCTGGTCAGCCAGCACCCGAGTACTGGCGTGCCCGTCCTGCGTTTCGCCGAGCCACTGGACCCCACCGTCTACAAGAACCCCGTGTTCGTTACTGTGGAGGGGAACCAACAAGAGGAGACCGACGACTTCCTCGCCATGATGAGCGAATTGGTGCACCGGCCCCAGTACTGCTACGCCCATGCCTGGCAGCCGGGCGACATCGTCATCGCCGACAACTTCTCCCTCATCCATGGCCGCAACGCGTTCACTGGCTCGACATCGCGTCATCTGCAGCGTGTCGAAGTCATTTGACCGACCTCCTCTCGGCCT
>Ga0213875_10002619_pt1 | contig 10668 bp, 13 predicted proteins | sample BarmaccomBMRX_R8_FD_160105 | JGI IMG/M metagenome (GOLD analysis project Ga0213875, IMG submission 160105) | Root-associated microbial communities from Barbacenia macrantha in rupestrian grasslands, the National Park of Serra do Cipo, Brazil - RX_R8 | ecosystem: Host-associated > Plants > Roots... | reverse complement strand
GCGGATCGTCGCGGTGTGGGCGGCGGACTGCGCAGAGCGGGTGCTGGGACTGTTCGAGGCAGAAGCTCCGGGCGATAGCCGGCCCCGTGAGGCCATCGCCCAGACACGGGCCTTTGCCCGTGGCGAGCTTCGCGTCGCGCAGGAGATCCGTCACCGTTTCGTCGGCGGTGGTGCTGCTCGGGGAGGAGATCCGCTGGCAGCTCGGCCGTATGTCCGCGGCGGTCAGAGCCGCTACAACCCCATACGGTGCACGCTCAGCCATCAGGCGAGGTCGGCCACAGGATCAGCACCGTGGGCAGCGCCTGAGCGCAGCGGCCACTCATTGGTAGTTCAGACGTGGCGCGTTCTCCTGGGGCCGGCCTTCAGGCGTGCAGTCGAGGATGTTCCAGTAGGGCCACATGAAGTCGACGTGGCGCGATTCCTCGCCGTCGCGGTGCGCGGTCCAGAACAGCTCAGAGCTCCACCAGTGGTAGATCTGGCTGTTGCGGCGGACGAACACGGTGGCGATGGGCCACTGGCGGCCCCGCTCGTCTTCGGCGCCATAGTCTTGATTGAACGTGTTCTGCCCCGTGGAGAGCATCCGGATGTCTGCCCAGCCACGGCTGTAGGCATGCGCTCGGAAGTGCTCGATCGGCGCCTTGGCCGACACCACGAGGTTGATCCGCTGGGTCAGGTGCTGGGCCTGTCCGGCGACGGCATCGACGATCGAGGTGCAGTTGGGGCACGGTGAGCCGATCGGATTGCCGTCCGGACCGGTGATGAACATGAAGCTGTAGACAAACAGCGTGTCCTTGCGGTCTTCGAAGAGCTCTGACAGCCTGACTGCGCGGCGGCTTCCGGAGCGGGTGTCCCATTCCTGGAACACGTAATCGCTCGGAACTTGGCCTCCCAGCGGCAGTTGACGTCGCTGTTGCGCGAGCTTCTCAGTGCGGTCGCGCACGTCCTTCTCGGCGCGCAGGAGCTCGTCGCGCGCTTGGCGGTACTCCTCCGATTCACCCGGAAACCGGACGTCGTGGAGATGCTCGGCCCGTGGCGTCATACTGGTTGCAGGTCGTCGGAGCGGCCAGCGCGGATGCGGGACCATTGAGCGATGGGGCGTCCGTTCGTGCGGTAGGGATTGGGTTCGGTCGTGTTGCGCCCCCATCGCTTCGGCCAGCCGTTGGGCGAGTCCTCCCAGGCTTCCTGGCGGCCATACACGGTCCGGTCCAGCAACGGGTAGCTGTTTCCCAACGCCTCGGCGCCACGTCCGGTGGTCCAGTAGGTCTCGAACACCCGGTCGTCCTGGCGCAGGTAGCACACGAGGTAGAACCGGTTGAAGGTGCGCCCAGCGAGCAGCCGCTCGGCGGAGTCGAGCATCGAATACCACGGCATCTCCAATCCCAGGAAGTCCCGGTAGCGGATGCTCTCCTCGTAGGGCCCCTGGCAGAGCGTGGCGTAGGTGACCTCGCGCGAGTGCAGGTAGGAGAGTTCCCGGACCTGACCGTTGTAGTAGGTGCACCCTTCGCACTGCTCGGCGGCAGGTTGGCCCGGGTACCACATGTGGAAGTAGGCGATCAGCTGTCGTCGGCCCTCGAAGGCGTCCAGCAGCGTCAGCGGGCCGTCGGGGCCGACCAGCCCGATGGTGGAGTCGACCTCCACCATCGGCAGCCGGCGGCGAGCGGCGGCGAGTGCGTCCCCTTCACGGGTGTGCGCCTTCTCTCTGACCCGAACCGAGTCAAGCTCGGTCTGGAACGCGTCTCGGTCCACGATCGGCGGGATCCCGACCGCGTCGGCTATCCCGGCCTGCGCCGCTCGTGGCTGCTCGTTCATATCCGTCATCGTTCCTCCCTTTCTCTGAGGTCGCGCACTGTCGGATTTGCGATGTATCAGCTGGTCGCAGCGAGTGTGTCTGGGCTCGCGGAGTTTTCGGTCTGCCGGGGTGCGGCTCGACGGATCAGCGCGATGATCACCGGAGCCCCGATCAGGGCGGTCGCTCCGAGCACGAGAAACGCGTGCTGAAAGCCGCCGGTGAGGGCAGCCGGAGCAGCGTTGCCGGTGTGCAGCAGCACCACGGTTTGGCTCGCGGCAATGCTTGACGCGATCGCGGTCCCCAGTGCTCCGCCGAGCTGCTCAGAGGTGTTCAACAGCGCCGACGCCAGACCCGCTTGGTCCTCTCCGACCCCGCTGAGCGCGGCGATCGAGATCGGGATGAACGAGAACGCGGTCCCAGCACCGGCGACCGCAATGGGCCCGGCGAGGTTCTGAATGAAGTGACCGTGGACAGGCACCTGGCTCGCCCAGATGATGCCGGCGCCAATCATGCCCAGACCGGCTGCCATCACGGCCTTCGGCCCAACCCTTGTCACCAGGGATTGCGAAAGGCCAGCGAGCGCCACTGAGGTGACCGATGCGGCCATCCACCCGAGTCCGGTCTGGAGGGCGCTGTAGTGCAGGACCTCCTGCATGTACAGAGTGCCGATGAAGAAGAACGCGAAGAAGCTGCCACCGAGCAGCAGCCCGGCGATGTTCGCGCCCGCCAGCGTTCGCCGCCGGAAGATCGACAGCGGCAGGATCGGATCGCTGACCCGATGCTCGATCGCCACGAACGCGGCGAGTAACGCTACGGCCGCGGCGAGCACCGTCACCGTTCTCGGCGTCCCCCAGCCATAGCTCGGCGCCTGAGAGATCGCCTCGACCAACAGCACCAGCCCGCTAGTCCCGGCCAGCACGCCGGCGGCATCAAATCGCCGCCGCGCGGTCGCGGGACGGCTGTCGGGAATCATTCTCCGTGTGAGCAGCAGCGCGATCGTCCCGATCGGCACGTTTAGGAAGAAGATGTACGGCCAGCCGGCAAAGCGGGTGATTAGGCCACCCATGAGCAGCCCGATCGACGCTCCGCCAGCGCCGAGCGCGCCCCAGATTCCGAGTGCTTTGTTGCGCTCGGGGCCTTCCTGGAACAGATTCATCACGATCGACAGGGCGGCCGGGAGCATGAATGCCGCACCCAAACCCTGCACCGCGCGGCTGACGATCAGGAACACATCGCTAGGCGCGACCGCGCACGACAGCGACGCGGCTGTGAACAGGCCGAGCCCGGCCATAAGGACCTGACGGCGGCCGACCAAATCGGCCGCCCTGCCGCCGAACATCAGAAAGCCGCCGAACGTGAGTCCGTACGCGGTTGCGACCCATTGCAGGTTCGTGTGCGAGAACTGCAGGTCGCGGCCGATCGTGGGCAACGCGACGTTGACGATCGTCAGGTCGATCGTCGTCATCAAGTACAGAACCGCGAGCAACGCAAACGCGCGCCAGCGATTGAAATGCGGGGGGATGCTCGTCATTGCAGCCTCCAACGATTAATGAATTGCGGTTGCGTTCGTTGAGGCGCCAAGCACGACGGAAATTGAGCGGCGAATTTCGGGGCCGCCCGTCGTCATGATCTGAGATGACCGCCATGAGGAGCGATGATGCGAGGATCCGGACGTGACCAACGGGACATTGGCCCGGGCTCGTGGCGGCGACGAGAACGCGTTCCGTGAACTGAGCGACCCGTACCGGCATGAGCTGCAACTGCACTGCTACCGGATCGTCGGCTCCGTTCAGGACGCCGAGGATCTTCTCCAGGAGACGCTCTTGGCCGCGTGGCGAGGACTCGATCAGTTCGAGGGTCGCGCGTCGGTCCGGGCCTGGCTGTATCGGATCGCGACCAACCGCTGCCTGGACATGCTGCGTGCCAACCGGCGCCGTCCCGAGGACTTGCAGCGGATGATCGAACCGCCGAAGCCAACCCGACGTGCGGAGCCGATCTGGCTCGAGCCCTACCCCGACATCCTGCTCGAAGGGATCGCCGACCAGTCCCCCGGGCCGCATGCGCGATACGAGACCAAGGAGACGATCGCGCTCGCGTTCACGGCCGGTCTGCAACACCTGCCCCCACAACAGCGAGCCGTCCTCGTGCTGCGTGACGTGCTCGGCTACCACGCCGACGAGACCGCCGAGATACTTGACACCACAGCGGCGTCAGTGAACAGTCTCCTGCGTCGTGCCCGGACCGCGTTCGAGTCACGGCTGCCCGCCGCCGGACCCGAGCGGGCACCACTGCCACACACTCGGCTCGAGCGAGAGATCGTCGGGCGATTTGCCGATGCCGTCCGGGACGGCGACACCGAACAAGTCGTCAACCTGCTCACCGACGACGCGTGGCTGACGATGCCACCCGAGCCCTACGAATATCAGGGCGGCGACGCGATCACCGCGTTCCTGCACGACCGCGCCACTCGACGCGGAGGCCCCCTCAGGCTCATCCCCACACGCGCAAACAACCAGCCCGCCTTCGGCTGCTACTTCCCCGCTCCGCACACCGAGATCGCCCGGCCATCCGGACTGCTCGTGCTGACGCTCGCAGACGCCCAGATCTCCGCAATCACGTGGTTCGGCGACACGGGCGTGTTCCCATACTTCGGGCTTCCGCGAACGCTCCCGCGATAGCCTCCGCCGGCACCACGCAGCACCATCTCTGGGCTGCTGGACGACCATCGCGGCCACGGGAAGCCTGGCGCGGTGCGTCGCGAGCTGACCGCGTGCTGCGACCGGCGGGCGCTCCAGGCTGGACAGCACTGCTGGTTCATCTCGATCTCTCTGATTGCGGGGTGAGGAGAATCATCGGAATGAGCCGTTCGGTCCTGCTGGCGGCTTCGACGAACTGGCTATATCGCTCGCTCACGATCGCGAACAGGCGGTCACGCCCCTTACCGACCGCCTCCTCAGCCACGACCGTCCGCGTGACCGCTCCAAGCTCAATCCTCGTATTGGGGTGCGCCTTGAGGTTGTGGTACCAGCTGGGGTTGTTCGCCTGGCCCCCGTTCGCCGCCCAGACCAGGTAGCAACCATCGACGGGTAGATATGCGACCGGATTGACTCGACGCGCACCCGTCTTTGCGCCGGTGTGGTGCAACAGCAGCAGTGGAATGTCCGTCCAGTCGCCGCCTACGGCGCCGTCGTTCATACGAAACTCCCTGATGATTCTCGCGTTGTAGTCGTCTGTTATCTCCGCCATGTCGGTCTCCCGCGCTACGCCGCCGTCGTTCGTGGGTTTCACGTTTTCGCCGCCACGTGCGGCGATGCTCCGATGGAGCGTTCGTCCGTGGTCGCCGCGAGCCGGGGGAACCCGCAACCCCAGACCGCGAGCAGCCAGTGATCGGGGACCCCAACTTGTTAGCCAATATGCTAACTATGAGCCCCTCAACTCGCAACGACAACGGAGAGGCGAGCCAATGCCTGAGCACAGGACCGCCACGCGCGAGCAGCGGACGGCCGCACGAGCCGAGCTGCTCGTGCGCGAAAAGGAGTACTCGCGCTGGGGCGACGGCCGACAGCTTCGACGGAGGGCTGGCTCATCTCGAGGCCTGGGACGTGACGCTGATTTGCGTCTCGAATCCTCGACCGCGTTCCTAAGGTCGCGACGAGGACGATCCGACCCGGTTCCGGCTCCGTCGCCACGATGAGTATGCGGCCCACTGAGGCTGGGTCTGTAAGCCAGCGGCGGTCGTTCCGGTCAGCGGGCGTGCCGACATCCACGCCACGCCGGCAAGCGCGTCTCAAAGTTCGACATCTTTGAGTTGCGCGGGCTCACGCGCCGCTAGTGAGACTTTCCGCGCGGTGTCGCCGTCCGACCATGACTCCTCGCGCTTTGTCGACGTTGATCGCCCACCCGATGCCGGCGTGTACTGATCGCGGCACCACATCGGCAGCGCGTGCGGTCGCCGGTCCTGGCCGAAAGCGGCTACCCCATCGCTTTCATTGCGTGCATGGCTCCGGAGGAGGGGAGGACCAGGCCCGGCACGTCGTCCGGCGTGGCGACGACACCTACCGCGAGGGCGGCGAGGACGGCCGCAGTCGCCACCCGCGTGGCCCGCGGCCATGGTCCGATCTTCTCGAGCGCGATGAGCACGGCGATCACGGCCATCCAGGTGAGGCTCATCGCGCCGAGCGCGAACAGCGCCGCCATCAGTGCCCAAGAGCAACCCAGGCACCAGCCGCCGCTGCGTAAACCGATGACGAGCGCGTGGGCCACGGTCGGGCGCGATGCGCTTTGCGTGAGCTGCCCCCGGCACCGCGTCAGGCAGACGCGCTTGAGCGGGAGGAGTTCGTAGACGCTGGCGGCGGCGAGCACAGCTGTGGAGAGCCACCGGCCGCCAGATCGCCAAACGAGGTCACCGCCGACTAGGTCCCTACCGACCGCGAGCAACGCGTAGGCGACGATCCCGACCCCCGTCCACATCAGCAGGTACCCAGCAGCAAAGGCAAGCGATCGCGCCGGCTCTCCCGCGCGCTCGGCCGCCGCGTAGGCAGCGAGCGTCGGGGCGAGGGAGGGCAGCATCATGGCGGCCATCATCACCAGCCAGGTAACGCTGAACCAGCCGAGGGTGCCCAGATCGGTCCCCGGTGCTGCGTCCATTCCGGCCATCCGCTGAGCCGACCACCACCATGCTAGGGCCGCCGCGACGAGGAGCGCCGCGGCCGCTTCGGGACGCTTGCGTAGCACCATCAGGGGCATCAGCTGCGGCATGCGCTCTCCTTCGCCTTCATCGCTGGGTATAGTTAGCATAATCGCTTACGATACCTTCCAGGCGCTCGCTCATCCGCTCCGGCGTGAAATCGTTGAACGACTTAGCGCCGGCCCGGCCACGATCGGCGAGGTCACACGCGGTTTCGAGGTGTCCAAGCCGACCATCTCGCGCCACCTGCGGATGCTCGAAGAGGCGGGAGTCGTTTCGCGCGTGGTGGTGGGACGCAACCACCGGCTCGCGCTCCGTACCGAGGCGCTCGCCGACGCCGAGCAGTGGATCGATGCCCAGCGCAGCCGCTGGGAGCGACTCCTGGACGTCGTCGACCAATACCTCCAAGAACAGAGTCGCCAGCCGTGAGCGATTCGTCTGAATACAGCCTTCGGATCGAGCGGACCTTCAACGCGTCCGCTGAAGAAGTCTTCGACGCTTGGACGAGCCCCGAGGTCATGCGGCGGTGGTTTCACTGTCGCGAGAACTGGTCGACCCCGGAGGTCGAGGTTGATCTCCGGGTTGGAGGCCACATCCGCGTGGTCATGCGCCACCCCGACGCGACCGAGGAGGAGATGGGCGGCACCTTCACGTCGATCGACCGGCCTCGGCACCTGGCGATGACCTGGACATTCAGCGAGGAGCCGTCCGACGAACAGGCGCTCGAGCTCTGCTTCTCCGAGTCTGGCGGCCGGACGACCGTCGTGCTGGTAAACCGGCGAATCGGCTCCGGCGAGCGCCGCGACCTCCAGCACACCGGTTGGCAAGGCTGCTTTGACGAGCTCGCTCGCCATTGGTTCGCGGGCGCCGTGGTCTAACCCCGTGGCTCGGTCCGGCCTGTTTGAGAGCTTCCAGCGCCCTGGAATGATGGGGCGAGGACGGAAGCGATCACGTGAAGCGACGTAGCCATACGCCGGAGCAGATCATCCGCAAGCTGCGGGCGGCCGATCGGCTGCTTGGCGAGGGGCAGGACTTGGCGGCGGTGGCCAAGCAGCTGGAGGTCTCGGAGGCCACGTTTCATCGGTGGCGCGCGCAGTACGGCGGGATGACGGCCGATGACGCCAAGCGGCTGCGAGAGCCGGAGCGGGAGAACGTGCGCTTGAAGGCGATCGTGGCTGATCAGGCGTTGGAGAACCGGGCACTGCGGGTGGTGTCTCGGGAAACTGGTGAGCCCAGCCCGACGGCGTCGGGCGGTCGCGATGCTGCGCGATCGTCTTGGTGTCAGCGAGCGGAAGGCGTGCCGGGTGGGTGGGGCAGCATCGCTCCGCCCGACGCTACGAGCCGACCACGGCGGCCGAGGATCAGGCGCAGCGCGCCAGGTTGAGGGAGTTCAGCCGCAAGCGCCCCTCGGTGGGGGTACCGGCGCGCGCACGTCCTCCTGGGCCGGGACGGGTGGGAGGTCAACCGCAAGCGGGTGCAGCGCCTATGGCGCGAGGAGGGCTCACGGTGCCCCAGCGCAAGCGCAAGCGCCAGCGGCTGGGTGAGAGCACCGTGCCCGCCCAGCGGTTGGCGGCAGAGCGGGCAAATCACGTGTGGACGCTGGACTTCCAGTTCGGCCAGTCCGCTGATGGCCGGCTGCTGAAGCTGCTCAACGTCGTCGATGAGCACACGCGAGAGGCGCTGGTCATGCTGGTCGACCGCCGCATCGACTCAGACCGCACCGTCAGCGTCCTGGAGGCGCTCGTGGCCCGGCATGGGGCGCCGGAGTTGATCCGCTGTGACAAAGGGCTCGAGTTGACCGCGCACGCCGTCCGGGACTGGTGTCGCTTCTCGGGCACCGGCAGCTCGCTCATCGATCCGGGGGCCGCCGTGGCAGAACCCCTACGTGGAGAGCTTCCACGCCCGTGTGCGCGACGAGCTCCTCGACATCGAGCAGTTCTTTGCCTAGCCGAGGCGCAAGGTGATCGGGGACTGGCGCGCCGGACTACAACACCCTCAGGCCCCACCGCGCGCTCGGCAACCTGGCCCGTCGAGTTCGCCGCGGCTGCCGAGCACCGCAACCCGCTACCGGGCGGGGGAGGGGGCGAGAGACCGCCCAGCAGCGCCACCGTGACCTGGCCCACCCCAGTGGCGGTGCTGCCAGCATTACCAACGGCAGGATCCTGCTGAGGATGAACACGCACCTCAGCGGTAGCACGACCGCCCTCAGCAGCTGCCATGCTGGACCAACTACGACCACCCAGCTCTGGGTGGACCGCGGAACCGGGTCCGCTCCGTTGACCCAGCTCTGCCGCGAGCACGACATCTCTGAGCGCCTGCTGCGCCAGTGGCGCGAGCAGTGTTTCGGCCGCCGGCGCGGAGCGTTTGTCCGGGAAGGCTGAGCGGACCGAGGTGGACGAGCTGCGAGCCAAGATCTCAAAGCTCGAGCGGGCGCTGCGCAAAAAGACGATAGAGTTGGAGATCTCGGGGGAACTCTCGCGGGGCTGAGTGAGACAGCGCGTCGCCCGGTCCTGCGAGCTGGTCGCTGCCGGTCGTCCGGCGGCGGTGGTGGCGCGCGTTGCAGGCATGTGGCGATCTGCGGCCAGTCGCGGTCGTCTGCGAGGTGCAGCGAGGCGATCACCGCCTGGATCACGTAGCGGCCGTGGCCATGCATGGCCAGCGCTCGGTCGAGCTCCCGCCGGCCCCGCGCGATCTGCGCGTGGTTCCACAGCGATTGGTCCTGCTCGGCGAGCAGGACCAGCTCGCCATCGCGCACGCGGGCGCGCTGCGCGAGTCGTTCAGCAGCATCAGGGCGAGCAGGCCGCGGACCTCGGCCTCGTCGGGCATCAGCTCGGCGAGCGCGAGCTCGAGGCGGATCGCCTCGCGGCTGAGGTCCCCGCGCGTCGGGGGCGCCTGCGGGAAGCAGGCGAGGGGTTCGACTTCCTCGGCTTCCAGCACCGTTGGGTGCGCGGCAACACCCCGCGCTCGCGGCACCTGTGCTTCCTCGCCCGCTGGCCCTCACGGCAGGCAACCCAACACGCCCGCAACCGGCTCCGTGAACTTACGGATCGCAGCAGGCTGCTGGTGCCGTCGAAACCATCGTGCATCAAGTTAATCGCTTCCTGCGTGGCTGGGCGGGCTACTTCCGCTATGGAAACTCAGCTCGCACCTTCGACAAGATCGCCCAGCATGCGCTCAACCGCCTCGCGCGGTTCGTGGCCAAACGCCACAAGCGCAGCTCGCGCTGGGGCTGGAAGGCAGTCGCCTACCAATCTCCGGATCGCCTGGGGTTGATCAACCTCAGCGGAACCATCGTCGCGCCCCGGCCTAACCGGCCGTGGCGACCGGGACGCTGCCTGCCGGCGGTGAAGAACGCCGGAGAGCCGTGTCCGGTGGTGAGCAACGGGGGTTCAGTCATCGGGCGTGTTGCTCACCCGAGGGCCAGGACGAGACCTGCCGCGACGAGCAGTCCGGCGGTGAGCGCGTGGATGCCTAGGCGGTTGAGAGCTTTCCGCCGTTGGTGAGCACGATGGTGGCGTCCGCCGTTGGCGTGAGGGCTGCGGCGATCAGCGTCCAGCCAAGTGCCGTGCGATCGGCGGCGGCCCAGACCACGAGCAGCACCGCCCCGGAGGTGATGTCGCGGACGCCCTTGATCTCGGTCAGGGCGCGGAGATTGTCGGCGGCGATACCGAAGGCGAGCGTCGCGTGGCGAGGTTGTAGGAGGAAGCGGCCGCCGATGGCGATGATGGCGACACAAGCGATGAGCGCGACCAAGAGAGCGGCGAGATGCATGTGAAGGTTCCTTTCCGTCCGCTCGCTAGCAAGGTTAGATAACCATGCTAGACTATCTAGGATGTCGCCCCGACCTGCTCCAGATCTGGACCTGAGACGCGATCAGATCATGGGTGTCGCCCGCGACCTCGCCGAGGCCGACGGGTGGGCCGCCGTCACGATGCGCCGCCTCGCCGGGGAGCTCGGGGTCACCCAGCCGGTGCTCTACTCGGCCTTCGCGAGCCGCCAGGCGCTCATCGACGCGGTGGCGCTGTCGGGCTTCAGAGACCTCGCCCTGGAGCTCGAGGCCGTCGACGCCCTGCCCATGGCGCGGATGTGTGCCTACCTCAAGTTCGCGGTCGCGCACCCCCGGGTCTATGAGGCGATGTTCTCGCTGCCCTCGGGGCTGGCCTTCGCGGCCGAGGAGAAGCCCGAACCGCTC
>Ga0213875_10002618_pt1 | contig 10671 bp, 14 predicted proteins | sample BarmaccomBMRX_R8_FD_160105 | JGI IMG/M metagenome (GOLD analysis project Ga0213875, IMG submission 160105) | Root-associated microbial communities from Barbacenia macrantha in rupestrian grasslands, the National Park of Serra do Cipo, Brazil - RX_R8 | ecosystem: Host-associated > Plants > Roots... | reverse complement strand
GCACCCTGGGCGCCTACCTGCGCATCCGCTCCTACCTCGTCAGCGCACGCGGCCACGGCATCCACCCCCTGGACGCCATCCACCGCGCCCTCGCCGGAAACCCCTGGCTCCCCACCCCAGCCTGACCACGCACTGCCAAGCCGACCCCGGCCATCACCCGTGAATGGACACGTTGCTCCAGCGCATGTGCAGTGCGCGTCGCTGCAGCCGGCTGGTACGAGCCGACCGGATCACAGCCTCACGCTGCGCGGTTTCCCCGAGGAGCCTTTCGATGCTGTGGCGGGTACGTCTGCTTACCGCAGGAGCAGGGGGCGGCGGCCGGTGAGGGCGTAGGTGATCGGTTCATCGGGGATGCGGGCGCATTCTTCGAGGTGGTGCGCCAGGAGCGTCGCCGCAGCTTCGATCTCGCGCTCGATGGGGTGGGTGTAGTCAGTCAGTCCAGTGATGGGCGCCGGCTGGCGGTATACGGCGCGGGCGAGGCCCCGGCAGATCACGTGTCGGCGGTAGCGGTCGGGGGAGAGCAACTGCGTGGGGATGATCGGGCAGGGGTCCCCCGCGCGGACGTCGACGCGGATCGCGAGAGAGCCGTCGGGCCACTGCTCCAAGGCGCCGTTGATGACGGGGCCGTCGACAGGCTCGACGGGGACGACGGTGATCTTGCGGTCGAGGTGTTCGCTGAAATGGGCCACGAGGTCGTCGATGTGCGTGGTGCGAGGAATGTGCAGGCTGCGCAAGGTCTTCAGCGCCCAGTCCCATTCAGTGCGCTCTCGCCGTCGCCACGGCAGCCGCATGACACCCTCCAGTCAATTCAATGCGTAGACGTCTCATCGTGGCATGGGGATGTACCGGAACTCATGCGGCGAATCTCACACGCTGACCGGATGTGCGGTCCCCGCTAGGCTCCTGGGATTCCTGGCGGCGGAGGCCGAAGCGGGATGGATCCGGCCAGTCCTCAGCTCGGGGCACTCCCTTTGCATCCGCTGGGTCGAGCCGCTGAGCACGCTCAGGGCAGCCGTCCCGTTCGGTCTGCGCGTGACCTTCCACAGCGGAGCCGTCGTGTGCTGTTACGTCGCCCCCGATGGTCTGAAACTCCGCGGGCATCGGCCCTCCTGGTGAGTGCTCAAGGCGCCGAGGCGTTTTGGCATGATCCCGAGGCGGGGGCGGAGATGCCGCTCCGGCGGAGGAGGGGATGGCCATGTTCACCACGCGGGTCATCACGGCTGCGGCCTTGACAGTGGCGATGGCGGCGCTGGTGGCCGGGTGCGACGGCGTCGGGTCGGGCAGCTCGTCGAAGCTTGCGCCCCCTGCGGCTGCCGGGATGTCGGTGAGCGCCTTGCCCGCGGCGCTGCCGGCGGGGATCTCCCCGCTGGGCAGCACGGTGCCGGTCGCCTCCCAAGGCTGGACGCTGTCGCTGCAGCCGTTCCAGCAGACCACCGCGGACACATCCTCCAGCGGCGTTCCGGCAGGGTGGATTGTGCTGCGCACGCAGGCACGGTTCTGAGTGTCCTCGGCCTGGCCCGCTTCGCGGTGCCCGGTCGCCGGGATGCTGCCCCTCGGCTCAGCGGCGGCCGTGATACACCCGGGCAGGGAAAGTGATGTCCGCCACACTCGCGGCATCGGCCGGGCACCCCAGCGGATCAGCCAGGATCAACGGCGAGTTCCTGACGGGTTACCAGATTTGGAGTGGCCGGAATGCTGCTTTGCGCCAGCCTGCTACCCCGTCAGTCATTGCCCGCGGTTCCGATCCGGTAGGCCTGCCCGGCAGCCAACATGTGCTGAATTCGGGGATACTGCAGCCCAATCCCACTTCAGAACAGACCGGACATATATGGACTATCCACAAGATCATTCCTCGAATGGACCTTGACACCCCGAAAAGGTCGTGCAGGATTCGTATAAGTTACCGGTCAGATTCAGCCACGGGGCCGCGCCCCGTATGCAGGAACACGGGATGCACGAAGGGGGACCTCATGCGCATATGCACCTTTTGCGGTGCGGCTTCACGGCTTCCCGCAGACCCCCGCGTTCGCTCCCTGAGCGCTTCACATACGCAGCTGTCGAGACGGGGCCACACCGGAACCGCTATCCTTTCGGCCGTTAACGGAATGACGGCCGCCCACCCCGGCGGTACGGATTCTCGGGGCCAGGGGGGCGCAGTAGGCAGTGGGCAGTCGCGGAGTGCCCGGCTTCAACCCTGCCGCTCTGCTCCAGCTGCGGGCCGAGGCTGGCATGACCCAGATGGAATTGGCCCGGATCGCCCGCGGTCACGGGGCGCGAGTGGCCGGCTCGCATATCTGCCAATACGAGCAGGGCAAGCGCAGCCCGCAGGCGGCGACGCTGCGCGCCTTGGCTTCGAGCTTGAACGTCCCGCCGACCGCGCTGCTGGTAGGGGTTGCGTTGGCGGATCTGGCCAGGCTACGGGTGCTGGCCGGCTTCAACCAACGGCTGCTGGCGCGGCAGTTGGGTGTCGCCCAGGCGCGCTGGTCCCGGATCGAGCGGGGGCGTGCGCTGCTGGAGGAGTCCAAGCACTCGCTGGCCGCCGTGCTGCTGCAGGTGACGGTCGAACAGTTGCATCGAGCCCTGGACGCCGCGCGCACTCGGCAGCGTCCTGCCGCGGGCTCGGACCGGGCGTAAATCCGGGCGACGCCCGGCACGTCCACGCTTTAGGCTCCTTGGTCCCCTGACCCCGCTTCCGGGGTCGGTCTCAGCGCGGCACCACACCCTCGTTATCTCTTTTGTCTCTTTTTCCGCCCCTTTGCCTGACGCTTCTCAACTAGAGGAGGATATGCCAGTGGCACAGTCATCCGGTGCTGGTATACGTCGCGCCGTGACGGCTTCGGCGTGCGGTACGGCGGTGGCCGTCCTGTTGACCGGCTGCTGCTCCAGCTCCCAGCAGGTAGCGGCGTCCTCCTCCCCGTCGACGGCGAGCACCTCGCCGTCGACGGATCCGACGGCCGCGGCCGAGCAGCAGGCACTGGCCGCTTACCGTGGCATGTGGGCCGCAGAGACGAAGATCTACACCTCGGGCAGCCTGCTCAACACTGACCTGCAGAACTACGCGGCGGACAAGGCGCTGGCCGGCATCCGCGCGAGTGAGGTCTATTACCAGAATCAGAACCTGGTCTTGAAGGGCGAGCCGAAGCTGTCGCCGAAGGTCACCGACATCGACCTGGCTGGCAAGCCGCAGACCGCGCACATCACCAGTTGCGTGGACAGCAGCAACTTCCTGCCTGTGGACAAGACCACCGGCAAGTCGGCCAAGCTCGCCAGCGGCGTCTTCAGGCACGTGGAGACCGCGACGGTCATCAACGACAACGGGAAGTGGCTGATCACCCAGGCGGTTATAGAACAGGACAGAACATGCTGACGACGACTCAGCTGCGCGGATTCGTCTTCTTCCTCTTTCTGGCCGCCGCGATGCTGGTGCCGTTCACGCCAGCTCACGCCGACGGGGGCAGCGGTGTCACCTGCCCGCCGAACGTCCCCAACTGCACGATTTCCGTGGGCGGGGGAGGCAGCTCCGGTGACGGAGGCGGCGGCAGCACCGGCGGAGGCGCCAGTAGCGGCAACAGCTCCACCTGCACGATGCATCCGGTCGTCAGCTCGAGTGAGACCAAGACTGTCCCGTGCTACCGGTCCGATCTCGGCTGGTTCAACCCCTCTGACGAGTGCTACTGGCAGTTGCTGAACCCGCAGCCGAAGCCCGGCGACCCGCTGCTGATCGGCTCGAATACCCCCTCCAACTGGCAGCCCGGCAACGGCGCCATCTACAACGTCACCTGCACCGCGAACGGGGCTCAGCTGGCTGGCGGCACCAGGTGGAGCAAGAATCCGCCGCCCGGCTACGGCGGTGGCCCCGATCCGGCGGTGCTCGCCCAGCAAGTGGTCAAGCAGATGGGCCTGCGGGGAGCGGACGTCGGGATCGCGCCCAAGCCTGGGTCCACCGGTCTGGTCGGCCTGCCCGTGTGGCTGTGGGACAGGACGTCGCCGACCACCTGGGGTCCGGTATCGGCCTCGGCGAGCGCGGCCGGTATCACGGTGACCGCGACCGCGAAGGTCACGCAGATTGTCTGGAGCATGGGTGATGGCAGCTCGGTGACGTGTTCGACGGCCGGTACCCCGTACCAGGCGTCCTATGGCAACCGGCCCTCGCCGGACTGCGGTCACATCTACCAGCAGACCTCGGCCGGGCAGTCCGGCGGAGTGTTCCCGCTCCAAGCGGTCAGCACGTGGAGCGTGGCCTGGACAGCCACCACGGGCCAGACCGGGACGATCACCACCATCCGCACCTCCAACAGCCAGGTCGCCATCGGCCAGCTGCAGGTCCTGAACCAGTGACCCGTTCCACCCCCGGGAGAACCCCCTTGAGTACCACGAAGACCCGGACCGGCACGGTCCCCGAGCAGACCACCCACGCCGCGCCGGTGCCCGCCGCGCCCCCGAAAGCGATCGGTGCGCGGCGCCGCCGGCCGGCACTGATCGGGGTGTCCCTGGCGCTGATCGCGGCCGGCGGCCTGGCCGGCGCGATGGTGCTGACCTCCTCGGCCCACAAGTCCCAGGTCCTGGTCATCGCCCAGCCACTGGAGTACGGCCAGGTCATCTCCCTCAACGACCTGACCACCGCCTCGATATCCTCCGATCCGGCCCTGCACACAGTGCCGGCCTCCGAGCTCGGCCAGGTGGTGGGCAAGCGTGCCGCGGCGCCGTTGAAGGCAGGATCGACGCTCACCAGCGACGACGTCACCTCGCACCCGCTGGTCGGCTCTTATGAGCAGCTGGTGGGCGTGCTGGCCAAACCGGGCCAGCTTCCGGCAACACCGCTGTCGCCGGGCGCACAGGTGCTCGCGGTCACCACACCCGGCCAGGACACGGCCCTGCCCGCCTCCCCACCGCAGTACCTGCCAGCCAGGGTGGTGCGGGTCGGGACGCCGGACTCCAGCGGCAACGTGGTGGTCGACCTGGCCATCGATTCCAGCGACGGCCCCACACTGGCCGCCCGCGCGGCCACCGGCCGGGTAGCGATCGTGCTGGCGTCCCCGCAGGCGGTCGGCTGATGGCGCTGATAGCCGTGGCCGGGAGTTCCGGCGCTCCCGGGGCCACCACGACTGCACTGGCGCTGATGTCGACCTGGCCACTGGAGCCGGGCTACCGGGTCATCCTGGCCGAATGCGACCCCGACGGCGGGGATGTGGTCGTCGGGGCGCTGGCCGGGCGGACCCCTGGCGGGTACGGCATGCGCAACCTGGCACTGGCGGCTCGGACCAACCAGCTCAGCGACGCCTTTTGGCGGCAGCTGATCGACTTGAGCGAGACCGAGGCCCAGGACCGGTTGCTGCTGCCGGGACTGACCGACCCGGCGCAGGCCTCGAGCATGCAGTACGCCTGGAACCCGCTGACCGACCTGCTGCTGGGCATCGAGCACACCACGCCGTCCCACGACGTGATCGCCGACCTCGGGCGGCACGGCGGTACGGGCCCGTCCTCGGCGCTGGTCCGCCGCGCCGACCTCGTGCTGGTCGTGGTGCGCTCCACACTGCGCGGGGTGTACCTGGCAGAGCCGCGGGTGCGGGCCCTGGTTGAGGACCTGGAAGCCCACGGGACCGGCCAGGATGCCCTGCAGCTGCTCGTTGTGCGTTCCGGCCCGTACTCGGCGGGCGAGGTGGCCGACCGCCTCGGCGTGCCGGTGCTCGCCGAGCTGCCCGACGACCCCCGCGCCGCGGCGGTGCTCTCCGACGGCGATGACGCCGGCCGCCGCTTCCCGCGCAGCGACTTGATGCGCCATGCGGCCAGCGCCGCCGACCGGGTCCGCGCCCAGGTCACCCGCCGCCGGGTGCGCCTGGCACCCCGGTCGGCGAACCCCCCTGCACACCCCGCCAGTGCGGCATCGAACCAGGAACGGATCAGCCATGCTGGGTAGGCCACTGCACCACGACCCCACCGTCACCGAGTCGGCGCCGCGCCCGAGCCTGGTCACCATGCCGCAGCCCGGCCCGGCTACCCCGGGCCGCCCGGCTTCGGTTCGCCCCAGCCTCGCGCACCCGGCCGGGCCCGGCGCATCGGTGCGGCCGGCTCCCGTGCCGGTGGACTACACCGTCGCCACCGCTCTGAAGCGCCAAGTGGCCGATCGCCTGGCCCAGGAGGTCCAGCGCGACCCGGGCATGAGCGAGCCGACCCGCCAGCAGCGCGGCCGCGACCTGATCAACCGCGCGGTGGCCGTGTGGGCGGACGCCGCGGCCCAGGGGCGCGGACAGTCGACCACCCCGGCGGAGGAGAAGGCGCTGTCCGAGGCGGTCTTCGACCTGCTCTTCCGCGCCGGCCGGCTGCAGCGCTACCTCGACGACCAGAACATCGAGAACATCCTGGTCAACGGGTACGACGAGGTGTGGATCGACTTCGGTGACGCGCACCGGCAGAAGGTTGCGCCGGTCGCTGAGTCGGACGAGGACCTCGTCGAGATCCTCCGCGACCTCGCCCGCCGTTCCGGCCAGGGCGAGCGGACCTTGTCCAACCACAATCCGTTCCTCGCGCTGCGCCTGGAGGACGGCTCGCGTCTGCAGGCGATGACCGGCGTCACCCAGCGGCCCATGGTCACCATCCGCCGCCACCGGGTGCGCGACACCGACCTGGCCGGCCTGATCGAGCTGGGCACCGTCGACCACACCCTGGCGTCCTTCTTGTCGTCGCTGATTCGCGCGAAGAAGAACGTGCTGATCGCCGGAACCCAGGGCGTGGGCAAGACGAGCCTGATGCGCGCGATGGCCCGTGAGATCCCCAAAGAGGAGCGCATCGGGACCCTGGAGTCCGAGTACGAGCTGTTCCTCCACGAGCTCGGCCACCACGAGCAGGTCGTGGCCATGGAGTCGCGGGAGAGCAACGGCGAGCGCGTCGACGGCCAAGCGGCCGGCGAGATCTCGCTGAGCGACCTGATCCCCCCGGCGCTGCGCATGACGCTCTCCCGGATGATCGTCGGCGAGGTCCGCGGCAAGGAGGTCGTGCCGATGCTGCAGGCGATGACCAACGGCGAGGGCGGCTCGCTGTGCACCATCCACGCCCGCGAGCCCCATATGGTCTTCGACCGCATCGCCGAGCTGTACGTACAGTCCCGGACCGGGTTCAGCGAATCCCTGGCCTACCGTCAGATCGCCAACGGCGTGAACTTCGTCGTCTTCATCAAGATGGTCGACGAGACCGCTATCGGCGGTCGGCGCCACCGCTTTGTCAGCCATGTCTTGGAGGTCACCGGCGCCGGTGAGAACGGCCGGCCCGCCACCAACCTGATCTTCGGGCCCCGCCCGGAGATCGAAGAGTTGCGCGCCGTACCGCTGATGCATCCCTCGTGCCTGGGCGATTTGATGCGCGTCGGCTTCGACGGCGACCTGCTGAACAACCCGCACGGCACCTGGGGCAAACCGCTCGATGTGATGGTGAGGGTCTAGAGATGGGCATCCCTCTGCTGTTGGGCCTGTTCGCCGGACTCGCTGCCACCGGCGGGCTGGTCGGCCTGGTCACCGGCCTGGTCGGCACCACCCGCCCGCCTACCCCGGGCCCGGTCGGGCGCTTTAGGCGCGCCTGGAGGAGTGAGGACCGCGACGAGGCCGTCCGGGCCAAGGTGCGCGTGCGCTGGGCGGCCGCCCTCGTGGTGGCTCTGGCGATCTGGGTGCTGTCCGGCTGGTTCGTCCTGGGCCTGCTCGCGGTGCTACTGATCGTCGGCCTGCCGTGGCTGCTCGCGCCGACGAAGGCCACCAGTGCCCGCATCGACCAGCTTGATGCTCTCGCTGAGTGGACCCGCCGCCTGGCCGATGTGCTGCTGCTCGGCATGGGCCTGGAGCAGGCCATGATCGCCAGCCGCAAGACCGCCCCTAAGCCGCTGGAGGAACCGGTCGGCGAACTTGCCGCCCGCCTGCAGTCCGGGTGGCGGCCCGAAGACGCCCTGCGGGCCTTCGCCGACACTTTGCGGGACTCCACCGCTGACAAGGTCGCAGCCGCCCTGGTCCTGCGCGCCGCCGACCGCGGGCCCGGCCTGGCTGCGGCCCTGACAGACCTCGCAGACACCGTGCGCGACGAGGTCCGCCAGCGCCGCCAGATCGAAGCCGACCGGGCCAAGCCGCGCACCACCGTCAGGTGGATGACGTTCATGACCATCGGCGTGGTGGTAGCCGGCTCCCTCGACCCCGAGTACGTCCAGCCCTACGGCACCGTCGTCGGGCAGACCGTCTTGACCATGCTCATCGCGGCCTTCGCCGCCGTGCTCGCCTGGATGCGCTCGCTGGCCAGCTTCCGGCCCACCCCCCGCTTCCTGGCCACCGACGCGCGCAGCGCCGTCCAGACCTCGACCCGAACCGCCGCCACGCCCACCACCGTTTCAACCGACGGCGTCGCAGGCCCCATTCCCAGTGGAGGTGCCCGGTGATCCCCGTCGCCGCGCTCGGCGCCGGCGCCCTCGCGGGCAGCGGCGTTGCTGTCCTGGTGCGCGCCATGGTGCGGCAGCAGCCGCATCTGTCGGCGACCTTGGACCGCGTCAACCAACCCGGCTCCCTGGAGGAGTCCGCCGCCGTGCCGCTCAGCACGGACGAGCGCTGGGGGGCGTGGCTGCTGCGCCGCCTGGAGCATCTGCCCGGCGTGAAGATCCCCTACAAGGACCTCGCGCTGATCGGGAAGAGCCCGGCCCAGCACATGCTCACCAAGGTCGCCGCCACTCTCGGCGGCCTGCTCATCCCCGCGGTGCTGTGGGCGGCCTTGACCATGCTGGGCATCAACCCGCCCCTGCCGATCCCGGCCGCCGCCGGACTCGTACTGGGTGGCGTGCTGTGGATCGTCGCGGATCTGGAGGTCCGCGACAAGGCCAAGCGCGCCCGGCAGGAGTTCAGCCACGCCGTCGCGGCCTACCTCGACCTGGTCGCCCTCGAGCGGGCCGGCGACGCGGGACCTGCCGAGTCCCTTGAGCGGGCCGCCGAGATCGGCCACGGCTGGGCGTTCCTGCGCATCCGTGACGCGCTCGAGCGGGCACGGATCGACAAGGTCGCCCCCTGGGACCAGCTCAAGCAGCTCTCGCTCGACCTCGACCTGCCCGTGCTCGGCGACATCGCCGACATCATGCGCCTTTCCAGCAACGACGGCGCCGCCGTCTACACCACGCTTAGGGCGCGGGCCAAATCACTGCGGACTGAACTGATGGCCGGTCAAGCCGAAGAGGCCAACACCGATTCGGAGAAGATGACCGCCCCCGGCGCCCTCCTCGCGGTGCTGATCATGTTCTTGATCGGCTTCCCAGCCATCTCCCGGATCCTGCTCTCCTGACCCCGTCCAGCCACGCCACAACAGAAGGAACGATTCTCCAATGGACCTCACCTCCGCCAAGAACGCGCTGCGCGACCGCATGCCCGTCGAGATGCTGCCGTTCCTGGCCATCTGGACATTCCTGCGCGCCCGCATCGACGAGGCGCGCGACGACGGCGACCGCGGAGACATCTCAATATCCACCGTGATCATCTGGGTCGCCGTCATCGCCGGTGCGGTGCTCATCGCCGCGGCTCTGACCGCCCTGTTCACCAAGTACAAGGGCAAGGTCTCCGGCCTGTAAGCCGCCCCCGAGCCGGTGGCGGCCACGGACTCCCCCAACCGAGGCCGCCACCACCCCTTTGCGCCAGCCCGCCCCTGACAGGGCGCCACATGAGGAGGACCAGCATGCGTGACGCCGCCGCGCGCGACCGGCAACGCCGTGCCGCGCCGCCGCGCGCCATCATGCGGGCACGCTGGCGAGAGGACCGCGGCGACACGAGCATCCAGATGGTTATCGTGCTGCCCTTCATCATTTTGTTCGCGCTGCTCATCGCCCAGGCATCCATGTGGTACTACGCGAGGGAAGCAGCCCAGACCGCCGCCCGCGAGGGCGTCAGCGCGGGCCGCACCTACCACTCCTCCATCGACGCCGGAACCAGCCGTGCCCAGGCGGTGGCCTCCCAGATCGGGGGCAACTCCCTGCTCGGCGTAGGGGTCTCGGCCGCCGGGTCGTCCGCGGACCGGATCGCGATCACCGTCAGCGGCCATGCCCCCTCGCTCATCCCCGGGATGAGCGGCCCGTCCATCAGCCAGAGCGCCTCCGGGCCCCGCGAGAACTGGAGGCGGCCGTGATCCGGGCCCGTCTGCGCGCCGCGGCCGGCCGGGACGAGGGCGCCGCGGCGATCGAAGCCGTCATCGTCGCGCCGGTGCTGGTCTTGTTCCTGTGCCTGGCTCTGGCGGCCGGCCGGATCGTGCTGTCCAGTCAGGTCGTGGACGACGCCGCCGAAGACGCCGCCCGACAGGCGTCCTCCGCCTCCGCCCCAGGGCAGGCCAGCGCGCGCGCCTACGCCGCCGCCGCCGACGACTTCGCCCACGAGGGCCTGCACTGCACCCCGCAGGTGGCCATCAATACCAGCCGCTTCCCGAGCCAGGCCGGCCAGTCCGGGTACGTGACCGCCACCGTGACCTGCCGGGTCAACCTCTCCGACCTGATCGGTGTCGGCATGGGCACCAAGACGATGCGCTCGACCTTCACCTCCTACGTCGACACCTACGAGCAGCGGGGGTGACCGTGATGAAGAACCGACTCCCCCAGCGGGCCGACGAGGGCAGCATCGCGATCTACGCGGTGATCGTCATCGGCGGGCTCCTGTTGCTGCTCGCGCTCGTCGT
>Ga0213875_10002617_pt1 | contig 10671 bp, 8 predicted proteins | sample BarmaccomBMRX_R8_FD_160105 | JGI IMG/M metagenome (GOLD analysis project Ga0213875, IMG submission 160105) | Root-associated microbial communities from Barbacenia macrantha in rupestrian grasslands, the National Park of Serra do Cipo, Brazil - RX_R8 | ecosystem: Host-associated > Plants > Roots... | reverse complement strand
CGGCATTACGGTACGCCGCGCCACGCCTGCAGCGCCGTCCTCACGCACAAGCTGCAAACGGAAAGGAGAGTCTGTCAAGGCCTGATTGTACCGAGCGGCGTCTGTATTTTCGTAAGAACCGAACCAAAAACGAGTCACAATCAATCTCAACCAAAACTCCCTTCCCCTCATCGCACTCCAGCCAGGACCGAACGCCAGTCGAAATCTTAGAGCTATGCTTCATTGATGTTCACGCAGGCGAATCTCCGTATGCAGCATTACATAAGCGCGCCTTAACATTGCGCGTTCACTAAATCGATATCGTCGACCTCGAAAGCCTCGCTAGGCGCAAAAAAAATGAGAATTTGAGCATCCAGAATTAGTGTTCCCTACGTATACTGGCAAGGGATACGGTGCGCAACCGCTATTCACTCCTTGCTACGGAGGTTACATGAAGACCATAGGCTTTGGTCTCGCGGCCATTATTTGCATCGCTCCATTCGCATCGGCCACGCCGGTCTGCACAACCGGGACGCTCGCTACATACGAAACTCTCGGGTCCACTGGCTGCACCATCGGCACAAACACGGTGTTCGGTTTTAATGTCCCCAGTGGAACCTCGGGTGCCACTGACATTGCGTCCGCTGGTATTCAGATAATGCCGTCAGGCGGCACCACTTCGCCGACCCTTGAGTTCACGGCATCTTCAATGGCTGCTAACGGCGACTTGCTCGAGGCGTTGATCGACTACAGCATCTCGGGAAATGATTACACGTCGGATTCCATCACTCTGGCCGGCACTTCGTCGTCCGGTAACGGTGCAGTCACGGATATACAGAACTACTGTCTCGGCGGTTCATTCGATTCCTCGGGAGTGCTCAATTGCTCGACTGGAAAAACGGGCGACCTGCTACTGCTTGGCAACGGATCGGATTCCACATCCTTCGCAGCCACTCCGTTTCTTAACGTAACGCATGATTTCACTCTCGACAGCGGTGGCGTCGGTATCGCGAACACCGCTAGCGGAGGCATGATCACGGATTCCTACAAGGCCAGTCCCGCGGCCATTCCCGAGCCGCGGATGTTCTTGCCCGTAGCGGCAGGACTGCTCCTGGTGATGCTTCGAAATAAGAAGAGGTCTTTTGCAAAGGAAGAGGGTAAATAGCATGCTTCGTCCAAGACACTTCATCTGCGCGGCGATTGCAGCCTGCAGCATCATCCCTGTCACCGCATTTGCCGCCAGCCATCGTGAAGCGCCCATCACGGCGCTTGATCATAAAGCGGATATCACAGACATCTTCGCCTTTGTCAGCTACGACGATCCGACGAAGGTGACGTTCATCCTGAATGTCGACCCGTTCCTGGAACCGGGGAACGGCCCAAATTACTTTCCGTTCGATCCCAACATCCTCTACGCCATTGATATCGACAACAACAACACCGCTATTCCGGCGGTTCAGTTTCTCGTCCAATTTCAAACCCAGATTCGGGCTCCCAACCTTTTCACCGGGTTCGCAGGCGCCGGCACCGGAATTGTCGCTCCGGCTAATGCTCCGCCTCCGATGGGAGCGGGTACCGTAGGTCCCGGAGGACTGGTTGTTCCGCCCGCGATCACAGCGCTGGACGGCCCTGGCTCCGAAGGCCTGAGTTTGCGCCAGACCTACACTGTGACGATGGTGACAAATGGCGTGAGTACACCATTGACGAACACCACTGGCAATCCCTTGTATGCTGTCCCCACCAACGTGGGTCCCCGCACCATGCCGAACTATCCCGCATTGGCAGCGCAGGGAATTTACAGTTTAGGGAACGGCATTCGAGTGTTTGCCGGGACGGTCGACGATCCCTTCTATATCGATCTGGGAGCCGCTTTTGACAGCCTCAATTTTCGTCTGGGCGCGGGTGGCGGAGTATTGTCGGCGGCGGCCGACGCGGACGATAACACGAACTTGGCATCCGATACTGTATCAGGCTATAACGTGAACACCATCGCGATTGAGGTGCCGATCGCCATGCTTACCTCCACCGGTTCTCAGGTGTTAGCCACGGATCCGGCGGCAACCATTGGAATCTGGGGAACAACCTCTCGCCCACGCATCACGGTGCTTCGCGCCCCGCTGCCCGAGGCGTCCTCTGGATCGTATTCGCAGGTTCAGCGCATGGGCAATCCGCTGATCAACGAATTGATCATCGGTACTGGCATGAAAGATTTCTGGAGCATGAGCCGCCCGATAAACGATTCGCAGTTCGCGAGCTTCGATCTGGATCCCATACTCGCGAGGATTTTAAATGCGGTATATGGAATCGATATACCGGCTCCCCCGCGAGCTGATCTTCTTCCATTAGTCCAGTATCTGCCGCCGATTGCCGCCGCGGGAACTACCCCCGGACCCATCGCAGACCTGCTGCGGTTGAACACTGGCGTTCCCCCGACTCCGATGTCCAGTCGCAGACGGCTTGGAGTACTGGCCGGCGATATCGCCGGATACCCGAACGGACGGCGGGTTTCCGACGATGTTACCGATATCTCGGCCCGCGTTGTGGCCGGGGTACTTTGCGGGTTAACCGCTCCATGCGTAGATGGCGCTGGTACAGCATTCACGGGAATGCAGGTTCCACTGATCGGCGATGGCGTTAATACCAACGATCTTCCTTATCAGGAAACCTTCCCCTATGTTGCGTTCGCTCAAAGCGGCCGTGAGCGCAGGCACATCGATCCAGGCGAAGCCGGCTGCACCATGAATGCCGGCGCTGCCTGCCCGATCAACTAGTCAACGGTTGGGCCATTCGCTCCAAGTATGGTTCGGATGGCCCTTTTCTCGCTTCAACAATTTCATGCAGTGCAGAATCCTGTTTCTGGTCTTGGCGCCCGCCTTTCTTACCGCAACGGAAAACTCCACCACCAACGATCCAGCGGAAAAAAAGATAGCGGAGATTCAAACGGCGCTGAAGGGCAATCCCTCGTCACCGGAGCCTCACATCGACCTCGCTGCCGAATATTGCCGCAAGGCTCGCGATAGTGAGGACATCAGTTATCACAGTAAAGCGGACGCCGAGGTCGAAAACGCGCTGAAACTTTCGCCCGCGAACTATGATGCGCAAAAGCTACAAGTCGCGATCCTACTGGGCAAACATGAATTCAGTGCGGCGCTGAAGCTCGCGACTACCCTAAACAAGCGGATTCCGGATGACATCGCAGTTTGGGGTTTGCTATCCGAAATCAATTCCGCGCTCGGCAATTACACCGAAGCGTTACGCGACGCTCAATGGGTGCTCGACCTGCGTCCCGGTAGCACGCTCGGATTTACCGAAGCCGCTCGTCTGCGGGAAGCATACGGAGATCCGGAAGGGGCCATTGAGTTCTATGAGGAATCCCGCCGCCGAACATCTTTGAATGACGCCGAAGAGCGCGCTTGGCTTCTAAGCCAAGTGGCGAGACTGACTGCGCAATCAGGCGATCGAAAGCGCGCCGATGCGTTGTTTGAAGAAGCCTTGCGACTGAACCCGGAATCTCAAATTGCAATCGAAGGTCTCGCCAGGTTGCGCGAGATGGAAAGCAATTACTCCGAAGCTGTCTCCTTGTTCGAAAAACGTTACAAGGCGATTCAAGATTCGCGCAGCCTATATGACCTCGCCGAAGCGCTGGAACTTGCCGGCCGAAAAGACGAGGCCGTCACGGCGTTCCAAAATTTCGAAAGCCGAGCGAAAGCCGAGACAGATCGCCCGTATAACGCCAATCTCGACCTGATCCACTTCTATCTCAATCACAATTCGCAGCCGGCTGAAGCGCTCGCAATCGCTTTACGCGAGAGCGCGATCCGGCGAGATTCCCAAACTTTGGCCGCACTCGCTGGGGCTCTCTTTGCGAACGCCCGGTACGAAGAGGCCAAAATGCGGATGGACGAAGCGCTTTCAACTGGCCTGCACAACGCTGTCTACTTCTGTCAGGCCGCTCAAATCGCTGCGGCATTGAACGATTCTCAGCATGCCAAAAGTTTCCAAAAAGAGGCGTCGTCGCTCGATCCCACGGCCTGTCGAATTGAACTTTCTTCCGCTTCGATTACAGAGGGAAAGAAGTAGTGAACGCCCGGGCGTTCGCGATTTTTTTCGCTACTGCCACGGCCTGGGGGCAGGTGGCCACTTCGCCTCGCCTGGGCGAAGCCGAGACCGCTCGCACGCTTGGGGATCGGCTCGCGCATGCCACCACCGACGAGCAAGTGAAGGCCTGGGAAACCATGCTTCGAAAGTCTCCAGACGATCCGCGGCTTATCTCTGGACTGGTCTCTGCATACTTGCAGAAGCTCCGTGAAACGGCGGACTACCGCTACCTGGACCGAGCGTCGCAACTTGTGGACCGCTTGCTCCAACGAGATGGCGGCAATTTCGAAGCCCTGCGTTTCGAGAATGAAATCGATCTGCAACGGCACGATTTCCGCGCGGTGGCCGAACGATCAAGGGACATGGTCCGATACAACCCATCCGACCCCGGCATTTGGGGCAATCTGGGCGATTCGTTAATGGAACTCGGTGAGTACGAAAGCGCGCGCGAAGCTTATACAAAGATGTTCGCGCTTCGGCCGAACCTCGCGAGTTACAATCGCCTGGCATACCTAGCCTTCGTTACGGGCAAGCCGGACGCCGCCATCAATCTAATGAAACAAGCGATTGAAGCGGGAAGCGCGATGCCAGAGAACACAGCGTGGTGCTCGGCGGAGCTCGGCGACATGTACTTCAAAACCGGAAAGCTGGATGAGGCGGAGAAGTCGTATCGGAACGCGTTGAATTTATTTCCTTCGCTCCACCGGGCCAGCGCCGGTATGGGACAGATTCGGGCTGCACAAGGCGACTTCGCCGGAGCGATTCGAGACTATGAACGGGCGCAATCCGTCGTCCCTTTGGTGCAATATGCGGGCGCTCTCGAGGACCTGTACGTTGCCGCCGGAAAGCCGGAGAAAGCGCGTCAGCAGCGGGATCTGTTGGAAGCTATCGAAACCATCGGCACGGCCACCAACGAGAAGACTAACCGCAATCTCGCCCTCGTTCTGGCGGATCACGGCCGCAACCTCCCGTTGGCGTTGAAACTCATGCAAACGGAAATTCCGACCCGCCCTGACGTCTATACCTGGGACGCATTCTCTTGGGTGCTCTTCCGTAGCGGCCGATTAGCCGAGGCAGTGGACGCGAGCGCAAAAGCACTGCAGTTGAACACCCCAGAGCCCCTCTTTTACTATCATGCGAGCGCAATTGCCAATGCATCCGGCGATCGTGAAACGGCCCTCCGGTATAGCGCCCGATTAATGTCGCTGAATTCAAAATTCGATGCCGGGAAAGACGCGCGAGAACTCTTAGCGCAGGTTGGGAAATGAAACGGCTGCTTCGGTTCGCTTTGGCCTGGATTGCCACTCCCGGTGTCTTTGCTCACCCGATGGGAAATTTCAGCGTAAGCCACTATTCGAAGCTCGAAGTTACCGATCGTGGCGTCCAGTTGGAATACGTTCTCGACTTGGCTGAAATACCCACGTTCAACTTGTTGCGGGATTGGCGCCTGGATCGGAACAGTCCACGGAGCGATCTCGATCGCAAGGCGGCTGAACAGGCGCGTGAATGGCTCGCCAATCTGAAAATTACCTCGGCTGGCGTCCCGGTTGAGGCACGATTCCAATCCGCAAGCCTGGTAATTGCAGATGGAGCGGGTAACCTGCCGATCGTTCGCATTACTACCATTGCAATGTTGGATGCTCCGGGCGACATGCTGAAGTATGAGGACCTCAATTACCCCGATCGCGCGGGTTGGAAAGAAATTGTAATATCCGGCGGCAAGGGCGTGACACTTACCAGGGCCAGCCAAACGGCAACGGATACGAGCAAGGCTCTCACCGACTATCCCCCCGACCCAACCCTCTCGCCCCCTCAGGATTTGAGAGCCGAGTTGGGATGGGCCTTTGACCGGCCCATCGTCGCGCGAAAAAATGAGACGAAGAAGAGTCTGAGCGCGGGATTGACGAGCGCTCCGGCTCCCGTGATAGTTCCGATCCAACAGCCCCGCAACGCCCCTACCGCATCCTCACCAGCGACGATGACTCCTCAAGGAGCGCAGCCTGGAACCATCGTGCGCGGGGATTTTCTGTCGCGCCTTCTGCGGCGCCAACAGCTAACGCCCTGGATGATTTTTCTGGCTTTCGCAATTTCGTTCGGGCTGGGCGGCCTGCATGCGCTGACGCCGGGGCATGGTAAAACGATCGTCGCGGCGTATTTGGTTGGATCACGCGGAACGCTGCGGCACGCCGCGTTTCTAGGCGCCATGGTGACATTCACGCACACGATATCTGTATTTGCGCTTGGATTCGCAACGTTGTTTTTGTTTCGCTATATTGTCCCGGAAAAGATCACCCAGGCCTTAGGGGTGGTCTCCGGCCTTTCGATTGTTGCGGTGGGAGCTTGGATGTTGTTCAAGCGCCTGCCCAGCGCCGCCGAAGGGCATCGTCACTCGCACGATCACAGCCACTCCCACGATCACGGCCATTCGCATGAGCACGACCATTCGCATGATCACGGCCATTCGCATGAGCACGACCATTCGCATGATCACGGCCATTCCCATGGTCCACGCGGGCACTCTCACGTGCCGGAGACACTATCTTTGGGCAGCCTGGTCGCGCTCGGGATTAGCGGCGGGTTAGTACCTTGCGAATCGGCGCTGGTGCTGCTGTTAAGCATGATCGCGCTCGGGCGCGTCGGGTTGGGATTGCTGCTGCTTTTATCGTTCAGTGTTGGCCTTGCATCGGTGCTCACTGCAATCGGGATACTTGTGCTGTATGCGAAAAGCCTCATCCCGGAATCGAAACGCACGGCCCGGAGTCGCGCATTCCGCTGGCTACCTGTCGCGTCCGCAGCGGTCGTCATGATCGTGGGATTGCTCATGACGCTGATTTCCGCTGGATGGGTTTCACCGAGATTTATGGTGGGTTGAATAGACCGCCGGCGCTATCATAACGCGCAATCATACTGTGATAAATTCAGCGAAAACTTCGTTTGAGAACAGCACGCCGCGCTCGGTAAGCCTCAACCGCATTCCGTCACGCGCCAGCAGGCCTTCTTGAATGAAACGCTGGATGGGTTGTTCGAACCTTTGCCACTCATCCGCTTGGGGCTGGATTCCTTCGGTGAGGCGCAGTCCGACGAAGAAATGTTCTTCAATAGGATTAGCGGGTGTGGCGTCCATGCGCGCCGTTTTGCCGCGCTGGATTCTGTCGGCATATTCGGTCGGCGATTCAGCGTTCTGTCCTCGAACAGAGCCGTCAAACGAATGCGCGTCTGCTCCGAATCCAACGTATGGTTCCAATCGCCAGTACTTCAAATTGTGCCGTGATTCAAAACCTGGGCGAGCGAAATTGGAGATCTCGTAACGCTGAATTCCTATACGTCGCAGGTCTTCGACTGCCGTTTCATACAACTCAGCAGTGAGCTCATCGCCCGGTACATCGGGCGCGCCGTAGCGTTTGCCGTTCAGCAGTACTTCATGGCCGAGCCTACTGTCTTCGTCGATTTCGAGCATGTACACCGACACGTGTGGAGGCTGCAGGCGTTCGATCCACTTGAGCGAATCGCACCACGAGGCACGCGTTTGCCCGGGGAGACCCGCGATCAAATCTATATTGATATTGTCGATACCCGCTGAGCGCAACGTCCCCACGTCGGCTTCTACAATCTCCGCTGTGTGCCTGCGGCCAGTGCGCGCCAATTCTCGTTGAATGAAGGACTGCGCTCCCAGGCTGACGCGATTGATACCGGCGAGAAACCATGCCTTCGCGCGTTCCGCGGTTATCGTTCCGGGCGCGGCTTCGATCGTCGCCTCCTGCCAGTGCTCGCGCGCAGGAATTAATGCTAAGATCCGGTCGAGATCGTTCGTAGCCATGCCGCTCGGTGTTCCGCCGCCGAGATAAATCGTTTCCGGCGTCCACTTCCAGTGATGCGCGCCAATTTCGGCTGCGAGCGCGTGCATATATTTTGGCTCCAACTCGCGTGGAAAAACGCCCGACGCGAAATTGCAGTACGTGCACTTCTGCGCGCAGAACGGATACGAGATGTAAACGCCGGCCATCTAGAGCGTTACTTCTTCGCCCAATTGCTTGACGATGGCGTCTTGAATTAATTCCGTAAGGGTCTGGCCGCTCAACGGCAAAATGAAGTCGTTCACGCCCGGGTCCCAATCGAGCTTGTAGCTCTTGGAATGCGCCGAAACCCAGATCTGGTGCACCGGCGCATTGGGGCTGATGATGAACTTGCCCGGCGGGTCTTCAAACTCAATCGCAAGCGCGCCGCCGCTGAAATCAACTTCGAAATCCGCGTCATCGGAAGCCGCCGCCAGCCGGCCATAGAGCGCTTCCAGTGATTCGCTCGATCGATTCTTGAATTCCTGATCGTCCATGATGTGGGCAGCCTCGCGAACGGCTGGAATCTTGATTCTAACCGGAAAGTGCTGGCACTTTGGGCCAGCACGCCGCATCTGCTACGCTTGGGAAGTTGCTCATGATGGAGTCGGCCTGTCTTCGACACAGTGAGATCCCGCATACCTCAGCGGTCTTTTCCGATTTTCAATACCATTTCGACAAGGTCGCGCGTTTTTACGCCCACAATCCGCACGACAGCCGCAGTTATGCGGCGGCTGCGAAGCAGATGGCCTATCCCGACGACCGCCGGGCGGCGCTCGTGGCCGCTTTGCGCTCGAGCAATCAAGATAGCGGTTCGCTCGATCTGCTCGCCCGCCCCGGGACGGTCGCAGTGGTCACCGGTCAGCAGGTGGGCCTATTCTCAGGACCGGCCTACACCATCTATAAGGCATTGACCGCCGTTCGATTGGCCGCGCAGCTCAGCGATCAGGGCATTCCAGCCGTGCCGATGTTCTGGCTTCCCACGGAGGACCACGACGTCGCCGAAGTAAATCACACATTTATTTTTGGCCCGGATCATCGGCCGATTCAGCTCCATGTGAACGCCGATAGTGGATCGGAACGCCCGGTCGGCGGGATTCCAATCGCAACGCCGCCGCTCGAAGCTCTGCGAGATGTCCTGGCTGCTTTCCCCTACGGCGACGAAGTGGTCGAAATGGTGCGCGCGGCTTATCCCGATGGTGTCACCTTCGGAAAGGCATTCCGCGCGTTGATGGAACAATTACTGGCCGGAAGGGGCTTGTTATTCGTCGATCCACTCGACGATTCCGTACGGCGCTTGGCTGCACCGTTGCTGCGGGAAGCGGTTCGGCAAGACGAGGTCTTGAACACGAAGCTGATCGAACGTGGGCAAGAACTGGAGGCAGCGGGTTATCACACGCAGGTGCATGTCGAAGCGAAAACATCGCTGATGTTCTTGTTGGAGGACGGGCGGCGCGCGACTTTGCGCAGGCAGAACGGGGAATATGCTTTCAAACCCAGACAATCGGGGGAGCGCAAGTATTCATCGGCCGAGCTGATGGATCGCGCCGAGCAACTATCGCCCAATGCGCTGCTGCGGCCGGTGGTTCAGGATTATGTGCTGCCGACGGTTGCCTATGTCGCAGGACCGGCGGAATTGGCGTACATGGCGCAGTCCCAAGTGCTCTATCGAGAACTGCTCGGCAGGATGCCGGTGATGCTCTCGCGTAGCGGCTTCACGCTGCTGGACGCGCATACGGCCAAGCTGATGGACCGCTACGATCTCACTGTTCCAGCGTTTTTTCATGGCGAGAACGGCGCGCTCGAGCAGATCGCTCAGAAACTGGTGCCGCCCTCCCTCACCGCGCGGTTCAGCGATGCGCGCCGCGCGGTTTCGGAATCGATGGACCGGTTGCGCGAAGATTTAATGTCTTTCGACGCGACGCTCGGGGCGGCCACGAACAAGAGCATGTCCAAGGTCGCCTATCAGCTTTCTAAAATCGAAGGTAAGGCAGCGCGCGAAACGCTGAAGCGCAATGAGCGCGCCCGCGCGGATGCAAGCTACATGTCAGGGCTCATTTTCCCAGATAAACACCTTCAAGAACGCTACTACTCGATTCTTCCGTTTCTGGCCCAGCACGGCGCAGCCGATTTAATGGACAAGCTCTATCAGCACGTGCGCTTGGAATGTCCCGATCACCAAGTCCTGGTGATCTGAAAGATCGCCCTGAAACGTACTCCTGCCCGCTCCCGTTACAATAGTTAAAGCAGGTTATCTCCAGGAGAGCCTTAGATTCCGCATGAAATCAGCCACATTTCGGTTCGCCTCTCGTTTTTTGTGCCGCCTGTTGATCGTGTTGTGCCCGCTGTTGTTGGCCGCGCAATCTCTCAAAGATTTCGAAAAACGCGTCACTGAGTTTACCCTCGGCAACGGACTGCACTTTATCATCTTCGAGCGCCACGAGGCTCCGGTGGTGTCATTCCACTCCTATGTGAACGCCGGATCGGTGGACGATCCAGGCGGCGAGACCGGAATCGCGCACATGTTCGAGCATATGGCGTTCAAGGGAACCGAGACGATCGGCACCACGAATTATGCGCTCGAGCGAAAAGCGATGGATGAAACCGAGCACGTCTATGACGAGTACGACGCCGAGCGAAACAAAGAATTGAAGGCCGATCCAAAGAAGTTGGAGGATCTCGAGCAGCAGCTCAAAGCCGCTATGGCAAAGGCCGACAGCTATGTCATCCCCAATGCGTATCCTGAAATCATCGAGGCCAA
>Ga0213875_10002616_pt1 | contig 10680 bp, 12 predicted proteins | sample BarmaccomBMRX_R8_FD_160105 | JGI IMG/M metagenome (GOLD analysis project Ga0213875, IMG submission 160105) | Root-associated microbial communities from Barbacenia macrantha in rupestrian grasslands, the National Park of Serra do Cipo, Brazil - RX_R8 | ecosystem: Host-associated > Plants > Roots... | reverse complement strand
AACGAAATGGAGGCACTCTCAGCGTCACGAATACTGGACGTTCCGTCAGCTATCAAAGCAGCGACTGAGAATGCCATCGCGATGCGGTGATCGCCCACCGGATCAACTTCCGCGGCGTGGAAGTGTTGCCGTCCGGGGATTTCGAATCCGGAGTCAGTGGTGCGAATCGTTATTCCCATGGCGTTAAGATTGCGGGCGATCGCCGCGATCCGATCGCTCTCTTTGACGCGCAGCTCGCCTGCATCGCGCACCGTGAGACCCTCGTCGGTGCGAGCCCCGACGACGGCAAGGATGGGGATTTCGTCGATCAGCGCCGCAGTGGTAGCACCGTCGACGATCCCGCCGCGCAATCTCGAGGTTTTCACTTGAAGATTGCCGAGCAGCTCTCCGTTAGCTTCCTCTATGTGAAGCAGCTTGATGTTCGCGCCCATGCCGCGCAGCAGATCGAGCAATGCCGTCCGGGTGGGGTTTAGTCCGACGTTTGAGATGATGATGTCGCCCTCGGGAACCAGCAGCGCGGCGGCAATGAAGAATGCGGCCGAGGAGAAATCACCCGGGACAAAGAGCGTTGTGGCCGTGAGTTTGCCTCGACCGCGAATCTTCGCGAGACGGCGATCGAATGTGATGTCGGCGCCGAACTCTCGCAGGGCAATTTCGGTGTGGTCGCGCGTCGGGAAGCGCTCGCGAACGGTGGTTTCGTCGGCCGCTTTCAAGCCGGCGAGCAGAATGCAGCTCTTCACCTGCGCACTTGGGATCGGGAGTGTATAGTCGATGCCTTGCAACTCGGAGCCGTGGATGGTGAGTGGCGGGACATCGCCAGGGCCTGCTTCGATGCGGCTGCCCATTCGACACAGCGGCTCGATGATGCGGCGCATCGGGCGTTTCTGGAGCGACGCATCGCCGGTAATGCTTGCTGTAAACGGCTGAGCGGCGAGGATGCCGGCGAGCATCCGCATGGTTGAACCGGAATTGCCTGCATCGAGTGCCGCACTCGGACGGTGAAAGGCGTGGAGACCGCGGCCGGTAATCGTGAGGACTGCACGGCCATCTTCTTCTGCCCGAGTGCAAGGAACGCCGAGCGCGCGCAAGCATCCGAGCGTCGACTCACAATCCGCCGCGGTCGCGTAGTTGAAGATTTGCGAATCGCCTTCTGCGAGTGCAGCTATGAGGGCGTATCGATGCGAAATGGATTTGTCGCCTGGGAGGCTAATAACGCCACCGGCTCGATGCGCGGGGGAGATTCGCTCGATCATCGAAATGCGTATTCTAGGAGTCATGGTAAATCGCAGGCAATGGATTGTGGGGACCGCGGCGGGGGTTGCGGCGACGGCAGCGGCTCGGGGCCAGGAGACGGCGCACAAGAGACCGGTTGTGATCTCGAGCCATAACGGGCTTGCGGCGTGCGCAAAGGCGATGGAGATGTTGCGGGTGGGCGCGGATACACTCGACGCGGTGATCGCGGGCGTGAATATCGTTGAGCTCGATCCGAACGATACTTCCGTCGGATACGGCGGCTTGCCGAACGAAGACTGTGTTGTGCAGTTGGACGCGAGCGTGATGCATGGCCCAACACGCCGCTGCGGATCGGTTGCAGCGATCGAGGGCAACAAGACTCCTTCGAAAATCGCAAAGCTCGTGATGGACCACACCTCGCACGTCATGCTGGTGGGCGACGGGGCATCTAAATTCGCGCAGACGTACGGGTATCAGCGCGAGGACTTGCTGACGGAGAAGTCGCGGACAGCGTGGTTGGTTTGGAAGGAGTCGCTGCGGACGACGGATGGATTCAACAACTGGGTTTCTATGGATCAAAATTTAGCGGCCGAATCGGCGCCGCTCGAGCGCCTAAGGCAGGCGTTTCCGCACACCGATGAAGCAACGCTCGCCTGGGCCTGGAGCATGGCGAGACGACCGCCTTATGGCACGATCAACTGCCTTTCCGTGAACGAAAAGGGCGAGATGTCAGGCGTAACGACGACTAGCGGCTTAGCGTGGAAGATCTCGGGTCGCGTCGGCGATTCGCCGATCATCGGCGCTGGCCTATATGTGGATCAGGACGTCGGCGGCGCGGGATCTACGGGCGTCGGCGAAGAAAACATTCGCATAGCGGGCGGCCACACGATCGTAGAAGCGATGCGCCGCGGCCAGTCGCCGAGGGAGGCGGTCATGGAGGCATTACGCCGCGTTTCACGCAACTACAACAACGACCCGGCGAAATTAGACAAGCTTGACATCGAATTTTACGCGCTGCGAAAAGACGGCGAGCATGCTGCGGGCTCGCTGTGGGGCAGTCACAAGGGGTATCGCGTGTACGCGGTTAACGACGGCGGTGAAAGCCGTCACGAGTCGTGCGTGTTTCTGTACGGGCGCAACGGTTAGGAGCCGTCGCGGAGACGACGGGCGGCGTCCTTTACACAACAGATGCGAAGTTGTGCAAGGGCCATTGTCCCAGACCGTGCTTATTGCGGCTCAATAAAGGATTACACTTCAAACCCCGGCTTCTGCCGGATCTCCAAACACCCTTTACCTGTGGGCAGCAGTTTGCCCGGATTTAGCGCGCACTCCGGATCGAATAGCGCCTTAAATTTCTTGATCAGCTCGAGCGTCTCTTCGGGGAACAGATGCGGCATCAGCTCCATCTTTTCCATCCCGACGCCGTGCTCGCCGGTTATGGATCCTCCGAGCGAGATGCAGAGATCCAAAATCTCGTCACCCGCCTGCTGTGCGCGCTTTAGATCGCCCGGCTTGCGAGGGTCGAACGGCAAGATCGGATGCATGTTGCCGTCGCCCGCGTGGAAGACGTTACTGATTGCTATTCCGTATTTCGCGCCGATCTCCCCAATTCCACGCAGCGTGCGTGCAATCTGGGTGCGCGGCACGACGCCGTCCTGCACGTAATAGGTGGGACTCACCTGTCCGATCGCGCCGAACGCATTTTTCCGGCCCTTCCACAGCAGTTGCCGCTCCGCTTCGGATTGCGCTACGCGCACCTCGCGCGCGCCGCAACACTTGCAAACGTCCGCGATCTCGCCCGCTTGCTCTTCGACCGACTCGATCAGCCCCTCTAGTTCAATCAACAGCACGGCCGCGGCATCCAGCGGATATCCGGCGTGGGTCGCGTTTTCGACCATCCGCAGCATTGGGCCGTCGAGCATCTCCAAAGCAGCGGGCGTAATTCCGCGCGCCGTCAGCTCGCCGACCGTGTTACCTGCCTCGTCCACCGAGTTGTAGATCGCAAGCAGCGTCTTCACGGCTTCCGGCTGGCGCATCAATCGGACTACGATCTTCGTGACCAGCGCCATCGTCCCCTCAGAGCCTGTCAGCAAGCCCGTCAGATCGTATCCGGGCAGATCCAGCTCCTTGCCGCCGAGCTCAATCAATGTTCCGTCGGCTAGCACCGCTTCAAGTCCCAGGACGTGATTCGTAGTCACCCCGTATGCCAAAGTGTGCGGGCCGCCGGCATTTTCCGCCACGTTGCCGCCGATTGTACAAGCGCGCTGGCTCGACGGATCGGGCGCATAGAAATACCCGAACGGTTCAACTGCGAGCGTAATATCCAGATTCACGACGCCAGGCTGCACCACGGCCCGCTCATTGTCGATATCAATTTCAAGAATCCGGTTCATCTGCGAGAACGAGATGACCATTCCGCCCGCACGCGCTATGGATCCGCCGCTCAGCCCCGTGCCTGCGCCACGGCCGACAATTGCGATTCCGTGTTTGCGCGCGAGCTTCACGAGCGCGACAACGTCCTCCGTCGTATGTGGAAATACGACAATATCGGGCCGCGCTTTATCGACGCCGCCATCGTACTCGTAGAGGGTCAGATCGTTCGCGTCGGTCAACGCGAACCCGGCCCCGAGCCGCTGCTCGATAGCGGTCACAAGTCCCGGGTCAACCGCCATGGATCACTTGCTGTATGTAGTCCGTCATGTCGGGGCTCGACCAGTCTTCCGCCCCGGCAAACTTGCGCACGATGCGGCCATTCTTAATGAGGTAGGTCTCGGGAAATTGAAACGTCCCATATCTACTGCTTAGATCCGCGTCCGGATCACGCGCAGTGTCAAACGATGCGTGGATGTGGTCCAAAAATCGTTTGTACTTCTCCGGGTTGCGGTCGATGCTCACCGCCAGCACGACTACCCCCTCATTCGCGAACTTCTTCTGAAATTCGCTCAGCGAGGGAATCTCTTGGATACACGGCGCACACCATGTGGCCCAAAAATTCAGCACCAGCACCTTGCCGCCGAACGCCGAGGGAGTCGCCTCACGCCCCTCATCCGTTCGAATCGCAAATGCGGGGGCGGGACCGCCTTCCTTCGCCGACGTGTCGCGCAAACTGAAGGCGATCAGGCCCAAAAACAGCACCGTAAGAATTCCGAGCAGCGCGCGTAACCCGCTGTTAACGCTCATCTTCCGATAACCAGTATCCAATGCTTGCGCGCGGGCATCCAATAAACTGGATGTTCGCGACCCGCAGAGCGGATTTCTCGGCGTCTCACGTCTGCCGCTTGCCCGATGTGAGCGATGAGCAGAATCGACGGCTATTCGGCAAAGACGCAAACCCTCACGGTCATGGCCACAATTTTGTCGTCGAGGTGACCGTTGAAGGGGAGCCAGATCCCGTGACCGGGATGATCATCGACTTACGGGTTTTGAAGGATCTTATGGAGACGGCCGTCATTCAGCCGATGGATCATCGCTTCCTCAATCGCGAAGTTTCGCCGTTCGATCGCGTCATCCCTACAACCGAAAACATCGCGCTTGAGATTTGGCGTCGCCTCGAACAGCCGCTCGCGAACGACCACACGCGGCTCGCGAACGTGAGGCTATACGAAACGCCCGATCTTTTTGTCGACGTTGCTGCTGACGGACGGCTCGCATGATCCGCATCACGCGCCAGTACCACTTCTCCGCCTCCCACCGGCTCAACGTGCCCACGTTGACCGCCGACGAGAACGCCTCCTTATATGGAAAATGCAACAACCCGTTCGGACATGGTCATAACTACACGCTCGCCGTGTCGGCTACGGGCGACATTGACCCAAACACGGAACGGCTGCTTCCAATAGCCGATCTGGATGCGCTCGTGAACGAGAAGGTGCTGCCGGCGATTGGCCACCGGTACCTGAACGACGAACTGCCCGAATTCGCATCCGCTGTACCGACCACCGAAAATATTGCCCGCTTCATCGAGCGCCTGCTCACCGAAAATTGGGACGCGTATCTGGGCCACTCCCGCGCGCGCCTCTCGCGCATTCACATTCAGGAAACAGAGCGCAATAGCTTCGCGCTCACAAGGGAAGCTCATTCATGAAAAAACACACGCCAGTATTTGAACTTCCATCGAAGTCGTCGAAAATTGATATCGCGCATCACGTGAAGGCAATCATCGAGGCGCTGGGCGAAGACACTGAACGCGAGGGGCTCGTTCGCACCCCGGTGCGCGCTGAAAAGGCCCTTCGATATCTCACTAGTGGCTACACAACCGATATCGGCGATATCGTCAATGGCGCGCTGTTCGATGTCAAATACGACGAAGTGGTCATTGTTCGCGATATCGAGTTTTTCAGCATGTGCGAACATCACATGCTCCCGTTTTTCGGTAAGGTCCACGTCGCGTATCTGCCGGACGCGAAGGTGATCGGGCTGAGCAAAATCCCGCGCATCGTTGACGTATTCGCGCGCCGGCTGCAGATTCAGGAGCGCTTGACCCAGCAGATCGCGGAGACCATACAGCAGCTTGTGAACCCGCGGGGCGTGGGGGTGATCTGCGAGGCACGCCATTTCTGCATGATGATGCGCGGCGTCGAGAAACAGCATTCGGGCGCCATTACAAGCGCCATGCTTGGCGCCTTTCGAAATAATAAGGAAACGCGCAACGAACTGCTTTCGCTTATTGGCCAGCGCGCACGGGCGATTTAGAGCCCGCGCCCGAAGTCAAAGGAAAGTACGAAAAGTCGCTATTATCGAACTGATGGCCACCGTCCACATGTCCCAGAGTGAGGTCACGAACGACTTCGCCGCCGTGCTGGAGAAAATCCGTCAAGGTGTTGAGGTGGTTGTCGAGCACGATCATCGCCCGGTGGCGCTCATCCGGTCGCCCGTTTCATCAGGCCGTTTGCTGTCCGAGTGTGTTGCTTTGGCTGAGGCGCGCGGCACAACCGCCGTTCCCGATGACGGCTTCATGAAAGATGTAACAGAAGGGATTGCGGAACGTAGCAAACCATGGCGCCCGCCAACTTGGGAGTAGTGCTCGATTCCAGCGTCGTAATCGAAGCGGAACGGCTGCGCGTCGATGTCGGCCGTTTTCTGAGACACCTCACGAATCGGATCGGCGAACGAGAAGCGGCGCTTTGTTCTATCACCATCGCTGGACTTGCGCACGGTATCCATCGCGCGAACACGCCTGAGCGCCGCCATGCCCGCCGCAGTTTCCTCGATGATCTGAAAGCGACTCTGCCGATCTATCCGATCACGGGAGAAACGGCAGAGTTGGTCGGAAAGATAGATGCCGAATCATCACAAAAAGGGGTCAGCATCCCTTTTGACGATCTGCTCATCGGGGCTTGTGCTCTCGAACGCGGTTACGGCATCGCCACACGCAACGAGCGGCACTTTCGACAAATCCCCGATCTCCAAATCGTGGCGGTGTAAAAACGTCGCCGGTTCACGTCAGGTCAGCCCACGCGTTTCGCGTGCTAGCATCTGGTCGTGGGAAAAACGGCTGAAGCTGCGCGGGAGATTCCGCTTCAGGTGCGCCTGTTCGAAACCGGTCCCGATCCCTTTGGCCGCACGTGGAAGGTGCAGTTTCGATGGCTGCAGACCGGCATCTCCATTCGCCATGCCGATACGGTCGACGTTAAATTCCTGATTACCTCAGCCGGCGAACCGCCGCAAGAAAAAGTCGTCGCGCTGCCGCATCTCGCGCTGCTCGAGCTGACTGGCGGACGCGGTGAAAAGCTGAGCGATCCACTTTGCATGCGACTCGCCGCCCTCCACCTCATCCGCATGATCGAGACGTTCGAGGACATGGAAAAGACGCTTGTCACCGTTTCTCCGCAAGAGCTTGCCGCTTATGACAAGCAATTGCACGATGAAACTGTTACTCGGCGCCGGTAATCCATCGGTCGTAGTACATGGTTCGTTACACCACCTCAAGCTGATACAAAAAAGGAAGCAGATATGGTTAGTTGCCCGAAGTGTGATTCCCCCATTGACGTGGAAGAAGAAGAACTGGACGAAGGTGATGTGCTCTCTTGCGATGAATGCGGCGCGTCCTTAACGGTCGCGAGCGTCAATCCGGTCGAGCTTGAGTCGGAAGAAGAGTCCGACGACGACGACTACGACTACGACGAAGACGACGAGGACGAGGACGACGAAGAAACCGATGAAGAAGAAGAGGAGAAAGAAGAAGAGGAAGACTGGCGCTGATCCGGTGTGCGTACAGCTCTTTTCGCCTGCTGTTTCCTTTTTGCGGCTGCTGTATGGGTCTTCCCCCAAGCCACGCCTCCGGTCGGCAACTCTCCTTCGACCGGTCCCCGCACCCGTTCCCTTGCCGGCATCGTCATGGATAGTAAAGGCTCGCCCGTTTCCGGCGCGGTGGTGCTTCTAAAAGACCTGAAAACCTTACAAATACGCTCCTTCATTGCGGAGACCGGTGGAAAGTACCATTTCTTTGGGCTCAGTACGGATGTCAATTATCAAGTGCGTGCCGAATCCGGTGACATGACGAGCCCCACCAAGAACATCAGCGTTTTCGACAGCCATAGCCGCATCAAGGTGAACCTGAAACTCAAGAAAAAGAAGGAGAAAAGCGAGTACGCATAGCCCATCGCGTCCGCGCTTATTTAGTACCAGAACGTTCGCAAAACATTTACTTCTGTAATTGTTTGAAAACGCACACCTTCGTGCCATACTGAAGTGCGAGAAGCGATCCCATGGCGCAGCTACGCGAGGCAATCGCCCGCTATCACAAGCTGCTCGAAACGCCGCGTTATCGCGACGTCCAGTGGGCGGAAGCGCTCCGCGATCAAATTCGCGCACGATGTGGAGGTCCAGAATCGGAGCGTCCTCTGGCGCCCGTTTTGCGCCCCCACTTTATCTCGAAGCGGCAGTTCGCAACACTGTCCCGCACCACGGCTCAGTTGGCCGCCATCCTCGATCAAATCGAAGCGGTGGCCCTGCGCTCGCCGTCGCTGTTGAACCGGATTCGTCTTTTGCCAGTCGAGAAAATGCTCGCGGCAATGCCATCGGGCTACTCCCGGTTCGGAGTGAGCGCGCGGCTGGATGCAGCGCTCGAGAATGGATCGCTGCGGCTACAAGGCATGGAGGCATGTAACCCCGCGGGATTGGCCTATTCCGATTTGCTGTCGAACCTGTTTCTCGATTTGCCGATAGTGCGCGAGTTTAAAAAGGGGCGCTTCAAGCTTTCGAAGCTCGGCGGCGCAAAGCACCTTGCACGCGCGGTGCTCGAGGCGTGGAGAGATTTCGGCGGACGCAGCAAGCCGAAGATCGCGATCGTCGAATTCCGGCAGCAATTCGAATCGTGCTCGGCCGAAGGCCACTTGCTCAGCGAGCTTTTCAGCGCCGCCGGTCTTGCGGCGCAAATCGTCGCTCCCGACGAGCTGGAATATTCGAGAGGACGTCTACACGCGGGCGAGTTTGAGATTGATGTGGTGTTCCGCCGCTTATTGGTGCGCGAGCTTCTGGTCCACTTCGATCTCTCGCATCCGCTGCTGCTCGCCTACCGCGAGGGCGCCGTTTGTGTCGTGAACAATTTTCGATCGGAGCTGACGCAGCGCAGAGCTTTCTTTGAGCTCGTCACGGACGAGGCGATCACCTCCAAGCTGCCGTCCGCGGATCGGAAGCTGATACGAGAGTTTGTTCCTTGGACCCGCGTGGTTGCGCAGACCAAAACCAAGCGCGGCGATCGCGTGATTGACTTACCGGAATTTATTCTGCACAGCCGCGACCGGTTGGCTCTCTTGCCGAACGAAGACTGCGACGAACAGAGGGTTTTCGTCGGCCGCGAAATGGACGACCGGGCGTGGGACCGCGCCCTGCGTGTCGCGCTACGAACGCCGTACGTGGTGCAAGAACATTTTCCTCTCGCTCACGAGCCGTTTCCCGTGCTTGAATATGGCGACATGCGGATGAGAGACGCAGAAGTGAACGTGCGGCCGTTTGTCGTTAACGGCCGGCTGCAGGGCGCTGCGGCCGCGCTGCAGAGCCCCCCCGGAGGTTCGACCGCAATCCCGCTGACCGCGCCGATTTTGGTCCTCGAAAGAAAATAGGCTTGTCGCGTACCCGCAACAGGCACCGCCTTTCTGCGCGGCACAGTTGCCCTGATTTCGTTGACTTGAGCGACAAGAAAGACAAAGCTGCTGAAACTCCCCTGCAACGCGTTCTACTGCTTATAGATATTTTCCTTGACGGAACACAATATATAGTGGCACTATACCGATTGTGCCTCCCCGCTTAGCTTCGAACGGCAAAAGCTAGCCGATTCGGGAAAGAAGGCTCTCTCATGGGACAACTGAGCGTCAATTTAGCCATCAAGGCGAAGGAACTTCGCAGATCTCTGCGACTAGAGGAGCGGGTCGGCGTCTCCTTTCCACGTTTTTTCACTGCCAAACTCGAACCGGGTGTCACCCCGTACGACCAGATTGCGTGGGAGCTGCGCACCGCGACGATCGGCAGCGACAAGGGCTCCATCATATTTGAACAGCGCGACGTTGAGGTGCCGGCGGGCTGGTCACAAACCGCAACGAACATCGTCGCGAGCAAGTACTTCCATGGACTAATGGGTTCGCCGGAGCGTGAATCGAGCGTTGCCCAGCTCGTCCACCGCGTAGTCGACACAATCGCGGATTGGGGTCTTGCCGGCAACTACTTCAACACGCCCGAAGATGGCGAAAATTTTCGCAATGAGTTGGCGCATCTGATGCTCACGCAGAAGGCGTGCTTCAATTCGCCGGTTTGGTTTAACGTCGGCGTACGCGAGGCTCGCGGGTACGGCTTCTATTTCGATGAAGAGGAGCAGGGCGTCAAAAAGCTGACTGTGGGCGAGACCCGGCCGCAATGCTCAGCGTGTTTTATCAACTCGGTGTCGGATTCGCTCGAATCGATTCTCGATCTCGCGAAGACGGAGGGCATGCTGTTCAAATGGGGCTCGGGCACCGGCACGAACCTGTCCGGCATCCGTGAAGAAGACGCTCATCTATGGGGCGGCGGCCGCGCCTCCGGCCCGCTCAGTTTCATGAAGGGCTTCGACGCGTTTGCGGGGGTCATTAAGTCCGGCGGCAAGACACGCCGGGCGGCGAAAATGGTCATCCTCAATGCCGACCATCCGGACATCGATAAATTTATCTGGTGCAAGGCGAAGGAAGAGAAGAAGGCGCACACGCTGGTCGATGCGGGCTACGATTCCGCTCTCGATGGCGAAGCGTATAGCTCAGTATTCTTCCAAAACGCGAATAACTCCGTCCGTGCGACCGACGACTTCATGCAAGCCGCGGCCGAGGATGCGGACTGGTGGACGCGCGGCGTCGTGAGCGGCTTGCCGCTCAAGCGTTATAAGGCGCGCGACCTGTTACGGCAGATTGCGGAGGCGACGCATCAGTGCGGCGATCCCGGCATGCAGTTCGACACCACCGTGAACCGCTGGCACACATCGAA
>Ga0213875_10002615_pt1 | contig 10681 bp, 8 predicted proteins | sample BarmaccomBMRX_R8_FD_160105 | JGI IMG/M metagenome (GOLD analysis project Ga0213875, IMG submission 160105) | Root-associated microbial communities from Barbacenia macrantha in rupestrian grasslands, the National Park of Serra do Cipo, Brazil - RX_R8 | ecosystem: Host-associated > Plants > Roots... | reverse complement strand
GCCAGCCGGGGCGAGGCGGTCATCTTGGTACGGATCGAGACGAGCCCCGAGGATATCCACGGGATGAACGCCGCCAAGGGCATCCTGACGACCCGCGGCGGCATGACCAGCCACGCGGCTGTGGTCGCCCGCGGCATGGGGCGGCCCTGTGTCACCGGCGCGGGCGATCTGCGCATCGACTATGCCGCCGGCACGCTGGCGGTACGCAACCACCTGGTACATGCCGGCGACTTGATCACAGTGAATGGCTCGACCGGCGACGTCATGCTGGGCGAGGTGCCGACGATCCAGCCGGTGTTGTCCGGTGATTTCGCGACGCTGATGGGCTGGGCCGACGCGGTGCGCAAAATGCGCGTGCGTACCAATGCCGAGACGCCGCTCGACGCCAAGACGGCACGCGATTTCGGTGCGGAGGGGATCGGTCTGTCGCGCACCGAACACATGTTCTTCCAGGCCGACCGCATCGGCGCAATGCGCGAGATGATCATGGCCGAGGAAGAACACGGCCGACGCGAGGCGCTGGCAAAATTATTGCCGATGCAGCGCGAGGATTTTATCGAGCTGTTTCGCATCATGCGCGGCCTGCCTGTGACGATCCGCCTGCTCGACCCGCCATTGCATGAGTTTCTGCCAAAGACCGATGCCGAGTTCGAGGAGATGGCGCGGCTCACCGGGATCAGCGTCGCCGAATTGCGCCAGCGCACTCATGCGCTCTACGAATCAAACCCAATGCTGGGGCATCGCGGCTGCCGGCTGGGAATCACCTACCCGGAAATCTATGAGATGCAGGCCGTCGCGATCTTCGAGGCTGGCGTGGCGGCGATGAAGGAGACCGGCGAAGCGGTCGAGCCGGAAATCATGGTGCCGCTGATCGCGACCCGCCGAGAGCTCGACATCCTGAAGGAGCTTGTCGATCGGGTTGCCGGCGAGGTCATGGACAAGGCCGGGGTTAAATTTCCCTATCAGGTCGGCACCATGATCGAACTGCCGCGCGCCGCGCTGCTCGCCGGGGATATCGCGAAAAGCGCCGCTTTCTTCAGCTTTGGTACTAACGACCTGACACAGACCGTGTTCGGCATATCGCGCGATGACGCGGCCAGCTTTATCGGCACGTACCAAAAGCTGGGTATCATCAAGCAGGATCCGTTCATCACGCTCGACCCCGAGGGGGTCGGCGAGATGGTGCGTATCGCCGCCGAACGCGGCCGCAAAACGCGCCCGGGCATCAAGCTCGGCATCTGCGGCGAGCATGGCGGCGACCCATCCTCGATCCGCTTCTGCCGCGAGGTCGGGCTCGATTACGTCTCGTGCTCGCCCTACCGCGTGCCAATCGCGCGACTTGCCGCCGCCCAGGCCGAACTCGAAGGTGGCGGGGCCGGGACAACCGCGTAATCCATCGGTATCGTCACCGGTTCACCGGCCCGCCGGCCGCGGCATCAGCGTCGCGTCCAGCTCCTCGAGGGTCCGGCCGCGCGTCTCGAAGCCGAGCAGGAGATAGACGACCCCGGCAAAGGCGTACCAGCCCGCGAGGTACAGCATCGCCGGCTCGATCGCCGCGAGTGTCGCCTTGGGGCTGATAACGTCGCTGGACCCGACGATCAGCGCAAGACCGAGCGGGCCGAAGATCTTGCCGAAATTACCGATACCAAAGCCGAAACCCATGCCGCTGGCCCGCAGTCCGGAGGGCCAGACCTCGGCCGAATAGGGGCCGACCACAGCATAACCGCCATCGCCAAAGAAGCGCTGCCCGAACAGCATCAGGTAAAAAATCGAGAGCGGCCCGATAAACGCGTCGTACCAATACCCCGCCGCCGCCAGCGATGCCGCGGCGCCAAAGCTGAGCAGTACGCCCGACGGCTTGCGGCCAATCGCATCCGATAGATAGGAGAAGACAAAGCGGCCGGCGAGCCCGGCCATGCTGGCATAGATCATCAGGTAGGAGGCTTCGGCCGGACCGATTTTCAGCAACAACACCAACAGGGTCGTGCTCCACAGACCGATGCCGATCGATCCCGCCTGCACGCCAAGATTAGTTAGGCAAGACAGCGCCACGCTCCGTGGATAGCGAAAAAGCTCGCGCCACGCCACAGCCTGAGATTCGGGCAGAGTCGCCGGCAATGCGATCTGCGCGGTGTCGATTTCGAGCGCCCAGGCCAAGGAGCGGCGAGCGTCGTCGTGCCGCCCCATCCGCATCAGCCAGCGTGGTGATTCCGGTACCCAGGCGCGGATCAGCAAGGTGATCGCCGCCGGCAAGAGTCCGATCGCGAAGAGACCGCGCCAGCCGATATAGGGGGTGACAAAAGCGCCGAGCAGCGCGCCCATGATCGCCCCGATCGGCAACAGCGAGGTGACCAGCCCGCCGACAAAGCCGCGTTTCGAGGTTGGGACGAATTCCTGCACCAGCGGCAGGTCGACCGTGAAGAGGCCAGCGACGCCAAAGCCCACGAAAAAGCGGCAGACACTGAGGAAAATCCAGCCGCCGGCATCGGGTGTAACGGCCATTATGCCCGTCGCCAGCGAGAAATTCAGCGCGGTGATGATAAAGACGGTGCGTCGGCCTATCCGGTCGGCGAGCCAGCCGTAAAACAGCGCGCCCGGAATACCGCCTATCCCCGAGGTCAGCAGGATCATCGCCGACTGGCCATAGGTCAGGTGCCAGGGCCCGACGATAAAGGCGAGCGCGTAGCCGATGAGCCCGAAATCGAAGTAATCCAGCATGTCGCCGATCACTGCCGCGGCGATGATCTTCTTCTGGTTTCCCGTCAGCCGCTGCTGTCGTTCGAGCAGTTCAAGCATGGCGCCCTCCCCGGTTTGCCTCGATGATCGGAGCGGGATGCCGTGCTGGCAATGGCAGGAAGCATGTGCCCCGCGCAGGACCGCACCGCGCGGCTTCGCACTCGGCCGCCGAAAGGTGCCAGGAGGTGCCCCAATTGATCCGGTTGACGCTAGGACCGCCGCGTCTATAAACGCCGCACGCCATAAGACGAAATCGATTGGGAGGACCAAGGATGCCTATGACCCGCCGCCGGATGATCGCCGGCTCCGCGTTCGCTGCGGGTGCGCTTCAGGCCGGCTTTGTTCGCCGCGCCATCGCTGCCGATGCGGAACCGATCCGGGTCGGGTTTCTGCCGGCACTCACCGGTCCCAGTTCCTCTACCGGTATCGCGATCAATCGCGGGATGGCGATGGGAGTCGAGGAGATCAACGCGGCCGGTGGGGTCGGTGGCCGCAAGATCGACCTGATCACCCGCGACACACAGAGCGACCCGACCAAGGCCGTCAATGCCGCGACCGAATTGACCCGGCGCGAGAAGGCGCATGTGATCTTCGGGCCGGTAAATTCTGGTGAGTCGCTGGCGGCGACCCCGCTGATCGCGCGCGATGGCATCCCGCAGCTCGACCCCTGTTGGGTCGACAGCCTGACCGACCCGAAGAAATACCCCCTCGCCTTCCGCAACGCGCCGACCAACCACCAGATCGGCGGTGCCGCCAATCGCTATGTCCTTGAGGTCATGAAGGTGAAGAAGATCGCCGTGATCGGCGACACCACCGGTTACGGCACTTCGTCGGTTGACACCTATGTTGGCATGCTCAACGACGCCAAGGCCGATGTTGTCTACCACTCGACGATCGATGCCGCCAATCCCGACCTGAAGCCGGAAATCCTGCGCATGCAGAGCGCCGGCGCCGAGGTGATCATGCCGTGGAGTGTCAATGCCGGATTCCTCTCGCGCATCATCAACACGCGCAGCGACATGAAATGGGACGTGGCGGTGGTCGGCCAGACCACGCTCGGCTCCGGCCAGACCAAGGCGTTGCTGACCAAGCCGGAGAACTGGGAAAAGGTTTACGCCAACAACTTCCGCAACTGTTCGTATGACGCCTCCGGCAAGTTACCGGCGCGCACTGCCGCCTTTGTCGAGAAACTCAAGACCGCCAAAGTCGAGATGGGCGATACACTGCTGTGGTGGATCGCGATGGGCTACGACGCCGCTCACCTGATCGCCGATACCGTCAAGGCAACGGGCAGTGCGCCCGACCAGATCGCCGGCCATTGGGCATCGCTCAAAGCTTGGCCCGGCGTATACGGCGACCTAACCTGGGGACCTGAGCAGCGCAACGGCTTCCCCGATGAGGAGGTCGTCATGGTGCAGGCGAACTCGTTCGACAGCGGCGCGTTCAAGCTGGCCCCCGGCTACGGCGCCTGAATTCGATGCTTGAATCGATCATCGCCTACGGTCTGGCGATGGGAGCGATCTACGCGCTGATCGGGATCACCTACAACGTGATGTTCACAGCATCCCGCGTGTTCAGCTTTACCGCTGGCATGCTCGGGATGCTGGGCGGCGTGCTCGGGGCGCTGTTCATCCGCAAGCTGGGATTACCGGTGATTGCCGGCTTGGTGCTGGTGTTGGCGGCCGGCGCGGCGATCGGCGTCATCACCGAGATCGTCACGGTGCGGCCGGTGCTGAAGAGCCTCGACCAGCATCTCTACGTGCTGTCGACATTGGCGTTTGCGCTGCTGATCCAGCAATTCACCGCGATCGAGTGGAGCACCGAGCCGCAGCCTTTCCCGCGCCTCCTCGATATTGGGCCGGGCGTGTTCGATCAGCAATTCTGGCTGCCCCTCGCCGCCTGCTTCGCGACCATCGTCGGCCTCGAATTGCTGTATCGCCGTACGCTGGTCGGGCGCGCCTTTCTGGCTATCGCCGAGGATAACTACGCGGCGCGCGCCCTCGGCCTGCCGGAGCAGCGACTGCGCATGGCGAGCTATGCACTTGCCGGCATGATCGGCGTGCTGGCCGGGTTTGCCGGTGGCGAGGTATTGCTGGCATTTTTCGCCAACGCGCCGATGCTGAACTTCTATGGCTTTGTACCGGTCGCGCTCGGTGGCATGGGCAGCAATCGCGGCGCGGTGATCGGCGGGTTTGCCCTGGGTTTATTTCAGCAGGCGGCGAATTTTCTGGTCGGCGGCATCTTTGCCTCGGTCGCCGTCTTTGTCGTGTTCATTCTCGTCCTGCTGGCGCGGCCCGAAGGGTTCGGCGGCGCCCGGGCAGCGCGCCGCGTATGACCGATACCCGTCTGGCCACGACCGCGGTGCCGGTAGGCGAAAACCCACCCCGCGTCGCCGCGCGCCTCGAAGCGCTATGGCCCTATCTGGCGATCGGCGCGGCGGCAGTCGCGTTGCCGTTAACCGGCGATACCTATTGGGGTATCATCGCGACCCGCGCCTGCATCTACTGGATCCTGGTGGCCGGGCTGAACCTGGTGGTCGGGTTTGCCGGGCAGATCGCGATCGGCTGGGTCGCGTTGCTGACGCTCGGCGCATACACCGCGTCGGTGCTTACCGCCGGCACCGCGACGCCCGCCTTGCCGCCTTTCGCGGCGCTGATTGTCGCCGGGGTGGCCGGGGCGATCTTTGGATTGGTCGTCGGCCTGCCGGCATTGCGCTTGCGCACCTTTTATTTCGCGATGACGACCTTGGGCTTTGCGACGATCGTCACGCAGATTGCGCTGGCATGGCAAAGCGTCACCGGCGGCGGCATCGGGGTGCCAGGCCCGGAGTTTCCCGGCTGGTTCTCGACGCCGTGGGGCTTTTACTACCTCTGTCTGGCGCTGGCGGCGATCTGCACCTGGATGACCGCGAACATCGCGGCGAGCCGCTTTGGCCGCTCGCTGATCGCGGTGCGCGACGCGGAGGTGGCCGCAGAGGCCTTCGGCATCTTCCGCCCGACCCTGCTGCTGACGGTGTTCCTGTTCAGCGGCGCTGTTGCCGGGGTCGCCGGCGGCATGTTCGCCTCCTTGCAATCCTACATCACGCCCGACGCCTTCACCTTCGATCTGTCGGTGCTATTTTTCATCGCAATTCTGATCGGGGGGCGCGGCTCGATCATTGGGCCGATGCTCGGCACGATCATCCTGACCGTGTTGCCGGAATTCGCCGCGCCGCTGGTTGCGTGGTCCACCTTCCTCTATGCCGCGCTGTTGCTGCTGATCGTGCTGTTGATCCCAGGCGGCATCGCCGATTTGATCGATTTCAAGAACCGCCGGCCGCTCGAACGCCACCGCGAGATCGCGCCGCGGCCTGAGATGATCGGCCCGCTGATCGGCCATACCGCCGCCGCGAAATCGCTGACATTGGAAAACATCGCGCTGAGCTTTGGCGGGGTGCGGGCGATCGACGGGCTCGACCTCGAAGTCCGGCCCGGCGAGGTGCACGGGTTGATCGGGCCCAATGGCAGCGGCAAGACCACGACCCTCAACGTCATCTCCGGCTATTACGCGCCGGATCACGGCGCCCTGCGGCTCGGCGGCGACACGTTGGCACCGGGCGGCGCGCATCTGCGGGCCGGCCGGCGCATCGCCCGTACCTTCCAGACGCCGCGGCTGATCGGCGCCGCCTCGGTGCTGGAGAATGTGATGATCGGCGGCACGATCGACGGCCACGCTAGCTTTGCCGAGTCGCTGCTGACCCTGCCAAGGCATCGCCGCGACGAACGGGTGTTGCGCGACGCCGCGATGGCAACCCTCACCGCGGTTGGGCTGGAACCTCTGGCCGGCGTGCGGGCCGACCGGCTGCAGCACAGCGAGTTGCGCTTCATGGAGATCGCCCGCGCCCTGATGCTGCGGCCCGATTTTCTGATGCTCGACGAGCCGGCGGCCGGGCTGTCGGCCGAGGAGATCAAGCGGCTTGGCACTTTGATCGTCGCGATCACCCGCGCCGGCCCCGGCGTCCTGCTGGTCGAGCACCACGCTGACCTGATCTTCGACATCTGCGATCATGTCACGGTGCTCAATCTCGGCAAGATATTGGCGGCGGGCACGCCCTCCGAAATCCGCTCGCATCGGGAGGTGGTGAGTGCCTATCTCGGCGCCTGAGCCGCTGCTGACAGTCGCCGGATTGTCTGCCGGCTACGGCAAGATCGGCGTGTTGCAGGGCATCGACATGGTGATTGGCGTTAGCGAGGCGGTCGCCCTGCTCGGCCCCAACGGCGCCGGCAAGACGACCTTGTTGCGCGCCATCTCCGGCCTGTTGCCGCGCACCGGCACTCTCCGCTTCAACGGCGCAGATTTCTCGGCGACCGGGCCTGGCGATGCGGTGCGTGCCGGGCTGGTGCATGTGATCGAAGGCCACCGCGTGTTCACGCAGCTCAGTGTGCTCGACAATGTCCTGCTCGCGGGCTACGGCATGAAGCGCAGCGAACTCAACGCGCGGGTCGAGGAGGCGCTGACATTTTTCCCCGAGATCGCCGCCAAACGGGCCGACCGGGCCGGCGCGCTCTCCGGCGGCCAGCAGCAGATGCTGGCGGTGGCGCAGGGGTTGGTGCGGCGGCCGCGGCTGTTGATGCTCGACGAGCCCTCGGCCGGCCTGTCGCCGGTATTGGTCGATCGCGTGTTGACGGCGGCGGCGCAATTGCGCGCCAACGGCACCGCCATCCTGCTGGTCGAGCAACTGATCGAAAAGGCATTGCGCCTCGCCGACCGCGTGTACGCAATGGCGCGCGGCGCGATCGTGCTCGAGGCAAAAACCGACGAACCCGACCTGCCGAACCGGCTGGAACACGCCTATTTCGGCCAGGATGCGGTGGCGCCGCTCGGCGTGTAAAGCGCCGGGCCGCGCGGCTGATCTGATGCGGCGGGCATGATTTTACGTGTCCGCGAGATGGCGTCCCGTCATACTGTTGCCGCCAGTAACCATACTATACTGGGCCGAGAGCCCGAGCGCCGCCTCGCGCGGGAAATGGGCTCCGCTGTATCGGACAGGAGGAATCTCAATGTTCAGCCACATCATGGTCGGCAGCAACGACATCGCGAAGTCGAAGAAGTTTTACGACGCGGTGTTCACCGCGATGGGCGCTCAGGCCGGCACCGAAGACCCTCGCGGCCGCCTGATCTATACGCATAATGGCGGTCGCTTCATGGTCTCGAAGCCGATCGACGGCAAGGGCGCGAACGCGGCCAACGGCGGCACGATCGGGTTCCTGATGGCCGACAGCAAGCAGGCCGATGCCTGGCACAAGGCCGGCGTGGCCAATGGCGGCAGCTCGATCGAGGACCCGCCAGGTATCCGCCAGGGCGCGGCCGGCCAGATGTACCTCGCCTATCTGCGCGACCCCGACGGCAACAAACTCTGCGCGCTCTGCCGCATGTAGCTCCGTTTACTTGTCGTCCCCGCGGAGGCAGAGACCCACGGTCGGGCTTGCAAGTTGAGCGGTGGGTCCCTGCTTTCGCAATGCTTTCGCAGGGACGACAACTTTATGGGTTGGACGGCTGAAGCCGTCAGCCGTTTTCCAGCTTGTAGCGGACCCAGACGGCGCCACCCTCCAATACCTCGCAGCTCGTCAGGGTCATGGCGCGGATCGGCGCGCGGGCGCCGTCGATATCTCCGGAATCGAAGATGCATTCGGCGGCCGAGCCGCCATCGACGGCGGGGCAGATCGCGACACTGATCTCGTCGATCAGCCCGGCGCGCAGGAACGACCCATTCGAGCCGCCGCCGCCTTCGAGCAGCAGCCGCTCGATGCCCAATTCGCGGTACAGGATGTCGAGCGCCAGGGCGAGGTCGAGCTGCTCCTTGCCGGCGAAGATGTAGGAGACACCGTCGCCGCGCAGCCCGGCGAGGTGCGCGTCCGACACCTGCTCGGTCAGAATAACGACGATCGGATCGCCGCCGATATCAGAACGGCCCCAGGCGATCTTGCCGTGTGCATCGAGTGCGATGCCATAAGCGGCGGCGCCCTTGTTCGGCATCCAATGCTCGCGTGGAAAACTCGTCGTGGGATCGGCTGGATAGTTTTTTGCCTTGGCGTATTCGCTGCCGGTGACGCGGCCGATCAGCCACGAACCGCCGCCAAGCTGGTCGTGCAATCGCTCGAACAGACCGGGCATGCGGTTCTCTGCAGGGCGCCAGCGGCTGCCGTGCAGGCGCCCGTCGATGCTCGAATTCATGTGGCAGATCACGTAGGGCTTCATCGCTTGCTCCGGCGCGCGGGTCCCGGTGGGTCTAGCCCGGCAAGCGCCAGCCAACCCAGTTGCACAACGCCTCGCCCATCACGAGTTCCAAATCGCGGCCCTTCAGCCACGGCAGTTCCTCGGTGAATACCGTCACGCACTCGCGCCATGAGCACGGCATCCGTGTTATGTCGGTGCCCCAGAAGATGCGGTTGGGCCCGAACGCGTCGAAACACCGGTGCAATGGCTCGTGGAAGCTGCGGAACGGGTAGGAGTCTTCCGCATAGCCGATCTGACCGGTCACCTTGACCGCGACGTTGGGGTGCCTGGCAAGAGCCAGCAGCTGCGGCTGATACTGATAGGCGGCGGCGCCACTGCTGCCCGGCGGCACCGCCATGTGATCGACGATCAGCTTGAGCCCCGGATGCTTCTCGGCAATCTCGCCGACCTTTGGCAGGAACAATGCGGCCGCCAGCGCTACCGGCACGCCGGCCTTTTCCGCGGCGGGCCACAGCCAGTCCATCGTGCCGTCGGTCATCCACTCGCGCTTGTGGCGGTCGTTGAAGTAGAAGCGCAGGCCGAGCATGCCGTGCCGCTGCTTCCAATTCGCCACCAGCTCCGGCCCCTTCGGGTCGTCGAGGTAGAACCAGCCCATAATGGCAAAGCGGTCGGGGTATTGCTTCACGGCCGCGAGCGCCAGCTCGTTAGAGTCGGGGTCCCACAGCACCGGGTGCACCAGCGCGCGATCGACGCCGGCCGCATCCATCGCCGCGATCGCCTGCTCGGCGGAAAACGGCTGCTGTTGATGTTGTGGGGAAGGTGTCCCCTTCTCCCAGAGATGAATCTGGCCATCGACGATCAGCATCTGGTGTTTCCCTTATCCCGTGTGTTGTTCAGCGCTTAGGATACGCCGATCGTGGGACGCGCCAGTAGCGCTCAGACCGAGCCCGGGAGATGCGCGATGCGCCTGCCTCACCGATGCGATGACTGACCGATGCGTTTAACGGATGAGGCCGAGGCGATGCTGCGCGGCGCGATGGGGCCGGCGCGGCAATGGGCGATGCAGCACCAGCAGCGCGTCGGCACCTATTTCGCGGCGCCCGATCTCGTCAAGGTCGGGCAGGCGCATATGATGGCCGACACGGAGTCGCTCGGTGAGGCTGGGATCGCCTTTATCGAGGGCTTGGCCGCGATGCCGGAGGCCGAGCGCCGGGTGCGCATCCCGACGATTACCGATCCGCGCGGCACCGATTTCGCCGCCGCCGCGCGGCTCAAGCAGCAGGATTGGATGATCGCGCTGGAGCGGCGCGCCATCGCCGCGTTCGAGGCGCTGGGCATCCTGATGACCAACACCTGCATCAACTATCAGACGATCATGCCGCCGGTGAAAGGCGAGCATGTCGCCTATGGCGACACCGGCGTGGTGATCTATTGCAACTCGGTGCTCGGCGCCCGCTCCAATTTCGAGGGCGGGCCGTCGGCGCTCGCGGCCGGTCTGACGGGGTATACCCCGCGCTACGGATTTCATCTCGATGCGCAGCGTCGCGGCTCGTTACTGGTCGAGCTGAATTGGACACCGGAGGCGTTGCACGAATGGGGCGCGCTGGGCGGGGTGATCGGCCGATTGGCCGGCGATTACTGGCGGGTGCCGGTGATCGTCGGGCTCGATCGCGTGCCGAATTCCGACGAGCTCAAGCATTTCGGCGCGGCAATGGCGAGCTTCGGCTCG
>Ga0213875_10002614_pt1 | contig 10682 bp, 9 predicted proteins | sample BarmaccomBMRX_R8_FD_160105 | JGI IMG/M metagenome (GOLD analysis project Ga0213875, IMG submission 160105) | Root-associated microbial communities from Barbacenia macrantha in rupestrian grasslands, the National Park of Serra do Cipo, Brazil - RX_R8 | ecosystem: Host-associated > Plants > Roots... | reverse complement strand
CACGACTTTCGGCTCGGTGGTTTTCGCCGACAATGTGCCGGCGGCGGATTCCCCCTCGGTGGCAAGGGTGAAAGCAGCTGGCGCGATCCTCGTCGGAAAGACGGCGACCCCTGAAATCGGCCACAAGTGCTTTACCGAGGCGCCGCTATTCGGACGCACCGCCAACCCCTGGGACGGGTCGCGCACGCCGGGAGGCTCGAGTGGCGGCGCCGCTGCCGCGGTGGCGGCGGGGCTCGGGCCGATCGGCATCGGCACCGATGGCGGCGGATCAAGCCGCATCCCGGCGGCCTGTTGTGGCGTCGTCGGCTTCAAGCAGACGCTCGGACTGGTGCCGCATGATTTGACGCCGGACGGGTTCGGGAATCAGTCGCACATTACGCCGATGACCCGCACGGTCGCCGATACTGCGTGGATGCTGCACGCGATGTGCGGCCCGCACCCTTGCGATCCGCATTCGCTCGGCCTGCCGGTGCCGGATTTCGTTGCCGCCGCGCGTCCCGAGGGAGACCTGGCCGGCGTGCGTATCGCCTGGCGACCTTATCTCGGCAACGCGGTGCTGGCGCGCGAGGTGGGCGAGGCCTGCGAGGCCGGGTTGGCGGCGCTTGGCGAGCGCGGCGCCATCGTCGAACTGATCGAGGATGAGTTCGCCAGCACCGAACCGGTCTGGCTGATCCTGACGCAATCCTTCTGGAACGCGCGGTTCCGCCGCTATGTCGCGGAATACGGGGACCGCATCAGCGAAACCCTGCGCCGCCAGATGGATACCGGCGCGGCCCACAGCGCGGTGGCGCTGCAGCAGGCGATGTTCGAGCGCACCCGCATCTTTCGCGAGGTGCAGAGCTGGTTCGAGCATTACGATATCGTCGCTACTCCGACGCTGGCGCGCACCGCCTTGCCGATCGACCACGATTTCTTCGCCCCGATCGAGATCGACGGTCTCTCCACCGACACCGTGCGCAATGCGTGGTACCCGTATACCTTGCCCTTCAATCTTTCGACCAACCCGGCGGTGACGTTGCCGTGCGGCTGGGGTGCGGACGGGTTGCCGATCGGGTTGCAGCTGGTCGGCCCCCATCTCGGCGACGCGGCGCTCCTGCATGCCGCGGCGCTGTTCGAGGAGGCGCGGCCTTGGGCGCAGCGCCGACCTGACGTACCAGGCCTCTCGCCGTGACGCTGGCGCCCGGCGTCAGTTTTGTCGTGCCGGTATACAATAAGGCGCCCTATCTGCCAGTGCTGCTGCACGGGCTGTCATGCCAGCGCGGTGATTTCGCTCGTGAATACATCTTTATCGATGACGGCTCGACCGATGGTTCGGCAGAACTGCTGTCATCCCGGACCGCCAAATGGCCAGAAGTAACGCTGCTGCGGCAGTCCAATCAGGGTCCGAGTGTCGCAACGAACCGTGGCATTGAAGCCGCCCGCTACGACATGATCAAATTCGTCGACGCTGATGACCTGCTGCTGCCGGATGCCACGCAGTTTCTGCGCGAGGCGTTGGAGACTTATCCCGCCGCCTCGATGGCTTATGGATTGGGACAGAAATACCAGAGCGAGGCGGCAGCCTTCGCGGCGGTGAACACGCCATCGGCCACACCGATGACGCGCGCACCCTCCGTGCGGGTCGAGCCCGCCCTGCCGACACTGCTGCGGCACCTGCTGCTCGGCCCCAGCCAGTGCCTGACGCGCACAGCGCTCGCTCAAGGCGTCGGTGGTTGTGACCGTCGCATCTTCGTGCAGGACTATTCGCTGCTGCTTCGCCTCGCCGCTCGGGGACCCTTTGCTGCTGTTGATGCCGTTGTGACGATGGCTCCGGAGCAGGCGCCGGGCCGCCTCAATGATGGTGGACCGCAGACGGCGCACGATCTCAATCTGGCGTTGTCGTATTTTCTTGCCGACCACATGCTGGCCCCGGGGGTGGAGGCGCGAGCGATCAGGCGCGCCTTGACGCGCGCCTGGCTGTGGGCGCGGCGCCGCGAGGGCGCCGGTTTGTTCTCGCGCTGGCTGCTGATCCGCGTGCTCGGCTATCTGCCGCTCGCGTCGCTGCGACGGGTGTTGCTGCGGCAAAGCTGCGCGGCGTTTGCCGGCGGCAATGTTCGTCTGATGCCACGCTGACCCGCGCGGGATCTCGCGCTGCAGACGGGGCGGGCCTGCAGCTTGCAGTGCGGGGCCGCCTCACGGCCAGCTTGCCCGAGGCGGGGCTCACTTAAGGACTGACGCATGGCCATTCTATTTCGTTCGGGCCCGGCTTCGACGGCGCGCTGGCGAGCACCGCTTACCGAAGCGCTGCCGGATCACGAGGTCCGCTTCTGGCCGGAGACAGGCGAACCTGCCGATATCGACTATGCACTGGTGTGGCACCCAGAGCCGGGACTGCTGGCTTCGCTGCCAAGCCTGAAGCTGATCTTCAGCCTCGGCGCCGGTATCGACCACGTTCTCCGCGACCCCACCTGGCCGCGGCAGGTGCCGCTGGTGCGTCTCGTCGATCCCTATATGACTGAGGCGATGAGCGAGTACATCGCGCTCAGTGTTCTGCGCCTGCATCGGCAGGATCTCGATTACCGCGCGCAGCAACTGGCCGGCGTCTGGGAGGAGCGGGCGCAGAAGAACGCCGCCGAGCGGCCGGTCGGCATTCTCGGCTTTGGCGCGCTCGGCCAGGTGGCGGCCCAGCGGCTGCGGGCGATCGGTTTTGAAGTCGCCGGGTGGAGTCGCAGCCCCAAGCAGGTGCCGGACTTTGCGACATATTCCGGCAAGGACGGTCTCGACGCGCTGCTGAGGCGGAGCGAAATCGTCGTCTGCCTCTTGCCACTCACGCCGCAGACCACCGGCATTCTCAATGCCGCCGCTTTTGCCCGCATGCCGCGGGGCGCGGCGATCGTCAATGCCGGGCGCGGCGGTCACCTGGTCGAGGCCGACCTGATCCCGGCGCTTGACTCGGGCCAGCTGGCCGGTGCGGTGCTGGATGTGTTCCAGGAAGAGCCCCTGCCGGCCGATCATCCGTTCTGGCGGCATTCGCGCATCGTGGTGACGCCGCATGTCGCTGCCGAGACCCACCCGGAAACCGCGGTGAATATCATTCGGGATGCGATCAGTTGCTGCGAGGCCGGGCGAACGATCCCAAATCGGGTCGATTTAGCCCGCGGGTACTAACCTCTCACGCGCATTGTTCGAGCCGCCGCCTCGGTTATGATGCAAAAACAGCCGCAGGGCATGGGAGGAAGGCGATGCGTTGGCTCCGCTATGAGGCGAACGGACAGGAATCATACGGCATCATCGAAGGTGACGAGGTCGTCGCGGTCAACGGCGACCCGTTTGCCGGCTACGAGGTGACCAGGACGAAGTACAAGCTCAGTCACGTCAAATATCTCGTGCCGGTGATCCCCAGAACGTTCTATGCCGCCGGGCTCAACTATGCCGAGCACGTCACTGAGATGGCAAAAAAACGCGGCGAGGAGCCCAAGCTTCCCCCGGAAGCTGATATCGGCTACCGCGCCAACAACGCGCTGATCGCGCACCGGGAGAACATCGTCATCCCCGCCGACGCCGGTGAGCTCGTGCAATACGAGGCGGAGCTGGTGGCGGTTATCGGCACCAAGACCAAAAACATCTCGGAGCACGAGGCGCTATCCTGCGTGCTGGGCTGGACGATCGGCAACGACATGAGCGAGCGCACTTGGCAGCGCAACGACCGCACGCTGTGGCGCGCCAAGAACACCGACACGTTCAAGCCGATGGGTCCCTGGATCGAGACGGATTTCGATCTTGACGCGGCTGTGACCATCGTGCGGGTCAATGACGAGGTGACGGATAAATTCCGTACCAACCATATGATCCATGGGGTTGCCAAGTTCATCGCACGCATGTCGCGCTATCTGACGCTGTACCCCGGCGATGTCGTGTGGATGGGCACCGAGGGTGCGCCGCGCAATCTGAAGCATGGCGATGTCTGCGAAATAGAAATTACCGGCATCGGCATCCTGCGCAACCCCTTGGTGCGTGAGGGAATGTGAAGCTCTTTAACCTTGCCGGTAAGGTCGCGATCGTTACCGGCTCGTCGCGCGGCATAGGTCGCGCGATTGCGGAGGCTTTTGCCGAGGCGGGGGCACGCGTGGTGATCTCGTCGCGCCATCAGGAGGCGTGCGATGAGGTGGCGGCGGCGATCCGCGACAAAGGTGGGGAGGCGATTGCCGTTGCCGCCCGCATCTCCGACAAGGCGCAGCTCGAACGTCTCGTCGAGCAAACCCGTGAGGCGTTCGGCCCCGTCGACATCCTGGTGTGCAACGCCGCGATCAACCCGTATTACGGCTCGCTCGAAAACCTGAGCGATCAGCTCTTCGAGCGGATGATGACCAACAATGTGCTGAGCGATCTCTGGCTGGCGCAGCTCGTGGTGCCGGATATGCGGGCCAAGCGCGACGGCTCGATCATCTTCACCAGTTCGATCGGCGGCCTGACCTCCTCGACTGTGATCGGCATGTATGGTGTCACCAAGGCCGCGGATATCGCCTTGTGCCGCAATCTTGCGGCGGAATGGGGTCCCGACGGGATACGCGTAAATTGTATCGCCCCCGGCCTCATCGTCACCGATTTCGCGCGCGCGCTTTATGAAGATCCGGAACGCCGCGCCAAGCGCGAAGCCGAGACACCGCTGCGTCGGCTCGGGGAGCCGGAAGAGCTTGCGGGGGCGGCGCTGCTGCTGGCGTCACGCGCCGGGTCGTTCATCACCGGCCAGACCATTATTGTTGATGGCGGTCGCTCGATCGTTTGAGAAAGCGGCGCATGGCGGTCTCACATCGGCGTGACCGCGACGCATAGCTCTCAAATCGCCGCATCCGGCTGCACAGTTAATTCGTAGAGTCGGCATGGTTAGGATCGTGAGGTCAAAGGCAATGCTTACGCGCCGCTTTTTGCTGGCCGGCAGTGCGATGGGGCTGCTTGCTGGTCTCGGTTTGCTCAAGGGGAGCCGGGTCGCCTCGGCGGCCCAGTTTGCGGTAACGCACAGCGACGCGGAATGGCGCCGCATGCTGTCGCCGGCGGCTTACGACGTGCTGCGCCAGAGCGGCACCGAGGCCCCCTTTACCAGCCCGCTGCTTAACCAGCATGGGCACGGTATTTTTGCCTGCGCAGGATGCAATAGCGGCGTCTTTTCCTCGGACACCAAGTTCGAGAGCGGGACGGGGTGGCCGAGCTTCTGGGCGCCGCTCACTGCGCAGGCCGTCACCAACGCGCGGGATAGCAGCCTTGGCATGGAGCGCACGGCGGTCTCATGCGCCACCTGCGGCGGCCATCTTGGCCATGTCTTTAACGATGGGCCCAAGCCAACCGGGCTGCGCTATTGCATGAACGGTGTCGCCATGACCTTCCGGCCGGGTGCGGCTTAGGAGAACGGATATGCGTTGTAATCTTCGCGTCGCGTCCTTGGTGGCTTTGCTTGGCGCCGGCGCGGTGTCGCTAGTGGCCACGGCCAACGCCGACGAAATCCATGCATTGCCGGCGCCCACGATGGACGAGCCGGCGATCGATCGCGGGGTACCGGAGGTCGCGGTGCTCGCGGGTGGCTGCTTCTGGGGCGTGCAGGGCGTCTTTCAGCATGTGGACGGAGTTGAATCCGCGGTGTCGGGTTATGCCGGCGGCGCCCGGGACACCGCCAATTACGAAACGGTCAGCACAGGATCGACCGGTCATGCCGAAAGCGTGCGCATCACCTTCGATCCGCGGCGGATCAGCTACGGTCGCATCCTGCAGATCTATTTCTCGGTGGCGCATGATCCCACCGAGTTGAACCGGCAGGGGCCGGACACCGGCACGCAGTATCGCTCGGCCGTCTTCCCGATGACGCCGCAGCAGGCGCAGATCGCCACCGCCTATATCGCCCAGCTCAATCAGACCCACATCTTTCCGTCACCGATTGTCACCAGGATCGAGCCGGACCGCCCGTTCTACCCGGCCGAGGCGTATCACCAGAATTACCTGACGCTGCATCCGAACCAGCCGTACATCGCGATCAACGACATGCCAAAGGTGGCGGCCTTGCGGCAGCTTTTCGCGAACCAATATCGCGATACGCCGACGATGGTCGCCGCCGCGCAATAGCGGCTATAGCCAACCCCGCGGCGAAGCGGGCATTCTGTCGGGCCTGGACTGCTCGAGGCCCGACAGATGGCGTTTTCCCTGATTGATGACGAAGCGGGCGCTGTTCCGGTCAGCGCTGTGTCCAAAGCGACGCTGGCAGCCTGGGATGAAGCAGCCGGCGAACGGCAACGCGAGTGGACCAGATCAACCGCGTTTACCGGCGAGGCCGGCAAGGTCGCGCTGATCCCCGGCGATGACGGGCGGCTGTCACAGGTTCTGATCGGCGTCGGCGATGATGCGGCGGCGATGTGGGCCTTTGCCGATATGTCGCAAAGCCTGCCGGAGGGCTCTTACCGGCTTGACCGCCTGCCGGACGGAGGCGATGCGACGCAACTGGCCTTGGGCTGGGCGCTTGGCACCTACGCCTTCACCCGTTATCGCGACAAGAAAAAGCCGGGCGGTGCCCATCTGGTCTGGCCGCAAGGGGCCGATCGCGGCATGGTCGAAAGGCTGGCGGCCGGCATCTTCCTGGCACGTGACCTGATCAACACGCCGGCCTCCGATATGGGGCCGGCCGAATTTGCCGGGATCGCCACCGCGGTGGCGGATAAGGCAAGGGCGCGGCACCGGATCGTCTGCGGCGATGCCTTATTGGCGGAGAACTACCCGACCATCCACGCGGTCGGCCGCGCCAGCACGCGCGCGCCGCGACTGGTCGACATCACCTGGGGTGACGAGTCGGCGCCGAAGGTGACACTGGTCGGGAAGGGTGTGTGCTTCGATACCGGCGGTCTCGATCTGAAGCCTGCCTCCGGCATGAAAATGATGAAGAAGGACATGGGTGGCGCCGCGATCATGCTCGGGCTCGGGCAGGCGATCATGGCGGCGGGTCTCAAGGTGCGGCTGCGCATCCTGTTGCCGCTGGTTGAGAATTCGGTGTCGGGCAACGCGATGCGGCCGCTCGATATCGTCAAGACACGCAAAGGCCTGACCGTCGAGATCGGCAACACCGATGCCGAGGGTCGGCTGATCCTGTGCGACGCTCTCGCCGAGGCGTGCACTGAGCGCCCCGCGATTCTGCTCGACGCCGCGACGCTGACCGGTGCGGCGCGGGTGGCGCTCGGGCCGGAATTGCCGGCGCTGTTCTGCAATGACGATGCGCTGGCCAATGGCATTCTGGAGGCCGGCAGCGCGGTGGATGATCCGCTGTGGCGGATGCCGCTATGGCCGGGATATCGCCGGCTGCTCGACAGCAAGATCGCCGACCTCAACAACGTCTCTGATGGCCCGCATGGCGGTGCGATCACCGCCGCCTTATACCTGCAATCGTTTGTCGAGCCTGGCACCCCCTGGGCGCATGTCGACGTGATGGCGTGGAATAACCGAAGCCGTCCCGGCCGTCCCGAGGGTGCCGAGGCTCAGACCTTGCGCGCGTTCTACACGTACATCGCCGGCAAGTTCGGCTGAGATGGAGGTCGAGGCCCTCCTGCCGCTCGGCAAGCTGGATCCGGGCGTGCGGGTCGCGGCGGGTGGCCTCGATATCACGCAGGTCGCGGCCGATGCGGCGCGAGCCGAGGCGCTCGGCTATGACCGCATCCTCACCGAGGAGACCCGCGACGACCCGTTTATCGTAATGGCGTTGGCGGCGCAGGCAACGCGGCGCATCAGCCTGGCGACCGCCGTGGCGGTGGCGTTTCCGCGCAGCCCGACCATCACCGCGATGACCGCATGGACATTGCAGCGTCTGTCGGGAGGCCGCTTTATCCTCGGTCTCGGATCGCAGGTGAGGGGGCATATTGAGCGCCGTTTCGGGGTGCCGTGGTCGGCGCCGGGACCGTGGCTGCGGGAATATGTTCAGGCGTTGCGAGCGATCTGGGATTGCTGGCAAAACGGCAGCAGGCTCGATTTTCAGGGCGAGCACTACAAGCTCAGCCTAATGGTGCCGCTCTTTGCACCAGCGCCGATCGAACACCCCAACATCCGGGTCGAGCTGGCGGCGGTGAACCCGTATATGTGCCAGGTCGCCGGCGAGGTCGCTGACGGCATCCGCGCCCATCCGATCGCCACGCCACGCTACATTGCCGACACGATGCTGCCCGCCGCGCGCAAGGGCGCGGCGAGGGCCGGCCGCGATTTCAGCGGCTTCGCGATGAGCGCGATGCCGCTGGTGGCGACGGCGGGGAACCGGGCTATGCTCGATGAGCGGGTGCGCGACGTGCGGTCGCGGGTGGCGTTTTATGCCTCGACCCCGGCCTATATCGCCGCCTTCGAGGGCGAAGGTTACGGCGAGGTAGCACGCCGCTTGCAAGGCTTGGCGCGAAGCCAGTGCTGGGAGGAGATGCCCGGCCTGGTCGATGACGAGATGCTCGATCGCTACGCCGTGGTTGGTACATACGACGAAATCGCCGGCAAATTGCGGGCACGATATGAGGGTCTGGTCACCGCACTGGAATTTTCCATGCCGCTCGCTGACGCCACCGACGAGGAAGTCCTGCGCGGGGTGATCGCGACACTGCGGCTGTAAGGAGGGTGGTTTATGGCATCGCTTCCCCGCATCGCGGTGATCGGCACGGGCGGCACGATTTCCTCTCTGGGATCCGGCTCCCTGGATGTTCTTGACTATCCCGATTTCGGCAAGAAGCTGACCTGTGAGGAATTGCTCGACCGCTTTGCCGACACGCGGCAGGTCGCCGAGCCGGTGCCGATCACGGTGCGGCAGGTCGGCAGCACGGCGCTCGGCCCTGCCGAGTGGATCGAGATCCGCGACCTGATCCATCGTCTGGCGGAGGAGGATAAGTCGCTCGCCGGCTTTGTCATACCGCACGGCACCGCGACACTCGAGGAGACAGCATTCTTCCTCAACCTGACATTGCGGGTGCAGCAGCCGGTCGTGCTGGTCGGCGCGCAACGGCCCGCTAGCGCGCTAGGTACCGATGCCGGGATGAACCTCGTCAACGCGTTGCGTGTCGCGGGGTCAGCCAAGGCGCGCGGCATGGGCGTACTGGTGGTGATGAATGACGAAATCCACCCGGCCCGCGATGTCGTCAAGACCTCGACCTATCGGGTGCAGACCTTCCGCTCGCTGGATTACGGCGCGCTCGGCCATGTCGACGGCGACGGCCCGCAATTCTTTCGCGCGCCGTTGCAGCTGCACATGCCGGACACTCCCTTCGCCGCGCTCGACATCACGAAATTGCCGCGGGTCGATGTGATCTATGCCTATGCCGGCGCCGATGGCGATCTGGTCGAGGCGGCGATCAATGCCGGAGCGCGCGGGCTGATCTCGGCCGGGTTTGCGCCGGGGATGCCGAGCCCGTCGCAGCAGAGGGCGCTGTGGGCGGCGGCGGAAGCCGGTACCGTGGTCGTGCAATGCAGTCGCGCCACCGGCCGCGTCGCCCCGCGCCGCCGCCTGCGGGAGGCTGGGATTATCGGCGGCTCCGATCTCAGCCCACAGAAAGCGCGCATCCTGCTGATGCTGATGTTGCTTACGACCACCGATGTGGGGCAAATCCAGGAGGCATTTCTCAGCTACTGACGGTTCCATGCGGAAGCTGCTGGCTGCCGCGACGCTCGGTGCGGCCGCGGCCCTTGCCATGACGGCCGCGACGCTTCCCGCCGCGGCCGAGTCCCTTCTGCGGTTTGTGCCGCACGCCGATCTCGCGGTTATCGACCCGTATTGGACCGGCGCCTACATCACGCGCAATTACGGCTATATGGTCTATGACACGCTGTTCGCGGTCGACAGCGCTTGGCAGCCGCACCCGCAGATGGTCGAAAGCTGGACCGCGAGCGATGACGGCCTCGTCTGGGATTTCCGCCTGCGCGATGGGCTGGCGTTTCATGATGGGCAGCCGGTGCGCGGCGCCGATGTCGTGGCGTCGCTGAAGCGCTGGGGAGTACGCAACGACAGCTACGGCCAGCCGCTGCTTGCCGCCGCTTCGGCGATCGAGGCGACCGGCGAACGGCAGTTCCGTATCACCCTGAAAGAGCGCTTTCCGGTGTTGCAGGCGCTCGCCACTCTGACCGCGCCGACACCGTTCATCCTCCCCGAACGGCTCGCCCAGATGGATCCCTTTACCCAGATCAAGGACCCGACGGGATCGGGGCCGTTCAAGATGGCGATGTCCGATTGGCAGCCCGGGCATCAGGTCGTCTTCCAGCGCAATGCGGCCTATGTGCCGCGCGCCGAGCCGCCGGCTTGGGCGACTGGCGGCAAGCAGGTCAAACTCGACCGGGTAGAGTGGCAGTACATTCCCGACGCCGCGACGGCGCTCAACGCGCTGAACCAGGGCGAGGTGGATTACTGGGAGAACCTGTCGAACGATTACGTGCCATCGCTGGCGCATGACCCGAATGTCACGGTGAGCGACGGCACCGGCTATATCGGCACGGTGCGGTTCAACCAGCTCTACCCGCCCTTTGACAATATGAAGATGCGGCAGGCGGTGCTCGCGGTCGTCGATCAGCGCGACTACATGGCGGCGGTGGCCGGAGACCCGGTCAACTGGCGCACCTGCGCGTCGGTCTGGGCCTGCGCCTGGCAGGGGGCCGACCCTGCCGGCGGTGAGGTGTTGGCTGGGCCGCGCGATTTCGACAAGGCCAGGCGGCTGATT
>Ga0213875_10002613_pt1 | contig 10689 bp, 15 predicted proteins | sample BarmaccomBMRX_R8_FD_160105 | JGI IMG/M metagenome (GOLD analysis project Ga0213875, IMG submission 160105) | Root-associated microbial communities from Barbacenia macrantha in rupestrian grasslands, the National Park of Serra do Cipo, Brazil - RX_R8 | ecosystem: Host-associated > Plants > Roots... | reverse complement strand
CCATCGGCCTTGACCCCATCGACGCGGCCATCGCGCGGCGTGCGTTGGCCGCGCTGACCGGTACCGAGCAAGTCGATACCCACGCCTGGCGTACTGGTGTCGGGTCTGCCTCGCCGCGCCAGCAAGACCAGCAGCTGGCCGCCTTGGCCCAGGCCGCGGTCGCGGCCGCTCAGGGTGATCTCGACGCCACCAAGGCTTTACAACCGCTGCTGCAGGCCCTGGCGGCGCATTCCGAATGGGCACCGCTTGCCGCTGTCGTGCGGCGCATTCTCGCCGGTGACCGCGACCCCGCTCTGCCTGACGCGCTGGACCAGCCCGCCGCAGCTACTGCCGTCAGGCTCATCTTGCACCAGCTCACCGAGCCCGACGGTCAATGAAACCGGGGTCCGGCTGTTAGCGGCGGATCTGCTGGCCGGGCGGCGCCCAATCGGCCGGACGGCCGGTGTGGTTGGAGAACTCCACGGACCACCGCCACCAACTGCGGTCCTCGGCGTGACGCCAGTTCTGGAGAAGGCCGACCTCACCACCAGAAAGCAGCACAGGCAGTCCATAGAAGTCTTCGGTGGGCCACACCTCACTGCGGTGCAGCGCGGACCCCTCGAGCTCGACCAAGGTCATCGGGGAGTACTCACCGTGGCGATCTAGATCCCCACGGGCGATGATCTGATCATCTTCCGCGATGATCTCGATCTGTGCTTGCGCCGGCGCGGCATGGATGAGCACTCGATCAAATCCGCCGGCAGTGGTGCAGCGGGCGAATTCCAGGCCGTTCATCGCCCCGTCCCGGCTTCGAATGTTCCATGTCCAGTTCATGTCAACGTCCTATCCCCTCGAAGTTGAGGACTACTCGAACCGGGCCGGATCGCCGGCACCCCGGCGCACGATCTCAGGTTCGGATCCGCAAAAGTCGATCACGGTGGTCGGTTCGGTGCCGCAGTCACCCGAGTCGACGACAGCATCCACCACGTGATCAAGCCGCTCTTTGATCTCCCAGCCATGAGTGAGCGGTTCGGGCTCCTCCGGCAGCAGCAAAGTCGAGGACAGCAGCGGCTCATCGAGCTCGGCGAGCAACGCCTGCGCGACGGTGTGCTGCGGAATCCGTACTCCCACCGTCTTCTTCTTGGGTTGCAGCAGCCGGCGCGGGACCTCCTTTGTTGCGGGCAGGATGAACGTGTAGCTGCCCGGAGTGCAGGCTTTGATCAGCCGGAAGGCCGCATTGCTGACGTAGACGAACTGGCCGAGCTGAGCGAAGTCCCGGCATACCAGGGTGAAGTGGTGCTTGTTGTCGAGGTCGCGGATCTCGCGGATCCGGTGCATACCGTCCGGATTGCCGAGCTGGCAGCCGAGGGCGAAACACGAGTCCGTGGGGTAGGCGATGAGCCCTCCATCGCGGATGAGCTTGACTACCTGACTGATTGCGCGTGGTTGGGGGTCGACCGGATGCACGTTGAAGTACCGGGCCATGCGGCGAGCTTAAGTCCGATGTCCATGACAACGCGGCTTGGCTGCCCGGACGTGATCAGGTCACCGCCGCCGTTGCCGCGTCCAGCGCCGGTAGGTAACCGTCGCGGTAGCCGGTCACGGTGGGGTGGTACGGCCCGACAGCCGAGGGCGCAGCTGGACCGTTGATCCATGAGTCGGTCGAGCACACGCCATGGCCAGCGAAGCGGTTTCGCACATCGACGAAACTGAACCCGAAGCGGCTGCTGACGGTCTGGATGACGGCGCTGAGCAGGTCCGCGCCCTGGTTCAGTTTGGTCCGGCGGGCCAGATCCGGCGCCAGCGGGTCGGTGCAGTTTGCAGTCAGCTCGAACAGTCGCGGGTAGCCCAGCACGATAACCTGGGCGTGGGGTGCGGCATTTCGGATTGCGGCATAGGTGCGGCCCAGTAGTGCCGGCAACGCGAAAACCACGAAGATTTCTGCGATGTTCACGGCAGTAATGCAGGTCTGGTCACTTGCGGCTGCCGTGCAGGTCTGCAGCACGGGCGCAAAGCCGGCATCGTTGCCCCCAATGGTGATCGTCACCAGGTCGGTGCCGGGCTGCAAGGCCGGGATCTGGTTGTCGAGTACATCGGTGGTCGTGGCACCCGAGCACGCCACGAATCCGAAGCTGGCGGGGTGATGCTCGGCGGCCCATAGCGCCGGGTAGCTTTGCGAGCTGCGCTGGCACGCTGCATCAAGATCGAACGGTGGTGCACCGAGCCCGGAGGAATACGAGTCGCCCAAGGCGACGTAGTCCGGAGATGATGGAAGTGTTGTGCTGGCTGCGGCAGGTGTGGCGACTATCCCGATAAGTGACCCGACCACCGCGAGGAGTGCAAGCACCACCGTCATCGTCCTCGCCTTTGTTGTCATGGCCGGATCTCCATGCTGGGAAGTCAGCTGTCAAGAAGGTGGCAACACCATCGGGTGAAAACGTGGCTGCGGCAATGGGTAGCGACTTGGAATACGCCTGATGTTCGTCCGTTCTTAACGGATCACTCCGGTGAATAATGACGGGCAAAACTGCGGTTCATTGCTTAACTAACAACACCGATACAGCTGACAATCCTGACTTAGCGCACCGAGGCAGGCGGGCCGATCTGCTCTCAAGTGTCCTGACTGTGGTGATGTTCCTTGAGCCAGGTCGCTCTTCGGCGGCTCGACGCCCGAGAAAGCCAGGCGTCGGTAACTACTTCGGCCAATTCCTGCCAAGTCAGCTCGTTGATCCGGCTTGCCCGCAGCAGCACTGATGGATGGCCGTCAAAGTGCGGCGTGGTAAAAAATGGCGACGCTTGGTCCTGGACCAGCGCTTGCTTGTCGGACTCGGACGCTACCCAGAACACGATCACGTCCGTATAGCGCTCCCCGGTTTGTGGGTCAATTGCATCTGGCCGGGGAGTGCGGAAGAAGACAAACGATTTGCCGCCAACTTGATAGACGGGGTTGCCGCGTGACCCATGTTCGACCGTGACATAGGGCATCGCTAAAGCCAGTTCGTGCACGTCCTCAACCCGCGCGCAGCGCGGCTGCGTCGACATGACGACAGGGTAAGCGCACATGCTGCAGTTCTTACGTGTCGAGCAACATCGCGCAGCGGACGAACCAACCAGGCTGCGCACAGGTGGAAGCCGCCCTCCCGGCCGAGGAGGGCGTCATCGCGGTTGTACCGGTAGACCGTTGCGCCACTGCGCAGCTCTGCTTCTATCGCTGTGACGGTGGCCTGGAAGCGCTCATCGTAGGGCGGCAGCAGCCCGGACAGTCCGATGTGCAGGGTGGCGGCATCAAGGTCCGTACCGCCGTAGGCGGTGGTGAAGCAGCTCAGTTCGGAACTCCAGCCGCGCTCGAGGACCTCGGCTGCGATCCGTTCGCGTAACGACGCCCAGGCCGGGTCAGCTGGCTGCCATACCGGGTGGCCAGCTGCAGTGCACAGTCCAGCGTCACCCAACACATGACCTTCGAGTAGACCTGGTGCCTCGGGCGCCCACGTTCCTTCCAGATGCCGTTGTCTGGTTCGTGCCACCGCCGTTGCACCGCCTTGGCCATGGCCTGCACCATCCGCCAGTCCGGATCGGGTCAACTCTCCTCGACGCTGCGCAAGATCCATCACCAGCTCGACGACTGGTCCGAAGACGTCCAGCTGCACCTGCTGATTGGCCGCGTTGGAAATCCGAACCGGTCGGGAACCCGCGTATCCCGGCAAGGTGTCGATCACTGCTTCCGGCCCGAGCGTAGTGCCCCGAATGGTGTAGAGCAGATGCAACCGTTCCGGGCCAGACATCGTCTTCAAGACCCGGAGAGGTAAAGCACCGCCTCTCGCAACGTCTTGGACGGGATCGTCCCGGTGTTGACGCAGACTCCACCCATCATGTCGCGGCGCTCGGCCACGCAGACCCGCTTACCCAGCTTGGCGGCTGCGATCGCAGCCTTCTGGCCGCCGGGACCTGACCCGATTACCAGCAGGTCGTAGTCGTACACCCGACGGTCCTTCCGCCAGCGCGCACGGCCTCGCCGGATCGCGGCGGCCACCTTGTCCCGATCAGCGTCGCCGCCCGAGGTCACACCCGATAAGCCGGGAAGTTAACAATGCACGACGACCAGCTCAGCCGTCAGCTGAACGGATTACCGTCGGTAACGGTTAACCTAGCTTCGCGATAGTCCTAGCAACGGCGCACTCACGAGGGGCGGCGCATGAGCAACCAGCCGTACCGGGACTACCGGAAGCATGCCGTCGAAAGCCTCTCTACGCCGGTAGGGGCCGAAGACGAAGCCAGCATGATCGCCAGAGCACAAGTGTGGGCGACGCTTGCGCTGGCGGAGGCCATCCGAGAGGGTGCTGCCGCCCTTGCGCGCACCGCGACAGACCAGCTGCCTAAGCCCCGGTCGCATGACAGTGATCCGGTGATCGACATCGCCACTTCCGGACCGTAACGCGTCGTCAGCAGCGCCAGTGCCGCTCCCTCGGTTTGCAGGGCGGCATTTTGCTGTCACTCGCCGGCCAAGCCTGCGTCGCTGGGCAAGCACCCGCACGACACGCGCGGCTCACCTTGGCCTAGTACTCACGCGGTGGTGACCAGCAGCGCATTGCATCAGCTCGCAATTGTTGGCATTGTTACGGTCGTGATCATGTTGCTGGTCACCTGGAGACGACGGCGGTAAACCGTTGCACCGCCCACGATCATTCGTTTGTGGCGCTTTGCCCGGGACCGGCGAGTCCGATCTCGTTGGGATCAGGGGCGCGGAACGGGATTTGCGCCGCAGGCCGTTCCGGGACGGGATCAACGGCCCCCGGCTCCGGAGTGTCGTCAACGATGTCGGGCTCACTTTCCGCCTCACCAAAGCCAAGAGCGGGCGCCGGAGCGCCCTCACCCCCTGGGTCGGCCGCGGCAATTTGGTACTCGTTCTCACCTATCCGGTACGGCAAGTACGGCCCCATCAGGGCTATATCTGGCATAGTCATATTTGGGGGATCCCCCGCAGCATGGTGCCCTACGCGAGCTGATGAACCGATGCGCATTTTGTTCGTCCCTAGTTCATCCACCGGAAAGGCTCGATGCGCTTTGTCCCCGGGGTGCTGAGAGTTGGTCGCAGTCACGTCAGAGGTATTTCGTGTCCTGCGAAGCGCATCGAGAGTGATTGCGCGAGCGTTGGTCGACCTGGCGGCGTCACCGGTCATCAGGTGCTTCACCCAAGCGGACCAGTCCCTTCACCGTGACCGCCGCTCGTTGTCGGCGTTAACCCACAAGTGCCTCGAACCGCGCAGTGCTTCCCATCCGGGTGGTGGAGCTTGTCCTGCTGTGACTCATCGTCAGCGCACGTCCGTGCCTGCCAACGGGGTCGTGCCGGGGCCGCGATAGCAGTCCTGCTCGGGACGGTGACGGTGGGGATGGCAGCGCCAGGTGCCGCCCACGCCGCCCAGCCAGGGCAGGCACGTCGAGTTGCCGTCCTCACCGGCGCCGAGTCGCTCAACGCCACGGAAGCGCGGTACCAGGTGAAGGGCACCGATCTGGGAATCATGTGGACTGATGAGCGAGGGCAGATCCTGGCTGCTTTCGGGGACACCTTCGGATCGGGGTGGGCGGGTCCCGGAAGTGAGGTTCGTGATCCAGCTGCGAGTGATTGGCGCTCCAACACCTTGGCCCGGAGCAGCGATCACAATCCTGCCGACGGCATGCCGTTCACCGACTTCGTCACCGACCGACCTGGCCACGCCAAAGAGTTGCTGTCATCGCTTAAGCAGGACAACGTCGAGATCACCACAATTCCCACTGGGGGCATCAGCGTCGGAGGGCGCAATTACCTGGCCTATATGTCGGTGCGCCACTTCGGCGAACCCGGGCAGTGGACCACGAACTACAGTGGCATCGCGTATTCTGACGACGACGGACAGACTTGGGTAAATGTCCCCGGTGCTGGCCGCATCAATACCGCGGAATTCGACGACAAGTTCCAGATGATCGCCTTTGCCCGGCGGGACGGCTTCATCTATGCCTTCGGCACCCCGAATGGCCGTTCCGGTGCCGCGTATGCCGCCAGAGTGACCGAGCAGCAACTGCTCGACCTGTCCGCCTACGAATACTGGACCGGAACAGCATGGCAGCGAGGTGCCAGCACGATCGCGGCCCCGATCATCACCGGACCCGTTGGCGAACTGTCGGTGCGTTACGACCAGACCCTGCACAGCTGGGAAATGATGTACTTCGACCAGCCACGCGGGGCGATCGTGGTCCGGCTCGCTCAACAGCCGACCGGACCGTGGAGCAACCCCGTGCCACTCGCCACCTCCGAGCAGTACCCGACCCTTTATGGCGGTTTCCTCAACCCGTACTCACACGGATCCGACATCTATTTCACGATGACTCAATACGACCGCTATAACGTTTCACTCATGCATGCAACGCTGCCAACCAGTCGAACCAATGCGTAGGCGCCGTGATATGCCTGGCGTGCCACTGTGAGCGGGTAGTTAAGGGCGATCTCGCTGTTGTGCTGGCGCTAGACATCGGCCAGACGTGAATCCCGATCCGGCATCCGCAGCTCTTCGGAGGTATGTTCAACGAGTGCCGTCGACTGGCTTAGCCCGCCGAGGGACAGAGCTGGCCTTATATCGGCTTTTTGGCGCGGCGCGGGACGTTAACTGTAAACTTTTCTCGTGACCGTCAACGTCGAACATGATGCGAAGTCCACAAGCTTGCCGGATGCCTAGGCGTGCGACCGATGCCATAGTACGTTGAACCGGTGGACGTTATGGTGGTAGAAAATGCGATTCTTTCGGCGGCTGTTACCAGGCTCCGCGACAGCAGGACCGACGCGCAGGGTTTCCGATTGGCGTTGTCGACTATTTCTACGATTGTAATTTTTGAAGCGGCGCGTCATGAGCCGATTGTCCAGGAGTCGATAACGACGCCGGTATCACCGGCTGTTGGTGTCGAGTTGACCAGTGCGCCTCTGCTGGTGCCGATACTCAGGGCAGGACTTGGAATGCTGTACCCCGGGCTGTCGCTGATGCCAATGGCCACAGTTGGGTTTGTTGGTTTATCTCGAGACGAGGAGACGCTGGTTCCTTCCTGTTATATGGCGTCGCTTCCAGGATCGATCGCAGACCGGTCCGCATATATCCTTGACCCGATGCTCGCCACGGGTGGTTCCGCGGCGTATACGGCTCGCTTGCTGGCTGAGCGTGGTGCTTCACAGGTAACGCTCGTCTGCGCGATCGCTTCCCCTGAGGGACTGCGCTTTATGCAGGATTCCAAACTTCCGGTAGTGCGGATCGTAACAGCAACAGTGGATAATCGGCTAAATGATTTCGGATTTATCGTCCCGGGTCTTGGCGATGCGGGAGATCGACAATTTGGCGAAGTATGAGTAAGCCTGCAATAATTCGGCAAGTATGGAACCGTCGATTCGCTCTGCGCGTCCAGTCGTTCAGTGTTTTGGTCTGGTTTGTCAAAGATCGGCCGGGCCTGCTGGCCGATCTTTCAGAGTGTCACGATAAAGGCCATATTATTCGTATTGCTTCGACTTTTGGGAAGGGGCAGTTTCAGTGGATGTGGTGAGCCGGTAGCCGGACCGGGTAGTGAATTCAGCTGTGAGGGCGAATCGGTCGCCGCGGACAACGGTGTGACGCCATTCTACCGGGTGATTTTTAACGCAGCCGAGGCGGTTGATGGCGAACGCTGCGGTATTGGCCGGTGCGTGTAGTAGTGCACGTTCGGCGGGCGTGGGGATGACGGCGTGAACGTTTTCGTGGCCCCTGTCCATTCGCACGCCCGTGCGGGCGGCTAGTTCGTGATAGAGGCTGGTGCGGGTGAAGTCGGCATCCAGCAGGGGAGCGGCGAGGGAAGCGGGCAGCCAGACGCGGTCGATGGCGAGGGGTTCTTCGTCGGCGAAGCGTAGCCGTTCTAGATAGACCAACAATGCTGAGGCTTCAAGTGTGAGGCGCTCGGCGATGACGCCGTCGGCGCGGATGTCCAGTGTCCGCACGAGGCTGCGTTGGGCCAGCCCGGCGTCCTCGACGGAGGCGAACAGGCTGTACAGCGCGCCGAACGGCTGCTCAATCTCTGGGGCCGGTGCGACGCGGGGCTGGCGGCCACGGCCGGCGACGATCACGCCGTCGGCGCGCAGTTGCCGGAGTGCTTCGCGCACGGTGTGCCGACTGACGTGATAGTCCTCAACCAACGCAAGTTCGCCGGGAAACTGCTCGTCGAACTCCCCAGCCTCCAGGCGCGCCATGAGATCGCATTGCAGCTGCCGCCACAGCGGGTGTGGACCTGACCGGTCCAACTCTTCTACGGCCACCGCACCCTCCTGTGCCTGGCGTTTTAGGTTACCGGTTGCAGAATGTACGGACAAAAACTAGTTTAAATGTCTGCACATTTATCTGAAGTCCAGGTGAAGGTCATCGCCACCGAACTTGGCCACCGCAGTGACGTTGCCGGCTACGGCAACGTCACTGCGGGCAATGCTCAGCGTGACCAAGCAAGCGGCGCTGCAGGCTTGCTCGGCTGCGGCGGGGTCGTGGTCACAACTCAGTGGCATGTTCCGGCCAGGGAGTTCCCGGAGGCATCTCAGTGACGGCCCTCCCCGATATCCGCCCCGCACTCAGCGTCACCACCCGTAAGCCCTCGCGGTGGCCCAGCCCCGTTGTCCCCGGAATGGTCGTGGCCCTGGGTATCGCGGTGGCCGCCACCGCGCTTGGCGCAGTCGTTCCCCTCGTTGGTGGTCCGGTGTTCAGCATTCTGCTCGGTGCGTTGGCCGTCGCTATGATGCCCGGATTGCGGGGACGGCGCTGGACTCCGGGATACCAGGTCGCGTCGAAACCAGTGCTGCATCTGTCCATCGTGATCTTGGGCACCGGTTTGTCGCTACGGCAGGTGCTCGACGTCGGTAGCCAGTCCCTGCCCGTGATGCTCGGCACATTGGCCGTTGCCTTGGTGGGTGCATGGCTGGGCGGAAGATTGCTTGGGGTGCGCGGCGACACGCAGATCCTCATCGGCGTGGGCACCGGCATCTGCGGTGCGTCGGCGATCGCGGCCACCACCGCGGTTATCAAGTCGAAGCAGGAACAGGTGGCCTACGCCATTGGGACCATCTTCACCTTAAACATTGCCGCGGTAATGCTGTTCCCGCCCATCGGGCACCTGCTGGGTATCAGCCCGCATTCATTTGGGCTGTGGGCAGGGACCGCAATCAACGACACCTCCTCAGTAATCGCCGCATCCTTCGCCTACAGCAACCAGGCCGGCCCTTACGGCATCGTCGTCAAGCTCACCCGTACGCTGATGCTGATACCGATTGTCGTCGCCCTGGGTGTGCTCACCGCGCGGCAACAGGCCCGCCGTGCCGCCGCCGAACGCGGTGAGTTGGCCGGGCGCTTTAGCCTGCGCAGCATGCCCTGGCGCAAGATCGTGCCGTTGTTCCTGCTTGGCTTCATCGCGGCGACAGCGGTGGACAGTCTCGGCGTCATCCCGGATAGCTGGCATCCCATCCTCTCAGCTGCGGGCGCTTTCTTGATCTCCACTGCGCTGGCCGGGATCGGACTATCACTGCGCCTGGCCGAGATGCGCAGCACCGGGCATCGCCCGTTACTGCTGGGCGCACTACTGTGGATCACTGTCGCCGCCAGCAGTCTGGGCCTTCAGGCCCTCACCGGTACTCTCTGACCATCACCTATCCCCGGATGGCTCCTCGCAGAACACATCGGCACCACTTCCAGATTCGGATCAGTAGGGTCGGCCATATGTCGGCGATCGCCTGTGTCGCCGGCGGCCACCAGAGCCAGACCTGCGGATGAAGGTTCTATCGAGGCACGATCGAGCCGGACGGCCAGTGCACGAGAATCGTGTTCTCACCGGCGCCCGATGTAATCGTCAGCTAGCTAGCAATGCTTCTGGCGTCCAGCCTTATTGCAGTGTGCGGTTTTGGGGGAATGAGGGCTGCTTGCCCAGATGATTGATTGTGTTGAGTAAGCATCAGTCCCAACGGTTCGCGGACAGGCTGAGTGCGCCGTTATCCCTTCGGGTGCCAATCATCTGCGCTGTTCGATTCCCATTCGATTCTCTTATCAAGAACGTTTTTGTCCGCGACTCGTACTGGAAATTCACTGTTCCATTGCCAGCGAGCTCACTCCAGGCGGCCGTCTTCACTTATCGCGACATTCGCGATAAGTGTGTCTTGCCAATCGGCGAGCTGCTCAATGTGGTCGCGAAAGCCGAAGATGCCACCCGGCGCCAGCGAGGACGCTGTGAATATGATGGCGACGTGCGCGCCGCAGCAGCGGGCCGGTCAACTGACATCACTGGGCCTCACCGCGGAAGTCGCCGAGCAGGTGGCACTGCGTACAACGACACGAGGGGTCGATGCATCCCCGCCCTGTACCGCTCGGCGGCGCGATCCGGCGCGCGGTGCCGATGTGCTCACCCGATTCTGAACCTGCTTTTCTGGCTGATGCGCGACCGCTTGAGGATCGAGCCGGCCGCCAAGAGTACTGCCCTCTGTCACCCTCAGCGGGCGGCAGCACCGTAAGCGATTCCTGTCGCGGAACGTGAGTTGGGAGACCACTACTGAAAATGCCATAAGCTCGCTCCGACTCTTGTGGCCCAGTTCGAGTCTTGCACCAACGAGTCGCACGATGAGTACGCAGCTCAGCGCTGTTTATGGCTCTGGCGTGGTGCCCCCGGCAGGATTCGAACCTGCGACACACGGTTTAG
>Ga0213875_10002611_pt1 | contig 10695 bp, 8 predicted proteins | sample BarmaccomBMRX_R8_FD_160105 | JGI IMG/M metagenome (GOLD analysis project Ga0213875, IMG submission 160105) | Root-associated microbial communities from Barbacenia macrantha in rupestrian grasslands, the National Park of Serra do Cipo, Brazil - RX_R8 | ecosystem: Host-associated > Plants > Roots... | reverse complement strand
CGGCCGGGGGTTACCCGGCTGGGCCTGGGCGGTCACGGTGCCGACCTCGACGAACCCGAACCCGAGCGCGCCCAGCCCACGGAATCCGCGGGCGTCCTTGTCGAACCCGGCCGCCAGCCCGAGCGGCCCGGGGAAGTCCAGCCCCAGCGCCTGGACCCGCAGGACCGGATCGCGCGGGCCCAGCCACCTGCGCAGTGCCCACGCCAGCCCCGGCACCCAGGCGACCGCCTGGATCAGCGCGAACGCGCCTCGGTGCGCGGTCTCGGCCGGCACCCGCCGGAGCAGCACCCGATAGAGCAGCCGGTACATGCCTCACCCCGGGGCCAATTATCCCGAACGGGCGGGGTGCGTGCCCGGCGCCCGGCCAGAAGCTGGCCCCGGCCGCGCCGTTCATGCTCCAGATCGTCCATTCTGGGTACTTTGAACCTATGGCACGTCCCGCGCGACCCGAGCCGGCCACCGTCCTGATCGGACTGGAGGTCTCCGGCCTCGATGCCGCGCGGATCGACGAGGCACTGACGCGGCCCGAGTTCGCCGGGTGGACCCGGGAGCAGTGGTGTTATGAGATCGTCCAGACGGCCCTGCGTTACTACGTTCCCGACGCGGGCGGCGCAGCGCCGCCCAGACGGCGCCGGCCTTCGCAGCCCGCGCCCCGGCCGCCGGAATCCGGGCCGGCCGCCGCCCCAGAGCCGGAGACTGTGCCGGAACCTGTGGCTGTGCCCGAGCCCGCACCGGAACCGGTGTCGGCCTGTCCGCACCCGGCCGAAGCCCGGGACTATCAGACCGGCACCTGCGCTGCCTGCGGCGCCATCTTGTGGGACTGAGCTAGCCGTGCCGTTCGTGCGCGCCGCCCACCCGCCCGGCGGGCGGCTACGCGACGAGCTCGGATTCCCCGGTGAAGGCGTCCCACAGCGCGGCGTAGGTACCGCCTGCCGCGAGCAGCTCCTGGTGGGTGCCGCTCTCGGCGATGCGGCCGTGGTCAAGCACGACGATGCGGTCCGCCCGGGCCGCCGTGGTCAGCCGGTGCGCCACCACGATGGTGGTGCGGGCCGCGGTCAGCTCGCTGATGGCCCGGTTCACCGCGGCCTCGGCGGCCAGGTCGAGCGCGGCCGTGGCCTCGTCGAGCAGCAGGATCGCGGGGTCTGCCAGCTGGGCCCGGGCCAGCGCGATGAGCTGGCGCTGGCCTGCCGACAGGTTGCGCCCGCGCTCGGCCACCTCGTGGCCGTATCCGCCGGATAGCCGGGTGATCATGTCGTGGGCGCCGGTCGCCCGGGCCGCCCCCTCGACCTCGGCGTCGCTGGCGTCCGGCCGGGCGTACGCGATCGAGTCCCGGACCGTCCCGGCGAACAGGTAGGACTCCTGCGGGACGATGCCGAGCTGGTGCCGGTAGCTGGCCAGGTCGTACTCGCGCACGTCGGTCCCGTCGACCAGGACCTGGCCTCCGGTCGCGTCGTAGAACCGGGCGATAAGCTTGACCAGCGTGGATTTGCCCGCGCCCGTCTGCCCGACCAGGGCCACGGTCTCGCCAGGGGAGATGGTCAGGTCGATCCCGGATAGCGCGTTCGCTTCCGTCGTGCCGCCGTAGCTGAAGTCCACGTCCCGCAGCTCGATCAGGCCGCGCAGCTGCCCCGCTTCCACCGGCTGGCCGGCCTGCGGGGTGGAGGTGCGGATCCGCAGCAGCTCGGTGATCCGGCGCAGGCCGACCATGGCCTGCTGGTAGCCGTCGAAGACCTGGGACAGCTGCTGGACCGGGGCGAACACCATGTCGATGTAGAGGAGGTAGGCGATCAGCGCGCCCGTGGTCAGCGCCCCGCTGCGCATCTGCCCGGTCGCCAGCACCAGCACGATCGCCCCGGCCGCGGTGGACAAGGTCTGCACGAACGGGAAGTACAGGGCGATGTAGCGCTGGGCCCGCAGCCGGGAGACCCGGAACGAGTCGCTGAGCGCGCCGAACCAGTCCCGGTTGGCCCGCTCCCGGCGGAACGCCTGGGTGACCCGCAGGCCGGCCACGTTCTCCGCGAAGTAGGCGTTGACCGCCGAAACCTTCTCCCGGGACTCGGCGTAGGCCTTCGCCGACTTGGCCCGGAACACCAGCGTCGCCGCCACCAGCACCGGGAAGATGCACAGCACCGCCAGCCCGAGCTGCAGATTGATGATGAGCAGCGCGGCCAGCACACCGAAGAAGGTGAGCACCGAGCTGACCATGGTGACCAGCCCGGTCTGCAGGAACGAGGACAGCGCGTCCACGTCGGTGGTCATCCGGGTCATGATCCGGCCGGACAGCTCACGCTCGTAGAAGTCCAGGCCGAGCCGCTGCAGCTGGGCGAACAGCTTGGTCCGCAGGGTGAACAGCAGCCGCTCGCCGTTCCGGCCCACGACCATGGTCTCGACGATGTTGACCATCCAGTCGGCCAGCACGACGGCCAGCCCGATGAGCGAGGCCACCAGCACCGCGTGGAAGACCTTGCCCTGCACACCCTGGTCGATGCCGTTGCGGACCAGCGCGGGCAGGGCCAGCCCGGCCAGCGCGTCCAGGCCGTCCAGGGCCAGGCCGATGATCAGCGCCACGGTCAGCGGCCGCAGCAGCCGGCCCAGCGTGAAGTGCCGGTCCGCCGCCCGGGCCTGGGTGACGTCCACGCTCGGCTCGTCCTGGGCCGGCGGCAGCGAGTCCACCTGGGCCAGCAGCTCGGGGGAGGGCGGCAGGCTGGCGAACGTGCCGCTCAGGTTGGCCGCGCCGGCCCCGGCACGTCCCCGGCGGCCACCGGGCCCGCCGAGCCGGGTGATCCCCATGGCGGCCGTGCTGCTGACGGCGGTGCCGCTGGCGGCCTGCGCCCGCCCGTCGAGCACGTCCTCCACCGTGTGGCTCACCCGCGGGCGGATCAGCCGGACCTCGGCTCCCGGCTCGGGGCCGGTGATCAGCTCCCGGTACAGCGGGCTGCGCTCGGTCAGCTCCTCGTGCGTGCCCGAGTCGGCCACCCGGCCGTCGTCCAGCACCACGATCCGGTCGGCGAGGTTCAGCGTGGACCGGCGGTGCGCGATGATCAGCGTGGTGCGGCCAGCCATGACCTCGCGCAGCGCGGCGTGGATCTCCGCCTCGAGCCGCGGGTCGATGGCCGAGGTGGCGTCGTCGAGCACCAGCAGCCGGGGGTCGGTGATCAGCGCCCGGGCCAGCGCCACCCGCTGCCGCTGGCCGCCGGACAGGGTCAGGCCCTGCTCGCCCACGACCGTGTCGTAGCCCTCCGGCAGCCGGGCAATGAACTCGTGCGCCTGCGCCGCGCGGGCCGCGGCGACGACCTGCTCCTGTGTGGCGTCCGGCCGGCCGTAGGCGATGTTGGCCCGGACCGTGTCGGAGTACAGGAAGCTGTCCTCCATCACCAGCCCGATAGCATCCCGCAGCGATTTCCGCGTCACGTCCGCGACGTCGTGCCCGCCGATCCGGACCGAGCCGTCCTGCGGGTCGTAGAAGCGCGCCAGCAGCTGGGCGATGGTGGACTTGCCCGAGCCCGACGCGCCGACCACGGCCACCGTCTCGCCCGGCTCGACCCGCAGCGACAGGCCGCGCAGCACCGGCCGGGACGGCACGTAGCCGAAGGTGACGTCGTCGAAGCTGATGCCGGCGGCGTCCCGCGGCAGGCCGGCCGCGCCGGGCTTGTCGGTGATGACGGGCTGGGAATCGATCACGTCGAAGACCCGGATGACGCTGGCCCGCGCCTCCTGCCCGATGGTGATCATCATGGTCAGGGTGCGCACCGGCCCGGCCATCTGCGCCAGGTAGGCGGAAAAGGCCAGGAACGTGCCGAGCGTGACGGAGCCGCGGATGGCCAGCCAGCCACCAAGCGCGAGCACGCCCACCATGCCGAGTGAGGGGATGGCGGTCAGCGCCGGGTTGTACCGGGCGGTCAGCCGGATCATCCGCAGCCGGGACGCGAACAGGCCGGCGCTCGCCGCCTCCAGCCGCTCCTGTTCCTGCTCCTCCTGGCCGAATCCCTTGACCACCCGCACCCCGCCGATGGCCTCATCCACGATGCCGGCCACGTCGCCGGACTGCTGCTGGGCGTGCCAGCTGGCCGGGAACAGCTTGCGCCGGGACGCCAGCGCGATCAGCCACAGCGCCGGCGCGACCGCCACGGTCACGAGGGTCAGCACCGGTGACAGCACCACCATGATGGCGATGGACGCCGCGAACAGGGCCACGTTGCCGAGCGTGATCGGGACCATGGACAGGATGCTCTGTACCATGTTCAGGTCGGTGATGGAGCGGCCGACGAGCTGGCCGGTGTAGATCTCGTCCTGGCGTGCGCCGTCCAGCCGGGTCAGCGCGGCGAACAGATCGGTGCGCAGGTCGTACTGGACGTCCAGGGAAAGCTTGCCGCCCCGGTAGCGGCGCACGTAGATGCCGGCGAAGTTCACCGCGGCCAGCAGCACGAGCAGGCCGGCCAGCGGCCAGATCGACTGGTGCTGGTGCACGATCACGTTGTCGATGATCTGCCGCTGCACCAGCGGGATGGCCGCGGTCGCGGCCGTCGCCAGCAGTGCGCCGCCGAGCGAGAGCAGCACGGTCCGCCGGTACCGCCAGCAGTAGCTCCATACTCGCCTGAGCCACCCGTTATCTGAGGTCCCGGTCGTTTTCCCTGTCTTCTTCGACAGCGTCATCGCCGCGATTCGCTCCATTCCGCCGTTGTCCCCACCGCTAATCCCCGCCAGAAGAGGGTAACGGCTGGACGGGGAATTTCATTTCCCGAGCTAACCATCTTGCGGCCCGGCGCAGGCCCTAGCGGGGGATTACTCGGCGGCAGGGAGCGGGGCGCCAGCTAAGCGGGAGCTGGTCAGCGGTACTGGTCGCCTGATGTGCGCGGGTACTGCTCGCCCGGGTTCCGGGGGTACTGGCCGCCCGGCGGCCGCCCCGGCGGGTAGGAAGGCGGCGGCTGCTGCTGATATCCGGTGGCGACTACCCGGCGCCGCCCGGCGCGCATCGACACCTGGCTGACCAGCGAGCCGATGGCGATGCCGAGCACCAGGTTGACCAGGCCCGTGGCCACCTTCTGGGACAGCGGCGCGGTGGTGCTGAACGGGAAGACCACGGCGACCACGGTGGCCAGCCCGATGATCCAGGCGAAGAACACCTGGGGCCGGGGGGTCGAGATCAGCAGCAGGTAAATGAGCCCGGTCGCGACCAGGGAGCAGGCGACCGCGGAGAACACGTACCCCACCGTCGAGGCGTCGCCCCACGCGCCGTCCTTGCTCGGCGACAGGATCGGGACCTTGAACAGCCAGCGGCATACCAGGATGCCGACCAGCGCGATCAGGCCCGCGACGACCGCGGTCGCGACGCCGCCGGAAAACAGCGCCCGGGCGTCGACCCGGCGCGGGCTCGGCGACGAAGGGTCCGGACCGGGACCCTGGCCGCGCATAGGTATAGTCATCGCCCCGCCCTTACATCGACCAGCGATCGTCTCGAAGAAAGAGTAACCAACCACAGCGCTCCGAAACGCGTCCGGATACCCCGCGTGGCCAACTAAACTCTTGCTTGAACATTCAATAGTTAGGGGAGCTTTCGTGCCAAAGCCCGTTCTGCAGGTCATTATCGGCAGCACCCGTCCGGGCCGGGTCGGCTCGGCCGTGGCCGACTGGATCATCGACCGGGCCCGGAGCAGCGATGATTTCGACGTCGAGGTCACCGATCTGGCCGAGCTCAACCTGCCTATCTTCGACGAGCCGAACCACCCGCGGCTGCGCCAGTACGTCAACCAGCACACCAGGGACTGGAGCGCGGTGGTCGACCGGTCCGACGCGTTCATCTTCGTGATCCCGGAGTACAACTACGGCATCAACGCCGCCACCAAGAACGCCATCGACTACCTGCACCACGAATGGCACAACAAGCCCGCGGGCATCGTCAGCTACGGCGGCGTGGCGGCCGGCACCCGGGCCGCGCAGATGCTCAAGCAGGTCATGTCGGCGCTCAAGCTGGTGCCGGTGACCGACTCGGTGAACATCCCGTTCGTGGCCGAGAAGCTGGACGGCGAGGGCCGTCTCAAGCCGAACGAGATCATGGAGCAGGCCGCCGCTGCCATGCTCACCGAGCTGGCCCGCTGGTCGCAGGCTCTGCGCACCCTGCGCGCCAGCTAGCGAACTGTCACCTGCACCGACGGATAGCCGCTGGCCCCGTTCGGCTCGGGCGGGGCGATGGCCGCGGTCTGGGTGTACCCGGTCTTGTCCGTGGCCCGGGCTTCGATCGTGTGCTGCCCGGAGGTGGCAGGCCAGTTCCATACCCACTGGCGCCAGGTGTCCAGCCCGGGCACGGTGGCCAGCCGGGCTTCGGTCCACGGGCCGCTGTCGACCCGCACCTGCACGGCGTCGATGCCCTTGTGCTGGGCCCACGCCACCCCGGCTACCGCCACGGTCCCGGTGGCCAGGTTCTTCTGCCCGGTGGGCACGTCGATGCGGCATTCGGTCTTGATCGGGGCCTGCTGGGACCAGCCGCGCACGGCCCAGTAGGCGGAGCTGCTCGCGAACGTGGTGACGTTGATGTCGGTCACCCACTTGGTCGCGGACACGTACCCGTACAGCCCGGGCACCACCATCCGGGCCGGGAAGCCGTGCGCGACCGGCAGCGACTGCCCGTTCATCGCCACCGCGAGCAGCGCGTCCCGGCCGTCCATCACGGTCTGCACCGGCGTGCCCGAGGTGAACCCGTCGACCGAGGTGCACAGCAGCTGGTCCGCGCCGGCCTTGATCCCGGCCTGCCGCAGCACCGCGCCCAGGCGGGCGCCCAGCCACTTGGCGTTGCCGATGTACGGGCCCTCGACCGGATCGGACACGCAGCACAACGTGATGTAGTCCTCGACCAGCGGGCGGTGGATCAGGTCGTCGAAGGTGAGCGTGATCTCGCGCTCCACCATGCCGTGGATCCGCAGCTGCCAGCTGGCCGGATCGACCTGGGGTAGCACGATGGCGGTATCGACCCGGTAGAAGTCCGTGTTGGACGTGACGAACGGCGAGATGCCGGGCACCGGCAGGTTGACGCCGGGTGGCAGGCTCGCCGTTTGCGCCGCCCGGGGCAGGCGCAGCGACCGCTGCGCGGTGGTCACACTGCTGCGCTCGCTGAGCAGGCGCCCAGCCAGGCCGGTCGCGGCCGCGATGCCCGCGGTCGTCACGCTGGCGGCCAGGAAGCTCCGCCGCGGCTGGACCAGCACGCCCTCGTCAGCGCGGTCCAGATCAGCGCCGTCCACAGAGGCGCCGTCCACAGGGGCGCCGTCGGGCGCGGCCGGCTCGTCGTCGGCCAGGGCGGCCGTTATCGGGTCGTCCAGCCACGCGGGCGGGTACTGGATGGCGGGCGGTGCGGCCAGCGGGATGAGGAACCGCAGCACCGTCGCGGCCGCCGCCACCGCGGCCAGCGTCGGCAGCAGGCTCGCGGCACTCGAGTCTGGCCGGGTCGCGGCGGCAGTCAGCCCGATGAACCCGAAGACGGCCAGGCCCACCATTCCGTAGGCCAGCCGCCGGGTCGCCAGCGCACCGATCACCGCCGCGAACGCGGCCAGCACCACCACGATGCCGCTGACCAGGGCAAGCTTGTCGTTAGAGCCGAACGTGCTGATCGCGAAGTTCTTCAGCCAGGGTGGGGTGAAGTCGATCTGCAGCTCACCCACGGCCACCACCGGCGATCCGCTGGCGCCGGTCAGCCCCGCGACGAGCTGTCCCACGCCCAGCGCGGTGCCCGCGGCCAGCACTCCGGCCACGGCGCCTCGCCCGGTCCCCTGCATCCTCATGTCCTTTATTCGGCGCGGTGGCGGTCCGGGTTTGGCCGCGGCGGCAAGATTCGCGACCCCGATGCCCGCGAATTGCCCAAACCGCGGCCCTCCCTGCTACGAATACCAAGTGTGGATGGCTCTGCTGATTCGGGGGGACGACCCCCCGAGACCCCGCGCTCCTGGGAGGATGCCATCCCCCCAGACCCCCCTGGCGGTCTCGGCGAGCTTATCGGCCGGGTGGCCCGCGGCGACGCGGCCGCCTTCGACCTACTGTATGACCAGGTGGCCGATTCGGTGTTCGGCATCGCGCGGCGGGTAGTCCGCGACCCCGCTCAGTCCGAAGAGGTCACCCAGGAGGTGCTGCTGGAGCTGTGGCGCGACGCTAGCAAGTTCGACCACGAGCGGGGCAGCGCCACGGCATGGGTCACGATGCTGGCCCACCGCCGGGCGGTGGACCGGGTCCGGTCCGCGCAGCGGGAGTCGGAGCGGGAGCGGCGCACTGCCACGTCCGACGTGCCGTACGACGAGGTGGCCGAGGCCGTCGAGTCGAGCCTGGAACATGAGCGGGTCCGGCGCTGCCTGGGCTCGCTGACCGAGCTTCAGCGCGAGACGGTCAATCTCGCCTACTACAGCGGCTACACCTACGGTCAGGTCGCCAGCCTGCTCGGGGTGCCGCCCGGCACGGTCAAGACCAGAATGCGGGACGCGCTGATCCGCCTCAGGGACTGCCTCGGGGTGGCGGGATGAAAGGACGCGACCAGCACATTCATCTGCTCGCCGGGGCCTTCGCCATGGACGCGCTGCCCCCGGCCGAACGGGCCCGGTTCGAGCGCCACCTGGCTGGCTGCGATGACTGCGCGCAGGAAGTCGCGGGCCTGCACGAGACCACCGCCCGGCTGGCCGCCGCCACCGCGATCGCCCCGCCCACCGCGATGAAGCAGCGGGTGCTGGCGGCTGCCGCGGCCGCCCGTCAGCGGCCCCCGGCCGCCGGGCCGGTACCGGCGGCCGGCTGGCGCCGCCTCGGCAGGCCTGGATGGCCAGGCCGCCTGGTCACCGCGGCGGCGGCCGCCGTGGTCCTGGTCCTGGCGGGGATCGCGGTGATATTCGGCGTCCGGAACGGCAGCATGCACGATCAGCTCAGCCGGGCGCAGGACAGCAGCAGCCAGATGGCCGCCGTGCTGACCGCGCGGGACGCCACGATGATGACGGGGACGGTCCGCGGTGGCGGGGTCGTCACCGTGGTGGCATCGCACTCCCGGGACGCGCTGGTGTTCAGCGCCACCGGCCTGTCCGCGCTGCCGGCCTCCAGCAGCTACGAGCTGTGGCTGGTCGGGCCGGCCGGAGCCCGGCCGGCGGGCATGCTTCCAGCCGCTCGCCACCACATGACCGGCCCGGTCGTCGCGTCCGGCCTGCGGCCGGGTGACCACCTCGCCCTCACCGCCGAGCCCGCGTCCGGTGCCAGCCGTCCTACCGCCCCGATGATGCTCGACCTCGTGCTGTAGCCACCTGCACCACAAGCAGCAGATGGCGATGTATGGTGCTATGTCGGAGGGCGGGGGTGGGCAGACGTGGGCAGGGTCCGGAGCGCGATTAACACGCGCATGGAAGAGACGAGCTTCCGTGTGGGCGCCACCGCGTCCGCCGGCGTGCTCGCCGTCACCGGCGGCGCCATCGCGCTGGCCGTGGCGCTGGGCGGGAACCACGCCAACGCCGCCAGCGCGCCCGCGGCGGTGCCGCACACGGCTCCGCTGGTCCCCGTCTCGATCACCCCCTCGGTCGCGCCCTCACCGTCGCCCACGCCGGTGAAACCCAAGCCAGAGCCCAAGGTCACCAGCCCGGCGGCGCCCGAGGAGGCGGTGGTGTACAGCGCACCGCCGTCAGCGCCGTCACCGCATCGATGGGGCGGTTACCGGGAGCGGCACCGCATGCCGCACGGCGGCGGCTGGTGGTTCCCCGGTGGGCACTACCCGGGCGGGCACGGCGGCCCGCATTTCCCCTGACGACCCAGCTCACCGCCGACCACAGCGGACCGGGCTGAGCGGGGGTGAGCGAATAGTGGCATTTAGCGCGGGCGCGTCTGTTAGCCGGCCGCCCGGCACGGGTAACGCGCAAGAGTGACGTCGGCCGAGCCCGCGCGGGTGGTGGCGGACCGGTACCGGCTGGAGGCCGTTATCGGCCGCGGCGCGATGGGCGCCGTCTGGCGCGCGCACGACGAGCTGCTCGACCGGGACGTCGCGGTCAAGGAGATCATCTGGCCGCCGGAGTTCAGCCAGGCCGATCGTGATGTCGCGCGCAGCCGGGCGTTCCGGGAGGCGCAGCTGGCGGCGCGGCTCCGGCACCCGAACGTGGTCGGCGTGTACGACATCGTGGAAGAGGACGGCCGCCCGTGCATCGTCATGGAGCTCGTGCCGTTCCGCTCCCTGCGTGACGCGGTGATCGAGGACGGCCCGATGACGCCGTCGCAGGCCGCCCGGGTCGGGCTCGCGGTGCTGGCCGCGCTGCACGCGGTGCACGAGACCGGCGTGGTGCACCGCGACGTCAAGCCCTCCAACATCCTGCTCAGCCCGGAGGGCCGGGTCGTGCTGACGGATTTCGGGATCGCCAAGGCGGCGGACAGCTCGGCCCTGACCAGCTCCGGGGTGCTGATGGGCTCGCCCTCCTTCCTGGCGCCCGAGCGCGCCCGGGGTGAGCCGGCGGGTACCGCCGCGGACCTGTGGGCACTGGGCGCGCTGCTCTACACGGCGGTGGAGGGGCGGCCGCCGTTCGAGCGCGAAGACGCGCTGTCCAGCCTGACGGCGGTCGTGGCCGACGAGCTGGATCCGCCGGCCGAGGCCGGGCCGCTGCGGCCGGTGATCGAGGGCCTGCTCCGCAAGGATCCGGCCGATCGGCTCGACGCCGTCGGAGCCGAGGAACTGCTAGCCCGCGCCGCCGCCTGGGATACCAG
>Ga0213875_10002610_pt1 | contig 10698 bp, 10 predicted proteins | sample BarmaccomBMRX_R8_FD_160105 | JGI IMG/M metagenome (GOLD analysis project Ga0213875, IMG submission 160105) | Root-associated microbial communities from Barbacenia macrantha in rupestrian grasslands, the National Park of Serra do Cipo, Brazil - RX_R8 | ecosystem: Host-associated > Plants > Roots... | reverse complement strand
TTGCACCGCTTCCCAGCTCATCGGGACGCCCGGCTCGAGCCACTCCCCGAAGTGGAATCCGGTGTCCCACAGGAATTGCTCATACGGTCGCGGATCCGGACGCGTGGCCACGCGATCCGGGTGACGGCCCTCCCGGGCCATCCGGATAGCCCGCTCCGTCCAGGCGACCATGGAGGGCCACTGCCGGGCGAGCAGGTCGCGGTCGCCGTAGCTGCGGTATATCTCCCAGGGCACCAGCACGGCGGCGTCACCCCATCCCGCCGATCCCTGGTTAGTGCCCATAAGGGGGTGGGTTTTGGTGCGCTCGCCGAGGTGGTCGGGAACGTAATTGGGGACGGTGCCGTCGTCCCACTGGTCGGCCGCGAGATCCCGGAGCCACTTGTCGGTGAATCCGGCTACGTCGAACAGGAAGGCAGCGGACCGGACGAACACCGCCCAGTCTCCTGTCCACGCAGATCTTTCACGCGTCGGGCAGTCAGTCGGGATGTCCACGGCATTGCCGAGAAAGCTGCGGACCGCGACCTCGTGCAGCCGGTTCAGCCGCGGATCGGAGCAGCGGAAAGATCCAATCGGCCGCATGTCGGTATGGACTACGACGCCGGTCACGTCGTCCGGTGTCAGGTCACGGGCGGCACCGCTCACGCCGACATACCGGAACCCGTGCGTCGTGTGCCGCGGCTCGAAGAAATCGCCCGGCCGGCCAGCCGAAACGACTCGGTCGACCTGCCCGGCAGACACGTCCAGCCCGCCGGGAGGCGTGTGATCGGGAAACAGGTTACGGTGGCTCGCCTCGCCGCCAGGCCCCAGCGCTTCGGCGTACTTCAGTTCCGTCTCGGTGCCTGCCGGGCCCAGTTCGGCTAGGCGCACCCAGCCGACGATGTTTTCGCCCATGTCGATGACCTGGCTTCCAGATGGCGTGCGAGTCACCGAGACCGGTCGGCGGAATTCGGTGCGCCGCACCGGCGGAGCAGGCGAAGCCATCAATGCGCTCATAGCACCGGAGCCAGCCTCGACCGGCGCCCATCCGGTAACGTCGAATCCGGCCGCTGACCAGCCGCGCGGCTCGGCTTCCAGGTCAACTGTCATTCCCATCAGCAGGTCCGCAGACCGGATGGGGCCGCTTCGGCACTGCCATTGCGGCCCAGTGCCCCAGGCGACCGATCGCCCGTCGGCATAGTCGATATGGACCTGGGCCAGGAACTGCGTGCGATCGCCGAAACAGTCGGCGTCGCGGAACATGCCGTTGATACCGCGAAACCACCCGTCGGTGAGCACCGCACCGAGGACGTTCTCGCCTTCGGCCAGCAGCGCGCCGATGTCGTGGGCCTGTACGTGTAGCTGATGGTTATAACTGGTGAAACCGGGCGCGAGCTCGGTATCGCCCACCCGGATACCGTTGAGGTAGAGCTCGTAAAGGCCGTGTGCGGTGGCATAGACGCGGGCCATGCTGACCGGCTCCGGGACCGTGAAGCTGCCCCGCAGCAGATACCCGGGCCGGTAACCAGGCTCGGCGAGCTGGCTTTCGGCCGGGCAGATCCATGCCGAGTTCCAGTCAGCCGGTTCAAGGAGCCCGGCCTCGATGATGGCCGGCTCCGACCAGTCGCTCAGGCCAGCATCGGTCCAGATCCGGACTTGCCAGGTCCGGCGCTCGCGAGACCGCAGCGCCGGCGCGCCGGCTTGCACCAGCACGCTTTCCGCCGACTCGACCCAGCCGGAGTCCCAGTCACCCATCCGGACCTGGTAGGCGCGCTGGGACGCAGAACCGCGCGGAAGCTGCCAGGACAATCGCGGGTGGGGGACGGTCAGCCCGAGCGCGCTGTCCAGGTGTTCGGCGCGCACCGCAATCGGCGCGCTCACCAACGCAGTTACCTGTGGTGGTGTCGTCATGATGGCGGTCTCCTCGTGTCCCCGTGCTGCGCCGGGAGTCGGCCGAACCTCATCTCGTCCACGCTCCAAGCCTGATCCGGCTCGTGAGGCTTGGGTCGATGGCAAAATCAACAGCAAAATTTTGATTCCTATTTTTGCTGGCGTCAAGTTCCAGCCCGCTGATGGCCGTGACGCAGAATCGCGGCGCCTGATGCATGGCTGGCGGTTGACTCGGCCCCCGCGACGGCTTAACCTAATTCAGAATCAAGATTTTGAATCTAATTAATCCCGGACGGTTATGTCTGGCATGCCGCCACGTCGCAGGACGCCGCGACGCCCACGGATGACGCCGGTTCGCTCTTGATGCCAGAAGGCATCCGTCCGGACATGGAAAGCCTGATGAGAGCCGAAAGGGAGCAGCGGGGTGTCGTCGATGAAGCTGCGGGCCGGGATCACTGGCAGCGGGGCCTGGGGAACCGCGATCTACGCTGCGGCTTCCTCCTCGGGCGGCGGACGGTGATCGCTTACACAGATGGCGCGGAGCACGCCGCCCGCACCGCGGCCACCCGCGCCGTCGTCACCGAGTTCGCGCGGCTGTTCTACACCGAGCGTGACGTCCGCGGCGCCTTCGAGACGTTCGTGGCGCCGGGCTACATCCAGCACAACCCGGGGATAGCTGACGGCCGGGACGCCGCGGTCGCCGCGCTCGCGCCGAAGTTCGCCGACCCCGATTTCCACGCCGATCTCCAGCGGGTGCTCGCCGACAGCGACTACGGCGTCATCCACCTCCACGGCTACCGCACCAGCGAGCGCGGCGGCGCCGTCGTCGACCTCTACCGCGTGGCCGACGGGAAGATCGCCGAGCACTGGGATGTGATCCAGCCGATCCCGGAAACCGCGCGCAACGACCACCCGCTGCTGTGACCACTCCCCGCCAAGCAGATAGGACCACCATGTACCAGCTCTCACCCAACATCGAAGTGCTCTTCACCGACGCCGGGACCGACCCGGCCGCCCGGGTGCGTGCCGCGGCCGCCGCGGGTTTCGACGCGGTGGAGATGTGGGGCACCCTGGACAAGGATGTCCACGCCCTGGCCAAGGAGCTGTCCGGCAGCGGCGTGAGCCTGACCAGCGTGCTGGCCGAGCCCCGGACCAACTTCACCCTCCCCGGCACCGACCTCGGGCCATTCTTCGACGGCCTGGCCCGCGGCGTCGAGAACGCGCAGGTGCTCGGTGCGCCGCGCATCGTGCTCGGCTCCGGGGTCGGCTTCCCGGGCGCCAAGCGGGCGCAGAACCTGGAGCGGCTCATCGACGCCTTCTCCGAGGCCGTCGAGCGCACCCGGGGCTCGGGCGTGAAGCTCATCCTCGAGCCGGTCAACACCCGGGTCGACCATCCCGGCGCGCTCCTGGATCGCACCGCGGACGCCGTCACCGTGGCGCGGGGCGTGAACTCCAGCGCGTTCGGCATCCTGTACGACCTGTACCACTCGGTCACCGAGGGCGAAGACCCGGCGGCCGAACTAGCCCGCGCCGGTGACCTAGTCGACTACGTGCAGATCGCCGACTCGCCGGGCCGCGGGCAGCCAGGCAGCGGCGCCATCGACTGGCCAACCAGCCTGGTCATACTTCGGGCGGCGGGCTACACCGGGCCGATCGGGCTGGAGTACTTCCCCACGGTGGAGTCCGGCGAGTCGCTTGAGCTGATCAGGTCCCTGGCCGCCACCGTCTGAACCTGCATATCCTGACACGAGAACCGGAAAGATCATGGCTGATCACACCTACCGGGTGACCGAGATCGTCGGCACCTCACCGGACAGCATCGAGACCGCTATCCGCAACGGCCTGCACCGGGCCAGCCAGACCCTGCGGCACCTGGACTGGTTCGAGGTGACACAGATCCGCGGCCAGGTCGACGACGGTCAGGCCGCCCACTACCAGGTGGGGCTAAAAGTCGGCTTCCGGCTCGAAGACGACTGACCGCGGTGAGGCTGGGAGGTGTTTCCTGCCATCGGCCCGTTCCTCCCGCTCAGTGGAAGCCTAGCGTCGACGGGCGTGGCTGTCGGCATCTACCGTACTCGGCATGAGCATTCCCGCCCTCGAGGCCGCCCTGGACAGCCAGCGGGTCCTCAGCGAGGAGATCGGCAAGATCCATGCCAGCGCGGCGGCTGGCGAGACGCGGCCGCGGCTGGCTTTCCCGCCCTGCCGCGCGGCCCAGCGCCATCCGGCCCGGGAACCGCTGGGTGTCGGCCCGGAGGGCGCCGAGCGGCCGGCGCCGGTGGTCGGCTGCGCCGGCGCCGGGGCGCTGGAGTCGGACCTGACGGTCGCGGGCGCGCCGATCGGCGATCGTATCGTGGTGCGCGGCCCGGGTCCTGGGCGGGGATGGCAGGCCAACGCGGCCGGCCGGTACGTGCACCAGCGTGATCAGCCCCCAGCCTGCGACCACGAGTCTTCCCAGCGCGACGTCCTGCTGGGCTACCGGTGGGACATCGTGCCGACCGGCGCCCGGTTCGGCGTTCACCTGCAGGTGCCGCGGAAAACCCCGTTCCTGATGTACCCCGGACACCAGCGATGACCGGCCGGGTCGCAATCTGCGGCAGCCCGCTCGACGCGGTGGCCGGCATCGCCGATGGCGCCACCGTCCTGGTGGGCGGGTTCGGTTCGGCCGGCCAGCCCGTCGCGCTGATCGAGGCACTGCTGGACGGGGGCGCCCGGGAGCTCACCATCGTCAGCAACAACGCCGGCAACGGCGAGCACGGCCTGGCCGCGCTGATCCGCGACGGCCGCGTCCGCAAGGTGGTGTGCTCCTATCCGCGCCAGTCCGACTCCTGGCACTTCGACGCGGCCTGGCGAGCCGGGCAGGTCGAGCTCGAGCTCGTGCCGCAGGGCACCCTGGCCGAGCGGATCCGCGCCGCCGGAGCCGGCATCGGCGCGTTCTACACCCCGACCGGGTATGGCACCCCGCTCGCCGAGGGCAAGGAGAGCCGGGTGATCGGCGGCCGCGGCTACCTGCTGGAGTTCCCGCTACCCGGCGACGTGGCCCTGATCGCGGCGCACCTGGCCGACGAGCTGGGCAACCTGACCTACCGCAAGACCGCGCGGAACTTCGGGCCGATCATGGCGGCCGCCGCCACCACCGCTATCGCGCAGGTCGACCACATCGTGCCCACCGGTGCGCTGGATCCCGAGCACGTCATCACGCCGTGCCTGTACATCGACCGCGTCGTCCGGGTCGCCCGCACCCCGGCTACCTCTGGAGAACAACCATGACCGCGCTGACCGGCATCGGCCGGGACGAACTGGCCCGCGTCGTCGCGGCAGACATCCCGCCCGGCTCGTTCGTCAACCTCGGCATCGGCCTGCCGACCAAGGTCTCCAACTACCTGGCGCCGGACAGCGGTGTCATGCTGCACACCGAGAACGGCATGCTCGGCATGGGCCCTGAAGCTCACGGCGAGGCGGTCGACCCGGACCTGGTCAACGCGGGCAAGGTCCCGGTGACCGAGCTGCCGGGCGCGTCATACTTTCACCACGCCGACTCCTTCGCCATGATGCGCGGCGGCCACCTGGACATCTGCGTGCTCGGCGGCTACCAGGTCTCGGCCGCCGGGGACCTGGCCAACTGGCACACCGGCCAGCCCGGCGACATCCCCGCCGTGGGCGGTGCGATGGATCTGGCCATCGGCGCCCGGCAGACGTACGTGATGATGACCCTGCTGGCCCGCGACGGCCGCCCCAAGCTGGTGCCGCAGTGCACCTACCCGCTCACCGGGCTCGCCTGCGTCTCCCGGGTCTACACCGACCTGGCCACCTTCGTCGTCCAGCCTGACCGCATCGTGGTCCGCGACCTGTTCGGCGCCGGCTTCAGCGAGCTCGCCAGCCTGCTCGACGTCCCGCTCGTGGACGGGACATCGGAGGCGGCATCATGACCCGGGCCGTCACCCGGACCGCGGTCGGGATCGTCGGAGGCGGCCCCGCGGGCCTGATGCTGTCGCACCTGCTGTCGATCGCCGGCATCGGGTCCGTCGTGGTCGACCACCGGACCCGGTCAGAGATCGAGAACACCGTCCGCGCGGGCATCCTCGAGGCCGACAGCGTGCGGCTCCTGGTAGACACCGGCGTCAGCGACCGGGTGCACCGCGACGGGATCGCACACCAGGGTATCGACCTGAGATTCGGCGGCGAGAACCACCGGATTGATTTCCAGGGCCTGGTCGGGGAACAATCCTGGCTGTACCCGCAGACCGACGTCTTCATCGACCTGGCCGACGCCCGTGCCCGCGACGGGGGCGACGTCCGGTTCGGTGTCCGCGACACCAGGGTGATGTGCGGTGCCCAGCCCGCCATTACCTTCACCGACGCCGACGGCGTCGCTTACGAGGTGCGCTGCGACTACCTGGTCGGCGCCGACGGGTCACGATCGATCTGCCGGCCCGAAATCCCGGCGCCGATGCGGACGCACTATTTCCGGGAGTACCCATTCGCCTGGTTCGGCATCCTGGCCCAGGCACCCAAGAGCGCACCCGAGCTCGTCTACACCCACTCTCCCCGCGGTTTCGCGCTGATCAGCCAGCGCACCGACACGCTGCAGCGAATGTACTTCCAGTGCCATCCCGACGAAGACGTGAACTCCTGGTCCCAGGACCGGATCTGGGACGAGCTGCAAGCCCGGGTGACCGGGCCCGACGGGTTCACGCTGAAGGAAGGACCGATCACCGACAAAGCCGTGCTGCGTTTCCGCAGCTTCGTCGCCGAACCCATGCGCCACGGCCGGCTACTGCTCGCCGGGGACGCGGCGCACACCGTGCCGCCCACCGGCGCGAAAGGCCTCAACCTCGCGCTGGCCGACGTACGAGTGCTCGCCGAGATACTTGAGCGTGCCGTGCGTTCCGGTGATGACAGCGCACTCGATGAGTACGGGCCGCGGGCACTGGCCCGGGTCTGGAAAGCGCAGCACTTCTCCTACTGGATGACCACCATGCTGCACGCGCTGCCCGATGACACCGACTTTGACCTGCGGCGGCAACTCGGGGAGCTTGAATCGGTGACCAGCTCGATGGCCGGATCCACCTACCTGGCGGAAGGCTACACCGGCTGGCCGCGCCCGTCAGACGAAGAGCGGCTCGGCCGCCGTCCGCTCGGCTAGCGCGCTCATCGCCGCGTCGTCCGGCGCCTCGGTGAACCGGCTGGCCGCGTCGAGCACTCTCGGGAGCAGGTCCACGTCCCCCACGCTGTCGAGGAACACCCCGGGGCGGCTCATCGCCCACCACACGGCCAGATCGATGTCGTCCTGCTGCTCGAGCGGCTCGTACCAGGTCGACCGGGTGTGCGGCCGGCCCGCCCAGGGGCGCAGCGCGATCGACTTGATCGTCTGCACCGCGATGTTCCGCTCGCGGCAGGTCTCGTACAGGGCATTGAAGTTGTCCGCGTAGTACGGGTTCGCCATGGTGACGAAGTTGTACGGGAGCAGCACCGAGTCGAAGCCGAACCGCTCCAGGCTGCGGCGGTGCGTCGCGGCGATCTGGCTGCCGTGGCCGGTCACCCCGATCCAGCGGACGAGGCCCTGCTCCCGGGCTTCGATGGCGGCCTCGATCGCCCCGCCCGGGCTCAGCGCGGTGTCCCACTCGATCGGATCGGCCAGGGCGTGCAGCTGCCAGAGGTCGACGTGGTCGACGCCCAGCCGGTCCAGGGACCGGTGCAGTTCCTCACGGGCCGCGTCTGCGGTGCGCTCGTCGCCCTTGGTGGCCAGGAAGAACCGGCCCGGTTCGCGCTGCAGCCACGGGCGGATGCGCACCTCCGCCTCGCCGTAGGACGAGGCCACATCCAGATGGTTCACCCCGTGGGCGAGCAGCAGGTCCAGGGTCTCGTCCGCGACCCGCTGGGAGACCTGGGCCAGCGCCGCCCCGCCGAAGATCACCCGGCTGCTCTGGTGGCCGGTGCGGCCGAACTCTGCCTGTTCGATGGGCACGTGACCTCCCGAAGTGACGATAGCTCAATCCGACAGTACAGCGGATCGCTGCGGCAGGTCAGTGCGGGCCGCCGAGGCCTGCCGCCCAGATCGTATGATCAGCTGTGGGTGAGCGGGCGGTGGGCCACGGAGTGCCATGTGTGCGGTGTGCGAGGTGACCTGGATGGCTGAACGGCGTGTCTCCCACGAGACCGACGAGCTTGACGCGCTGGCTGGCGAGCTGGCCGGGAACATGGCCGGACTGGGCAGTGCGCTGGTCGCGTTCTCCGGCGGGGTGGACTCCTCTGTCGTGGCTGCCCTGGCCGCCCGGGCGCTTGGGGACAAAGCCCTCGCCATCACCGCCGTCTCGCCGGCCCTCGCGTCCGGCGAGCTGGACGGCGCCCGGTCGGTGGCCCGGGTCGTCGGCGTCCGGCACGAGCTGATCAGCACGGCCGAGCTGGACCGTGCGGATTACCGGCGCAACGACCGCTTCCGCTGCTACTACTGCAAATCCGAGCTCTACGATCGGCTGGCCGCCCTGGCCCAGCGCCGCGGATTCGCCGCCGTGCTGTCCGGCGCCAACGCCGATGACACGGGTGACTGGCGGCCCGGGCTGCGCGCGGCGGCCGAGCACGGTGTCCGGCATCCCCTGCTCGAGGCGTCCGTGGGCAAAGAGCAAGTGCGGGCGCTGGCGCAGCGCTTCGGAATTCCGAGCGCGGACAAGCCCGCGTCGCCCTGCCTGGCATCGCGGCTGCCGTACGGCACCCCGGTCAGCGCCGATGTGCTGTCGCAGGTAGACCGGGCGGAGCTGAGCCTGAAGCAGCGGGGCTACCGCGAACTGCGGGTGCGGCACTTCGGGGATCTCGGACTGGTGCAGCTCGGCGCGGCGGAGCTGCCGCGGGCCGCGGACCCGGACGAGCAGGCGGCCGTCCTGGCCTGCGTCCGGGCGGCTGGATATCAGCGCGCGGAGGTCGCTGAGCGGCCGCTGCGGTCCGGTTCGCTGAACCTGGACATCACCCCGGTCAGCCGTGCCCGCTGAGGACCCCGGCCGGCCGAACCAGCCAGCCGGCCTGCCGAATAGAGCGTCAATAATCCCGAACGGGTGGGCACCCGCCATCCCGCCCATGCCAGAGCCCGGCTCGGCGGGCGTTCCGGTGGGTGAGTTCGCCCTGCTGGACGTGGATCGCCGGCGGCGGACCGGCGTGCCGGAAGTGGTTTTCGGCGAGGGCAAGACGCCGGAGCAGGTCTTCGCGCTGCTGGCCGAGTTGCGGTCCCGCGACCCGGAGGCACCCGCCCTGGCCACGCGCTGCCCCGCCGAGGTCCTGGACGGGGCGGCCACCCGTTTCCCCGGCGATGCCGTACACGCCGATCACGTGGCCCGAACGGTCGCGATCGGGACCCTTCCCCCTGCGCGCGGCAGCGTGCTGGTCGTGACCGCCGGGACCACGGATCTGAAGGTGGCCCGGGAATGCGCGGCGACGCTGGCCGTGCTGGGCGTCTGCGCGGATGTCCTCGCCGACGTGGGTGTGGCCGGGCTCGGACGGCTGCTGTCCCGGCTGGACGACCTGCGCGCCGCCGAGTGCGTGGTGGTCGTGGCCGGGATGGACGGCGCCCTGCCGAGCGTGGTCACCGGGCTGGTCGGCGCACCGGTGATCGGCGTGCCGACCAGTGTCGGCTACGGCGTCGCGGCGGGCGGCCTGGCCGCGGCGGCCAGCATGCTTGCCTCGTGCAGCCCGGGCCTGGTCGTCGTCAACATCGACAACGGGTTCGGGGCGGCCGCGCACGCCGCCAAGATCATCCGCGCGGTTCACCGGTGACGGACCGGCCGGGCGCCGCCTACATCGACGCGACCGCGGGCGTAGCGGGCGACATGCTGCTGGGTGCGCTGCTCGATGCGGGCGCCGACACGGAACGGGTGCGCGGCGCCATTGCCTCGCTCGGCGTGCCCGGTCTTGGTCTGCGGACCGAGGCCGCCCGCCGGGGCGGCCTCGCGTGCCTGCGAGCGGTGGTCACCACGCCAGCAGTAGCCGACCGCCAACGGCACCTCGCCGACGTGCTCGGGCACGTCGGCGCCAGCGACCTCGGCCCGGCTGGGAAAAATCTCGCGGCAAGGGTCTTCCGGCTGCTGGCCGAGGCGGAGGGGGCTGTGCACGGTGAACCGCCCGAAGACGTGCACTTCCACGAGGTGGGTGCGTTCGACGCACTGGCCGACGTGGTGGGATCAGCGGCCGCGCTGGAAGATCTCGGGCTGCTGCGGCCCGGCGCGGTGGTTAGCTGCTCGGCCCTGGCCGCCGGAAGCGGATTCGTCACCAGCCAGCACGGCCGCCTACCGGTGCCGGCGCCCGCTGTCCTGCGCATCGCCGCCGCGGCCGGCCTGCACCTGGCCAGCGGAGACCCGGCCAGCGGAGACCTGGCCAGCGGAGACCTGGCCAGCAGAGACCTGGCCGGTGAGCGCACTACCCCGACCGGTGCAGCCCTGCTCGCGGCGGTGGCGACACCGGGCGGCTTTCCCGACATGACGGTACGCGCGGTCGGCACCGGCGGCGGTGGCCGGGACACCCCGGACCGGCCCAACATCACCCGGGTCGTGACCGGCACGTCCGGCGCCACCAAGGACCTGCATGAAGGCGACGTGACCGTCGTCGAGTCCACCGTCGATGACCTCGACCCCCGGCTGTGGCCGTCGGTCCTGCAGGCGGTGCGGGCGGCCGGCGCCTGGGACTGCTGGTGCACCCCGATCGTGGGCCGGCACGGCCGCCCGGGCCAGGTCCTGACCGCATTGTGCGCCGAACCGGTCCGCGGCGCCGTCGCCGACGCGATCTTCGCTCACACCGGAACCCTCGGCGTCCGCTGGTCCCGGATGAGCCGGCTGACCGCCCCCCGGATGT
>Ga0213875_10002609_pt1 | contig 10700 bp, 11 predicted proteins | sample BarmaccomBMRX_R8_FD_160105 | JGI IMG/M metagenome (GOLD analysis project Ga0213875, IMG submission 160105) | Root-associated microbial communities from Barbacenia macrantha in rupestrian grasslands, the National Park of Serra do Cipo, Brazil - RX_R8 | ecosystem: Host-associated > Plants > Roots... | reverse complement strand
TTTCGTGCTGAGTGTCGGGCTTGCCGGCGGCCGCGCGGCGTTGTCGTTGGAACGGGTGGCGATCAATATCGATGATGCGCGCATCCCCGACAATGACGGGCAGCAGCCGATCGACCGCCCGATCGCGCCGGACGGGCCACCCGCTTATTTCGCGACCCTGCCGATCAAGGCGGCGGTCGCCGAGATGCGCCGGGCCGGATTGCCGGCCGTCGTGTCGAACACCGCCGGCACCTTTGTCTGCAATCACGTCTTCTATGGGCTGATGCACCTCGCGGCGACGCGGCATCCGGGGCTGCGCGGCGGGTTTCTGCATGTGCCTTATCTGCCGGCGCAGGCAGCGGCCTGTGACGGCGTCTCATCGATGGCGCTCGCCGATATCGTACGCGGCATCGAGATCGTGCTGAATGTCGCCGCCCAACGCCGCGATGACATCGCCACGGCGGAAGGCGCCGTCAGCTAGCGGCCCCAGCCGCGGCCCCGGGTTGGCTTTCGCAGGGCCGTCTAGTGAAACCCAAGCCAGCCGGTTCGAGACCGGTTGACCCCCAAATCCACTTTGCCCGGACTTGATCCGGGCATCCACGGGGCCTCGCGGCTGGCGATTTTCGCTGGCGACGCGGCGTGGATGGCCGGGCCAAGCCCGGCCAAGGTGTAATTTTGTGCCCTCTAAACGTCGAGGTGACTTCCCCCAATCGGCCCGCGCTTTCGCGGGAACGACGGAGGCGGCATTGCCGCGCGGGGTGACCGCGGGGGTGGCTCGGAGTAGGTTGCCGGCTCGGATTCTGGAGGAGCAGGCGATGCCGTATGGCGACGATGCGGGCGACGATGTGATGCTGGCGCTCGGCAAGGATTATCCCGAGCTGCGCGAGTCGGTGCGCAAGATTTGCGAGAAATACCCCGGCGCGTATTGGCGGAAGCTTGAAGATGAGCAGGCCTATCCGACCGAGTTTGTCACCGAACTGACCGAGGGCGGGTTTCTCGCCTCATTGATCCCCGAGGAATATGGTGGCTCGGGCCTACCGCTGCGCGCCGCCGCGGTTATCCTCGAGCAGATCAACGCTTCGGGCTGCAATGCCGGCGCCTGTCATGCACAGATGTACATCATGGGGACGGTGTTGCGGCACGGCAACACCGAGCAGAAGCAGAAATACCTGCCCAAGATCGCCACCGGCGAACTACGCCTGCAGGCCTTTGGCGTCACCGAGCCGACCACCGGCTCCGACACGACCCAGCTCAAGACGCGGGCGGTCCGCGAGGGTAATTCCGGTTATGTCGTCAATGGCCAGAAGGTGTGGACGTCGCGGGCGCGGCATTCCGATCTGATGCTATTGCTCGCCCGCACGACTCCGGTCGAGGAGGTCAAGCGGCGCACCGAGGGGCTGTCGGTGTTTCTGATCGATCTCAAGGAGAACCTCGGCAAGGGCGTCGACATCAAGCCGATCGACGCGATGATCAACCACAACACCACCGAGATCTTCTTCGACAACCTGAAGATACCGGCCGACAGCCTGATCGGCGAGGAGGGCCGCGGCTTTCGCTATATCCTCGACGGCATGAACGCGGAGCGCATCCTGGTGGCGCAAGAATGCATCGGCGATGGTCGCTGGCTGCTTCAGAAGGGTGTCGATTACGCCAAGGAACGTGTCGTTTTCGGCAAGCCGATCGGCCAGAACCAGGGGGTGCAGTTCCCGCTGGCCCGGGCCTATGCCGAATTGGAGGCGGCCGACATGATCTGCCGCCGTGCCGCGGCCCTCTTCGATGCCGGTAAGGACTGCGGCAAGGATGCCAATATGGGCAAGATGCTGGCGTCGGAGGCGACCTGGCACGCCGCCGATGCCTGTTTCCAGACGCATGGCGGCTTCGCCTTTGCCAAGGAATACGATATCGAGCGCAAATGGCGCGAGGCGCGCCTCTACCAGACGGCGCCGATCTCGACCAACCTGATCCTCGCCTATATCGGCCAGCACGTCCTCGGTATGCCCCGGTCGTACTGACCAGGGCAAGGCGCCGCCCGGCTCAGGTGGGGCGGCGCAGCAGATTGCGATTGGCGGCGAAATAAATCAGCGCCGACAGCGTGCCGAAGATGGCCGGCACCGTCGCCATCGCCTCGACCGCGTCGGGCAATAGGCCGGCGACAGCGGAGCCGACAAAGCCCATGCCCATCTGCAGGCTGCCCATCAGCGCCGCAGCCGAGCCGGCGTTGCGTGGAAACAGCGCCAGGGCGGCGGTCGTAACCCCCGGCATGATAAACGCCATGCCGAACAGCCACAGACACATCGGACCAACCACCTCGGCGACGCCGAATTCGTAGCGCAATCCAATCCCCAACGCCAACGCCGCCACCATCACCAACACCGCGCCAAACACGACCAGCCGCTGTACCGATACAAAGCGGAGCAACCGGTTAGTCGCGAGCGAGCCAAAAAGATAGGCGACCATCAGCGAGGCGGTGACGAGCCCGAAGGTCGGGCTGGCGAGGCCGAGCCGGCCCATCAGGATGAACGGGCTCAAGGTCTGCGCGGTGTAGAACCCGCCTACCGCGAAAGCGGTCAACACCACCTGCCCCAGAAACGCCCGCGAGGTAAGCAATGCCGCGTAATTTACAACCAGCGATCGCGGTCGTGTCGCGAGAGGGTCGGGGCGCGAATTGGTCTCCGGAAACTGCCACACAAGAACGAACAACACGGCGCCATATATCACCATCAGCGCAAAAAGCAGGCGCCAGCTCATCACCGTGATCAATGTGCCGCCAAGCACCGGCGCGGCAGCCGGCGCGATGCTGAGGATCAGGCTCATCATCGAGATGATCCGCGCGGCGGCGGGCCCGGTGAAGCGGTCAACCACCATGACCCGCGACAGCGCCATGCCGCCGCACGCGCCAATGCCTTGGATGATGCGCCCGCCATCCAGCATCAGCACCGAGACAGCGCCGGCACATACCAGCGAGCCGATCAGGTAGAGACCAAGACACCAGAGGACAACAGGGCGTCGTCCATACCGGTCGGACAATGGCCCGCAGATCAGCTGGGCCAAGGCGAAACCGAATAGGTAGACCGTGATCGTTGTGCGGATCGCGGCTTCATTGGTCGCGAAGACACGGGTCAGCAGCGTCAATGCCGGCGTATACAGCGTCATCGAGATCGGCCCGACCGCGATCAGCAGCGCCCCGACGATGGTCATGTGCAACGGCGTCAACGGCACCGGCACGGCCGGGTCGGCGGTAGTGCCCGGTACAGCGGCGGATTGGTTCTGCCAGGATAACAGGCTCACGGCGACAGGCTCACGGGGGCTACTCCACACACTTGGCGGGCGCCCCTCCCTCTCGCCGTTTCTGAACACCGTTCGGCTTTCGCATCTTATATGCCAGCCGTGAGTGCAGCTTCCAGCTACCTTTTGTTGCACCGCAACACAGCAGGGTCGCTCTTTCGGCAGATAGCCACGCGACAGCCAGCCGGGCTGCCTGGCCCGGCAGGCTGCCGCGCGCTCAGCCCTTTTTGCCGAGAGCGCCTTCCGCCACCAGCACCTCATGTGCCGCGCGGAACGCGTCGAGCCCCGCCGGGATGCCGCAATAAGCGGTGGCGTGCAGCAAAGCCGCCTTGATCTCCTCGACGGTGACGCCATTATTCAGCGCCCCTTTCACATGCAGCTTGATCTCGGGCGCCCGGTTCAGTGCGGTCAGCATCGCGAGGTTCATCAGGCTGCGGGTCTTGCGGTCGAGCGTCGTGTCGCCCCACGCCCAGCCCCAAGCCCAGGCGGTCGTCGCCCGCTGAAACGACATCATAAACTCGTCGGCGCGGGCCATCGACGCATCGACATAGGCGGGGCCGAGCACCTCACGGCGGATCGGCATGCCTTTTTGAAACAGGTCTTCATCTTCAGCCATTGTGCTTCCTCCTCCTCAACCGGCGCGAAGCCCGCGCCATCACGGCGATTCTGGCACATCCGGTGAGCCGAACGCTATTCGCCAGCCGTCCGTCATTCGACCGTGATCGAGGTCACGTCATGCACATACCGCGCGTCGCTTCTGTCGCCGGGCATCACCAGCCACAAACTATCGAGCGGCTTGCCATCGCGCTCATAGGCGATGAGCGCCTGCTTACCGCCGACATCGGGAGCAATCTCGCCGGCCGATAGCACCACGACATAGCCGTCGCCCGCGGTGATCCTGATCGCGTGCCGCACCTCGACGCCGTGGCCGGCATCGGCGATCCCGCCCGCGCCGGCGATCAGCGACCATAAAAGCGCTCCAGCGAAACTCGCCTTTACCGTTCCGCGCGTCGAACCGTAAACGACATCGACATGCATCGGCGGCATCTGCCGCACCGCGTTGGCGTCATACCGCATCGGCGTCTTCACGTTGCCGTCAAGACGCAACACGGGCTGGGCGGGTGGCGCTGCTGCCGGCGATATCGCTCCGATCGCAATCAACACCGCCGCTGCGGCGCATAGCCTTCGCTGCATCGACATCGCCCCAGAGATACATGACGCCTGGAGCGAGCCTGTATCCCGCTGCCGCGCGGCGCAATACTCGGCACTGCTATGGCAGGGGAAGCAAGACTTGCGAAGCGGCGCCATGCTGGCCTATATGACGCGATATCGGCGGCGGCGACGCCGCTTGGACGCGGGCCCTGATCCCCGGTAGCTCAGTGGTAGAGCAAGCGGCTGTTAACCGCTTGGTCGCTGGTTCGAATCCGGCCCGGGGAGCCATATTTCAGAAGGGGCTAGCCGCGACAGCTAGCCCCTTCTTCGTATCGCCGACGGTTCGGCAATCTCCGCGCCGCCGGCCCCTTCACTCATCGTTGCTCTCGGCTGCCAGCACAAGCGGCCCGCCCCGTCGCCGGGACGGCGGGTCGTCCATGGAGGGTTTGCCGAAGACGAGTCCGCGCTAAACTGGTTGGCGGATGCGCGATCTCCGGAGGATGAGCGACGCCATGGACGCTTTCGGGGCCGATACCGGGGCCAAATGGCGCCGTAGCGTGCCCGTCCCCGAGCACGCTGGCTGGCAGATGCCCGCCGACCGCCGCGACCCGGTCGCCATATTGGTCGAGCAGGGCAAAACACGGATCGCCGAATTGCTGCCAGTGCGCTATGCGCGAATGGCGACCGACCCCTTTGCGTTCTTCCGGGGTGCCGCCGCCGTCATGGCCGCTGACCTTGCCGCGACGCCGACCACCGGGATCAAGGTGCAATCCTGCGGTGACTGCCACCTCAGCAACTTTGGCGCCTACGCCTCGCCCGAAGGACGGCCGGTCTTCGACGTCAACGATTTCGATGAAACCTTGCCGGCACCGTTCGAGTGGGATGTCAAACGGCTTGCAGCCAGTCTCGCCATTGCCGGGCGCGTGGCTAAGGTGCCGGACGAGGACTGCCGAAGGCTGGCGCGACTTGCCGCGCGTGGCTACCGGCAGCATATGGCAACCCTGGTGCAGATGCCGCCTCTGGCGGCGTGGAGCACCCGCGTCGATCTGGCGGCGACCATAAAGGAGTTGGAGGTCGGGAAAGTCCGCCGCTATCTCGAAAAGCGGCTCTCCGCGACGATGGAGAGCAACAAAGCGCATTTCGGCTTGGTTGAACATCGTGGTGACACGTGGCGGATCAAGGAAAACGGCCAACTTGTTCGCCATCTAACCCGCCACGAACTCGACGCCCGCCGGGCATTTAAATCATACGCGGAAACGCTACAGGAGGAGCGGCGGGTACTATTGGACCGTTTTCGTCTCCGCGATGTCGCCTTCAAGGTTGTCGGAGTAGGAAGCGTCGGCACATTCTGCGCCGTAGGGTTGCTTGTTTCCGATAACGGCGACCCGTTATTGCTGCAGATCAAGGAGGCGCAGCAATCGGTGCTGGCCCCCTTTGCGGGACCATCGACCTACGACAATCAAGGCCAGCGGGTCGTCGTCGGGCAGCGCATGCTGCAGGCCGCAACCGATGTGTTTCTCGGGTGGACGACCATCGCGCTCGACGGACGATGGTTCTATGTGCGTCATCTCAAGGATCAGCGGCTCGCGAATATCGGCGCCAGACTGGCCGAGGCGTTGCCATTCTACGCCTCGCTATGTGGTCGCACCCTCGCGCGGGCGCATGCTCGCGGCGGCGCTGCGGCTGCGATATCTGCTTATATCGGACCTGACAATGAGTTCGACAAAGCGATCGGACGCTTCGCCGTCGCCTATGCCGGGCAGACCGGGCAGGATTGGCAGGAATTTCGCGCCGCCATCGCGGCCGGCCGCATACCGACCTCGCAATCCTGATCGACCGCACCTGGTGAGAGATTGGTGAGTGAGTGGTTTGACGGTCGTCGGCTTGCTGCCTACGTGCGAGCATGAATAAGGGCTCGAACTACCTCGATCCGGAACGGCCTGATGCCGTTCGGCTAAGTGTTATCGAGGCGCAGGCTCTGGGAGAAAGCGCCCTTGCCCGGATTGGCTTCAGCGACGGTGAAGCGCGTATCGTCACGGACCAGCTTATCGATAACTCGCTGTGCGGTTACCGTTTTGCGGGTCTGCCCCGCATCTTGGCGATTGCCCGCGAGACAAAGACGCGGGATGTACGAAGCCCCGTACGCATCGAGCATGAAACGCCTGTGTGTGCGTTGGTTGATGGCGGCAACAATGTCGGCTACATCGCCGTATACCGGGGAGCCGAGATCGCGATTGAGAAAGCCAGGCAGAGCGGTGTTGCGGTCGTAGGCGTCTACAACAGCTATTTCAGCGGCCGCAATGCCTATTACCTCGAACGTATCGTCGAGGCAGGGCTGGTCGGCATGCACAGTGCCAGTGGTGCGCCACATATCGTGCCGCCCGGCGCGACCCGTCCGGCGCTGGGTACCAATCCGATCGCCTTCGGTTTCCCCTCGCTGGATGGCCCGGTCATTTTCGATATCGGCACGGCATCCTTGATGTGGGGGGAGGTACTGCTTGCCGCGGAAACCGGCGAACCATTGCCGCCGGGCCTCGCCGTTGACTCCGAGGGAAACCCCACTACCGATGGGCGAGCGGCGGCAAGCGGCGGCGTGTCCGCCTTTGGGGCGCACAAAGGCTACGGTCTGGCTATCGCAATCCAGGCGCTGGGGCTGCTTGCCGGCGCCGCGCTTCCGAGAGGCCGCGTGCAGGATTACGGATTCCTGTTTTTCGTCGTCGATCCGGCGGCCATGCTGCCGGGAGACCCGTTCGCGGCTCAAATGGCCGGATTGGTCAAGGCGATCCAGGCGACACCACGCCAACCGGGTGTAGCCGAGATCCGTATTCCATCGCAGCGCGCCTTCCGCGAGCGGGAGCGCCGCCGAGTCGAAGGTATCCTGATAGACAGCGCTGTCATTAACGCCCTCGAGACGCTGTCATCCTCCTGAAGCTCCACCCCACCGCGCCCGATTGCTGCAGGAGCGTGCGGCCTCGCCGTGGTTCGGCGCCATCAAAACGGAAACCGTCGGGACGCTTGTCGAGCGCCTCGGCGACGCGTCCTACCAAAGTGCGGATTAAACCGACGTGGGGGCAACAGTCCAACGCACGGTATGGAGATCGGCATAGATGCGTAGCGGATCGGGGTCGGAGTGTTCGTCCGGTTCAGGCGTCACCATACGGATCCGCCATTCATCATGTCTTCGCGCTCCACCACGGCGGCTCAGGGCGGGGGCTTTACTGCCGCTTCCTATCTAAACACCTGGAAATGAGCAAAAACGGCAATCAGCAATACTAGCCATCCAACCCAGAGCACGCTCCATATGACGGCGCGCCAACGTTTAGGCTGAGCGTTGAGTTCAGCCTCGCGCCGCATATCGTCCGCGATCTCCCGGTTCCATTGCCGAGCGATCTGTTTACTGTCAGGCCCCGTCACGGACATGCTCGATCTTAACCTCGCCCCGCTCCGCCAGCCGCATCATGAATCACCAGTGTAATCGAGAACACGCGGCAGACGACACGCCGGCGGCGTCACACCTGCGGCATATGCCATGCCACTAAATGATCCCATCACGCGGGGGACGATGCCCGCGCCCGACGGGCCGAGCACCTACGTCTCGATCTACCCGGTTGATCCGATGCCGCCGGCGATCGCCGCTCTGCGCGCAACCACCGAGCCCGTATGGCTTTTCGCCTACGGCTCGCTGATGTGGAACCCGGAGTTCGAATATGCCGAACGCCGGCCGGCCTACCTGCGCGGCTTTCACCGCAGCTTTTGTCTCTATTCGCGCGATTACCGCGGCACGCCGGAGCAGCCCGGCTTGGTGCTCGGCCTCGATCGCGGCGGATCGTGCCACGGAATCGCCTATCGCCTGCCGGATAAGCAGCGCGGCGCGGTGCTCGACCGCATCTGGGCGCGCGAGATGACCGGGATGGTCTATACAATGCGGCGCGTCCCAGTGGTGACAGGTGAAGGCCCTATCGGGGCGTATGCCTGCGTCGTCCGCCGTGCCTCGGGCGATTATGCCGGGGGCCTCACGGCGCAGGAGATGGCGGGGTTACTCGCGCGTGCCCAAGGCGGCCGCGGCACCGGCCGCGACTACCTCTCCAACACGGTAAGCCACCTCGACGAGATGGGCATCCGCGACGCGCTATTGCACCGCGTCGCCGCGCTGGTGCAGCAGATCGCGCCGGGGTAGGTCTCAGGCTCGGTAATAGGCGAAAACGACCGGCGAGACGAAGGCCCAGCATTCGATAAAGGTGGATTTGTCGGGTTTGCGGCCTAGCGCCTCCATCGCACCCAACAGGCAGAACCAGTTCAACACCTCATGCTGGCCGGAATCCTCGATCTGGTCCGTCGTATAGCGATGCCAGGCGGCGTAATCGCCGCTTTCCAGCGCGTGGTAGAGGCGCCGGTCAGCCGCGACATCGGGCCAGAGCTGCCAATTCTTCTCGGTCAGAAAGGAGTGTGACCACGAGGAGGACGCCATCAGCGCCACCCGATACGGGCTGTCGGCCATAATGCGTGCCGTCGCGGCGCCGACCTGCATGCAGCGATGCGGATTGGGCGACGGCGGGTCGAGGTCGCGGATATTGTCCTTCATCGACAATGGCAGCCGCAGCCCGCGCGCGGCATTGACCCGCCGCCCATAGCAATTCACTGAAAACTGCACGATCGGATAGTCGAAGCCGCGGCGCTCGTCATCGAGCAACAGCATCGTGTTCTCGAAAGCATGGCCCATCGGGTGATGCAGCGGCTTGTAGGCATAGCCGACATCGATGCCTTCCTCGATCAACCGCGAGGCCAGGTATTTGCCGGCCTCGCGATGGCCGCGCACCCGGAAGGTCTTGTCCTTGGGCTCGTTCCACGGGTTGTCGGGCGAGCGGCGGCGCGCCCAGGGCTGGACTTCCTGGTCGTCATAGGCCAGCACCGCGAAGGGCGGCACAATGTCTTCCTTGAAATTCTCGTACTGGTCGTCGCCCCACATGACGATCAGGTCGGGATTGAAATCGTCGAGCGCCCGCCGCGCCTCGGCGAAATGCGCGCGGTACACCTCGCGACCCCGCGCCGCCGACGATGCGCCCCAATCGTTACCCAACTCGGCGCGCAGTGGCTCCGGCCAGTTCGCCGGGTTTTTCATAAGCTCGGGCATGTCCGGGTCATCGAGCGAAGCCCGCATCATCCCGGTCCAATCCTCATTCCGCCGCAGCATCAGCGGCCGATGCGTGCACCCCACCCCGAGAATTTCCGCCATCACCGCCTCCCTCTTCGGCTTACCACGGGGCGCCTCTTACCCCCACCCCAACCCTCCCCCGCAAGCAGGGGAGGGAGTCCGTTTGCGCGGGACACCCCAATCTCCCTCCCCTGCTTGCGGGGGAGGGCGGGGTGGGGGTAAGCCAGCGCGCTGCCTTCTGGTTATAGCTCGAATGTCAGGCGCGCTGCGCCGCCGGCATCAGGCTTTCGCTGTAGGTCGGGCGCAGGATGTCGAGGCGCATCGGCACCGGAGTGCCGAGCCACAGGGCATTCTTACCGTGGTCGTCGTAGGAGCTTTCGGTCAGCGGGTGAACCAGCACATCGAGCCCCTCGCGGTTCACCATCAGCCAGGGCACAACCGCCGGAAATTCGCTGCATTCGAAGATTGCAACGAATTGAGAGATCGGGTGCGGTCCCCGCGGCTCATCGCTGAGGCCGCCAATCTCCACCGCGAACTTGTCGCCGAGCGCCTGGCGCAGCCGCGCGGCCACCGGCTTGGTGCCGGGGTCGTAGTAGATGTGCGCGTGATATCCCTTGATCTCGCTCATCTGGTTTCTCCCGCTCCGGCGCCGCTTGTGATGGGTTTTGCTGCGCTCAACCCATCTTACGATCTTTAGTGCTTGTGCGGAATTTCGATGTTGAGCAGCCGGGCGGCGTTGTGGCCGAGGATGGCGCGGCGTTCGACGTCGTCGAGACCCGGCGCGCTTTCGATAAAGCCGAGCGGATCGACCTCGCCCATATCAGCCGGGTAATCCGTGCCCATGAGCACGTGGTCGGCACCGTATTGCTCGACCAGATATTGCAGCTGCGGGTGGGTGTAGACGATCGTATCGAAATACAGCCGCTTCAGATAAGTCGTCGGGTCGTGGTGGATGCACTCGCAGGTATCGGGGCGGGCCGCGGCGGCGTGATCGATGCGGCCGGAATAGGCCGGCAGAAAGCCGCCGCCATGCGACAGGACCAGTTTCAGGTTCGGGTAGTCGTGCAGGACGCCGCCAAAGATCAGGTGATGCACCGCGACCGTCGTATCGAGCGGGTTGCCGACGATGTTG
>Ga0213875_10002608_pt1 | contig 10704 bp, 9 predicted proteins | sample BarmaccomBMRX_R8_FD_160105 | JGI IMG/M metagenome (GOLD analysis project Ga0213875, IMG submission 160105) | Root-associated microbial communities from Barbacenia macrantha in rupestrian grasslands, the National Park of Serra do Cipo, Brazil - RX_R8 | ecosystem: Host-associated > Plants > Roots... | reverse complement strand
AAGGGCGAGTCGCTCAAGGACACGGCGGCACGCACGCTCCCCTATTTCGAGGCCCACATCCTCCCGGACATCCGGGCCGGCAGGAACGTCCTCGTCGTCGCGCACGGCAACTCCCTGCGCTCCATCGTCATGGAGCTGGACAAGCTGACGCGCGAGCAGGTGCTGGAACTGAACATCCCCACCGGCGTTCCGTTGGTCTATGACTTCGACGACAGCGGCAACATCACCCACAAGACCTACCTATTCACGCGCGAGGACGAGAAGAAGGCGTAAGGCAGGCCCCCACCCCGGCGCATTCGCGCCACCCCTCCCCCATAGGAATGGGAGAGGGGCCAGTGGCGATGGTCATGTGCCTCCTGAAGCCGGCGGCCTCCTGACAGGACGCACAGCCGGGAAGTGACCGGCCCCTCTCCCGCTTGCGGGGGCACCCTCCGGGGCGCCAGTGCTTGGGGTGGCGAGGAACGAGCCGGGGTGGGGGCCGCACTCAACCACCATGCAAACCTTTTCAGAGATCGCGCCCCTGCGGGCGGCGCTGGCGGAGGCGCGGCAGGCGGGTAAGAGCATCGGGCTGGCGCCGACGATGGGGGCGTTCCACGAGGGGCACCTGACGCTGATCCGCCGGGCGCGAGCCGAGAACGACGCAGTGCTGGTGACGCTGTTCGTCAACCCGACCCAGTTCAACGACATCGAGGACTTCGTCAGCTACCCCCGCCACCCGGAGCGCGACGCGCCGACGGCCGAGGCGGAGGGCGCGGACTTCCTGTTCACGCCATCCCCGGACGAGATGTACCCGAAGGGGTTTGACACCGTGGTGGTCGCGCGCGGGCTGTCCGAGCGGCTGGAGGGGGCGTCGCGCCCCGGCCATTTCCAGGGCGTCGCCACGGTCGTCGCCAAGCTGCTGAACATCGCCGGGGCCGACCGGGCCTACTTCGGGGAGAAGGACTGGCAGCAGCTGCAGGTGATCCGGCGGCTGACGGCGGACCTGAACATCCCGACGGAGATCGTCGGCGTGCCGACCGTGCGCGAGGCGGACGGGCTGGCGATGTCGTCCCGGAACGTGCTCCTCACCGCCGAACAGCGGCGGGCGGCGACGGTGCTGGCGAGCGCGCTGGACAACGCGCAGGCCATCGCCGACACGGGCGTGCAGGACGCCTACCAGATCGCCGCCTGGCTGCGCCAGACCATTGAGGTTCAGCCGCTGGCGCGCGTGGACTACGCCGTGGTCGTGGACCCCGAAACGCTGCAGGAGGTGGACTCCATCGAGAACGGCGCGTTGGCCGCCGTCGCCGCCCGCTTCGGCAAGGTCCGCCTGATCGACAACCGCCTCCTGCGCCCCGCCCCCGGCCCCGCCGTCCGCCGCTGACCCAGGAGGCGGCCCCAGGGCAGCCAGCGGCCTACGGCAGCTCGATCTGCGCCTTCACGGAGGTCGGCGGCATCTGGACGGCGAAGTCAAAGGCGCGGACGCTGTCGGCGAAGGCGAACTTGTCCGTGATCAGGGGCTTGACGTTGATCCTGCCGCTGCCCATTAGCGCCAGCGCGCGGGGGTAGACGTGGGCGTAGCGGAAGACGTGTTCCACCCGCGCCTCCTTGATCTGCGCGGCCACCACGTCATACGGGATCGGCTGCAGGGGCATTCCCACCAGCACGGCGCACCCGCCGGGGCAGAGCGGCTCAAAGAGGCCGGCCAGCGCCCGCTCGTTGCCGCTGCACTCGAACACGATGTCCGCGCCCCAGCCGTCCGTTATCTCGCGCGCCACCTGCGCCACGTCCTCGCGCGCCACGTTGACCGGGCGGATCGGGCCGAGCGTGGCCCCCAGGTCCAGCTTGGGCTGCTGGGTGTCGGTCAGCAGCACCTGGCTGCACCCGCCGGCCAGCGCCGCCAGCGCCGTGACCATGCCGATCGGGCCGGCCCCCATCACCACCGCCAGGTCGCCGGGCTTGATGCGCGCCTTGATGGCCGCGTGCATCCCCACCGCCAGCGGCTCGACCATCGCGCCCTCGGCGAAGGAGACGTTGTCGGGCAGCCGGAACGTGAAGTCCGCCGGATGCACCACGGTGGGGCGCAGGACGCCATGCACGGGTGGCGTGGCCCAGAACCGGACGGCGGGGTCGAGGTTGTACATCCCCAGCCGCGACGCCCGGCTGGTCGGGTCCGGGATGCCTGGCTCCATGCAGACTCTGTCCCCCTCCTTTAGATGCGTCACGTCTCGCCCGACCTCGACGACGGTGCCCGACGCCTCATGTCCCAGCACCATCGGCTCCTTGACGATGAACGGCCCGATGCGCCCGTGCGTGAAATAATGCACGTCCGACCCGCAGATGCCGACCGTGTGGATGGCGATCCGCACGTCCCTCGGCCCCAGCGGCTCGTCAAGGCTAATATCGCCTAGGGTCAGCTTGTGCGCCTCTTCCAGAATCAGTGCTTCCACAGTCCTTCTCCCCGCCCGCAGGCGTGCCAGTGAGATGCAGTCAGTATAGCACGACGGCCCGAAAAGGCGCAACCCGCCGCCTCACCCCCCTTGCATTTTCCGCCGCGACTTTGGTATAATAGCCGCGTTCCCAGACACCGGGCGATTTGCATAATGGCAGTGCCTGACTTTTACACGGTCATGGCGGGAGTTCGATTCTCTCATCGCCCACTGCTGTTGTCCGGCGTCTCCCGTGGGGTTAACGGAGTATGCCCACCTGTTGCAAGCCGCAGTAGCTCAGGAGTAGAGCAATCGCCTGAAAAGTGATGTGTCGGGAGTGCGAATCTCTCCTGCGGCAAATAGAGGTGAATAAAAGGGAGAGCATGGCTCTCCCTTTTATTATCTGCATTTTACAGGTGAAATCTCCTGTCATGGCTTCCCGCATCCGTCCGTTCTTCATCGTCGGCCACCGGGGCGCGCCGCAGTTGATGCCGCCGGGGAACACCGTCGCCTCATTGCATAAGGCGGTGGAGGTCGGCGCGCAGATGCTGGAGGTGGACGTGCGGCGGACGCGCGACGACGTGCTGGTGCTCGACCATGAGGCGGTGCGATGGGTCGCGGGGCAGGAGACGCCCCTGTCGGCGCAGTCCTACGCCCAGTGGCGCGACTACACCGCCGAGACCGACGCGCCGCTGGCGACCCTCGACGATGCGTTCCTGATCGCGTCCGAGGCGGGCGTCGGGCTGATGCTGGATTTCAAGGAGCCTGGCACCGAGAACCTGGTCGCACGCGCCATCCGCCGCTCCGGGTTCCCGCTTGACCGCCTCCTGGTCGCCGGGGCGGGCGAGGCCAGCCGGCGCACCCTGCGCGGCCTCGACCCGCGCATCCCCCTCAGCCTCTCCCTGGACGTTGAGACCGCCCCGCCGATTGACGCGAGGCTGCTGGCCGCCCTTGACACCGACGCCGTCACCTGGCACTACCGCCTGCTCACCCCGGCGGTCGTCAAGGTGCTGCATCTGCGCGGCATTCTGGTTTACGTCTGGACCGTGGACCTCACGGACGACATGCGCCGGATGCGCGACATGGGCGTGGACGGCATCATCACCAACTCGCCCGACCTGCTGCGCTCCCTCTGACATGCCCCGAATCACCCTGACCCTCGCCATTTTTCTGCTGACCCTGGCCCTGATTCTGATTCGCCCGCGCGGGCTGCATGAGGCATGGGCGACCGTTCTGGGCGGCGGACTGATGCTGCTCTGCGGCCTGGAGACAGGGGCGCAGGCGTGGAGGACCGTGGCGCAGGGGGCGGACGTGCTGCTGTTCCTGCTGGCTTTGCTGCTGCTGTCCGACCTGCTGCGGGCCTCCGGCTTCTTTGAGTGGGCGGCCATTCTGGCCGCGCGGGCCGCCGGAGGCGATGGGCGGGCGCTCTTCCGCAACGTCTTTCTGCTGGGCGCGCTCATCACTGCCTTCCTCTCGCTGGACACCACCGCCGTGATCCTGACGCCCATCGTGCTCTCCTTTGTCGGGCGGCTGCGCCTGACGCCGCGCCCGTTCCTGCTCGCCTGCGCCTTCGTCGCCAACACCGGCTCGCTGCTGCTGCCGGTCAGCAACCTGACCAACCTGCTGTTCGTGAGCGCCTTCCGCATACGCTTTGAGACCTTCGCGCTGCATATGGCGCTGCCGCTGGTCGTCGCCGTCGCCGTCAACTACGCCCTCTTCCGCCGCCTGTTTGGGCGGGACCTGCCGGACTGTTTTGACGAGGACGCCCTGCCGCCGCCGGGCAGTGTCCTGCCCGACGCGCCCTACTTTCGCGGCGCGGTCGCCGTCCTGCTCTGCGTGCTGATCGGCTACTTCGTCGGCTCATTGACCGGTGTGCCGCCGTATGTCATCGCCCTGGCCGGGTGCGCCGCGCTGCTGGCCTGGGGGCTGTGGCGGCGACAGGTGGACTGGGGAATTCTGCGGGAGATCACCTGGCCGCTATTCCCGTTCGTGATCGGCCTGTTTGTGGTGGTGCGGGGGGTGGAGAACCTGGGCCTGGCCGGGGCGGCGGCGCGTGGGCTGGCGGACGCGGGTCGCGCGCCGCTGGCGCAGATTCTGGCGACGGCGTTCGGGGCGGGCGTGGGCAGCAACGTCGTCAACAACATCCCGATGGCGCTGCTGGCGATCTCGGTGCTGAAGCACGTCCCGGCCTCCGTGCCCGCGCAGTACGGCGCGCTGCTCGGCTGCGACCTCGGCCCCAACCTGACCGTCGCCGGCTCGCTGGCGACCATGCTGGTCATCTCCAGCGCCCGCCGGCAGGGCGAAGACATCGGCGCGCGCCAGTTTTTCGCCGTCGGCGTCTGGACCACGCCGCCGCTGCTGCTGGTGTCGGGCCTGGCGCTCTGGCTGACTCTTCGCCTGTTTCCTTGAGATCGCCGCACGATTTCCGTACCGGCACTTGACAGCCCCGCCGGGCGTCGGTATAATGGCTTCGCCAAGACAAGTTTTGCAAGTTATTAACTTGCTTAACGGTCGCAGTCATCAGGAGATCACCATGCCGCTTCCGCTCTCTCGCCGCCCCTTCCCGATCCTATTCGGGCTGGCCGCGCTGCTGTTATCGTCCTGCGCGCAGAAGACGCAGCCGTCGTCTCAGTCCCCCCAATCGTCGGCGGCCGCGGGCGCGAAGACGTTGCTGAACGTCTCCTATGACCCGACGCGCGAGTTTTATCAGGACTACAACGCGGCCTTCGCCAAGTATTGGAAGGGCAAGACGGGGCAGGACGTGACCATCCGGCAGTCGCACGGCGGGTCGGGCAAGCAGGCGCGGTCCGTGATTGACGGCTCGGAGGCCGACGTGGTGACGCTGGGCGTCCAGTCCGACATTGACGCCATCCAGAAGGCCGGCCTCATCAATGCCGGCTGGCAGAGCAAACTGCCCAACGACAGCGCGCCCTACACGTCCACCGTGGTTTTTCTCGTCCGCAAGGGTAACCCCAAGGGCATCAAGGACTGGCCCGATTTGGTCAAGCCCGGCATCGGCGTCATCACGCCCAACCCGAAGACCTCCAGCGGCGGGCGCTGGGCCTATCTCGCCGCTTATGGCTACGCCCTGAAGACCAACGGTAACAACGATGCCGCGGCCCGCACCTACATCACCCAGCTCTACAAGAACGTGCCCAAGCTGGACTCCGGGGCGCGCGGCTCCACCGAGACCTTCACCAAGAACGGCGTCGGCGACGTGCTGCTGGCCTGGGAGAATGAGGCGCAGCTCGCCGTGCAGCAGGGCGCAGGCCAGTACGAGATCGTCCGCCCCTCCCAAAGCATCCTCGCCGAGCCGCCGGTCGCCGTGGTGGACAAGAACGTGGATAAGCACGGCACGCGCGACGTGGCGACGGAATACCTGAAGCATCTGTATACGGAGGAGGGCCAGACCATCGCGGCCAAGCACTTCTACCGCCCGCGCCTGGCCTCGGTCGCCAAGCAGTATGCCTCCCAATTCCCGAACATCCCGCTGTTCGACATCGGCCTGTTCGGCGGTTGGCCGACCGCGCAGAAGACCCACTTCGCCGACGGCGGGGTGTTTGACCAGATTTACGGCAACCAGTCCCGGCGTTGAAACGCCGGGCTATTCTCCCGTTGTATGGGCACGGCGTGCCATGCCCGTACTCCTCAGCCCCGGAGGGGCTTTCTGTCCCTGTGGAATAAGCCCGGCGTTTCAACGCCGGGGAAGTTATCATGTCCATTGCGCTTCAACAACCGACTCTCGCTGTGCGTAAGCCGCGCCGGGTGCTGCCGGGTTTCGGGCTGTCGCTGGGGTATAGCCTGCTCTATCTGGGCCTGATCGTGATGATCCCGCTCGCCGCGGTGTTCGTCAAGTCGGCGCGCGTCGGCGGGCACGCCTTCTGGCAGATCATTACCGACCCGCGGACCGTCGCCGCGTTCCGACTGAGTTTCGGCGCGTCCTTCGCGGCGGCCCTCGTCAACGCCGTCTTCGGTCTGCTGGTGGCGTGGGTGCTTGTGCGTTACTCGTTTCCGGGGCGGCGGGTCGTGGACGGGCTGGTGGACCTGCCGTTCGCCCTGCCGACCGCCGTGGCGGGCATCACGCTGGCGGCGCTGTTCAGCGCCCACGGCTGGCTGGGGCATTGGCTGGAGCCGCACGGGATCAAGGTCGCCAACTCGCCGCTCGGCGTCTTCGTCGCGCTGACCTTCATCGGCCTGCCGTTCGTCGTCCGCACGGTGCAGCCGGTCTTGCAGGACATGGACGACGAGGTGGAGGAGGCCGCCGCCAGCCTCGGCGCGTCGCGCGGGCAGACCTTCCTGAAGGTGTTGCTGCCGACGCTGCTGCCGGCGACGCTGACCGGCTTCACGCTCGCCTTCGCCCGCGCGCTCGGCGAGTACGGCTCGGTGATCTTCATCTCGAACAACCTGCCGTTCAAGGGCGAGATCGTGGCGCTCTTGATCGTGCAGAAGCTGGAGGAGTTTGATTACGCGGGGGCGTCGGCGGTGGCCGTCGTGATGCTGACCATCTCGTTCGGGATGCTGCTGCTGATCAACGTGCTGCAATGGGCGAGCCGGCGGCGTCTGGGGGAACTCTGATGGACAAGCGGCGGGCGGTGACGGAGCCGGCCTGGGTGAAGGCATTGCTGACCCTGCTCGTGCTGGCGTTCCTGGCCCTGTTCCTGATCGTGCCGCTCTGCGCGGTCTTCGCGCAGGCCTTTTCCAGCGGCGGGGCCATCTACTTCCGGGCCCTGCACGACCCGAACACGATCAGCGCCATCCGGCTGACCCTGATCGCCGCCGGGGTCGCCGTGCCGCTGAACACGTTCTTCGGAATCGTCGCCGCCTGGGCGCTGACCAAGTTCGATTTCCGGGGTAAAAACATCCTGACGACCCTGATCGACCTGCCGTTCTCGATCTCGCCGGTCGTCGCCGGCCTGGCCTTCGTGCTGGTGTTCGGGCGCGACGGATGGCTCGGCCCCTGGCTGGACGCGCACGACCTCAAGGTCATCTTCGCCGTGCCGGGAATCGTGCTGGCGACGACCTTCGTGACGTTCCCGTTCGTCGCGCGCGAGTTGATCCCGGTGATGCAGGCGCAGGGGTCCGACGAGGAGCAGGCGGCGCTGTCGCTGGGGGCGAGCGGCTGGCAGGCGTTCTGGCGCGTGACCCTGCCGAGCATCAAATGGGGCCTGCTGTACGGGATCATCCTGTGCAACGCCCGCGCCATGGGCGAGTTCGGGGCCGTCTCCGTGGTCGCCGGCAGTGTCGAGGGCATGACCACCCTGCCCACGCAGATCGAGACCTACTACAATGATTTTGACCTGCCGGCCGCCTACGCCTTCGCCGCCGCCACGCTGCTGGCGCTGCTGGCGCTGGTGACTCTGGCGCTGAAGGCGCTGGTAGAGTGGCGCACGGAACGGGCGTAGGAGAGATCACCCCCTCCCGGCCTCAGACCCCCTCCCGGCCTCCCCCTTCGCAAGGGGGAGGGGCAGGACCCGCCAGCAGTCTTCCTCTCCGGTCCCTCCCCTTGCGAAGGGGAGGCTAGGTGGGGTTCCTTCTCCTATAGGAACAAACAACCATGAGCATTGAAGTCCGCAGCGTGAACAAGACCTTCGGCGCGTTCAAGGCCCTGAACGAAGTCAGCCTGAAGGTGGAGACGGGCGAGCTGGTGGCGCTGCTGGGGCCGTCGGGGTCAGGCAAGACCACCCTGCTGCGAATCATCGCGGGGCTGGAGACGCCCGACACCGGCGACATCCTGTTCAGCGGCGAGGACACGACCGAGAAGAGTGTGCGCGACCGGCGGGTCGGCTTCGTCTTCCAGCACTACGCGCTGTTCCGACACATGAGCGTCTTCGAGAACATCGCCTTCGGCCTGCGCGTCCGCCCGCGTTCATTGCGCCCGTCCAATGCCGACATCCAAGACCGGGTGATGAGTCTTCTCAAGATGGTGCAGTTGGAGGGTCTGGCAAAGCGGTTCCCCTCGCAATTGTCGGGCGGACAGCGGCAGCGCGTGGCACTGGCGCGGGCGCTGGCCGTGGAGCCGAGGGTGCTGCTGCTGGACGAGCCGTTCGGCGCGCTGGACGCCAAGGTGCGCCAGGACCTGCGCCGCTGGCTGCGCCGCCTGCACGACGACCTGCACATCACCAGCGTCTTCGTCACGCACGACCAGGAGGAGGCTTTGGAAGTCTCGGACCGGGTGGTCGTGATGAACAAGGGGAAGATCGAACAGATTGGTGCGCCCGACGAGGTCTACGACCATCCAACGAATCCGTTCGTGTTCAACTTTTTGGGCAACGTCAACCTGTTTCACGGGCGCATTCACGAGGGTCAGTCCCAACTCGGCCCGCTCGCCGGCCCAGCCCCGGAGCAGGGCGGCGTGCAGGACGCGCCTGTCATCGGCTACGCTCGCCCGCACGAGTTAGACATCGCCCGCAGCCGCAACGGCGCGGCCACGGTGGAGGCCATCGTCCGCCACATCTACGCCGCCGGCCCGCTGGTGCGCCTCGACCTGGAGCGGCGCGACAACGGCGGCACAATCGCGGCGGAGCTGACCCGCGAGCGTTACGCGGACCTGAAACTGAAGGTCGGCGAGGAGGTCCACGTCAAGCCGCGCAATATGCGCGTCTTCCTGGACGACAAAGAGGCGCAGACCGAGGACTACTCGATCTGACCCTCCACTCGCCCCCCGGCCCCCAATTCTGGGGGAGCAGGAGAACCAGCGGCAAGGGCGATCGCTCTCCCTCTTACTCCTCCCACTGCGGGAGGGCCCCGCGCAGGGAGGGACGACCGGAGCAGGGAGGTAGGTTACCCCGCCCCCGCCGCGCCCAGGCGGGACAGGCCCAGGCCGATCACGTAGGTCACGACGCCTTCCACCGCGCCCACCAGGGTCATCTCCATGCCGCTGCTCCACCAGGAGCGCACCGTGATCAGGGTCTTGGCCGCGCCGACGGCGAAGTGGGCGATCAGCGAGATGATGGCGGCGGCGATGATGGCCGCCCAGCCGGTCATGAAGAAGAACGGGATGATCGGGATCAGCGCGCCCAGCGCCGTCGAGAGCGCGCCGGAGACGGCGCTGGTCATGGGGTTGCTCAGGGCGTCTTCCGTGAGATTCAGCTCCTCCGCGGCGAGCGTCCGCAGGAACTGCTCCTCGTTGCGGGACAGGTGCTCGGCCATCCGGTGCGCGTCCTCCGCCGGGATGCCCTTGACCTGATAGATCAGCGACAGCTCCTGGCGGGCCTCGTCGGGGTTGTCCCGAATCTCCTCGCGCTTGCGGTGCAGCTCCGCCTCGTAAATCTCCCGCTCGCTTTTGGCGGCCAGGTACGCGCCGCTGCCCATCGAGAGCGCGCTGGCGATCATGCCCGCCAGGCCCGCCAGCAGGACCAGGTGCGCGCCGCCGGGCCGATTGAGGGTCGCGCCGGAGACGCCCGACACGATGCCGAAGATCGCGCCCAAGCCGTCATTGACGCCGTAGATGGCGTCGCCGATCCACGCGGCCGGGGACTTGCGGCCCCGCTTGGCGCGCATCTCCTCCAGGGCCTTGGCGGGATCGAGGGGCGTCGGGACGAACGGGCGACGCTGCGGCTCGGCGGGCGAGGGGCGCACCAGGCGGCGCAGGGTCTTGGAGTGCTCCCGCTCGTCGGCGATCAGCTCCTCCAGAATCTGGATGCTCTCGGCGTCGCCCAGTTCCTTGATCTGCCGCCCGTACTCGGCGACGTGGCGGCGCTCCTCCAGCTCGACGCGCCGCAGGGCGGAGTCCTGGCCGCCGATGCGGTTGGCGAGGGTGTCCGCCTGCCCCGTCGCCGCTCCGTGGTAGGCCGGCGTCGGCTGGCCCAGCGCGTGCAGTCGGCCCGCCCAGCGCTCGGCATGCTGAATCTCCGAGTCGGCCATCTCCAGCAGCGCCTGCTTGCGCTCCGCGTCGTCCTCGTGCTCGGCAAGGCCGCGGTAGGTCGCCGCGCCCTCCATCTCCTCCTGCCAGTTGGCCTGCAACGCTTTGATGAGGCGCGGGTTGGGCGCTTCGGGTGTTTGCGGGCGATTCAGGGTGTCCGCCATGCGGTCTGATCCTATCCGTCGGGATGTTTGGTGTATTGTACCCCACGGCGGACGCTCCAGCCGCTCTGCGTCAGTGAGCCGAGTTGACGATAAGAGAGGCGTTGTACGCAGCCGTCTTGTAAGCGCCGCTGGAGTAGAAGTGTCCGCTCAGGGTGAGGGCGTGTCCGGCATCGCTCGGCGACACCGTGAGGGAGTTGCCGCTGAAGGTGGAGACGCTGGGAGAACCGCTGTTGGTACAAGCGGTCGTTCCGGGGCACCTGTAGCTGACAAA
>Ga0213875_10002607_pt1 | contig 10706 bp, 5 predicted proteins | sample BarmaccomBMRX_R8_FD_160105 | JGI IMG/M metagenome (GOLD analysis project Ga0213875, IMG submission 160105) | Root-associated microbial communities from Barbacenia macrantha in rupestrian grasslands, the National Park of Serra do Cipo, Brazil - RX_R8 | ecosystem: Host-associated > Plants > Roots... | reverse complement strand
GGCTTGTCCCGGCCACCCACGTCTTGCTCGCATGCATGCCGATGAAGACGTGGACCCGCGGGTCGAGCCCGCGGGAGGGGAGTTCTTTTCAACGCCGATCGGACCTCATCGGATTCCGCTTTAGTATCCTGAACCACAAGTTCGTTAGATAATTATTGTTGTCATTCCGGGGGCGCGCAGCGGCAGCCCGGAACCCAAGAACACAGGCCTTTCCTGGTTTTCTTAGGCCAGTGTTCATGGGTTCCGGGCTGCCGCTGCGCTCCCGCCCCGGAATGACGAGGAAGATGATGATGCGGATTTCTAGTTCAGGACACTAGCGCATGGTCTAGCCTATGGCCAACCGCGCCGCGGCGGCCTCGACCGCGTCGCGCCGCTGTGTCGCCATTGCCCGCAAACCCTGGCGTACTCGCGCCAGGATTTCGGGCGGCGCGGTTTCCGGCAGGCCGGCATCGAAAGGCGGCGCCGGGGCGTATTCGATGCGCAGCTGGATCGCTTGCGCCGTCTCCGCGCCGGCGAGTTCGGCAACTACGCTGAGCGCGAAGTCGATCCCGGCGGTCACCCCGCCGCCGGTGATGACATTGCCGTCGCGAACGACGCGCGCGGCGTCCGGAATCGCGCCAAAGGGGACCAGCAGGTCGCGCCATCCCCAATGGGTCGCCGCCCGTTTGCCGCGCAGCAACCCGGCGGCGCCGAGCACGAGCGCGCCGGTGCAGACCGAGGTCACGAACCGCGCCGTTCCGGCCAGCCGGCGCAATTCGCGCAGAAAATCATCGTCGCGCAGCGCGATGTCGGTCGCGCCGCGGCCGCCCGGAACGCAGACGACATCGCAGCGCGCAATATCGGCCAGCTGGTGCAGCCCGGCGAAGACCATGCCGCCGGTCGCCTCGATCGTACCGCCTCGCGTGCTCGCCATGATGACGCTGGCGCCGGGCAATGACGAAAACACCTCATGCGGCCCGGTGAAGTCGAGCTGGGTTACGCCGTCAAACAGGGCGAAAACGATCACCGGGTTCATTTCGCTCATCGGAACCTCCGAAGTTGACGGCGCGACCGCATCGCGACAGCCGGTTCGCATACCCGCACCGCCCGGCGCTCCCGACGGTTGCCGAACCGGACCGAGGGCCGGCTAGAGACCAGCTCTTTATATACTCCGGGCGCCTGTCGCACCTCGATTTTATATGACACGGGCGACATCCTCTACACCGCCGCTCGACAGAGTGCCACAGCGGCTCGCCCGCATCGTCGGTCGGGCTGAACCGGCGGATGGCCGACCGAGTTTTGTCACTCAGCGCAGTGTGTCACCAGCCGAAATCTCACGGACAAGATCGCCACAAACGAGGAACTGAAGCATGTTCGCCGCGAGGATTTGCGCCGGTGTCGGCGCGGGGGCCTTGTTGGCCGCACAGCCGATTGCCATGGCCGAACCGCTCGCCGGCCATGCACCGCTCGGGATGATGACGCAGCTGGTGTCGAGCGATGTCCCGGTGCCGCAATCGTCGGTGCTGGTGGCGCAAATGCCCGTTCCGGCTGGGCCGGGAGCTCCGCCCGGCGCCGCGCCGGCGGGGTGTGTCGGCCCGGTCGACCCGTACAAGAACTACGCGTGCCTCGACGCCTATCTCGGCGACGATTTCTTCACCCGCTTCTATAACTACTACCGGCTCGAATGGGGCGAGGCCGGGCCGCCGAGCGATCCGAGCGCTCCGCCGTCGCGCCGGGATTACTGGCCGCTAACACCCGAGACGACGCCGCCGATGCCGTTTACCGAGTGGCCCTACGGCGGCACCACGGCGATCGGCGTGACCCGGCCTGCCTCGGTCGACAGCCCGCTGATGTCGGCGCTGTCGAATACCGCTTTCGGCCGGCTGCTGACCGACCACAACTTCCAGATCTACGGGTGGGTCGATCCCGGCTTCAATGTCAGCAGCAACACCGTGCGGCCGGGCGGCAATTCGCCGCTTTCCTACATCTATACGCCGAATACCGTGCAGCTCGATCAGGCGGTGGTGTATCTCGACCGCTTCCCCGACACCGTGCAAAAGGACCATATCGACTGGGGCATGCGCCTTTCGGCGATTTACGGCGAAAACTATCGCTATACCACCGCCTACGGCATCGCCAGCTATCAGCTGCTGAAAAAGAACAGCGTCAACGGTTACGATTTTCCGATGGAATACGGCGAGTTGTTCATCCCGCAGGTCGCCGAGGGGCTGATGCTGCGGCTCGGTCGCTACATCTCGTTGCCCGACATCGAGGCGCAGCTCGCCCCCAACAACTACATGTACACGCACTCGCTGACCTATAGCTTCGACAACTACACAAACGAGGGCCTGCAAGCCACGCTGGCGTTGACGCCGCAGCTGATGCTGCAGTTCGGGGTGTCGGTCGGCACCGAATCGGTGCCGTGGCATGTCGGCCTCAGGATCCCGAACCCGTTCCCGAACGCGTTATACCCGCGCAACACGTTTCTCAAGGACCCGGGAGCGCAGCCCTCCTTCACCGGCTGCTTCCGCTATACCTGGAATGCCGGCGCCGACAACATTTACCCCTGCGCCAACGCGCTGAATAACGGGCAATGGGGCTATAACAACCTGCAGTGGCACGGCCTGACCTACTACCACAAATTCAACGACCATTGGCACATCTCTTACGAGTTCTACGACGAGTGGCAGGACCGGGTGCCAAACATCAACAACCCGGCGGTGCAGAACATCGCCGCCAATGGCGGCACTCCCTTCGCCCGCATCCCGTTCAATGCGCCGAACATGGCGCAATGCCACGATCCCAACGCGTTGAAGTGTCGCGCGACCGCGATCGGCACAACCGCGTATATCAACTACTCGCCCGACGCGCTCGACAACATATCGTTCCGCCCGGAATTCTACGACGATATGGAAGGCCAGCGCACCGGCACCAAGGCGCGTTACGTCGGGTTCGGCGTCGGCTGGCAGCATTGGCTGTCGCCTCAGATTGAATTCCGTCCCGAGGTCGATTATTACCGTTCGATCGGCGGGACGGCGTTCAACGGCAATGCCAATGCCGGCATCGCTCCCGACAAGAACTATACTGTGGTAGGTGCAATGGACGTGATCATCCACTTTTAATTCGACAATAGGCGGGATATACTCGCACGTTGCGACCGTTTTCCGCGCCTGCCTCATGAGGCTTGAGCTTTCCTTCGGCACGGCTGGCATCAGCCCCGGCCGGGAGCAGACTGGTATCGCGAGAGCGCACGTGCCGATCGCAAAGGCCGGCACAACGCAGGTGCAGAGATGAGCGGACGGCTTCCCTCGCGTGAGCGGCTTCGCCACCTGCTGCGCAGCCCGGTCTCCCGGCTCGCGGTCGCAGGGGCGGCGCTCGCGCTCGCGCTCGTCGTCGCCGTCGCGCTCGCACCGGCCCTGATCCCAACCGGTTCGACGCAGGCCGCCATATCGGCCGAGCCGAAGCCGGAGCCCGGGGCGTTCCGACCAACCGAGGCGCAGTGGAAGGGGCTGACGATCGCCCCGGTTCAGCTGATGATGTTCCGCTCGGAACGCGTCACGGACGGGAATATCGCGATCGACGACGACCTCAATACGCCGGTGTTTTCACCCTATTCCGGGCGGGTCACGAAACTGATCGCCAAGCTCGGCGACAGCGTGGAGCGCGGCGCGCCGCTATTCGCGGTAGAGGCCAGCGAATTCGTGCAGGCGCAAAACGATCTGATCAGCGCGCTGGCCGCGCTGCGCACGGCGCGCTCGCAACTCTCGCAAGCGCAAGTCAACGAGAAGCGGGCGCATGAGCTGTTTCTTGCGAATGGCGGCGCGTTGAAGGATTGGCAGCAGAGCCAGACCGATCTGACCACCGCGCAAAACAATGTGCGCAGCGCCGAGACCGCCCTCGCGGCGGTGCGCAACCGGCTCAAAATTCTCGGCAAGACAGACAAGGAGATAGCCGCGCTGGAGGCGCAGCCGACGCAGCAGCTCGACCCCAATACGGTGGTCGTCGCGCCGATCACCGGCACGGTGACCCAGCGCCAGGTCGGGCTCGGCCAGTTCATTCAATCGGTCTCGTCCGGCGCTTCCAACCCGGTCTATACGATCGGCGATCTGTCGACGGTGTGGCTGATCGCCAATGTGCGCGAACCCGACGCGCCGGCAATGCGGGTGGGGGCGCCGGTCGAGGTGCGGGTCGCGGCCTTCCCCGATCGGGTGTTCAAGGCGAAGATTTCGTGGGTCGGCTCCGCCATCGATCCGAACACGCACCGTCTGCCGGTGCGCGCCGATGTCGAGAACCTCGACGGCGCGCTGAAGCCGATGATGTTCGCGACCTTCACGATCATCACCGGCGAGAGCAGCATCTCGCCCGCCGTTCCGCAGCGGGCGATCGTGTACGAGGGCAGCAGCACCCGGGTCTGGCTCGCCCGCGACGACCGCACGATCGTCAGCCGGTCGATCCGCATCGGGCGAGTCGCCGATGACGAGGTCGAAGTCCTCGAGGGCCTCGCCGCCGGCGACAGGGTGGTGACGACCGGCGCGCTGTTCATCGACCGCGCGGCGAGCGGCGATTAGGCCCGCGACACGCGAGGTCCGCACCGGTGAACGCAGTCATCCGGTTTGCCATTCGGCAGCGCGTGCTTGTCGTGCTGCTGCTGCTTTTTGTCCTGGGGGTCGGCGCGGTCAGCTTCTTGCGGCTCAATATCGAAGCCTATCCCGACCCGGTCCCGCCGCTGGTCGACGTCATCACCCAGGACACCGGCCAATCGGCCGAAGAGATCGAGCGCTACATCACGATCCCGGTCGAGGTCCAGATGGCGGGCATACCGCATGTCTCGGCAATCCGGTCGATCTCGCTGTTCGGGCTGTCCGACGTGAAGCTGCAATTCACCTACGATTTCACCTATGACGAAGCGCAGCAGTGGGTGATCAACCGGCTGTCGCAACTATCCCCATTGCCCAACAATGCCTCGCCGCAGATCTCGCCGTGGAGCCCGATCGGCGAAATCTACCGCTACCGGGTGGTCGGTCCCGCCGGCTTTTCGGTGATGGATCTGAAGACGCTGCAGGATTGGGTGCTGGAGCGGCGCTTCAAGGCGGTGCCGGGGGTCATCGACGTCAATGGCTGGGGCGGCAAGACCAAGACCTACGAGATCACCGTCGATCTCGACCGGCTCAACGAATATGGCCTGACCTTGCCGCAGGTGCTGCAAGTCCTGAACAACAGCAACATCAATGTCGGCGGACAGACGGTCAACCTCGGCACGCAGTCGGCGATCGTCCGCGGCATCGGCCTGATCCACTCGCTGGACCAGATCCGCAACACGATGATCACCGCGACCAACGGCGTGCCCGTCAAGATCGGCGACATTGCGACGGTCATGGTCGGGAACCAGCCGCGGCTCGGCATCGCCGGGCAGGACGAGTCGGACGATATCGTGCAGGGCATCGTGTTGATGCGGCGCGGCGAGCAGAGCATGCCGACCATCCAGCGCGTCAAGGCCGAGGTCGATAAGATCAACAATTCCGACATTCTGCCGCCCGGCGTTCACCTCGAACGCATCTACGACCGCAGCGACCTGATCGGCGTGACGACCCACACCGTGCTGCACAACATGATTGTCGGGATCGTGCTGATCTTCTTCGTGCAGTGGCTGTTTCTCGGCAATCTGCGCACCGCGCTGATCGTTTCGATCACGATCCCGTTCGCGCTCGCCACCGCGATCATCATCCTGACACTGCGCGGGGAATCGGCCAATCTTCTGTCGGTCGGCGCGATCGATTTCGGCTTGGTGGTCGACGCGACGGTCATCATGGTCGAAAACATCTTTCGACGCCTCGCGCAGGACCCGGCGCAGAGATTTGCCCGCTCGGTCGTTCTGCACCGAACCCAGACAGCGCTCGGTTTCCGCGGCAAGTTCGCGATCATCTTGAATGCGGCGACCGAGGTGAACCAGGCGATCTTCTTCAGCGCGGCGATCATCGTCGCCGGGTTCGTGCCGCTGTTTACGATGTCGGGTGTCGAGGGGCACATCTTCGGCCCGATGGCGAAAACCTACGCCTATGCGATCGCCGGCGGCCTGATCGCGACCTTCACCGTCTCGCCCGCGCTGAGCGCGATCCTGTTGCGGGACAAGCTCAACGAGGTCGAAACCCTCGTCGTGCGTCGGCTGCACCGTCTCTACCGCCCGGTTCTCGCGCTGGCGCTGGAGCGACGCGTCCTGACGCTTGGGGGCGCCGTGGCGCTGTTCGCCTTGGCGGCTGTGGCCGTACCCAATCTCGGCCTCGAATTCCTGCCCAAGCTCGAAGAAGGCAATTTCTGGATCCGCGCAAGCCTGCCGCCCTCGATCTCGCTCGAAGAGGCGAACGACTACGTCAACCGGATGCGCCGGGCGATCAAGAGCTATCCCGAAGTCGTGACCGTCGTCTCGCAGAATGGCCGGCCGGATGACGGCACCGACGCGACCGGGTTCTTCAACGCCGAATTCTACGCGCCGTTAAAGCCGTTCGACACCTGGCCCGCCGGTCTGGATAAGGAACAGCTGACCAATGAGATGAACGGCCGGCTGCAGGCCGAATTTCCCGGCGTCGAGTTCAATTTCTCGCAGAACATCGAGGACAACGTCGAAGAGGCCGCGTCCGGCGTGAAGGGCGAGAACTCGGTCAAGCTGTTCGGCAACAACCTCGCCCAGCTCGAAAGGACGGCCGCGGAAATCAAGCGCGTCATGAACACGGTGCCCGGCATCGCCGACCTTGCCGTGCTCAGCTCGCTCGGCCAGCCGACCGTACAGATCGACATCGACCGGGCGCGGGCGGCGCGCTACGGGCTGGCGCCGGGCGACATCAATTCGACCGTGGCGGCGGCGATCGGCGGCCAGGGCGCGGGCAACCTCTACGAGAGCGGCAGCGATCGCAATTTCCCGATGATCGTACGCCTCGCGCCGAAATACCGGCAGAGCCTCGACGCGATCCGCCGCATCACGATCGGCGCGCCGAACCCGAACGGCAACGGCATCGTGCCGATCCCGCTCACGGATATCGCCTCGGTCAACCTCGTCTCCGGCGCCTCCTTCATCTATCGCGAGAACCAGGAGCGCTACATCCCGATCAAGTTCAGCGTGCGCGGGCGCGATTTGGGCGGCGCCGTGCTCGAAGCCCAGCAGAAGATCGCCAAGGAGGTGCAGCTGCCGAGCGGCTACCGCCTCGACTGGGTCGGCGAGTTCGGCGAGTTGCAGGAGGCGATCGGCCGTCTGGCCGTGGTGGTGCCGATCAGCGTCGCCCTGATCTGCATGCTGCTGTTCCTGAATTTCGGCTCGGTCACCGACATGCTGCTCTCGGCCAGCGTGATGCCGATGGCGCTGATCGGCGGCATCTTCGCGCTGATCCTGACCGGCACGCCGTTCAGCGTGTCGGCGGCTATCGGCTTTGTCGCGCTGTTCGGCATCGCCGCGATGGACGGGATCATCGTCATCTCCTACTTCAACCGGATGATCGAGTCCGGCATGGAGCGCGCCACCGCGGTGTTGCGCACGGCCGAGGTCCAGATGCGCCCGGTGGTCATGACCTGCGTGGCCGCCTGCGTCGGCTTGTTGCCGGCGGCGATATCGACCGGCATCGGCTCGCAGGTGCAAAAACCGCTGGCGATCGTGGTGGTCGGCGGCATCCTGCTGGCGCCGGTTCTGATCCTGCTGGTCTTGCCGGTGCTGATCGATCTGTTTTCCCGGCGCGGCTCCGCCGATCGGGAAGAGGGCGAGGACGCGCCGGCGATCGCCGAGGGCGATCGGCGGGGCGCGGAGCTGGGCGAGGGATGAGCCTTGCTAGGCGCCGCCTTGCCGCGGCGCTGATTGCGCCGCTCTTTATTTGGGGCTGCGCCGTTGGCCCCGATTTCGAGCGCCCCAAGCCGCCGCAGGGCGATCGCCTGACGGCCGACCCGCTGCCGGTTCAGACCGCGTCGGCGCGGATCGCGGACGGCGCGCCGCAGCGTTTCGTGGCGGGCCGCGATATTCCGGCGGAGTGGTGGACGCTGTTTCATTCGCCGGCGCTCGACGCGATGATCAGGCAGGCGCTCGCCGACAGCCCCGATCTTGCGGCCGCCGAAGCCGCGCTGCACCAGGCGCGGGAATTGCGCAAGGCCGGCGAAGGCGCCTTCTTCCCGCTGGTGCAGGGAAGCGCCGGCGCCAGCCGCAACAAGACCGCCGCGAGCCTGTCGCCGGCAACCGCGAGCGGCAGCCTGTATTACAGCCTCTATACCGCACAGCTCAGTATTTCCTACGTGCCGGACGTGTTCGGCCAAACCCGGCGCACGGTCGAAAATCTCGCGGCGCAGGAAGAGGCGCAGCGCTTCCAGCTCGAAGCCGCCTATCTGACCCTGACCTCGAACCTCGTCGCGGCCGCAATCGGCGAGGCGGGATTGCGCGAGCAGATCGCCGCCACCGAGCAGACCATCGAGGCCGAGCGCGAATCGCTCGAGATCCTGCGCCGCCAGCTGAGCCTCGGCCAGGTCGCCGGGATCGATGTCTCGGCGCAAGAAGCCGCGCTCGCGCAAGCCCAGGCGGCTCTGCCGCCGCTGCAAAAACAACTGGCGCAGCAGCGCGACCTGCTCGCCGCGCTGATCGGCCGTTTGCCGAGCGAGCAACCGAAGGCGAGGTTCGATCTTGCCTCGTTTCAATTGCCGGAGGATTTGCCGGTCAGCCTGCCGGCCCAACTGGTCGATCAGCGGCCGGATATCCGCGCGGCCGAGGCGAACATGCATGCGGCGAGCGCTGCGATCGGCGTCGCCATCGCCGCCATGTTGCCGCAGATCAGCTTGACCGCGAACCCGGGCCTTACCGCGACGACGCTCGCGCAGGTGTTCACGCCGAGCGCGGCCTTCTGGAGCCTCGCCGGCAGCGCCACCCAGACCCTGTTCGATGGCTTCACGCTGCTGCATAAGCGGCGCGCCGCCGACGCCGCCTTCGAACAGGCCGCGGCGCAGTACAAGGAGACGGTGCTGACCGCGTTCCAGAACGTCGCCGACGCTCTCGAGGCGCTGAAAGCGGACGCCGACGCGCTGACGGTTGCGGTGGCAGGCGAACGCGCGGCACGCGACAGCCTCGACATCGTCAAGCGGCAATTGGCGGCCGGGTCGATAAATTACCTGGCGCTCTTGTTGGCGCAACAGACCTATCAGCAGGCGCTGATTGCGCGCGTTCAGGCCCAGGCGGCTCGCCTCGCCGATACCGCGGCCCTGTTCCAGGCTCTGGGCGGCGGCTGGTGGCACCGCGACGATACCCGCCAAGCAGCCTGCGACGCCGGCAAAGATTGCTGATCGTCGCCGGCGCCGACCGGGCGCCATCACCTACACTCATAGCTATGACGCAGAGATAACGACGGTTAGTGTCGCGGACTGCAAAACCGAGACACGAGGTCCGGGAATGAGTCGGCCGCGGTACGGTGCCTCGCTATTATGCGCGTGCGGACTGGGAGGGGCTCGTTATGGAATCCGACGCGTATCTCGATGATTTCCGCGCTCGCGGCGAGGAGATGGCGGCGGCATGCACCCGCTGCGGCGATTGCTTTCGCGCCTGCCCGATGACCGATCCGGCCGGTCTCGGACAGGCCGATCCTTCCGCCACCGCCCAGGGTATCGTCTCGCTGATCTCAGGCGGAGAGGGCACCGAGGATGCCGTGCGCTGGGCGAATGTATGCACCGGAAGCGGCAACTGCATTCCCGCTTGCCGCTACGGCATCAACCCGCGTCTGATGGTCCAGCTTGCCCGCGGCTTCGCGCGGCGCGCCACCGGGGAGACGCCGCTCAGCGAGCGCTGGCGCGGCACCTTCGCCGGCATGAGTCGCGGCGTGCGGATGCTGTCGCGTCTGCAGCTGCCGCCGGAAACGCTCGCCCGGCTGACCCCGTCGCGCGCCGGAACAGCGCGCCGCTCCCCGCCCGAGGTCGTGTTCTATACCGGATGCAACATCCTCAAGACCCCGCACATCGCGCTGCTGTGTCTCGATATCCTCGACCGACTCGGGGTCGATTACGAGGTGATGGGCGGCGTCGGGCAGTGCTGCGGCGTGTACCAGTATCGCGAGGGCGATTTCGAGGCGAATGCCCGCATCGCCACGGCGACGATCGACGGGCTCGCATCGGCCGGAAGCACGACCGTTCTCTCCTGGTGCCCAAGCTGCCAGATCCAGATCGGCGAGCTTTCGCTGCCGAATTACGAGGCGCGCTTCGGCATGCGCCCGTTCGACCTCAACCCGTTTCTCGTCTTCCTGGCCGAGCGGGCCGAGGCGCTTGGCGCGCTGATGACCCGTCGGGTCGACAAGCGGGTGGCCCTGCACGAGAGGCCCGTACTGCCCGAGGTCAACGCCGCGGTGCGCCGCCTGCTTGCAGTCGTTCCCGGCGTCGAGTTGGTCGAGATCGATGTGCCGCGGGTCGGCACCCAGGCCAACAGCCTGGCTGTGTTGCCGGCCTTCAAGCGCGCTCTCGTCGAGAAAGAGCTGGCCGCCGTCGCCGATGCGGGCGTGACGACCCTGGCCACGATCTACCACGCCTGCCATCGCGAACTGTGCGACGCCGGCGAGGGCCGGAGCTTCGAGATCGTCAACCTGATGGAGCTTCTCGGCGAGGGGCTCGGGCTGGTCAGCCACGACCTCTACAAGCGGCTGAAGCTGATGCAGGACGTCGATGCGATCATTGTCGAGACGGCGCCGCGCATCGCCGAGCATGGGCTCGACCTGGAAACGGTGCGC
>Ga0213875_10002606_pt1 | contig 10707 bp, 10 predicted proteins | sample BarmaccomBMRX_R8_FD_160105 | JGI IMG/M metagenome (GOLD analysis project Ga0213875, IMG submission 160105) | Root-associated microbial communities from Barbacenia macrantha in rupestrian grasslands, the National Park of Serra do Cipo, Brazil - RX_R8 | ecosystem: Host-associated > Plants > Roots... | reverse complement strand
CGCTCCGCGGACTCCGGCATCGCCGAGCTTCAGCAGCACGTCGATACCCTGATCGTCATTCCCAACCAGAACCTGTTCCGCCTCGCCAATTCGGACACGACCTTCAAGCAGGCGTTTGAAATGGCCGACGAGGTCCTCCAGCAAGGCGTTCGCGGCATCACCGACCTGATGGTCATGCCCGGCCTCATCAACCTCGACTTCGCCGACGTCCGCTCGGTGATGAGTGAGATGGGCAAGGCGATGATGGGCACCGGCGAGGCCGACGGCGACATGCGCGCCATCGAAGCGGCCGAAAAGGCCATCTCCAACCCGCTGCTCGACGGCGTGTCGATGCGCGGCGCCAAGGGCGTGATCATCTCGATCACCGGCGGCGAGGACATGCGCCTGATGGAGGTCGACGAGGCCGCCAGCCACATCAAGGAGCTGGTCGACCCGGACGCAAACATCATCTGGGGCTCCGCGTTCAATAACGATCTCGGCGGCAAGATCCGCGTGTCGGTCGTTGCCACCGGAATCGAGGCCGATGCCTCGGCCCAGCCGGCCCCTGCCAAGGTGTTCAGCTTCCCGAAGACGAGCTCTCCCATCACCAAGAGCGCGCCGCAGACAGCGCCTTCGCTCGACCAGGACGAGGCGCTTCCGGAGACGGCGTCCGGTGAGGGCGATGATGAGCTTGTGCTCGACAGCGACGACATCCTGACGCAACCGGTCGGCAGGCCGCCGATCGCTCCGCCGGCGGACGAGGACATCGCTCCCCTTCCAGCGGCAGCGGCCGGCGCAACGACCGGGAGCGGCTCGGGCGGTGGCACCCTGTTCGAGCGTATGTCGAACATCGCTCGCGGCGCTCCCAAGGCGCAGCTCGACCCGACGGACGACGAAGGTCGCACGACGGGTGAGTCGGGCATCGACATCCCGCGCTTCCTGAACCGCCAGAGCAACCAATAGCTCCGTAGCTGGCGGGGCCCGGCTCATCGGCCCGCCTGCACGGCTCGCCGTAAAGCCCGCTTAGGGCAAGGTTCGCGCAAGAAACTCTTCGCCTAATGGGAGAGTGATGCGGGGAAAATCCAGTCTCTTGATACGCTTGGCGGCGGCCGTCGGCCTGTGCCTTGGACTTGCCGCGCCGGGCTCGGCCGCCATGGTTCAGCAGGCCTACGGCTATTCCGCGCCGCAGCCCGAGACTCCAGATGCTGTGCTCGAGCGCTGCGTCCGGACCCTGGCTTCCAACCCGACCGACTTCACATCGCTGATCTGCGCCGGCAAGTCGGCCGTCGCGGTCGGCGATCCCTCCGCTGCGGCCGGCTTCTTCGCGAGGGCCGACGAGGTGAACCCCCGCAGCCCGCTGCCTCAGGCGGGAATGGGGGCGGTTGCCGTCGCCAATGGCGATGCCCGGGCTGCGATGCCCTATTTCACCCGCGCCCTGCAGCTGGGCGCGACCGCCGCCAGCATCGGTGCGGACCGCGGCCTCGCCTATGACCTCATGGGCATGCAGACCCAGGCCCAGGCCGACTATCGGGCGGCGTTGAGCAGCCCTGACGCCAATGAGGCGCGGCGCCGGCTTGCGCTCAGTCTCGCGATTAGCGGCGACCGCTCCGGCGCGTTGCAAACCCTTGCTCCACTTGCCGCCAACCGCGATCCGGCGAGCGGCCGGGCCCGCGCCTTCGTTCTCGCCCTTACCGGTGACACCAGTGGCGCGATGGCCGCGACCGACGCGGCAATGCCCGGCAGCTGGTCCAGTGCCGGCCCGTTCCTGCAGAGGCTCGCCGGTCTCCAGCCTGCTCAGAAGGCCGCCGCGGTCAACCTTGGGATCTTCCCGGATTCGTCAGGCGCCAGCCTGGCCTCTGCTGCTCCGTCGAGGTCCTACCCGGTGCCGGCCTACAGCACCGCCCCTGCTCGCAGCTCAGTTCCGACCACGGATCGCCTCGCGGGTATCGACGAGTTGCTGCGAGCCTCACCGGCGCCCGCCGCGCCCGCATCCCCGCCAGTCGCCCAGTTGCCGCCACCACCCGCCCCGCGGATTGCCTATAACCTCCCGGTTGCGAGGACGACGGCAACGAGTACCGCGCCGCGCATCTGGCTGCAGCTTGCGAGCGGGACCGATCCTGCGTCGTTCCCGGCCGAGTTCCGTCGGATGAAGTCGCGCGGCCCTGATGTCTTCGAGGGCATTCGCGGCTATGTATCGAGCTCGCCCGACCGCTCGCGGCTGTTGATCGGACCCTTCCACAGCACCGGCGACGCCCGGACCTTCGCCGACGACCTCGAGCAGATCAACATCAACGCTTTCAGCTGGACGAACAGCCCGGGCGACACCATCGTGCCGCTCGATGACGCCAGCTGACGCGCTCGCCGCCCAACCATCGCAATCGCGCGGGCGGCTTCATGACGAGGGCAAGTCGGGTCCGCGCGGCCCCCGGGACATCTTCCAGCGCGACCGCGACCGGATCGTCCATTCGGTTGCCTTCCGCCGCCTGCGCCACAAGACCCAGGTGTTCGTCGCGCCCGACGGCGACCATTACCGGGTTCGCCTGACCCACAGCCTCGAAGTCGCCCAGATCGGCCGGACGATCGCCCGCGCGCTTGGCCTTAACGAGGATCTCACCGAGGCCTTGTGTCTGGCCCATGACCTCGGTCATCCCCCGTTCGGCCACGCCGGCGAGGAAGCGCTCGATTCCGCTCTCGCCGACGCCGGCGGCTTCGACCACAACGCTCACGCCATTCGGCTCGTGACCCGTCTCGAAACGCCTTATCCAGGGTTCGACGGCCTCAATCTCAGCTGGGAGATGCTCGAAGGCCTCGCCAAGCACAACGGTCCGGTGACAGCGCCCACCTGGGCGACGGCGGAAGCGGATGCCGAGTGGCCGCTGGAACTCGGCAGCTGGCCGAGCCTCGAGGCCCAGGTCGCGGCGATCGCGGACGACATTGCCTATGACAATCACGACATCGACGACGGGCTCCGCTCCGGCATCCTGCAGTTCGACGATCTGCTCCAAGTACCGATGGTCGCTCGTCACTGGGAAGCGATCGAGGAACGATATCCCGGCGTTGCGCCCGACAAGCGGCAACGCGCGCTGGTTCGCGACATGATCGGCGCCATGGTCGGCGATGTTCTTGCCGAGACCCGGCGGCGGATCGCGGAATCAGGCGTGGAAACGCTCGACGATGTGCGTTTCGCCGGCCGTGCGCTGATCGGCTTCTCGGACGGTTTCGCTGCCGAGGAGCGCGCGCTCAAGCGCACCCTCTATGCAAGGCTCTACGGCTCGCCCCAGCTGGACCAGGTGCGCGAGGAGGCCCAGCGCGTCGTTTCGAACCTCGCCGCCGGCTACCGGGCCGACGCCGGCCTGTTGCCCGATGCGTGGCGCGGGGCCGGGGAACGAACTCAGCAGCTTCGCACCGTCGGCGACTTCATCGCCGGAATGACCGACCGCTTCGCAATCGCCCGCCACGAAGAGCTGGTCGGCCCGGTCGAGCTCGCCCGTGACCGCTTCTGACCCCTGACGGGTGACGCCCGCGCCGTTGCACGCTAGAGGCCGCGCGATGTCGCTTTACGCCCAATATTCCTCGCTACTCGACGGAGTCCTCGACGAACTTGTTCTCGACGGCGTGCTGCCGGACGGTCTCGATCGCCGCAACGTCACCGTCGAGCCGCCCCGGGACCCGTCGCATGGCGACCTCGCCACCAACGCTGCAATGGTGCTTGCGAAGTCGGCGCGCACCAATCCGAGGGCGCTTGCCGAAGCTATCAAGCCGAAGCTCGAAGCGCTCCCGACCGTGACGTCGGTCGAGGTTGCCGGCCCCGGCTTCCTCAACCTCCGGCTGCAACCGGACTCCTGGCGTGACGAGCTTCGCTCCATACTTCGTGAGGGCGAGGGCTATGGGTTGTCCCGGGCGGGCGCGGGCCAGCGGGTCAATGTCGAATATGTTTCCGCCAATCCGACGGGACCGCTGCATATGGGCCATTGCCGCGGGGCGGTCGTCGGCGACAGCCTGGCGCGGCTGCTCGAGGCGGCGGGATTCCGGGTGACGAAGGAATATTACGTCAACGATGCCGGCGGCCAGGTCGATACGCTCGCCCGCTCGGTGCACTTGCGATATCGCGAAGCGCTCGGCGAGGATGTCGGCGACATCCCCGACGGCATGTACCCTGGCGAATACCTGAAACCGGTCGGTGTTCTTCTCGCCTCGGAGCATGGCGGGAAATATGCTCATGCGCCGGAGGCCGAGTGGCTCCCGCTGTTTCGCGAGGCGGCGATCGCGGCGATGCTCGACCTTATCCGGCATGACCTCGGGCTACTCGGCATCCATCACGACCTGTTCGCGTCCGAGGCGGAGACCCAGCGGACCGGCGCGGTCGAACGCGCGGCCGACGTGCTGCGCGGCAAGGGCCTCGTCTACGAGGGTGCGCTCGATCGTCCCAAGAGCCTCGACCCGCACGACGAATGGGAGCCCGTCGAGCTGACCTTGTTCCGGTCGAGCCAGTTCGGCGACGACCAGGATCGGCCGCTCAAGAAGTCGGACGGCAGCTGGACCTATTTCGGCGCCGACGCCGCCTACCACCTGCAGAAGGCGGAGAACGCCGACCATCTCGTCAACATCTGGGGCGCGGACCATGCCGGTACCGTCAAGCGCGTGCAGGCCGCGGTCACGGCGCTGACCGACGGTCGCGTCGATCTCGACGTCAAGCTGGTGCAGATGGTGCGGCTGTTCCGCGCCGGTGAGCCGGTCAAGATGTCGAAGCGCGCCGGGGACTTCATCACGCTTGCCGATGTGGTCGGCGAGGTCGGCAAGGACGTGGTCCGTTTCATGATGCTGACCCGCCGGGCGGATGCGCCGCTCGACTTCGATTTCACGAAGGTTGTCGAGGCGTCGAAGGACAATCCGGTCTTTTATGTCCAATACGCCCATGCGAGGATCAGCTCGCTCAGGCGCAAGGCCGCGGACGCGGGCGTCGATGTGGGGGCGCCGGCCGACTTGGCGCTTCTCGACGACGAGGAGCTGAATCTCGTCCGGCGCGCCGCGCAATATCCGCGCATCCTGGAGAGCGCCGCGCTTGCGCACGAGCCGCATCGGATTGCTTTCTATCTCTATGATCTCGCGGCCGAGTTCCATGCCCTCTGGAACCGCGGTAACGACGATCCCGGACGCCGTTTCCTCGTTGAAAACAATCCACAACTTTCTCGCGCGCGGCTGGAACTGGCTTTTGCGATCGGGCAAATTATCCGTAGCGGCCTTGCCCTGATGGGCGTTGCGGCCACCGAGGAGATGCGCTGACGATGACCGAAGCCGAAGGGGTGGTCGGCCTGGACAGGTTGCCGTGGCTCGCCGACGAGCCTCGCGTTCGCAAGGGCAGGAGCCGTGTCCTGCCCTCGGCCTTCGCAGCGATCCTGATCGTCGCCGCGGCTGCATACTGGCTCGGCATCGCCGTATTTCATCTCGCGACGCCGGCGGCGTTCCAGCCCGAACCGACGCTCCCCTCGGCGACCGTGCCATTGCCGCAGGCGCGGCCGGTGCTGCCGCCGCCGTTGCCGCAGCGGACCGAGCCGATCGAGCCCGTCGTCGCCGCCCCGATCGCCATTCCGGAGCCCAAGGCCGTCCATGCGCCGTCCGTGCAGCGGCTTAGCGTCAAGCGCGTCGTCGCCGCGGTGACGGACAGCCCGTCGGCGCCGAAGCTCGCTGATTCCTCCTCTGATGACGGGCCGATGCACATCATTCCGCAGCTGTGGCCGGTCCACGTGGTCGATGGTGCGTCTGGCCGTCTCATCCGGGTCGGCGCCTTCGCCAGCACTCACGAAGCGAAGAAGGGCTGGTCGGCGATCACCCACGTCAACCCCGCGCTCGAACATCTGCCGGCGCTGGTGGTCCCAGTCCGTTCGCTGCGCGACGGCGAGGTTTATTACCGGCTACAGATGGGCACGACCTCTCAGGCCCATTCGACCGTGCTGTGCCAGCGGATGCGGATGATTGCGCAGAGCTGCGTCGTCATCGGCCTTGGCGGTGAGGGTAGCGAGGTCGCGATTTGAGCGATCAGCGCTCGTCATATGAAGAGCAATTGCCGTGGCTTCAGTCGGTTGACGACGAGGACGAGCCGCGCGGCGTGTCCGCCCGCAAGATGCTGGCCGCGCTCGGTGTGGTTGTGCTCGCGGTGGTGCTGGTCGGGGTCGCCTTTTTCTGGATCGGCCGCCGCGGCGCGGAAGTGAGCGGGCCGCCAGAGCTCATCAAGGCCGACCCCACACCTTACAAGGTGCGACCGCCCAATCCTGGCGGGCTCGACATCGCGGGCGAGAGCGAGACCGCATTTGAGACCAGTGCCGGCCAGGATACGGACGCTCAGCTCGATATGAGCAAGGTGCCGCAGGCCGAAGGCGGACCGCCGCCGGCGCCGCCAAAGCCGCAGCCCGGCCAGCCCGCAGCGACCGTGCCCGAAGCGCCCGCCCAGCCGGTCGCAACCCCGCAGCCCAAGGCCACCGGCGGGACCGGCAGCATCGTTCAGCTCGGCGCCTTCCAGAACCGCGCGCAGGCGGAGCGGGCCTGGACCGCGCTCTCGACCCGCTTCGGCTCCGTCGCCGCACTCAACAAGATGATCGTGCCGTTCCCGGGCGGCATCCGTCTCCGCGCCGGCGCCGCATCGCCCGCCGACGCGAAGCAAGTGTGCGACACGCTCAAGGGAGCGGGCGAGAATTGCTTCGTCGCCCAGTGAACCAGCGAGGGTCGGGCAGGCGGTGACCCAGGCGGCGATCTATGGGCTCGCGGGGACCGAGCTTTCCCGCGACGAGCGCATCTTCTTCCGCTCCGCCCAGCCGGTCGGCTTCATCCTGTTCCGCCGCAATTGCGAGACGGCAGAGCAGACGCTCCGGCTGACCCAGTCACTGCGCGAGATTGCGGGCAACGACAACGTTCCAATCCTGATCGACCAGGAAGGGGGGCGCGTGGTCCGGATGCGCCCGCCGGAATGGCCCGCGTTTCCCGCCGCCGAGCGGTTCGCGCAGCTCTACGCGATCGCACCCATGTCGGCGATCGAGGCGGCGCGCTCCAACGCCCGGGCAATTGCACTCACCCTTCGCGCCAGTGGCATCAACGTGAACTGCCTCCCGATGCTTGACGTCCGCCAGCCCGGCGCCAGCGACATCATCGGCGACCGCGCCCTGGGGTCCGACCCGATGCAGGTCGCGGCGCTCGGCCGCGCGATGCTCGACGGCATGGCCTCGGCCGGCGTTGTCGGCGTGATCAAGCATCTCCCCGGCCACGGCCGCGCCCTGGTCGACAGTCACAAGGAGCTGCCCGTCGTCACCGCGAGCGCCGAGGAGCTCGAGGTCGACCTCGAGCCATTCGAGCGCCTGTCCCACGCGACGATGGGAATGGCGGCGCACGTCCTCTACACGGCCTGGGACACGGATCGTCCCGCAAGCCAATCGCCCACGGTGATCGCTGACATCATTCGGCACCGGATCGGCTTCGACGGTTTTCTCATGAGCGACGACAGCAACATGGGAGCCTTGACCGGCAGCCAGGGCGAGCGGGCGGCGGCATGTGTCGCTGCCGGCTGCGATGTCGCTCTGCCGTGCAACGGCGTGCTCGCCGACAATATCGAGGTCGCAAAGGCGGTTGGCGATCTGTCGCCCGAGGGCGCGGAACGGCTCGCAAGGGCAATGGCGGGCACGATGGTCGACGGCGACGGTCCGGACCTCGCGGAATCGCTGGCTAAGCGCGACACGCTGCTTGCGCTTGCCTGAAAAAGCCGGCGCTTCGTCGCCGGCCGTCGTCGGCGCGCTAAGTTATCCACAAATGACTGTGCGGCGGCCTTCGCAGCGCCGCGGCTGACGGTTAGTCTCCGGCTCCGTGGACGAGGACGACTTCGAGGAGCTGCCGCTTCGCCAGTCCGACGAGCTGACTCTATCCCTGGACGGCTGGGAGGGGCCGCTCGACCTTCTCCTGAACCTCGCTCGGGCGCAGAAGGTCGACCTTGCGCAGATCTCGATCCTCGAGCTGGTCGAGCAGTACCTGACCTATCTCAGCGAGGCCCGCGCGCTGAAGCTGGAGATCGCGGCCGACTATCTGGTCATGGCGGCATGGCTCGCCTACCTCAAATCCTGCCTGCTGTTGCCCAAGGACCCGCAGCAGGACCCGAGCCCCGAAGAGATCGCCATGCGCCTGCAGCTTCGGCTGCAGCGGCTGGATGCGATGCGCGATGCCGGAGCCCGGCTGCTCGGCCGCGACCGGATCGGCCGGGACGTGTTCCTGCGCGGCAATCCGGAGGGGCTGCGGCTGGTTCGGCGAGCCGCCTGGCAACTCCGCGACTTCGATCTGTTCGCAGCGTACGGCGCAGTCCGCGCGCGCACCGCGCCCGCAATGCACGTCGTTCACGCCCGCGCCGTGATGACCCTGGAAGAAGCGATCGAGCGCGTCGAGCGGATGATCGGCCAGGCCCTCGACTGGACGTTCCTCGAGACATTCCTTCCGTCCAGCCAGGATCCGAAGTTCCGCCGCTCGGCACTGGCGTCGAGCTTCGTCGCGGCACTTGAGCTGGCGCGGCGCGGCCGGCTCGATATCGCCCAGGAAGAGGCCTTTGCCCCCATCCGGGTCAAGGTCGCTGCCTGATGGATGAGCTGGTCCGCGCGATCGAGGCGACATTATTCGCGTCCGCCTCGTCGCTAACGGTCGACGAGCTGGCTGAGCATGTCGGCGAGGGCGAGGTCGCGGCCGCGCTGGCGACGCTCAAAACGCACTACGAGGGCCGCGGGATCGAGCTGGTCGAGCGCGGCGGGCGCTGGCATTTCCAGACCGCCCCGGACCTGGCGCATCTCCTTCGCCGTACGCGCGAGGAGCCGCGGCGACTGTCGCGCGCGGCGACCGAGACCCTCGCGATCATCGCCTATCATGAGCCGGTCAGCCGCGCCGAGATCGAGGCGGTGCGCGGCGTCCAGATCTCCAAGGGCACGCTCGACGTGCTGATGGAGGCGGGTTGGGTCAGGCCCGCGGGCCGCCGAGAGGGTCCGGGCCGGCCGCTCCTTTATGCGACGACGCAGGAATTCCTGACGCATTTCGGGCTTGGCTCGCGCCGCGACCTGCCCGGCATCGACGACCTCAAGGCCGCCGGCCTGCTCGATCCCCTCGACGACGCGCTTCTCCAGCTTCAACTGGAAAGCGGAGACGAGGACGTCTAAATAGCCGCCAAAGGAGTTTCCCCATGGGCGGTCTCAGCATCTGGCATATCCTCATCCTCGCGATCATCTTGCTGCTTCTCTTCGGCGGCAATCGCTTCTCGTCGATGATGGGCGACGTCGCCAAGGGCCTGAAAAGCTTCAAGCAGGGCATGTCCGACGAGGACGAGGACAAGCGCCGCGACTATGATCGCGACCGCCGGTACGACGAGCAGCGCCGCAACGAGCCGCCGCGCCAGCTTCCGCGCGACCAGGTCCGGCCGCAGGAGCCGATCGACGTCACTCCGCGGGCCGCCGATCCCGTCGCTTCGCCACCGCCCGCGCGAGACGACGAAATCCGCTAAGCCCGCTCCGCCATGTTCGGCTTCGACTCCGCCGAGATCGCGATCATCGCGGTGCTCGCGCTCATCTTCATCGGCCCCAAGGAACTGCCGAGAGTGATGCGCACCGTCGGCTATTGGGTCGGGCGCGTGCGCGGAATGGCGCGGCACTTCACGTCGGGCATCGAGAACATGGTCCGCGAGGCCGAGCTCGAGGAGCTTGAGCGCAAGTGGCGCGAGGACAATGAGCGGATCATGCGCCAGCATCCGCCCGAGGCGCATTATCCGGAGCCGGGTGCTCCCGATACAATGCCGCCCGTCCGCGAGGCGCCGCCGGTTGCTGAACCGCCGCCGCCCGAGCCGCCGGCTGCAGTCGAAAGCGCGGAGCCGTCGTTGCCGTTCGACGAGACTCAGGCCGCCGATCGGGTCCCGGTCGAGCAGCGGCCCCTGCCGTGAAGGACATCGACGACACCAAACAGCCGTTGCTCGAGCATCTGATCGAGCTCAGGCGCCGTCTTCTATGGTGCCTGGTAACGCTCGTCGTTGCCTTCGTCATCTGCTACCATTTCGCTCGCGAAATCTTCGCGATCCTCGTCCAGCCCCTGCTTCGCGCGGGCCAGGGCAAATTGATCTACACCGACGTGTTCGAGGCCTTCTTCACGCAGGTGAAAGTGGCCCTTTTCGCGGCGCTGATGCTGAGTTTCCCGGTCATCGCCACGCAATTGTGGCGGTTCGTGGCGCCGGGGCTGTACGCGAAGGAAAAGAACGCGTTCCTGCCGTTCCTGCTGGCGACGCCCGTTTTCTTCGCTGCCGGCGCCTGCTTTGCCTATTTCGTCGCGATGCCCTGGGCGCTGCACTTCCTGCTGAGCTTCCAGGGCAATGTCGGGGGCATTCAGCAGGAAGCACTTCCGGGCGTCGCCAATTACCTGGACCTCGTCACCCATTTCCTGTTCGGCTTCGGCCTCGCCTTTCTGCTGCCGATCCTGCTGATGATCCTGGAGCGTGCCGGAATCATCACGCGCGAACAGCTCGCGCGCTCACGGCGCTACGCGATCGTCGCGTCGGCGATCGTCGCCGGCATTCTGACGCCGCCCGATGCCTTGTCGATGATGATGCTGATGGTGCCGCTCTACGGGCTGTACGAATTCGCGATCCTGGCGATCCGCATCACCCACTGGCGTGCGGCCCGCCGTGCCGCGCGGTCCGGTGCAGTTGGCTCAAACTCGGCGGTTGTTGAG
>Ga0213875_10002605_pt1 | contig 10707 bp, 11 predicted proteins | sample BarmaccomBMRX_R8_FD_160105 | JGI IMG/M metagenome (GOLD analysis project Ga0213875, IMG submission 160105) | Root-associated microbial communities from Barbacenia macrantha in rupestrian grasslands, the National Park of Serra do Cipo, Brazil - RX_R8 | ecosystem: Host-associated > Plants > Roots... | reverse complement strand
GCGAGCGAAGTGACGCCGCTGTGGCAGGCCACCGAGGCCTCGCTGGCAACCAACGTCATGCCGCCGCCTTTCTGGGCCTTTGCCTGGGTAGGCGGTCAAAGCCTGGCGCGTTATCTGCTCGATACGCCCGAACAGGTGGCCGGCCGCTCCGTGTTTGATTTTGGCGCCGGCTCCGGCATCGTCGCGATCGCTGCGGCGTTGGCCGGGGCTACCGAAGTAACCGCTGCCGAGATCGACCCCTATGCCGCCGCGGCGATCCACCTTAATGCCCGCCGTAACGGGGTCGACATCGCCATTTACCCAGGCGACCCGACCCGCGCCGATCCCATCGCGGCAGACGTCGTGACGGCCGGCGATATTTGCTACGAGCAGCCAATGACGGTGCGGGCTATGGCTTGGCTGCGAGTGGCGGCAGGGCGTGGCAGCCTGGTTCTGCTCGGCGACCCGGGTCGCACCTACCTGCCACATACCGGGCTCGTCGAGGTAGCGCGCTACAGCGTACCGACGACCCGCGAATTGGAAGACCGCGATGTGCGCGAGGGCATTGTCTACCGCGTCCTGCCGGAATAGCCGTTAGTCTGCACCCGCGCCGCCGCAAAGATGGTCGAAGGCGGTAATCCACCCGGCGATTGCCGTCGGCCAGTCGGGTAAGCGCGCCGCCGCCCGTCGCGCGCCGGCGGCAAGACGCGCCGCCAGCCCGGGCTCCGCGATGAGACGGCGCAGCGCGTCCCCGAACGCGGCGGCATCGCCCGGCGGCACGAGCAACCCCGCGTCGGGCGGAACAATCTCCGCGACCGCCCCAGCCGTGGTCGAGACCTGCGGCAACCCCCATGCCATCGCCTCCGCCCAGGCCATACCGTAACCCTCGTGCAGGGAAGCCGAGACAAACGCGTCCGTCGCGGCATAGGCGCCCGCGGCCTCGTCGGGCGGCTTGGCGCCAACCAGATATACGCGCGTGCCCAGATCCCGCTCGGCAATCGCCCGGCGTAGCCGCTCAGCGGCGGCTGCATCGCGATCCAGCGCGCCGATGCAGCACAGTTCCCAGTCGAGATCAGCCAGCCCCGCCAGCGCCTCGATCAGCACTCGATGGCCTTTGCGGGGTATTATGTTCGCGACGTATAGCAGCCGCCGTACCGGGCCGCCGGCTCGCATCGGCAGCGGGTTTGGTTTGTCGGTGCCTGGCGGGGTTACCGCGATACGGTCCACCGGCACGCCAAGTGCCGCGACCGCGGCGGCGCTCCGCTGGCTGGGGCAGAGCGCGCCGCGAAAGAGCGGCAGAAGGCGTTGCTCCAATGCTTCCGCGGCGCGCAGCTCGGACAGCGGCAGGCCATATTCCTGGCTTAGCGGATGATGCACAAAGGCGACCGCACGGCACCGCTCCGTCAACTCGGGTACGGCAGCGCTGATTGCGGGCAGCGCCGTTCCGTCGATGGCGACCGGCAGGCCAGGCGGCAAGGCCGCGATTTCACGTGAAACATCGCCGGCGGTTTCGAGGATGACGACCTCGCGCCCGGCATCGCGGAGACCGCCGACGATACGGCGATTGAAGAGCTGGCCTCCCGTGAGATCAGTCAGTCGGCCTTCGACGACAAAGGCCAGACGCCTCACTCAGCCGCCGGGTGAGGCTACGCCAAGTTCGCTGCGCGCGACCTGCGGCGACACCAGCGACACGTAGAACGTGTCACGGGTTATCTGGGTCACGCCACCATCCGAGCTCCAGGAATCAGAGGCGAGGATCTTGGCAAAACCCTCTTGGCCCGGCGCCAGCGCGATATCCTTCGCCTGATTGGTGTCCTGGCCGAAGCTCTCCACCGTGAGGTGGTAGGTACCGGGCGGCACATCGCGGAATACCGGTGTCCCATCGGCGCCGACTGTCACCGTCGGCGTGCCGTTGAGCGAGACCCTGGCATCGTTCAGGCTCACCGAGGGCTCATAGGAGCGGTAGAACCACAGGCGAGCGGCCCCGGCGGGGATCGGCGTACTGAGCGCGACATTGCGGGCGGCGGGTGATTGGACGCAGCCGGCCAGCGCGAGCAGTGCGCCACAAAGCAACGGCAGGCGGGGATGGACAAGCGTGTGCATGACGGGTGGCTCCTTGCTGAGGCGCCGGTTGGGCACCGCACGACACCAGCTGCGGCGGCATGACGCAACACACAGTTTCGCGAGCGCTTTCGTTGTGTACTGCTCATCCTCGCGCCACTTGTGCTCGTCAGCGCGGCCGCTAGGATCGCGCGTCAGCGTCTATGGGAAGCACCATGCGTCCTCTTGTTGTCCTCGCCCTGTTGCTATTGGCGGCTTGTACCGAGTCGTCGGCGACACGTATTGCCGAAAACACGTTCCAGATCGAAGGACCGCCCTGCGCCAGCTGCGGCGATGGTCCTAACGAGCGCCTCGCCAGTCGCATCTGTCAGGGCAAGGGCTATTACGTCCTTAACTCCGAGAGCCACAGGGGTGGCCCGGACCGCGCCACCGACGAAATCAACCCGATGACCGTATGGACGATCCGCTGCATCAAGTAGACCGGGTCAACGCGGCCGCAGGGTGGGGAACGCGATCACGTCGCGGATCGACGGGCTATCCGTCAGAAGCATGACCAGCCGGTCGATGCCGATCCCGAGGCCGCCGCAGGGCGGCAACCCGTACTCGAGCGCGGTGACGTAATCCTCGTCGAGCGGCTGCGCCTCTTCATCGCCGGCGGCGCGCGCCTGCATTTGCGCCTCGAAGCGCGCCCGCTGATCGAGCGGATCGTTGAGCTCGGAAAACGCATTGGCGACCTCCCAGCCATAGACATACGTCTCGAACCGCTCGACAAGGCGCGGATCGTTGCGATCTCCCTTAGCGAGTGGAGAGATGTCGCGTGGGAAGCCGGTCACGTGGGTCGGCTGGATCAGCGTGTCCTCGACCCGCGCACCGAACACCGCCTCAAGCGCCTGTCCCCAATTTTCCGCGCCATTCAAGGCACAGCCGAGATGTGCCGCAGCGGCCCGAGCCGACGTCGCATCGTTGATCGCGAGAAAATCGGTGCCCGTCGCCTGGAGCACGAGTTCGGCCATGCTGCGCCGCGGCCAGGGCGGGGACAGGTCGATCTCCGCGCCGCCGTAACCGAGCTTCGTTCCACCTGTCGCGACCGTCGCGACATGCGCCACCAGCTGCTCAGTCAGCGTCATCATGTCGGTGTAATCGGCATAGGCCTCGTAGAGTTCGAGCGAGGTGAATTCCGGGTTGTGCCGTGGCGACAGTCCCTCATTACGAAAACAGCGATTGATCTCGAACACCTTGTCCGAGAGCCCGCCGACCACCAGCCGCTTCAGGTGCAATTCCGGGGCGATGCGCAGGTAGAGGTCGATATCGAGTGCGTTGTGGTGGGTGATGAACGGCTTGGCCGAGGCGCCACCCGCGATCGAGTGCAGCATCGGCGTCTCGACCTCGAGATAATCCCGCCCGGTCAGCCAGGCACGCATCGCCGACACCACGCGGCTGCGCCGCCGCAAGGTTTCGCGGCTCTGCGGGTTCATGATCAGGTCGAGATAGCGCTGGCGGTAGCGCAATTCGACATCGGCGAGACCATGATATTTCTCGGGCAGCGGGCGCAATGTCTTGGCCAGCATCGTGATGCCGGTGGCATTGACCGTGAGCTCGCCGCGCGGCGTCCGCCTGATCTTGCCGGCGACACCGATCAGGTCGCCAAGGTCGAGGAGCTTCAGCAGCGCGATGCCTTCCGGCGACAGGTAGTCCTTGTGGCTGAAGACCTGAATTTTCCCTGACGAATCGTGCAGGTCGATGAACATGCCGCTGTTGCGGATGGCGCGGATGCGGCCAGCGATCCTCACCTGTTCGCCGGTGTCGGTGCCGGCAGCCAAGTCGGCATGGCGCTGTTCGAGGGCTGCCGCGAGATCGCTGCGCGCAAAGCTGACCGGGTAGGGATCGATCCCCAGACCCCGCAGCGCCGTCAGCTTGTCGAGCCGGGCGCGGCGAAATACATCATCGTCAGGCCTTACGTCGGCGGGCATCGACCGCACTCCAATCGCGAACGGGAAATTCGCTGGTCTTTAGCGCATATGCGCCGCCCACCGCCATTGTCCACGCGAGACGATACGCTCAGGCGAACTCCGCTGCGCCGCGCGGCACGTCTGTTTTGCGGGTCGAGGGGAATACGCCGCGGCCGCAAACCGTATTTCTAAAAGCGGTTCGAGCAGGGAGTGCTGAGATGCCAGGATCGGTGATACGGACAGCGCTTGCTGCCGGAGTCGTGATGGCCTGTGGCCTCGGGGCTTATTCAACCACGGCGCAGGCCCACCATTTCTGGCCCGGCTTTTACGACGACCCGTACGATGGCCCAGCCTATCCCCGGCCTGTTTTCTATCCGCACCATTTTGACGCGCCGCCCCCGGCGCCGGTAGTTGTCGAGCGGCCGATCATCGTCGAGCGGCCGGTGGTTGCCTACATGCCGCCGCCACCACCTGCCTATGTATACAGCTACAGTTACCGGTATCGAACGCACTACCGGACGCACCGCGTGCACCATGTTGTGAGCCACCCTGCGGCCTGCTCGTGCAATTGCTGTCCCGCCGCTCCGGCCGTCAACTCCGGCAGCTAGCCTAGAGGGCATAGCCGGCGCGGAGCCGGCGGGGGGCCGCCGCGCGCTGCGGCGGCTCAGTCGCCCGCCACGGCGGCTTGGGCGACCTGATAGCGGCCGAGATCGACGACATTCTCGTGGAACCGGCGCAGCGTGCCATGATGGCCGACGCTGACGACGGTCGGGCCCCACTCGGCCTCGCGCACTAGCCGGTAGAGCGCCGCCTCGGCGGTCTCGTCAAGCGCCGAGGTCGCCTCGTCAAGAAACACGATTTCAGGCCGCATCAGCAAAACCCGGGCAAAACCCAGCCGCTGTTGCTCGCCGCCGGAAAGCCGCAGCGCCCAATTACCTTCGTCCTCCAAGTGGTCGATCAGATAGGGCAGCCCCACGGCACGCAGCGCCGCCTCAAGATCGGCGTGCGACGGGCGGGGCTTGAGCCTGGGATAGGCGATCGCATCCGCCAGGGTCCCGAGCGGCAGATACGGGCGCTGCGGCAGGAACATCGCGTTGCCCTCGCCCAACCGAACCCGGCCGCTGCCAAATGGCCACAGTCCCGCAATGGCGCGCAACAACGTGCTTTTGCCAACACCGGAGGGACCGGTGATCAATACTGGCTCGCCTGGTTTCGCCGCCAACCCGATGTCCTCGCGCAGGACGTCGCCGCCCGGCAGGCGCAGATCGAGCCCGTGGACTTCGACACCGGCACCGCTCCGATCGATCGCTATCGGCTGCTCTCCGTTTTGCGCAGCGACAATGTCGTCAACTTTAGCGCGGAAGCCGCCTAGCCGTTCGACCACAGATTGATACTCGGCGATCTCGGTGTAACTCGTGACGATAAAGGATAGCGAATCCTGCACTTGGCCGAATGCGGAGGCGATCTGCATCAGGCCGCCCAGTTGAATCTGCTTCGCGAAATAGCGCGGCGACGCGACCAGGAACGGAAATACCACGGCCAGTTGCTGATAGCCGGTGGTGAACCAGGTCAGTTTCTTGCGGCGGCGAATTACCCCCCACCAGTTCAGCACGATGTGGGCGAAGCGCGACTGAAAGACGTCCATCTCGTGGTTTTCACCGCGATAGAACGCGACGCTCTCGGCATTTTCCCGGAGCCGCACCAGGCTGAAGCGGAAATCCGCCTCGTAGCGCTGCTGGTTGAACAACAGGGTCACCAGCGGCTTGCCGATCTTTTGGGTGAGCCAGGTGCCGCCGACGGCGTAGATGATGGCGGCAAGCACCATGTAGCCGGGGATCGTGATGTGCGCGTCGCCGAACAATGGAATGGTCAACGCACCCGACAAGCTCCACAGGATGAACAGGAACGAAAACAAGGTGACGACCGAGTTCATCAGCCCCAGCGACAGGGTCAGCGTGATCGAGGTAAAGCGATCGAGGTCCTCTGAGATTCGCTGATCTGGATTGTCAGTCGCGTTATGGTCGAGCTGCATCCGATAGTAGGCCTGCTTGTCGAGCCAGGCCTTCAAGAACCGATCGGTGAGCCAGCGCCGCCAGCGTATCTGCAGAATCTGCCGCAGATAAAGCTGGTAGACCGCGACAATGATAAGGGCGACCGCGATCCCACCAAAGATCGCAAACTGGCGCCAGAAACCACCCCAATCGTAATTCTGCAGGGCGTTGTAGAAATCGTTATTCCAGGCGTTGAGACGAACGTTGAGCCAAACGGAAGTCAGGTTGAGCGCGATGACGGAGCCGAGCAGCCCCCTGGCGGTCCATCTTTCCTCGCCCCGCCAGTAGGGCCAGGACAGCCGCCATGCCGTGCGCACCAGCCCCCATCTTGGCGACCCCATTCCTGCACTCCGCTTTCGTCACACGCTTGTATTGTCATAAGCCTGCCGAATGCTCGGCATGCCCATCATAAGATTGGCGGCGTTTAACAATGCCGCCTGAGTCTAACGCCGCCGGGCTTGCCCGCGGCATCTGCCGCGCGCTTGCCCAACTCGGCTATGCCAGCCTCGTCGAGTTCTCACTGGCCAATGGCCGGCGCGCCGACATTCTCGCCCTCGGCAGAACCGGCGATCTGATCATTGTCGAGATCAAAACTTCGGTGGCGGATTTCCGCTCGGATCGGAAATGGCCCATCTATCGCGAGTTTGCAGATCGGCTGTATTTCGCAGTTCCCAACGGGTTTCCGGTTGTTCTGATCCCCGAAGATTGTGGCCTGATAGTGGCAGATGACTTCGGCGCGTCGCTTGTCAGGCACGGTTCACCATCGGCGCTAACCGCCGCGCGGCGACGCGCCTTGACGTTGCGTTTCGCGCTGATCGCGGCGCAACGGTTACGGCGCCATCTTGACCCCGATTCCGTTTGGTTCGGTGGTGTCTAGGCAGATCAGTCAAGCGTGGATCGGGTGCGCCGCAACAACAGATAAAGCGCCGCCGAGCCGCCGTCGCGCGGTTGCGCCGCCGTCACCGCGAGCAGCTCGTGACGAAGAGAGGGCTCGTTGAGCCAGCGCGGCACGGCGCTCTTGAGAACGCCGCCGCTCATCCGTCCGTGGCCGGTGATGACCAGCACGCAGCGGCGGCCCAACACGCGCGATGTCGCGACAAAGCGACTGACCGCGCGGTGCGCCTCATCCTGAGTCATCCCATGCAGATCGAGGCGCGCCTCGATCGGGTAGCGACCGCGCCGCAGGCGGTCGAGGCTGGCGCGATCGATGCCGGCGTGGCGATCGAGCGGCGGTAAGGGGATCGGCACCGGGGGAACGGGCAGCTTCGGAGCGGCCGCCCGTGGCGCTGATGACAGCGCTGGCTCCGGCGCCGCGATCCTGGCCGGTGTTGGCGCGGGCCGCGACGACCGACCGCGCAGCGGCGCGACATCATGCATCGCGCGCCGCCACAGACCGAGTTCGTCAGGCGTCAGACGGCGCGCCATCCGCAGAATTCCCGTCCACATCCCCAACCACGACGATATGCAAGCGGCGCGGCCCGTGCGCGCCGAGCTGGATGCGCTGCTCGATATCCCCGGTACGCGACGGGCCGGTGATCAGATTGACAGTGCGAGGCCACCCCTCGCCGGAATTCGCGGCGCGCTCGCGGATGAGGTCCCAGCCATCCTCGTAGCCCGCAACGATCTGCCCGGCCCGCACAACAACAATTTGCGTATCGGGCAGAAAGTTGAGCGTCGTCGGCGTGCCGCTTCCGGATACCAGCATCAATGTGCCCGTCTCGGCAACGGCCGCGAGGCACGGGGTCAATGACACGGCATCGCCCGGCTCGGCCTTGCCGCGGCGGATCTGCAAAAGCGGCCGGTCTCCCCACGGAACATCCGCGAGGCTGGCATCCGGCGCGACGGCAAGTTCCGCCGGCAGGTTCTCAGCCGCCAGATAGCGTGCGACCTCGGCCGGAATGTCGGCATCGCAGGCGACCCGCGTCACCGAGGTCTGCACCTCTTCTGCCATCTTGATGAAGAGGTCGACCCGCGCCGCGCGCGGCAGCGAGGCAGCCCGCGCCGGAATCAGGTTGCGCCGATGCGTCGCCACCCGTTCGCTCAGCGCTGCGGCCGTTTCGACCGGCACTGCGCCGCGCCCGAGCGAACGGCGGACATTGCGGAGGATGGCGTCGCGGGCGCTCATGCCGCGCCTCTCCGCTTCTGCTGTTCGGCCCACAGGCTGTGGAAGCTGCGGCCTTGCGGCGCCGGCATATCGCGCACGCCGGTCCAGCCGGCGGCGAGCGGCAGGCTGCGGAAGCGGCCGCGCGATTTGCCGGCCCAGCCGAGCATGCGCCCGCCAATCTCGGCCAATGTGTGGTACAGGCCCGGCCGTGCCGCCACCCAGGCCCAGGCGCCGAGGCCGGAGCGGTATGTCTTGGGGCTGAGCTTGCTGGCGAATTCGCGCTCGCGCCAATGCCGCATCATCTTGGGCAGCGGGATCTTGACCGGGCAGACGCTTTCGCAGCGGCCGCAGAAGGTCGAGGCATTCGGCAGATGTCCGGCCTCGTGCAACCCGACCAGCGCCGGTGTCAGCACCGCGCCCATCGGCCCGGGATAGACCCAGCCATAGGCATGCCCGCCGACCGCCGCGTAGACCGGGCAGTGATTGAGGCAGGCGGAACAGCGCAGGCAGCGCAGCATGTCCTGAAACTCGCCGCCGAGCAGCTCGCTGCGCCCGTTATCGAGCAGCACGACATGGTACTGCTCCGGCCCGTCATGGTCGCCGGGGCGGCGCGGGCCGGTCGAGATCGTCGTATAGGACGAGAATTCCTGTCCGGTCGCGGAGCGGGCCAGCAGGCGCAGCAATGTCGCGGTATCCTCCAGCGTCGGCACAACCTTTTCGATCGAACTGATGACGATGTGGACGCGCGGCAGGGTCTGCGTCAGGTCGCCATTGCCCTCATTGGTGACGATGATGCTGGAGCCGGTCTCGGCGACGAGGAAATTGCCGCCGGTGATCCCGACATCGGCAGCGAGGAAGTGAGGCCGCAGGATCGTGCGCGCCTCCTCGCACAGCGCCTGCGCCTCGTCGAGCGGCCGTGCCGGGTCGAGGTGGCCATGCGCGCCGCGGAAGGTTTCCGCCACCTGCTCCTTCATCAGGTGGATCGCGGGGGCGATAATGTGGCTCGGCGGCTCGTGCCTGAGCTGGATGATATATTCGCCGAGATCGGTCTCGACCGGTGTGATGCCGTTATTTTCCAGATAATCGTTGAGGGCGATTTCCTCGGCTACCATCGACTTGCCCTTGGTAACCACCTTGGCGCCGACCGAGCGGCATATATTCAGGATGGCGCGCCGCGCATCTTCGGCGGTCTGGGCCCAGTGCACCTGGCCCCCCGCAGCGATGACATTGCGCTCGTAAAGTTCGAGGTAATAGTCGAGATGCGCCAGCGTGTGGTTCTTGATGTCCTTTGCCTGGTCGCGCAGCGCCTCAAATTCAGGTAATCGCGCTACAGCCTGCTGGCGGCGATAGGGAAAGCCGGTGCGGGCCATGCCAAGGGCTGTCTGCAATACCGGGTCGGCGAGCCCCCCGCGGGCATTCTCGGGGAAGTTATGGCTGGTCGGCTGCATCAGACGCGTGCCTTTCCAATCGCCGGCACATCACTGGCCATTCCCGCCAAAACTTCGGCAACATGCCGCGCCTCGGTACGCGCCCCGATGCGACTGAGCTTGCCGGCGATGTTGAGCAGGCAACCCATATCACCGGCCAGGATCGCGTCGGCGCCGGTGGCGGCGATCTCCGCAGCCTTGTCGCCCACCATTTTGTCGGAGATCTCAGGATATTTGACGCAGAACGTGCCGCCAAAGCCGCAGCAGACCTCAGCGCGGGGCAGCTCGCGCAACGCCAGCCCGGTGACCGATTGCAGCAGTTGCCGGGGTTGCTCTCGGACCCCGAGTTCACGCAAGCTCGAGCAGGAATCATGGTAGGTCACGCTATGCTCAAAATTCGCCGACACCGCTGCCATGCCGCGCACGTCGACGAGGAACGAGATCAGCTCATGAGTCCGCGCCGATAGGTCTTCGACTTGCGCGAGCATCTCCGGCTCGTCAGCAAACAATTCCGGGTAATGCACCTTGATCATCCCGGCGCATGAGCCTGACGGTGCAACGACATAATCAAACTCGGCAAAGGCCTCGATGACCTGACGGGCAATTACCTTGGCATCGGCTCGGTCGCCCGAGTTATACGCCGGCTGGCCGCAGCAGGTCTGCGCCCGCGGCACCTCGACTGCGCACCCCGCGCGCTGCAGCAATTCGACCGCAGCGAAGCCGACGGTCGGACGAAACAGATCGACAAGACAGGTCACGAACAGCGCGACCCGCGCCGGCTCGGCCATACGCTTTACCTCGGGCGTGGAGATCATCGGCAAACATAGGGAGCGCAACCCAATGGAATCAATGCGCCGCGTTGCCCAGCAGCCGCTCCGCCACCGAATGCGGCAACAATAAATAGTAATGCCCGCGGGCGTTCATCGCGCCGGCACCCGCCGCCGCATGGTCGCCATTACCCCAGAACAGATCCCCGCGCACCGGCCCGCGAATCGCACCGCCGGTGTCCTGGGCAATCACCAGACGGCGAATTTCGTCATTCCCGAACCGCTGGCGCGCATCAAGCCACAGCGGCACCCCCAGCGGCAGAAACCGACGATCGACCGCGAGGCTGCGTTCCGGGGTCAGCGGGACCT
>Ga0213875_10002604_pt1 | contig 10714 bp, 9 predicted proteins | sample BarmaccomBMRX_R8_FD_160105 | JGI IMG/M metagenome (GOLD analysis project Ga0213875, IMG submission 160105) | Root-associated microbial communities from Barbacenia macrantha in rupestrian grasslands, the National Park of Serra do Cipo, Brazil - RX_R8 | ecosystem: Host-associated > Plants > Roots... | reverse complement strand
CCGGAACGATATCAGCGCCATGAGGCGAACCTGGGCGAACTCGGCGATGACCCGGTTGAGCAGATCGATGGAGCTTGGATCGGCCCAATGCGCGTCTTCCACCAGCATCAGGACGGGCTGGCACTCGGCGGCTTTCCGGAGTTGCCGGATCAAGGCGTCGATGGTCCGGGTCTTCCGGCGCTGCGGGCCGAGCGTGATGGGCGGGTAACGGTTCTCGGTCGGGATGCCCAGCAGCGTCGCGATCAGGGCGATGTCTTCCGGCGAGGTCCCGCGCGCGACGAGGGTGGCCTCCAGCTTCGCCAGCTTCTCGGCTTGGGTGTCTTCGCGGGTAATTCCCGCCGCGCGCTCCCAACGCATGATGACCGGATAGAGCGCGTCCTCGGTGTGGTCCGGCGAGCAGAAATAGCGCAGTTCGAAGTGCGGCTCGGCGCCGAGCTGTTCGATCAGCGAGGTCACCAGGCGCGATTTGCCGATGCCCGCTTCGCCGCCGAGCAGCACGACTTGGAACTCGCCCGCCCTAGCTTGCGACCAGCGGCGGCCCAGCAGTTCGAGTTCCTCCTCGCGCCCGATGAGGGGGGAGATCTGCATGCCGCGCAGCGCTTCGAACCGGTTCTCGAGCCGCCGTTCGCGCAGCACGCGCCAGGCTGGCACGGGCCCGGGCAGGCCTTTGAGCGCGACGGCGCCGAGGCTCTCATATTCGAACAGCTCGCCGACGCGGTGGCGGGTGGCCGCGTCGATGATCACGTCGCCGGGCTTGGCGAGGGCTTGCAGCCGCGCGGCGAGGTTCGGCGTGTCGCCGATAGCGGCGTGCTGGCGCGCGGCCCCGGTCCCAAGCTGCTCGCCGACCAGGACGAGGCCGGTCGCGATGCCGATCCGGACGCGGAGGTCCTCGTCCAGCACGCGCATGCGGCCCACGGCCTCGACGATGCCGAGCGCCGCCAGGATGGCGCGTTCGGCGTCGGTCTCGCTCGAGTTCGGCCAGCCGAAATAGACGAGGACGCCGTCGCCCGCGTAATGCGCGATGAACCCAGCGAAGGCCGAGGTCTGCTCCTGCACACAGGTCTGGTAGGCCTTGATGATGTCGTTGTAGTCCTCCGGGTCGTGACGGCTGGCTAGCTCGGTCGAGCCGACCAGATCGCAGAACATGAGGCTCAGCGGCCGCCGCTCGGGGCTCGGGGCGAGGGGCTCCTCGAACGGCGGCTCCGACTCGGAGATGACCCGGTCGCGCAGGGCCGCGGCGGCGTCGAGGATGCGGCGCCGATGTCCAATCGATGCGACCCCGAGCTCCTTGAGGTCTTCGGCCGTCAGACTTGGCAGGAGTTCTAAGGTGATATCGTGTTGGGTAAAAGCAGCTTCGTAACGCTGCAGATCGAGTGCACGCAACCACTCCGCGAGGTCCATTGCCGCCCTTTCTCGCATCGGCGAGCATGCGCCAGTATGGTAGGGCAACAAGGCCGGCGCTGCAACGTGATGGGGCCCGAGTGCCAGTTGAACTCCCGTCTTCCAAATCTGACCTCTGCTATCTGGACGACCTTGGGTTTCGAGCCACGAACCCCTGTGCTTTCAGTCACACGGCCCGCCAGCCCGGCTTCGAAGGATCGACCAAAGCATAGTTCACCGGAGCCATCCCGCAGATCGCGATGATCGCCGGCTGGTCGTGGCCCTTGATCACCCCGTCATAATGCGGCGTGCCGGCGACCCGGCGGACGAAGCTGCCGGCAGGGACCGGCACGCAGGCGGCGGGGTCGAAATCGGGGCCGCTGTTGCACCACCAGGTCCCGGACACGACCACGCAAAGCCGGTCGGTCGTGTAGGTGTGCGGCGCGCTCATGTAGCCGGGCCACCAGCGGACCAGCGTGTAGTAGAGGCCGGGCTGGTTGATGTCGCCGGCCAGCGGGCACATGTCCACGCTGCGCTCCGGATTGGACGGGTTGCCGCGCCAGGCCAGCGCGTCGGGCTGACGGATGATGGTCTGCGCCGGATTGAGCGGGCTGGCGGACGCGCTGGCGCCGAAGGCCGTCATGAGGGACGCGAGCAGGAGTTCGCGGCGAGCGGAGTCCATGGTTTCCTCCCTATCGTGGGTGGTGCACTCTCGCTGGCCGGGCTTGACCGGGCAATCCCGGCGCGCTGGCCTGGGGCTTCCCGTCTGGAGGATGCTCATGCCGTTCCGCCCCGCCCTGACGCTCGGCGCCCTGCTCGCCCTCGCCATCCTCCCGGCGCTCGCGCAAACCGGGCCGCTTCCGGGCAAGACCTACCGGGTCGGCTATTCGCAGATCGTCGATCACCCCGCGCTCAACGCCACAAGGCAGGGGTTCCTGGACGGGCTGAAGGAGGCCGGGTTCGAGAGCGGGAAGAACCTCGACTTCGAGTACCAGAACGCGCAAGGCGCTGTCGGCAACGCCCGCATGATCGCCGACAAGTTCGTGGCCGACCACCTCGACCTGCTCGCGCCCTGCACCACGCCCAACGTGCAGGCGACCATCCGCGTGGCCCGCGGGACGGGCATCCCCGTCGTGTTCGGCTGCGTCAGCAACCCGGTGGACTCCGGCATCGTCGCCTCGCTCACGCAGCCGACCGGGACCAACGTGACCGGCATCTACACGCTGCAGCCGGCCGACCAGATGATCGACGTGATCGCCGAGCTGCTGCCGAAGGCCAAGACGGTCGGCATCCTCTACAACGGCGCCGAGACCAATTCCGTCTCCGCCGTGGCCCTTGCCCGCGCCGAGGCCACGCGCAAGGGGCTTGCGGTGCAGGATGTGCAGGTCGCCTCCACCGCCGACGTGCGCGCCGCCATCGACGCGCTGGTCGGGCGGGTGGACGTGGTGTTCACGCCGCAGGACAACACCATCGCCTCGGCGTTCGACGCGGTGCTCAAGGTCACCCGCGACAAGGGCATCCCGCTGGTCTCGCTGGACACGACGGCGGCGCAGCGGGGGGCACTGGCGTCGTTCGGCATCGACCAGTACCAGAGCGGCCTCGCCTGGGCCCGGCAGGTCGCCGTCCCGGTCCTGCTCGGCCGCGACCCGGCGACGTTCACCCCGGTGAACTACCGCGACTTCGAGCTCTACCTGAACGCCGACGCCGCCCGTGCGGCCGGGGTGACGATCCCGGAGCCGCTGCGGACCAGGGCGAAAACCATCTACGGTCAGAACTGAGGCTCGCGGCGAGCGTAGCATGGCGGTCATGAGCTTCCGGTCCCTGTATCGGCACGGCTTCGCCCGGGTCGCCGCCTGCACGACCTTCACCGGGATCGCCAACCCCGCGCTGAATGCCGAGCGCATCCTCGAAGCGGCCCGTGCCTGCAGCGAGCAGGGCGTGGCGGTTGCGGTGTTCCCGGAACTGGCACTCTCCGGCTACGCGATCGACGATTTGTTCCTGCAGGACACGCTGCTGGAGGCGGTCGAGGCCGGGCTGCACCGCATCGTCCAGGGCTCCTCCGGGCTGCTGCCGCTGCTGGTGTTCGGGGCTCCGCTGCGGCATTGCGGGCGGGTCTACAATTGCGCGGTGGTGATCCATCGCGGCCGCCTGCTCGGGGTGGTGCCGAAGCTGCATTTGCCGAACTACCGCGAATTCTACGAGCACCGCTGGTTCGCCTCCGGGCTGGGCACCGAGGGCGGGCACTGCACCGTGGCCGGGCTGGAGGCGCCGTTCGGGCCCGACCTGGTGTTCGCCGCCGCCGACCTGCGGGGGCTCGTGGTGCATGCGGAGATCTGCGAGGACCTCTGGGTGCCGATCCCGCCCAGCACGGAGGGGGCGCTCGCCGGCGCGACGGTGCTGCTGAACTTGTCGGCAAGCAACATCACAATCGGCAAGGCGGAGACAAGGCGGCTGCTGTGCAACTCGCAATCGGCGCGCTGCATCGCCGCCTATGTGTACGCCGCGGCCGGGGCGGGCGAGTCCACCACCGACCTCGCCTGGGACGGGCAGGTCTCGATCTTCGAAAACGGCGCCGTGCTGGCCGAGAGCGAGCGCTTTCCGGCCGGCGAGCAGACCGCGATCGCCGATATCGACCTCGACCTGCTGCGGCAGGAGCGGGCGCGGCAGGGCACGTTCGACGACAACCGGCGCAACCACCCCACCACGCGCCAGTTCCGCCATATCGCGTTCCAGCTCGACCCGCCCGCGGCCGACCTCGGCTTCCGCCGGGTCGTGGAGCGCTTTCCGTTCGTGCCCAGCGACCCGGCGCGGCTCTCGCAGGACTGCTACGAGGCGTACAACATCCAGGTGTCCGGTCTGGTGCAGCGGCGGCGCTCGACCGGGGGCGGCAAGATCGTCATCGGCGTCTCCGGCGGGCTCGATTCGACCCAGGCGCTGATCGTCGCGGCCAAGGCGATGGACCTGATGGGCAAACCCAGAGCCGACATCATCGCCTATACCATGCCCGGCTTCGGGACCAGCGCGGGGACCAAGACCAACGCGCACCGCCTGATGCAGGCGCTGGGCGTGACGGCGCACGAGCTGGACATCCGGCCGGCCGCCAAGCAGATGCTGACCGACCTCGGCCACCCGTTCGGTCGCGGCGAGCCCGTTTACGACATCACCTTCGAGAACGTGCAGGCCGGGCTGCGGACCGACTACCTGTTCCGCGCTGCCAACTACCGCGGCGGCTTCGTGCTCGGGACCGGCGACCTCTCCGAACTGGGCCTGGGCTGGTGCACCTACGGCGTCGGCGACCAGATGTCCCACTACAACGTCAACGCCGGCGTGCCGAAGACGCTGATCCAGCACCTGATCCGCTGGATCATCTCCTCCAAGCAGTTCGACGACGAGGTCGCGTCGACGCTGGACGCAATCCTGAACACGGAGATCTCGCCCGAGCTGGTGCCGGCGGAGGCCGGCGAGCTGCAAAGCACGGAGAGCAAGGTCGGCCCCTACGAGCTGCAGGACTTCAACCTGTTCTACATCCTGCGGCACGGCTACTTGCCGTCGAAGATCGCGTTCCTCGCGCTGCAGGCCTGGGGCGACAAGGCGAAGGAGCCGTGGCCGCCCGGCTTCCCGGAGGAGCGGCGGCGCGAATACGACCTGGCGGCGATCCGGCGCTGGCTCGAAGTGTTCCTGCAGCGCTTCTTCGGCTTCAGCCAGTTCAAGCGCTCGGCCATGCCGAACGGGCCGAAAGTGGCGGCCGGCGGCTCGCTCTCGCCGCGCGGCGACTGGCGGGCGCCGTCTGACGGCAACGCCGACGCCTGGCTCGAGGAGCTGCGCCGGAACGTGCCGGAGGCCTGAATGTCGAAGGAAGGCCTGCGCTTCGGGCCGTTGACGGCAAGCTGCGCGCATCTCTGCGTCGACATGCAGAACCTGTTCGGCCGCGACTCGGACTGGGAGACGCCGTGGATGGAGCGGGTGCTGCCGATCGTGGAGCGGATCGCCGCGGCAAGGCCGGAGCGGACCATCTTCACCCGCTTCGTCCCGGCGCAGCGACCGGGGGAGGGGCAGGGCACCTGGAAGCGCTACTACGAACGCTGGGCCGCGATGACGCTGGAGCGGCTGCCGCCGGACAGGGTCGAGCTGCTGCCCTCGTTGCGCCGCTTCGTCCCGCCCGCGGAGGTGCTGGACAAGCCGTACTACTCGCCCTGGATGACGCCCGACCTGAAAGACAGGCTGCAGCGGCGAACGATCGACACGCTGATCATCACCGGCACTGAGACGGATGTCTGCGTACTGGCGGCGGTGCTGGGCGCGGTCGATCACGGCTACCGGGTCGTGCTGCCGACCGACGCGCTGTGCAGTTCGTCCGACACCGCGCACGACGCATCGCTTACGGTGTACCGCAGGCGCTACGGCCAGCAGGTGGAGACGGCGACCGCGGATGAGATCCTGGAGGCGTGGCGTTAACGGCTGGCTTCCCGATGTGCCCGAGACCACGCCACCGCATCCTCGAGGCGGTCGTCTCCCCAGAACAGCTCTCGGCCGACCACGAAGCTGGGGGAGCCAAAGATGCCGAGCGAGCGCGCCTCCGCCGTCGCGGCCGCATAGGAGTCCCCGACCTCGGGCCCGGCGGCCAGCGCCAGCGCGCGGTCGAAGTCCTGCCCGATCTCCTGCATCGTCGCCCTGAGGTTTTCCTCATCGCCGGCTCTCAGCCCGTTTTCGAACCAATGGCGGATGGTCGCGCGGGTGTAGTCGGCCACCCAGCCCTCGGCGGCCGCGAGCACGGCGAGTCGGTTTGCCGTGTCCCACTGCGCGAGCGGGTAGGGCACCGGCAGCCGCGGACGCAACCCGTAAGCCGCCGCTCGCCGCTCGATGTCGCGCCACATATAGGCGGCCTTCACCGGCTTGGTGCGGAACGGGATGTTGTTCATCTCGATCATGATTTCCCGGACCGAGAAGGGACGCCAGCGGAAGCGCACCCCTTGCGTCCGTTCGACCTCGGCGAGCCGCATGACGCTCAGATAGGTGTAGGTGCTTCCGATCGAGAACCAAAAGTCGATCATGGCCGTGCGGGTCCCTTGGCTTTAGAGCGCTGAAGCAACGATCCGACGGAGGTTAAGCAGCCCGGCTGTGCCGCGGCAAGCCGGACTGTCTCAGCGCGAGGTGCGGACCACCGCGCCATTGCCCCCGGCCAAGCCGGGGAGCAGCGCCGTGCCGAGGCCCGGCCGCGTCGGCGCCTGGGCGATGCCGGCGGTGATCACGGGAAGCTCGGTCACCAGGTCCCGATACCAGGTGGCGAGCGTGGCGCGGACCACTTCCTGGAAGATCGCGGTCGGCGCGTGCAGGGCGAGGTGCAGCCCGGCCATGAGCGTCACCGGGCCGGTGCAGTCGTGCGGCGCGAGCGGCTTGGCGTACGCCTCAGCGAGGGCGGCGACCTTGCGCCCGACCGTCGGCCCGCCGCACCAGGCGAGGTCGAGCATGACCACGTCGATCGCGTCGGCGGCCAGCAGGTCGCGGAAGGCGACGGTGCCGGCGAGCGTCTCGCTGCCGCAGATCGGCACGCGCGTGCGGCGGCGCAGGTCGGCGAGCGCGCGGGCGTCGTTCATCTTGCCGATCGGGTCCTCGGCCCAGAACACGTCGTAGTCCTCGAGGGCCCGGCAGATCCGTTCGGCGGCGTGGCTGCCCCAGAGGCTATGCAGCTCGCACATCACCTCGATCCGGTCGCCGACGGCTTGGCGGATCTTGCGGAAGGGCTCGAGGCCGGCCTTGAGTTCGGCGAGGCCGATCGTGTGCCCGCCGGAGCTCGCCGCAGCGTCGAACGGCCAGATCTTCATCGCCGAATAGCCCTCGGCGAGCAGGCTCTCGGCCAGCGCCCCGGCGTCGCGCATGAAGGCGACCTGGTCGTCATAGGGGCCGGCTGAGCCCTCGGCGCCGGTGGTGGTCCGGCGCTCGGCGGCGGCGGTGTTGTAGCTGTAGCCGGCGCAGGTGTTGTAGGTGCGGACCTCGGTCCGCGATGCCCCACCCAGCGCCTCATAGAGCGGCACGCCCTGGCGCTGGCCCGCGAGATCCCAGAGCGCCATGTCGACGGCGCTCGCCGCCCGGATCTCGGCGCTCGACGCGCCAAAGCCGACATAGGGCGTCGTGAGCAGGCGCGAAATGCGCTCGATCTGCCGCGAGTCCTGGCCGAGGATGAGCGGCACGAGCAGGTCGTGCAGCGCGCCCTCCACGGCGACGGGGGCGCGGAAGGTCTCGCCGAGTCCGGTCAGCCCGTCCTCGGTCTCGATTTCCACCCAGATCAGGTTGGCGCGGTCGGGAAGCCGGATGCTGCGGACGGTCCTGATCTGGGACATGGCTCAGCCGAACGGTTCCTGCTCCGGCGCGGGAACACCGACCCGGAAAGCTTTGATCGTCATCGAGATAAGCTGGTAATAGCCGAGGATGCCGACCAGCTCGACCACGCCCTCGCGGCCGAGAGCTGCCTCGGCCCGGCCATAGGTGGCGTCGCTCACTCCCTTGGTCTGCATCAGCTCGCGAGCGAAGGCGTGGACCGCGGCCTCGTCGTCGTGGACGAAGGCGGGCGTGCCGCCGGTGCGGAGCGTCTCGACCAGCGCCGGGTCGAGCCCGGCTTCGAGGCCGAGCTTGGCGTGCGCATACCATTCGAACCCCGCCTGCCAATGCACCGCCGTCGTCAGGATGGCCAGTTCCGACAGCCGCTTCGGCAGGCTGGTGCCGTAGCGGCAGAAGGCGCCGAGCGCTTGGGCGCGGTTGGCCAACTCCGGGCTGTACAGCCAGACCGCGAGCGGCCCCTGGACCCGGCCGCGCGGCCCGGCGGCGATCGCGTCATAGGCGGCCCGCGCCGCCTCCGACATGGCGTCGCGGGACAGGGGAGGCAGGCGCGGTTCCATGCCGGCACTCTCGACCCTCCCGGCGCGGCCGTAAACCGCCGTTTGCCTGGACGGACCGAAGCGCCCTAGGCTCCGGGCCAACAAACCGGGAGGAACGCCCATGCTGGTCTCGCGCCGCAGCTTGCTCGCCACTGCCGCTACCGCCACCGCCCTGCCGCGGGCCGGGCGCGCCCAAGCGCCCACGCTCCGCATCGGCGTGCTGAACGACCAGTCCGGCCCGTATCGCGACGATGGTGGCCCGACCGGGGTGATCTGCGCGCGCCAAGCCGTGCTGGAATTCGGGCCGACGGCCGGGTTCAACATCGAGGTCATCTTCGCCGATCACCAGAACAAGCCCGACGTCGGCGCCGGGATCGCGCGGCAGTGGTTCGACAATGACGGGGTGGACGCGGTCGTCGACGTGCCGACCTCCTCGGTCGCGCTCGCGGTCAATACGGTCTGCCGCGAGAAGAACAAGGTGATGCTGAACAACGGGGCCGCGACCACGGACCTGACCGGGGCGCAATGCTCGCCCAACACGATCCATTGGACGTACGACACCTACATGCTGGCCAAGTCCACCGGCGGCGCCATGGTGCGCGCCGGGGGCGAGAGCTGGTTCTTCATCACCGCCGACTACGTGTTCGGCCAGCAGCTCCAGCGTGACACCGCCCGCTTCGTCCAGGAGGCCGGCGGCAAGGTGGTGGGCGGGGTGAAGTATCCGTTCCCCGACACGACCGACTTCTCCGCCATGCTGGTGCAGGCCCAGGCGTCGGGGGCGAAGGTGCTCGGCCTCTGCAACTCCGGCACGGACACGATCAACTGCATCAAGCAGGCCCACGAGTTCGGGCTGAACAACTCGATGAAGATCGCCGCGATGCTGTTCTACAACAGCAACGTGCACGCGCTGGGGCTGGACACGGCGCAGGGCCTGCTGCTGACGGAGTCCTACTACTGGGACCTGAACGACCGCACCCGCGCGTTCCAGAACCGCATCAAGGACAAGACGCCGAACCAATGGCCCAACATGGTGCAGGCCGGCGACTACGCAAGCACGCTGCATTACCTGAAGGCGGTCAAGGACATGGGCCTGGCCGCGGCCAAGGCGGACGGCAGGGCGGCGGTGGAGCGCATGAAGGCGATGCCGACCGACGACGACTGCTTCGGCGCCGGCAAGATCCGCGAAGACGGCCGCAAGATCCATCCGAGCTACCTGTTCCAGGTAAAGTCGCCTGCCGAGAGCCACGGCGATTGGGACGGTCTAAAGCTGGTCACGACGACGCCCGCGGATCAGGCCTTCCGCCCGCTAAGCGAAGGCGGCTGCGCGCTGGTGCGGAGCTAGTTCCCGAAATGGCGGACACCTGACCCATTGTAGCCGGGCCTTGTAAGGCCCGGCGCAGGCGCATCGCCAATACCCCGGTATCAATCGAGCGGAGCCCCGGCCGGGCCTTGCAAGGCCCGGCTACATAAGGGCGGTTGCGACGATTGCAGCCCGTATCATCTGCGCCTCAAGCGCCGCCCCAGCGGAACCCGCAACTCGCGCCGCCCCCGGCCGACAGGAGCTGCGGGTCGATCGTGCAGGATAGAAACGATAACGCGCCCTCGTAGAGCATGCCCGCCCCGCCCTGCGACGGCGCGCGGGCCAAGGCCAGGGTGGCGAAGATGGCGTAGGCTTCCAGCCCCTTCAGCTCGACGCTTTGCCCGCCGAAGCCGAGGGTGCACTCCTTCTTCGTGAGGTCCACGGTGCTTTCCCGGCACAAGACCGAGTCGGCCAGCACGACCACCTGACGATGCGTGCGATTGGCGAGCGCCAGGTCGCCGGCGAACAGCCCGGCCAGCAGCGATTTATCCGCCGCACTGAGTTTGGGCGAGTGCGCGCCGACCAGCGCCGCCAGCGCCAACCCGCCACTTCCGCTGATGCTGTTGTCCGCCGCCACCGCCGGACCAGCCAAGGCGACCGCAAGCAGGCCGATAACCGAGCACCGAATCATGCCTCTAACCTCCAAACGTAAGGTGCTTCGCGCCCTTAATTCCTCCGGCTCGCCGCCGCCTGGTTTTCCGCGCGCACCTGGGCGCGCACGGCCGGCGTCACGCAAACATGGTCGTCCGGCGAAGCCTCGCGCCAGACGAACCCTTGCCGGCACATGTCGGTGCGTCCGTTGGCCATCACGCGATCGATCGCCGTCCGGTTCTCGTCCGCGACCTGCTGCCGTCGCTCGGGCGGCACGCACACATGGTCGTCGGGGGTCGCTTCCCGCCAAACGAAGCCCTGCAGGCACGCGCCGCGGCCAGACGATGCCGCGGCAGCGCGGGTGAGCGCCACGGGCGGATGCGCGATCGGCGGAAGGGGCCGGGCCGGCGCGTTCAGCCTGGCGATGCCGGCCGCCGGGCCGCCCTGCAGGCAGCGCTGGTAGCGGATGCGCTCCACCGGATCGAGCATGTCGCCGAACAGCCTCGCGCAC
>Ga0213875_10002603_pt1 | contig 10717 bp, 7 predicted proteins | sample BarmaccomBMRX_R8_FD_160105 | JGI IMG/M metagenome (GOLD analysis project Ga0213875, IMG submission 160105) | Root-associated microbial communities from Barbacenia macrantha in rupestrian grasslands, the National Park of Serra do Cipo, Brazil - RX_R8 | ecosystem: Host-associated > Plants > Roots... | reverse complement strand
CGACGAGATCGTCCGCATGCTGTGGGGCTCGACCGCGCTCTACATGCCGGTGCCGGGGTATCTGAGCGGCCGGGTCCAGATCCTGCCGGGCAGCGCCTACCCGGTCTATCGGCTGGCGATCGTTGCGGTCGGCCTCGCCCTCGCCGGGCTGCTCTACATGCTGATCGCGCGGACCCGCCTCGGCATGCTGATCCGCGCCGGGGCGTCGAACCGGGTCATGCTCGGCGCGCTCGGCGTCAATGTGCGGCTGCTGTACACGCTGGTTTTCGTGCTCGGAGCGGGTTTGGCGGCGCTCGCCGGGAGCATGGCGGGCCCGATCTTCACGGTCGAATCGGGGATGGGCGAAGGCGTGCTGATCCTCGCTTTCGTCGTGATCGTGATCGGCGGCATCGGCTCGGTGCGCGGCGCTTTCGTCGCGGCGTTGCTGGTCGGCATCGTCGATGCGGTCGGGCGGGCCTATCTGCGCCCGCTGCTCGGGCTCGCGATGAGCCGAGCGGCCGCGGACAATGCCGGGCCGGCGCTCGCATCGATGCTGATTTACCTGGTCATGGCGGCCGTCCTGTTCGTCCGGCCGCAAGGCTTGTTTCCGCCGCGCGGACGGTAGCGGGGCGTGCCGGAAGAGCGGCGCGCCGGTCGTGCCATCGTCGCCGTTTTCTGCCTCGCCGCGCTGGCTGCGGTGCCGGCGATTGCCGCCGCCGCCGACGCGCCGTTCTATGTCGAATTGTTCGCGCGCGTGATGATCTTTGCGATCGCCGCGCTGAGCCTCGACTTCATTCTCGGCTATGGCGGCATGGTCAGCTTCGGGCATTCGGCCTTTCTCGGCATCGGCTGCTACGCCGTCGGCATCCTGAGCTTTCACGGGATTTTTGACGGCTACGTCCATGTCGCGGCTGCGATGGTGGCCTCGGCAGCCGCGGCGCTGGTGATCGGTTACGTGTCGCTGCGTACCCGCGGGGTGCATTTCATCATGATCACCCTCGCCTTCGGACAGATGGTCTATTTCCTCGCCGAAAGCCTGAACCAGTATGGCGGCGATGACGGGCTCAACATCCGGCGCCCCAGCGATTTCGGGGCGGCGCTCGACCTCGCCGACCCGGTGCATCTCTATTATCTGATCTTCGCCGTGCTGCTGCTGTGCCTGTGGGCCGGCGGGCGCGTCGTCCGGTCGCGCTTCGGCATGGTGCTGCAAGGCGCCCGCTCGAACGAACGCCGCATGGCGGCGCTCGGGTTTCCGGTCTTTCGCTACAAGCTCGCCGCCTTCGTGCTCGCCGGGACGGTTTGCGGCGTGGCGGGCGCGCTGTTCGCGAACCTGACCCTGTTCGCCTCGCCGGCGATCATGCACTGGACGCGTTCCGGCGAGATCATGGTCATGGTCATTCTCGGCGGTATCGGAACGCTGTTCGGGCCGGTGCTGGGGGCGGCGGCCTATCTGCTGCTGGAAAGCGGCCTGTCGCGTGCGACCGAGCACTGGCAAGCCGTTCTCGGGCCGCTGCTGCTGCTCGTCGTGCTGTTCTCGAAGACCGGCCTGTTCGGCATGATGGCCGCGGCGGTCACCGCGCGGCGCGGCGCCCGAGGCTGAGATGCCGGAGCCTCGGATGCCAGAGGCTGACAGTCCTGAGGCGCTGCTCGAAACGCATGCCCTGACCAAATCCTTCGGCGGGCTGGTGGCGACCGGCGGCGTGTCGCTTTTGGTCATGCCGCGGGAGATCCACGCCGTGATCGGCCCGAACGGCGCCGGGAAGACCACCTTGGTCGCCGAGCTGGCCGGCGAGTTGCGCCCCGATTCGGGCAGCATCCGCTTCGCCGGGCGCGACATATCGCGGCTGCGGGCCGCACAGCGCGCCGCGCTCGGGATCGCCCGCTCGTTCCAGATCACGAGCGTATTCGGCGAGTTCAGCGCGCTCGACAATGTCGCGCTCGCGGTGCAGGCGCATGCCGGGCACAGCTTCCGGTTCTGGCGCGCGGCGCGGGCCGATCCGCGGCTGCGCGAGCCGGCGCGGGCGGCGCTTGCCGAGGTCGGGCTCGCCGACCGGGCCGACATCGCCGCATCCGTCCTGTCGCATGGCGAGAAGCGTGCGCTCGAAATCGCGATGGTGCTGGCCACCGCCCCGCGGCTCGTCCTGCTCGACGAGCCGATGGCGGGGATGGGGCCGGAGGACGCAGCGGCAATGGTCGAGCTGCTGGCGTCGCTGAAGGGCCGGCTCGCGATCGTCTTGATCGAGCACGATATGGACGCGGTCTTCGCGCTCGCCGACCGGATCACCGTCCTGGTATACGGCCGGGTCATCGCGACCGGCACGCCCGCGGCGATCCGGCAGGACCCCGAGGTGCGGCGGGCGTATCTCGGCGAGAGCGCCGCCTGATGCTCGAAGTGACGGGGCTCGAAGCCGGGTATGGCGACAGCCGGGTCTTGTTCGGCGTCGATTTCGCGGTCGGAGCCGGCGAAATCGTCAGCCTGCTCGGGCGCAACGGCATGGGCAAGACGACGACGATCATGACCGTCATGGGCATCCTGCACGCGCGCGCCGGAGCCGTTCGCTTCGGCGGCGAGCCGATCCACACGCTGCCGCCGCATCGGGTCGCGCAATGCGGCATCGGGCTCGTGCCGGAAGGGCGGCAGATCTTTCCCAATTTGTCGGTGCGCGAGAACCTCGTCGCCACCGCCGCAAATCCGACCGGCAAGTCCGATCCGTGGACCCTGGATTCCGTGCTCGCGCTGTTCCCGGCCCTGCGGGAACGGCTTCGCAGCCTCGGCGGGCTGTTGTCCGGCGGCGAGCAGCAGATGCTGGCGATCGGCCGCGCCTTGATGATCAACCCGCGCCTGCTGATCCTCGACGAGGCGACCGAGGGTCTCGCACCGCATGTCCGGTCCGAGATCTGGCGCGTCCTCGACCGCCTCAAAACGGCCGGGCAGGCCATCCTGATCGTCGATAAAAACCTCCACTCGCTGCTGCGCCTCGCCGACCGTCATTACATGCTGGAGAAGGGGCGCGTCGTATGGTCCGGCGCGTCCGGCGCGCTCGAAGCCGCCCCCGACATCCAGCATCGCTTTCTCGGGGTCTAGTCACCGCTCGGCCGTCGGAAGACCGGGAGCTTTGCCGCCATTGCCTCGTAGGCCGGCTCGTCGGTGCGGTCGTAGCGGATCGGGGTGACCGCGATATGGCCGGCCGCGACGGCGTCGATATCGCTCTCCGGCCCCTGCTCGCGGGGGCCGCGACGAAACGCGATCCAGTGATAGGCGAAGCCGCGCGGGTCGATGCGCGTCTGCACGTCCATCCCCTCGATCACGCCCGGTCCCTGTCGCGCCAGCATGAGCGGGCCGGCAGCCTCGGGCGCCCGGTCGGGGAAGTTGACATTGAGGCAGGTCGCGGCGCCCCAGCCCATCGCGAGCAATCGGCGCACGACATCGGGGGCGAGGGTCCGCGCGGTGTCCCAGGGTACCCGGTCGCGGTCGCTCCAGGCCTGGCTCAACGCGATCGACGGAATGCCGAGCATCATGCCCGTCATCGCGCCGCCCACGGTTCCCGAAAAGACGGTCTCTACCCCGAAATTGGCGCCGCGGTTGACGCCCGACAGGATCAGCTGCGGCGGCGCCTCGGCCATCAAATGAGACACCCCCATCACGACGCAGTCGCCGGGGGTGCCGGTCACCCCGAACCGGCGCGGCCCGCGCGCGGTCAGCCGCAGCGGGTGGTGCAGGCTGACGGCGTGCGAGACGCCGCTCTGGTCGTGCTCGGGGGCGACCACCCAGATCTCGCGCGCAAGCTCGGCGGTGATCTCCTCCAGCACGCGCAACCCCGGCGCGTCGATCCCGTCATCATTGGTCAGCAGAACGCGGTCGAGCACGGTCCTTACGCCGCCCTCTGTGCCGGCTTATCAGCCCGACCGGACCGCGACATCAGCTCCACAACCACACCGTGTTCCCCCAATTTCGCGTTGCTGCTTCTACAGCAAATCTGCAGCAAAATTTCCCTTTTCGGTTGCAGAGCATGCGCCGCGCGCGAGTCCGCCAGCGCCCATCCCCATCCCCTGCTTTATGACCCATTCTTTCCGGCACCCGCGAACAGTACACCGCGAAAGTGGCAATCCGATGGTCGCCTGCATTACTAGAGCGGAATCGATGAGGTTCGATCGGCGTTGAAAGAACTCCCCTCCCGCGGGCTCGACCCGCGGGTCCACGTCTTGATCGGTGTGCATGCGAGCAAGACGTGGGTGGCCGGGACAAGCCCGGCCACGGGGCCAAGAGAAGGGATTCGATTTGAGTGATATTGCACTAGAGCGGAATCCGATGAGGTCCGATCGGCGTTGAAAAGAACTCCCCTCCCGCGGGCTCGACCCGCGGGTCCACGTCTTCATCGGCAGGCATGCGAGCAAGACGTGGGTGGCCGGGACAAGCCCGGCCACGGGGCCAAGAGAAGCGATTCGATGCGAGTGGATACTGCTCTAAACTTCCGAAGGCGGCTGCGCGGGAGATCCCGGTCATTCCCGGGAGCCGCATCGCGGCGAGCCCGGAACCTATGAACACGGACAGCGCCGCCCACGGCACGATCGCGGTTGCACCCGGCGCCGGGGCCAGCCCGGTGTTCCTGAGTTGCGGGCTCCCGCGCTCGGCCGGGCCGGGAACGACGGCATTTCCGAACACGGTTCGTGACGGCGCGGCTAGCTCTGCTCGATCGCGCGCGTGAGCAGGTCGGCGGCGCGGCGGCACTCGGCGGCGCCGACGTCGAGGTGGGTGACGGCGCGCACAGTGCGCGTCGCGAAGGCGGAGACGAGCACCCCGGCCTCTTTGGCGCGCGCGACGATAGCGGCGGCGTCGGGTGCGCCGGGCCGCATCTCGAAGATCACGATGTTGCTTTGCACCGTCGCGAGGTCGAGCGCGACGCCGGGCAGGCCCGCCAGGCGCTCGGCGATGAACCGCGCATTGGCGTGGTCCTCGGCGAGGCGCGCCCGATTATGGTCGAGCGCGTAGAGGCCGGCGGCGGCGAGTATGCCGGCCTGGCGCAGGGCGCCGCCGAACATGCGGCGCGCTCGCACCCCACGCACCATGTCGTCGCGGCTGCCGGCGATCAGGCTGCCGACCGGGCACCCCAACCCTTTCGACAGCGCCACCGAGACGAGGTCGAACGGAGCCGCCAGCTCGGCGAGGCTGCGGCCACTCGCGGCGGCGGCGTTGAACAGCCGAGCGCCGTCGAGATAGCTGCGCACCCCCAATTCGCGGGCCGCGGCGCAGATCGCCACCGCATCCTGCTGCGGAAAGACGACTCCGCCGCCGCGGTTATGGGTGTTCTCGACCACGACGAGACCGGTCGGCGGGAAGACGATATGGCCGCGCGGCTTGCAGGCGGCGCGGAACGCCTCGGGGGTAAACAGGCCGCCCTGCCCCACGATCGTGAACTGCACCCCGGAATTGGCCGCGGCGGCGCCCGATTCATGCCAGACGATGTGCGATTCCTCGCCGACCACGACATCGTCGCCGGGGCGGGTCGAGAGCTTGAGGCCGATCTGGTTGGCCATCGTGCCGCTCGGCACGAACAGCGCCGCCTCCTTGCCGAGCAACTCGGCCATCCGCTCCTGCAAGCGATTCACGCTCGGGTCTTCGCCATACTGGTCGTCGCCGACCGAGGCGGCGGCCATCGCCTCGCGCATCGCGGCGGAGGGCCGCGTCACGGTATCGGAGCGCAGGTCGATCGCGGTCATGCCACGGCTCCCGCCCCGCGCGGTGCGTCGCGCTCGAAGGCGTCGAGTTCCCCTTCGCTGACCCCGACGGCGAGCGCCGCCTCGCGGATCTGCCGCCAGCTGCCCGCGTCGACCGGTATGCCCTCGGCGCGCCGCTTTGCCGCCATGCGCCGCTCCGGCTCGCCCGGCACCAGGATCTCGTCGAAGCCGGGGGCGAGGCGCGAGCCCTTGATGTTCGTCGCCACGGTCTGCACATCCTGCCGGATCGTCGCGAGATCGCCGAAGCGCGACACGTCGATCACCGTCGCGAGCAGGCTGTTAAGGATGCCGCCCCGCTTTGGCTGATCGGCCCGCTGGCCGCCGGTCACCGCCGCGCCCAGCGCCTCGCACAGCACCGCGAGACCGGAGCCCTTGTGTCGGCCGAACGAGACGAGCGCCCCCCGATGTTGCCCGACCAGGGCGGTGGGATCGGTGGTCGGACGGCCTTCGCCGTCGATGATCGCGCCTTCCGGGACTGGGGCGCCGCTGTTATGCGCGACGCGCACCTTGCCGAAGGCGATCGTCGTCGTCGCCATGTCGAGCAGCATCGGTGCGCCTTCGGCGGCCGGCGCCGCGGCGCAGAACGGGTTGGTGCCGAGCCTGGCATCGCGGCAGCCCCAGGGCGCCTGCCAGGGCGGATCGTCCGCGACATTGACAAAGGCGGTGAAGGCCATTCCCGCCTCGGCGCACATCTCGCCATAGGTGCCGATACGTCCGACATGCGCGCTGTTGCGCAGACCCATCGTGCACACCCCGAACTGCCGGGCCCGTTCGATGGCGCGGCGGATGCCTTGCGCCACCATCCGTTGGCCAAAGCCGCGCGCGGCATCGAGCAGCAGCAGCGGGCCGGTATCGGCGACGGTTTGCAACTCGGCATTCGGCACCAGCAGACCCTGCGCGGCGATGCGCACATAGCTCGGCAGCATGCCGATGCCGTGGCTGTCATGCCCGGCGAGGTTGGCGCGCAGCAGGTGATCGGCGACCTCGGCCGCCTCGTCCTCGCCGCTGCCGATCCCGGCGGCGACGCGTTCGGCGAGGCGGTACACCGCATCGGCGGTCAGGGTCGGCATCGTGACTCCTCTTGAAGACGGGCGTCATCCCGGGGCCGCGCAGCGGCAGCCCGGAATGATGGTTGCGTCGTCACGCGGCGCGCGCGTCTTGCAGGATCATTGCGGCGCATTTCTCGCCGATCATGATCGAAGGGGCGTTGGTGTTGCCGCCGGGGACGACCGGCATGATCGAGGCGTCGGCGACGCGCAGCCGCTCGACCCCGTAGACGCGCAATTGCGGGTCGACCACCGCATCGACCTCGCGGCCCATGCGGCAGGTGCCGACCGGATGCAGATTGGAGACGCCGCGCACCCGGATCTCCTCGATCATCTCTTCGTCGCTCTCGACCGCGGGGCCGGGCAGCACCTCCTCGACGACAAACGGCTTCAGCGCCGGTTGCGCCGCGATCTTGCGCGCCAGCCGCGCGCCGTAGATCAGCGCGTCGAAATCGGTGCGGCTGGTCAAAAAGTTGAACCGGATCGACGGCGGCGCAAGCGGGTCCGGGCTCTTCAACCGCACCGTACCGCGGCCCTCTGGGCGCAGATGCACGGGGCTCAAGGTAAAGGCCGAAAACGGATGCGGTTTGATGCCGGTGCGCAGCCGCTCATGCGTGCTCCACCCGAACATGTTGATCTGCAGGTCCGGCTGCTCCAGCCGCGGGTCGCTGCGCACGAAAGCGCCGGCATAGATCCCGGCATTCGACAGCGGCCCCGAGCGGCGCAGCGCGTATTCCGCCGCCGCGCGCACCTGCCGCGGCCGGCTCGCCGCGAGGTCGTTCAAGGTCGGCTGGGCGCAGCGGAACACGAGGTAGGTGTTGAAATGGTCGTGCAGATGCGCGCCCACCCCCGCCATGTCGCGCAGAACCGGGATACCGAACTCGCGCAGATGATCGCGCGGGCCGAGCCCCGACAGCTGCAGGAGCTGGGGCGAGCCGTAGACCCCGCCGGAGACGACGATCTCGCGGCGGGCACGCGCGGTGCGCGGTCCTTGCGCCGTCTGGTACTGCAGGCCGACGGCTCGGCCCTCCTCGAACAGGATGCGCGTCGCATGCGCGCCGGTCGCGACCGTTAGGTTGCGGCGGCCGCGCGCCTGGCCGAGATAGGCGCGCGCCGAGCTCCAGCGCCGGCGGTTGCTGGTCGTCGTCTGGTAGTAGCCGACGCCTTCCTGCTTCGGGCCGTTGAAATCCGGGTTGGGCGGGATGCCGGCCTCGATCGCCGCCTTGACCATCGCGTCGCCGAGCGGCGAATGCACCGGGTTGGAGACATGCAGCGGGCCGCCGACGCCGTGGAACTCGTCCGGGCCGCGCTCCTGGTCCTCGGCTTTCTTGAAGAAGGGCAGGACGTCGTCCCAGCCCCAGCCCTCGCAGCCGCGCTGGCGCCAGCCGTCGTAATCGGTCGGGGTGCCGCGCATATAGACCATGCCGTTGATCGAACTGGTGCCGCCCAGCACCTTGCCGCGCGGCTGGTACATCGTGCGATTGTTGAGCTCCGCCTCGGGCTCGCTCTCGAACATCCAGTTGACGCGCGGGTCGGTGTAGGTGCGGGTGTAGCCGAGCGGGATGTGGATCCACGGGTTCAAGTCGCGCCCGCCTGCCTCCAGCAGCAGCACGCGATACCGCCCGTCCTCGCTGAGCCGGCCGGCGACGGCGCAGCCGGCCGACCCCGCGCCGGTCACGATGAAATCGTAGGTCTCCTCCGCGCTGATCACCCTCTCCCCCCGGCTTGAGGCGGCAGCTCCGCCCACATCCACGCGCGCTGAGTATAAACGGGCTCGCACCGGCAAGCACGGGCTGCGTTCGGGGCGGTCCGAATGTCTGGCCCGGATGCAACCAAGCGGGCCGGTTCGCAACAATACCCACCCGGTGGTATCGACGCGGACGCTGGATTCAACCAAACCGCTTGTTGTTGCGAGGCCGGTTTCGCGCGCGTACGAGAAGTGAGCCTATGACCACCTACACCTTCAACCCAACGACCTTGAATTTCACGCTCGACTGGAGTTCTCCGGCGATTTGGGCCGGCGGGGTCGTGCCGAACAGCTCCGATGCCGATGTCGTGTTTCCGGTCGTTTATGGGAACGGTTTTACGCAGAGTTACGCGGTTGTCGTCGGCAGTGCATATTCGATTCGCTCGTTGGCGATGAACGCCGATTATCTGGACATAAAAGGCGCTCTGACCGTCTCGCAAGACATCGCGTTGAACCCCGGCTCGGAAATCAACATGGACGGCGGGTCCTTGAACGCCGGGAGCGTGACTATCGACGGCACCGATATACAGGGCCCCGGCCAGGTCCAATGCACTGGAAGCCTGGTCGTCGATACCGCGATCGTCGGCGAAGGGTTGAGCGTCAGCGCCGGCGCCCTGACGAACAATGGAAGCCTGATCGCCGTGTCCGGCAATCTCACCGTCGCCGTGACCCCTGGCGGGTTCGCCAATATGAGCGGCGGGATGCTGACCGGAGGAACCTATACGGCCGGATATTCCGGTAACACGACGGCGAATTCGGAGATCCTCTACTTCAATGTCGGCCAGACGCTGTCGACGGATGCCGCCGCAATCGATCTTGAGGGCGGCGGCGCGATAGATTTCTTCGATCCCTCGACGCAGCAATACCTGCCGATCCAATCGACGCTGCAAACGATTGCAGCGGCGGGGACGCTCACTCTGGGCGCCAACCAGAGCTATAGCGGCGGAGCGCTTACCGATTACGGCTCGATTATCTTGAACGGGGGGACGCTGAGTTCGACCAATCTGATCGTCGCAGCCGGCGCCCAGCTCGAGGGAGCCGGTAGCGTCAATTCCTCGCTTGTCGATAATGGGACGATTCTTGCGTCCTATTCCACAAATCTGTTCACCGATCAACCGCAAGGTCAAGATCTAATCATAAACGGCAGCGTGAGCGGGTCGGGTAATCTCGAAATAGGCGCTACTACTTACATCTATAGTTCTGGGCCGTTGCGGCCGACGACCGCCATCGTCAGCGGCATGATCGAGATCAACGGCCCCGCTGCGAACGCGGTTGTGTTCGAACAGGGGGTCGGGACGCTGCAACTCGACCAGCCCGCGAGCTTTACGGGGCAGATCTCGGCCGCCGGCGCGATACCCGCGAGTTCGACCCTGCCGAACGGATCGAGCTACGACATCCTGCTGCAAGGGGTCTCGCTCGCCTCGGTGACCGGCTACGCCTATTCCGGCAACTCGAACAGCGGAACGCTGACCATCCAGACGAGCCAGGGCAATTACGCCTACAACTTCCTCGGGAATTATCAGACCGCCGATTTTTCGCTGACCGCGGGTCCGCAGCCATTATCGACGCTGCCGCCAAGCCTTTCGATCGCCGTCACGCCGCCCGGCGCCCATGGGCTGCCGACCATCTCCGGGACGAGCGGACCCCAGACGGTCTCCGCGACCGAGACCGACCGGCCGTTTTCCGGCGTGACGATCGGTTCCGGCATCTCCACCGATATTCTCAACCTCACCGTGACGTTGAATTCGGCCGGGAATGGAAGCCTCGCGCCCCCGGCCGGCGCGCCGCTCTTGGTGACGAATGCAAATTACAACGCCGCGGCGGGCGTCTATTCGATGTCCGGCACGGCCGCCGCGGTCACCCAGGTGCTCGATTCCCTGCTGTTCGCGCCCAATGCCGGCGGGCTTGCACCTGGCCAACCCGAGACGACGCGCTTTTCAATTAGCGTGAGTGACCCGGACTCGGCCGGATCGACTCCGGTGGTCGATTCGAAAACGGTGGTCAACGCCTATTCGGGTATCACCTTTGCCGGCGGCGCCCACGCGGCGTTGATAATCGGCGGTCCGGGCGACGATATGCTGTCGGCTGCGGCGCCGCAGGCGTTCGTCTATGGCGATGGCGGGTTCGATACGATCACCCTGGCGGCGGGGGGTGCGCAAACCGTCGAGCTCAACGCGCCGGGAGCCTATGGCGGATGGAGCGCCGGCCA
>Ga0213875_10002602_pt1 | contig 10721 bp, 10 predicted proteins | sample BarmaccomBMRX_R8_FD_160105 | JGI IMG/M metagenome (GOLD analysis project Ga0213875, IMG submission 160105) | Root-associated microbial communities from Barbacenia macrantha in rupestrian grasslands, the National Park of Serra do Cipo, Brazil - RX_R8 | ecosystem: Host-associated > Plants > Roots... | reverse complement strand
GCGGAAATAGGCCGACGACGCCGCGACGCGGATGTCGCAGGCCAGCGCCAAACACAGCCCGCCGCCGATCGCCGCGCCGTTCACCGCGGCGATCACGGGCTGATGCATCCGCCGCAGCGTGAGTATCACGTCGTCGAGCACTTCCATCGATCGCAGCGCGAAGGTCGGGCGCGTCAGCCCCTCGACATGGGGTACCGAGCCCGCCGACTTGTGGTCGGCGCCGGACGAGAAGCCGCGCCCGGCTCCGGTCAGCACCACCACCCGCACACCGTTGTCGTGGGTAACCTCGTCGAGCAGCCGCCTCAGCGGCACCATCACGTCGAAGGCCATCGAGTTCATCCGCTCGGGCCGGTTCAGCGTGATCAGGGCAAGGTTGGGACGGGGACGTTGCAGGCGGACGAGTTCGGTTTCGGGGCTCACGGGCTTGCACGCTATCGCGTGCGGCCCTCAGGCCTGGTCGGAGTTGGACTGCGCGGCGACGGCCGCGTCGACGTCGAACGCCTTGACCTGCTGAATCAGGTCCTCCAGCATGGCCGGCGGCAGCGCCCCAGCCTGGTTGAACAGCAGTTTGCCCTTCTTGAACGCCATCAGCGTGGGAATCGACCGGATCTCGGCGGCGGCCGCCAGCTGCTGCTCAGCCTCGGTGTCGACCTTGGCATGCACGATGTTGGGGTGCTTGTCGGAAGATGCCTCGAATGTCGGCGCGAACTGCCGGCACGGGCCGCACCACGAAGCCCAGAAGTCCACCAGCACGATCTCGTTGTCGGTGATGGTGTCGTTGAACGATTCGGCCGTGATGTTTCGGGTTGCCATAGCCGTGTCAACGAGCCCGGGGGCGCCGATGTTCCCAGCTAAGGCCGCAGTTCCTTCTTCAAGACCTTGCCGGTCGGGCCGGTGGGCAGCGCGTCGACGATGCGTACCTCACGCGGGTACTTGTATGCCGCGAGCCGCTCCTTGCAGTGCACGATGACCTCTTCGGCGGTCAGGCTCTCGCCGGGCTTGGCGACGACGAAAGCGAGCACTTCCTGGCCCAGCTCGTCGTGCGGCTTGCCGATCACGGCGGCCTCGGCGATAGCGGGGTGTTCGAACAGGGTTTCCTCGATTTCGCGGGGGTAGACGTTGTATCCGCCGCGAATCACCAGATCCTTCTTGCGATCGACGATGAAGAAATAGCCGTCCTCGTCGCGGTAGCCCAGGTCGCCGGTGTGGAACCAGCCGTCGCGCATGGCCTCGGCGGTGGCGTCGGGCTTGTGGTAGTAGCTCTTCATCACGTTGTGCCCGCGGATAACGATCTCGCCGACGTGGTCGGGACCGGCGGCCAGCTCGTCGTCGTTCTCGTCGACCACCCGCACCTGTACACCCCAGATCGGTTTGCCGATCGAAAGCACCTTACGCTGCTCGGCGTTGATGTTGAACGTCGTCGTCGACGCGGTCTCTGACAGGCCGTAGCCCTCGAGGATGACGACGTTGGGGAATTTCTCCTCGAAGGCGCGGATGACTTCGCCGGGGATCGGTGCGCCGCCGGACAGCCCGACCCGCAACGCCGACAGGTCACGGCCGCCGGTGTCGGCGTGCAGCAGCGCGATGTACATGGTCGGCACACCGGAGAACAGCGTGCAGCGGTAGCGCGCGAGCTCGTCGATGACCGTGCCAGCGTCGAACCGGGGTACCAGCACCAGCGTGCCACCAAAACGCACCGTGACGTTGAGCACGCTGGACAGCCCGAAGACGTGAAACATCGGCAGCACCGCCATGCCGACGTCGTCGTCGCGGAATCCGAACAGCTCGCCGGCGACCGTGCAGTTCATGAACAACTGGAAATGGGTGAGCTCGGCGCCTTTGGGCCGGCCGGTCGTGCCGCTGGTGTAAATGATCACCGCGGTGTCGTCGGAGTCGGTCGGCTCCAGCTCGCCGGTGTCGTCGGCGACGTAGAGCTCATCGAAACGCTTTGTGCCGTCGGGTCGCTGGTCATTGCCCGGGAGGTTGACCACATAGGTCGCCAACCCCCCGATGTCGCGTGCCCCCCGCATGGCCTCCTCGGCGAAGGTTTCGAAGGTGATCAGCAGCCGGGCGTCGGAATCTTTGAGGTGGTAACTGACCTCCGGGGCGCGCAGCAGCGGATTGAGCGGGACCATCACAGCGCCGGCTTTGAGGATCGCGAAGTAGGCGAACAGGAAATGGGGCAGGTTCGGCAGTTGCACCGCGACCTTGTCACCGCGGTTCACGCCCAGGTGGCGCAGGCTGGTGGCCACCCGACCGGAGATATCGTCGGTCTGCGCATAGCTGAAGGTCTGTCCGGCGATGTGGCACAGCGGCTTGTCCGGGTGCGCGTTGCGTGATTCGCGCAGCATGACCGCGAGGTTGAAGCTCATGTGACCGCTCCTCTCCCGGGTGACCCTAGACGCGTTGCTGGTCGAGCGCCGATAATTGCGCTCAGGAACGGAGGAGCCATGACAAACCGGTGGATCTCGGCGGCCTGGGCCACGCTGGTCGCGGCCGGATGCCTCGCCGGATGCTCGCAGCAGCCGCAGGTGACGTCCGTACAGTCGGCAAACGTCACCATCGACCACTCGACGACGCGGGTGCCCTCGGTCAGCTGCAACCAGTACCAGTGGATGTGGATGATCGACGTGGGCGACCAGGTGCACGGCGCCGAGGCGGCCGTCGAGCTCACCGGTAACAGGGCCACCGCCAAATGGGTCAAGTTTCACGACTTTGACGGGTTCACCGGCAGCGCCTGGCAAGGCGGGGTGGGTAACGCCATCGCCACCGTCGCCGGCGACACCTACACCTTCACCGGGGATGTGTTCGGCTACGGCCCGGCGAATCCGAACAAGCCGGGCACCACGAGCTTCAAGATCGTCGCCTACTGCTGAGGCCTACTTGCCGATGTCGGCGCAGATGATCGGTTGGAAGTACAAGGTCGGCTGACCGTTTTGCTCGATCTGGCTGGACGATCCCAGATGGACGTTCAGATACCAGCCGGAGGCCGGCGGGGCCTCGGCGTTCTGCACCACCGTGGTCGCCTCGGCGCTGCCAGCCGGCGAGGCCACCAGATCATCCAGCGGGTACTTCACCGGTCCCTGGGCGTTGCAGGTGCCCAGGTGGATGTGCTGAGCGTGGCTGCTGCCGGGGGCAAGGCCGCTGGCGGTCGTGGTCACGGTCAACGTCTTGCGGCCCGCGTCATAGGCCAACGTGGCCGAACCCTGCGGCTGCGGACCGATCGGCGCCATCTTCACGCTCGTCGGCGTGGCCGGGACGACGTCCCCACAGGCGATCGGCGTGTATCCGAGCGCGCCCGGACCGCCGAGTTGGGCGCCGGAGCCCAGGTGCATGTTCAGGGCCGTGCCTGCGGCGAGGCCACCTGGATCGGGCTGCATGCTGGTGACCGTGGTGTTGATCGCCCCGCCGCCGTCGGCCGTCACATCGGGGAACGGGACCAGCACGTCGCCCATCGCGGCGCAGCCGCCCTGGTGAATGTGGATGGAGTGGCTGCTGCCCGGCGTCAAGCCCGACATCTGCAGCCTGGTGGTGACGTTCTTGGTCCGGGGATCCCAGCTCAGCGTCGCCGTGCCGGTCGGTTGGGGGCCGAGAACGGCCTTGACGGGGGCGGCGGCGGCCGAGGTGGCCGACGGCGATGGGTGGGTCGACTTCGAGCTACACGCGGCTACCAGCGCCGCGATCGCGACCGCGGACGTGACGAACCGTGTCAGGCTGGACCCGGTTGCGACGCTCTTCACGATGGTGCTCCTCTGCTCGTGTGCGGCTGGTCGTCGGGGGGCGACGGTCTTCTTTCGCTCGCATGTCCGGGTGGCTACCCGGGATACCAACGCCCTCAAACCCCGGGCTCGACTGGCCGCGCACCAACGGGTAACGTGGCGGACTGCCTTAGGTTAAAAGCCGCCATCGCATTGCTTGATCGACGCAAAAGCATTGTGGCGCAGGTGTTTTTGCAAACCCGCTGACGCAACAGGTGAAATGACGACGACAGGTTACCTAGCCACATCGATGCTGAACTGGCACCAATTCTGGCGGGACGGCATCGGCGCGTGGATCATGACCCGCGGCCTGCGGATCGCGCTGTGGCTGATCGGCTCGGTACTGGCGGCCCGCTTGATCAAATGGGCCGCCGACAAGGTGACACAGCAACTCGACGCCGGGTTCGAGCAGAGCAGCGCGCTGGTGCGCCCGGAGGCCATCAAGCACCGCCAGGCGGTGGCGTCAGTCATCAGCTGGGTAGCAATCGCGGTGCTCTACGTGGTGGTGGCGGTCGAGATCACGCAGATCGTCGGCGTTCCGATCGGCTCGCTGGTGGCCCCGGCCGCGGTGCTGGGGGCGGCCCTGGGTTTCGGCGCGCAGCGGATAGTGCAGGACCTGCTCAGCGGGTTCTTCATCCTCGCCGAGAAGCAATACGGGTTCGGCGATCTGGTTCGGCTGACCATCACCGGCGCAGCGAAGGAGGCGGCGGGAACCGTCGAGGACGTCACCCTGCGCATCACCAAGCTGCGCGACAGCGACGGCGAGGTGTTCACGATCCCGAACGGCCAGATCGTCAAGGCGGTCAACCTGTCCAAGGATTGGGCGCGCGCGGTGATCGACATCCCGGTGCCGGTCGCCTCCGACCTGAACCAGGTCAACGACCTGCTGCGCCAGGTGTGCACCGAGGCCACGCACGACCAGGGACTGCGCGACCTGCTGCTGGACGCGCCGTCGATGATGGGCGTGGAGAGCATCGAGAAGGACACCGTCAGCGTGCGGATGGTGGCGCGCACCTTGCCGGGCAAGCAGTTCGAGGTGGGGCGCCGGCTGCGGCTGAAGGTGGTGGCCGCGCTGCGGCGCGCCGGCATCGCCACACCGGGCGCTCCGCCGACGGTGGGCGCGATGGTTCATCCGGCGACGGAAAGCGGCGCCGAGGAGGAGACACAGGGCGCGGGGCAGCGTCGGTGAGCGTCGAGCGCTACCCCGGCGATCCGGCGGCCAATCTCGATCACACGGTGAAGCCGAGGGCGCGCAGCTGCTCGCGGCCGTCCTCGGTGATCTTGTCGGGGCCCCACGGCGGGTTCCACACCCAGTTGATCCGCAGGTCGTTCACCAGCCCGGCGCCCACCAGCGCGGTGCGGGACTGGTCCTCGATCACGTCGGTCAGCGGGCATGCGGCCGAGGTCAGCGTCATGTCGATCAGCGCGACGGTGCCCTGTTCGCCGTGTTCGAGGCTGAGGTCGTAGACCAGCCCCAGGTCGACCACGTTGATGCCGAGCTCGGGGTCCACGACGTCGCGCATCGCCTCCTCCACGTCGGCGAGCAGCTCCTCATCCGGCTGCGCGATCGCTTCGCTCATCGTCCACCTCCGGGTCTGCGCTGGCTTGGGCCACCGCGTCTTTGAAAGCCATCCAGCCCAGCAGCGCGCACTTCACGCGTGCCGGATACTTCGCGACACCGGCGAACGCGATGCCGTCACCAAGCACATTCTCGTCCCCCTGGACGGTTCCGCGCGAGGACACCATTTCGGTGAAGGCGTCCACGGTGTCGAGGGCCCGGCGAATGCTCTGCCCGATCACCTGGTCGGTGAGCACCGACGTCGACGCCTGGCTGATCGAGCAGCCCTGACCGTCGTAGCTGACGTCGACGACGCGCTCACCGTCGCCGGACAGGGCCACCCGCAGGGTTACCTCGTCGCCGCAGGTCGGATTCACGTGGTGAACCTCGGCCCCGAACGGCTCGCGCAGGCCGCGGCGGTGTGGGCGCTTGTAGTGATCGAGGATCACTTCCTGGTAGATCTGGTCCAGCCGCACCGCTCGTCACACCCCGCCGAAGAACTCGACGGCCCGCCGCACGCCCGCCACCAGGCGGTCGACCTCGTCGAGAGTGTTGTAGACCGCGAACGACGCCCGCGCGGTGGCCGCAATGCCGAAGCGCCGGTGCAGCGGCCACGCGCAGTGGTGCCCGACACGCACCGCGACGCCGTCGTCGTCGAGCACCTGGCCGACGTCGTGGGCGTGGATACCGTCGACGACGAACGACACCGGTGAGCCGCGGCCGTCGAGGGTGGTCGGCCCGATGACGCGGACGCCGTCGATCGTGGCCAGCCCGTCGAGGGCCGCCGCGACCAGCTCCCGCTCGTGGGCTTCGACGGCCTCCATGTCGATGTCGCCGAGGTAGCGCGCCGCCGCGCCAAGCCCGACGGCTTGAGACGTCATCGGCGTGCCGGCCTCGAACCGCTGCGGCGGGGGCGCATACGTGGTGGCCTCCATCGTCACCGTTTCGATCATCGAGCCGCCGGTGATGAACGGCGGCATCGCATCCAGCAGCTCGCCTCGCGCGTAGAGCACACCGATGCCATTGGGACCCAGCATCTTATGGCCGGAGAACGCGGCGTAGTCGACGCCAAGGCCATGCAGGTTCACCGGCTGGTGCGGCACCGACTGGCAGGCGTCGAGCACGGTCAGCGCACCCACGACCCGCGCCCGGGCGACCAGCTCGCCGACCGGTGCGACCACTCCGGTGACATTCGAATGGTGGCTGAACGCGACGACTTTGACCCGCTCGTCGAGTTGCAGTGAATGCAGGTCGATCCGGCCGTCCGCGGTGACGCCGTACCAGCGCAGGGTCGCGCCGGTGCGCCGGGCCAGCTCCTGCCACGGCACCAGGTTCGCGTGGTGTTCCAGCTCGGTCGTCACGATCACGTCACCGGGGCCGACGCGGCGCTCGAAGCGGTGGTCGCCGAGCACATAGGACACCAGGTTCAGCGACTCGGTGGCGTTCTTCGTGAACACCAGCTCGCCGGCGTCCGCGCCGACGAACGCCGCAATGTCGGTGCGGGCCTGCTCGTAGGCGTCGGTGGACTCCTCCATCAGCTGGTGTGCGCCGCGATGCACCGCGCCGTTCGACGTGGTGAGGAACCGCCGCTCGGCCTCGAGGACCTGCAGCGGACGCTGGGACGTCGCGCCGGAATCCAGATAGGCCAATTGGTTTCCGCCGCGCATCACCCGGCTCAGGATCGGGAAGTCCGCCCTGATAGCTTCCAGGTCGAGCGCTGGTGGCCGGCCCACCGAGATCGTCATGGCTAGGCTCCCGTCGACGTGGCCTGCTGGGTGAAGCGCAGGTAGCCGTTCTGGTCGAGCTCGTCGGCGAGCTCGGGGCCGCCGGATTCCACGATGCGACCGCCGACGAACACATGCACGAAGGCGGCCTGGATGTAGCGCAGGATTCGCGTGTAGTGGGTGATCAGCAGGATCCCGCCGTGCACCTCCTCGGCGTAGCGGTTGACCCCCTCGCTGACCACCCGCAGCGCGTCGACGTCGAGACCCGAGTCGGTCTCGTCGAGGATCGCAATCTTGGGCTTCAGCAGGGCGAGTTGAAGGATCTCGTGGCGCTTCTTCTCGCCGCCGGAAAAGCCTTCGTTGACACTGCGCTCGGCGAACTGCGGGTCGATGTCGAGCGACTCCATCGCCGACTTGACCTCCTTGACCCAGTGCCGCAGCTTCGGGGCCTCGCCACGTACCGCGGTGGCGGCGGTGCGTAGGAAGTTCGACATCGAAACGCCCGGCACCTCGACGGGGTACTGCATGGCAAGGAACAGGCCGGCGCGGGCCCGCTCGTCGACTGTCATCGCCAGCACGTCCTGGCCGTCCAGAGTGATCGAACCCTGTGTCACCTTGTACTTCGGGTGGCCGGCGATCGCGTAGGACAGCGTCGACTTACCGGATCCGTTGGGCCCCATCAGCGCATGGGTCTCCCCCGACTTGACGGTCAGGTCGACTCCACGCAGGATCGCGATCTCAGCTGCCTTTTTTCCGGCCGCATCAGCGGCCTCAGCGACGCCGACGTGCAGATCCCTGATTTCCAGTGTGGTCATTGGTGTCCTTGGATCGTCTCGGTGAGCTCCAGCTCGTGTTCGATCGCCGCGGTGAGCCGTTGGCGGATCGCGGGCACGGCGATCTTGGCGATGATCTCGCCGAAGAAGCCGCGTACGATCAGCCGGCGGGCCTGGTCTTCGGGGATACCCCGGGCGCGCAGATAGAACAGCTGCTCGTCGTCGAATCGCCCGGTGGCGCTGGCATGCCCGGCACCGATGATCTCGCCGGTCTCGATCTCGAGGTTCGGCACCGAATCCGCCCGCGCACCGTCGGTGAGGACGAGGTTGCGGTTGGTCTCGAAGGTGTCGGTGCCGGTGGCCTGCGGGCGGATCAGCACGTCGCCGATCCACACCGTGTGGGCGTCCGGCCGGTGTGAATCCGGATCTCCTTGCAGCGCCCCCTTGTACAGCACACGCGACCGGCAGTTCGGCTGGGCGTGGTCAATCAGCAGCCGCGACTCGAAGTGCTGTCCGTCGTCGGCGAAGTACAGGCCCAGCAGCTCGGCGTCGCCGCCCGGCCCGCAGAACCGGCTGCGGACCGTGGTGCGGACCAGGTCGCCGCCGAGGGTCACCGCGACATGGCGAAGCACAGCGTCCTTGGCAAGGGCGGCGTGGTGCGCGCTGACGTTGACGGCGTCGTCGGCCCAGTCGGCGACCGACACCACGGTGAGCCGGGCGGCGTCGCCGATGACGAATTCAAGGTTGTCGGCGTAGGTTCCGCTGCCCTGCTGGTCGATGACGACCACCGACTCGGCGAGCTCATCGAGGCGCACCTGCAGGTGCCCGTATGCGGTGGCACCCTCGCCGGGGCCGGTGATCGCGATGTGGACGGGCTGGTCGAGCGTGGCGTGCCGGTCAACCGTGACGATCGTCGAGCCGTTGAACGACGAGAACGCCTGGGCGGCGATCCGGTCGGCCGGCACGCCGCCCTGCCCCAGCCGCTGGTCACCACGGCGCACCGTCTCGACCGTGACCCCCGGGCGCGGGCTCACCTCGACGCGGGCCCTGCCGGTGGCTTTCGCGGTGCCGTCGTGCAGGCCCCGCAGGCGGCGCAGCGGGGTGAACCGCCAGATCTCGTCACGACCACCGGGCACCTCGAAGGCGTTGACGTCGAACGACGTGAAGGTTTCGCCCTTGTTGGAGACGCTTTCGACCGCCGTTGTCAGGTCTTGCGTTGTCACCCGACCGCGCCCTCCATCTGCAGCTCGATCAGGCGGTTGAGCTCCAGCGCGTACTCCATCGGCAGTTCCTTGGCGATCGGCTCGACGAAGCCGCGCACCACCATCGCCATCGCCTCATCCTCAGTCATGCCGCGGCTCATCAGGTAGAACAGCTGATCCTCGCTGACCTTGGATACGGTGGCCTCGTGGCCCATGGTGACGTCATCCTCGCGAATGTCGACATACGGGTAGGTGTCGCTGCGACTGACCGAATCAACCAGCAAGGCATCACATTTCACGCTGGACCTGGAGCCGTGCGCGCCCTTGTTGACCTGGACCAGGCCACGATAGGACGCGCGCCCACCACCGCGCGCCACCGACTTGGACACGATGTTGCTCGACGTGTTGGGCGCCAGGTGCAGCATCTTGGCCCCGGTGTCCTGGTGCTGGCCCTCGCCGGCGAACGCAACACTGAGCACCTCGCCCTTGGCGTGCTCGCCGGTCATCCACACCGCCGGGTACTTCATCGTCACCTTGGAGCCGATGTTGCCGTCGATCCATTCCATGGTGGCCCCGGCCTCGGCGCGGGCGCGTTTGGTGACCAGGTTGTAGACGTTGGCCGACCAGTTCTGGATCGTGGTGTAGCGGCACCGACCGCCGCGCTTGACAATGATCTCGACAACAGCGGAATGCAGTGAGTCAGAACTATATACGGGGGCGGTGCAGCCCTCCACGTAGTGGACATAGGCACCTTCATCCACGATGATAAGCGTTCGCTCGAACTGGCCCATGTTCTCGGTGTTGATCCGGAAGTAAGCCTGGAGCGGGATGTCGACGTGCACGCCCGGCGGCACGTAGATGAAGCTCCCACCACTCCAGACCGCGGTGTTCAGCGCCGAGAACTTGTTGTCCCCAGCGGGAATCACGGTGCCGAAGTTGTCCCTGTAGATCTTCTCATGCTCCTTCAGGCCGGTGTCGGTGTCCAAGAATATGACACCTTGGGCTTGCAGGTCGTCGCGGATCTTGTGATACACCACCTCGGAGTTGTGTGCCACCAAGCCTGCTGCCAGGAAGTTGTGCGGCCCGTCCACCTCGATGTCGTACACCGGTTCAACGGCGTGCGGGTCGACGGACTCGACCCGTTCGAAGCCGAGCCAATCGTTGCCGTGGACGCGGATTGTCGTGCCATGTTCCCCGTTCGACGAATGCGAATGGCGTCGACGTCCGAAGCCGCTGATGCGCTTGGGGTCCCGGCAGCCTAGTCGCTCGAACTGACCGGAAATTCCCAGCCGCCATCCGATTTGCAGGTGTACGGCGGCATGACGGTATGGCTGCGGGTGCGACCACGGGCCACCCGGGCACAACCCTGACAATTCGACCAGTTCGCGGGCCTGATTCAGCAGCGCCTCGTTGGCACAGGTCAGCCGAACAGAACTGCTGCGACCAGGATTGAGAAACCCGTCGGCGTCGACCCACCCGCCCAGGAATGCCAGCCGCTGGTCGACCGGCAACGAATATACCCAATCCGGAACCCGCTTGATCAGCGCCGAACCGGCGAAACCCAGCTCAACGATCCACTGGGTCAACGCCTTCGAGTTCACGGCGATGCGGTACTCGTCAGCCTGGACGCAGCGCAATCCGAACAGGTCTTCGACGACGCCGGCCACTTCGGCGCGAAACTGGGCGTCGGTTGCCGGGATCGCGAA
>Ga0213875_10002601_pt1 | contig 10722 bp, 10 predicted proteins | sample BarmaccomBMRX_R8_FD_160105 | JGI IMG/M metagenome (GOLD analysis project Ga0213875, IMG submission 160105) | Root-associated microbial communities from Barbacenia macrantha in rupestrian grasslands, the National Park of Serra do Cipo, Brazil - RX_R8 | ecosystem: Host-associated > Plants > Roots... | reverse complement strand
CGGCGTGGGCGGCGATGTCGATGGCATCCGTTCCCGGGACGATGCGCGCGGTGAAGCGCAAGCGCACGAAGCTCGCGGCCCGGACCGTGCCGACGCGCAGCCCCTCGCCGAGCAGCGCGCTGCCGTCGATCGGCGCGTCGTCGCGCGCGAACGAGTCGGGCATCGGCTCGGCGCCGGGCGGGACGGAGACGCGCACGGTGACGTCGTCCGCGTCGGTGTCGCCGTCGTCGCCGACTTCGACGACCACCGTCACGACGGCGCCGGGGATCAGCTGCGCCTTCGGCCGCGCGTCGAGAGCGACGCGCAGCATCGCCCCGCGCGGCGCGGTGAGCGCGCCGGTCCCGCCCAGCATCGACTCCGCGCCGAAGCGCGCCGGCGTGGCCGAGGGAGGATGTGCTGGAGGTTCGAGGCCGAGCTCCTCGCGGCGGCGCCGCTCGAGGAGCCGGCCGTCGGCGTTGCGGTCGAACAGCTCGTCGACGTCGACCTCGCGCGGGTTCACCGCAGGCGGAATGCCGCCAGCCAGGGCCACCACCACCGCCGTGGAGCCGATCCGTTTTCCATCGCGGCGGGGTGCGGTGCGACGGCCGTCGCCGCGGTCGAGGCGGCCGCCGCGGGCGCCGTCGCCGCCGCCGGGACGGCAGCGGCAGCCGGCACGGCGACCGCCGCGGGCGCTGCTGGGACCGCGAGCCCGCGGATGCGGGCGGCGGCTTCCGCGTCCGTTCGCGTGGCGCGCGGACGCCCGAACGCGGCGGCCTCGCGCAGCGTCGCGTGCGTCAGCGTCAGCAGCCGGCGCGGCGTGCCGCCGGCCGCGCCGACGATCGTCTCGACGACGTCGTCGTCGAAGATCGCCGAAGGCTGCACGTCGCCGGCGCGCGCGATGCGGTACGCGATCAGCGCGCGCGCCTCGTTGTCGTCGAGCGGGCCGAGCTCGTACCATTCGTCGACGCGGTCGGCGAGGTTGCGCCGCGCCTCGACGCGCGGACGCAGTTCGCTCTGACCGAACAGCACGATGTTCAGCAGCTTGCGCTGCGGCACGTCGTAGTTCAGCAGCAGCCGCAGCACTTCGAAGATCTCGTCGCTCGCGTTCTGCGCCTCGTCGACGAGCAGCACGATCGTGAGACCGTCGAGCACGGCCGCATCGTACAGGTAGTTCTTGAGCGCGTTCTTCAGCGCGGCGGGAGAGCGCGGCGGAAGCGCGAGCCCGAACGAGCGCGCGACGCCGAGCAAGAACTCCGTCTCGGTCGCGAACGACGGATCGAGAATCTTGCCGAGGCGCATGTCGTCGCGGCCGAGCAGCTCGCGCTCCGTCTGCGCCATCAAGCTCGTCTTCCCGGTGCCGGGCTCGCCGACGACGATCTGCAGCCCGCGCGACTCCAGCACGCCGCCGACGAGACGGTCGCGCGAGCGCGCCAACGCCGGCGTCGTCCGGTAGAAGTGCGGGTCCGCGGTGTCGAGGAACGGATCGCGCTCCAACCCGAAATGCCGGTAGTAGGGGATCATCCGGCGCGGGGACTTCGGCGCCGCCGCAGCGACCCTCTGCCGGCAAGCAAGCGTCTCGCGAGCGGCGCTCCGTTTGCCGATAGGTAGCACGATGGAGAAGACTCCGCGAGGCGTCGTGCGGTGAAAGCCGTCATCCTCGCCGGCGGCTTCGGCACGCGGATCAGCGAGGAGACGACGACGCGTCCGAAGCCGATGGTGGAGATCGGCGGCCGTCCCGTGCTGTGGCACATCATGAAGACGTACTCCGCGCACGGCATCCACGATTTCGTCGTCTGCTGCGGCTACAAGGGCTACGTCGTCAAGGAGTTCTTCGCGAACTACGCGCTGCACGCGTCGGACGTCACGTTCGACATGCGCGATCGCTCCGTGCGCGTGCACAATTCGGCGGCCGAGCCGTGGTGCGTGACGGTCGTCGACACCGGCGACGAGACCATGACCGGCGGCCGGCTGCTTCGCGTGCGGCGCTATCTCGACGACGGCGAGCCGTTCTGCTTCACGTACGGCGACGGGCTTTCGGACGTCGACGTGCGCGCCGCCGTCGACCACCACGCTGCGTCGGGCGCCGTCGCGACGATGACCACGGTGCAGCCCCCCGGGCGATTCGGCGCCGTGCGGCTCGACGAAGCGAAGATCGTCGCGTTCGACGAGAAGCCGCAGGGTGACGGCGCTTGGATCAACGGCGGTTACTTCGTGCTCTCGCCGGACGTGTTCGACTACCTCGACGGCGACGATACCGTGTGGGAGCGCGCGCCGCTGGAGCGCCTCGCGTCCGAAGGGAAGCTGTCCGCCTACGTACATCGCGGATTTTGGCACCCGATGGACACGCTGCGCGACAAGAACTATCTCGACGATCTCTGGGCGCGGGGCGATGCGCCGTGGAAGGTGTGGCCGTGAACGACGCCGCGTGCCCGCTCGTGTCGATCCTGATCCCGAACTACAACTACGCCCAGTACGTCGGGACGGCGGTGCAGAGCGCGGTCGATCAGACGTATCCGAACGTCGAGGTGCTCGTCAGCGACAACTGCTCGACCGACGGCGCGTGGGAGCTGCTCCAGGAACGCTTCGGCAGCGACCCGCGCGTGCGGCTGTATCGAAACGAGCAGAACATCGGGATGGCGCGGAACTTCGACCGGCTGCGCGACCTCGCGCGCGGCGCGTACGTGCTGTGGCTGTCGTCGGACGACTTCCTGATGCCGACGCACGTCGAAGGGCTCGCGGACGTCTTCCGGCGAGACCCCACGCTCGACGTCGCGTGGTGCAACGCGTACTTCGCACGCGACGACGGCACGGTGTACTCGAAACGGGCGCTGCCCGGCGAGTTTCCGGTGTCCTACGTCGACGCGCGCGACGAGCTCGTCGAAAACTTCACGACGGTCTGCCCGGTGTGCTTCCCGTGCGCGCTCTTCAAGCGGGACGTGCTGCTCGAGCCCGGGATGTGCGGCGACCCGTCGAACGGGCAGGACGCGCGCGACTGGGAGGTCATCATCCGGCTCGCGCTCGCCGGGAAGCGATTCGGCTACGTGGCGCGTCCGAGCATGGCGATCCGCCTGCACGGCGATCAGTTCAGCGGTGAGGCCTATCACCGTTCGGGGCGCAACGTGAGCGACTTCGCGTCGTACGTCGAGCGGTACATGAATCACCCCGAGTTCGTGCGCCGCATGCGCGGGCGCGAATTCGGCGTCGCGCGCTTCCTCCGCACCCTCGTCGGGGCGGCCGCGAGCATGAACGGCGGCACCTCGCCGTTCGACGAGGCGCAGCGCGCGCGATTCGACGCGCTCGCGCACGCGCTCGACGCGCGCGCAGCGCGCTACGAGCCGGCGCTCGTGCGCGAGTCCACCGTGAGCATCGTGCTGCAGGCCGCCGGCTCGCCGCGCGCGCTGCTCGACGCGATGGACGGGCTGCAGGCGCAGCGCTTCGACCGGTGGGAGGCCGTCGTCGTCGATCACGGCACGATCGACGTGGAGGCATTGCTGCGCACGCATCCCGCGTGGAAGCGCACGTCGTACGTTCGGCTTCCGGCGCCGGCCACGCCGGGCGCGGCGCGCAACCTCGCGCTGCGCATGGCGCGCGGCGAGTACCTGGCGTTCCTCGAGATCGACAACCGCTTCATGCCGGACCACCTCGCGTCGGCGGTCGACACGGTTGCGCGGACCGGCGCCGTCGCGACGTTCTCGGGCTCGCGTCTCGTCGTCGAGCGCACCGACGGGCGGCTCACGTCACCCGAGCGCATCACCGAGGTGCCGTACGGCGGCGCCGCGTCCGACCTCGCCGCGCTCGCCGTTGCGCACACGATCCCGCTCGACGCGTTCGTCGTCTATCGCGGCGCGCTCGCACGAACCGGCACGTTCAACGCCGGCGTCCCGGCCCTCGACGATTGGGATTTCGCGATCGATCTCGCGCGCGTCGCGACGTGCGCGCCGACCGGCGCGACCACGCTCGAGGTCGTCGCGCGGATCGGACTGATCGGTCAGCGGCTCGCGGGCACGTATGCCGGCTACGTCGCGCTCATGGACGCGCTGTACGCCGCGCACCCGGTCGACGCCGTTCTCACGGACGCGCGCGTTCGCCATCGCGCGGCGGTCGCCGATGCGGTCTCCGCCGCGCGCGACTGGCTGCAGGAACCGCACGGCGTCGCCGGCTTCATGCAGACGCTCGCGGGACGCGGTCTCGGCGTGCAGGCGCAAAAGGGCGCGTAGCCGCGGCGGCGGCCGCCGTCAGTCGTCGGCGCCGTACGCGTCGATGTCGCGCGCGACCAGACGCGCGGCGGACTCGCCGGCGGCGAAGTCGCGGTACCACGCGGCGGCCGTGTCGACCGCGCGCATCGTGCTCCAGCGCGGACGCCAGCCGAGCTCCGCGCGAGCCCGCGTGCCGTCGACCTGCAGCAGCGTCGTCTCGTGCTGCGGCGCGGGCTCGACGCGAACGCCGGCGTCCGGGTCACGCCCCACGCCGCGCAAGAAGCGTCGCGCGACCGCGTCGACGGTCGCCGTGTCGTCCGGTCCGAAGTTGTAGGCCGGCGACGGTGCGCGGCGCTCGGCAAGGGCGCGCGCGAGCGTGAGGTAGCCGTGCAGCGGCTCGAGCACGTGCTGCCAGGGCCGCACGGCGTCCGGCCGGCGCAGCACGAGCGGCGTACCGGCGACGAACGCGCGGTACGCATCCGCGATCAGGCGATCGGGCGCGAAGTCGCCGCCGCCGATGACGTTGCCCGCGCGCGCCGTCGCAACGCGCGTCGCGTCCGCCGACGCGAAGTACGCGCGGCGATACGTCTCGACGACGAGCTCCGCCGCCGCCTTGCTGCCGGCATACGGATCGGCCCCGCCGAGGCGATCGTCTTCGACGTAGCCGCCCGCGTGCGGACGGTCGGCGTAGACCTTGTCGCTCGTCACGATGACGGCGTCCTCGACGGTGCCGGCGCGCCGGATCGCGTCGAGCACGTGAACGGTTCCCATGAGGTTCGTGGCGTACGTCTCGACGGGCTCCGCGTAACCACGTCGCACGATCGGCTGCGCGGCGAGATGGAACACCGACTGCGGTCGCGAGCGCATCAGCGCGGTCGCCGTCGCGTCCGCGTCGCGCACGTCGACGCTGCGCGCGTCGACGTCGCGCGCGATGCCCGTCGCGTCCCAAACGCTGGGCGAGGTTTCGGGCGGCAGCGCGAACGCCGCGACGCGCGCGCCCGCGCGCAGCAGCAGCGTGCAGAGCCACGTGCCCTTGAACCCGGTGTTGCCCGTGACGAGGACTCGTCTGGCGCGCCAGAAACTCGATGCGCCGATGGAGCTCATCTCAACGCGCCTCGACGGCGTCTGGCGCGTGCCGTTCGTGCGCGCGCGCGACGCGCGCGGCTGGTTCGCGCGCACCTTCGACGAAGCCGCGTTCGAGCAGCTCGGCTTGGAGACGCGGTGGGCGCTGCACGCCGACGCATGGAACGAGCGCGCCGGGACCGTTCGCGGCTTGCATTTCCAGCGGCGGCCGCACGCCGAGACGAAGCTGATCGCGTGCACGCGCGGCGCCGTCTACGACGTGCTGCTCGACGTGCGTCCGGACTCGCCGACGTTCGCGCAGTGGGAGGCGTTCGCGCTGCACGAGGACGACGCGACCGCGTTGTACGCACCGGGCGGTCTCGCGCACGGCTACCAGTCGTTGACCGACGGCGCGACGATGCACTACCTGTTGTCGGAGCCGCACGCGGAAGAGGCTGCCGCGGGGTACCGCTTCGACTCGCCCGCGCTGGGCATCGCGTGGCCGCTGCCGGTCGCGATCATCGCGGAGCGCGACCGCGCGTTGCCGCCGTTCGACGCCTCACGCGTCGACGCGTAACTCGGGGATCGCGAGCGCGAAGCGTCCGCCCCACGCGCGCACGTCGCTCAGCTCGGCGCGAATCTCCGCTTCGACGTTCCACGGGAAGATGACGACGCAGTCCGGCCGGTCCTCGCGGATGCGCTCCGGCGAAACGATCGGCACGCGAACGCCGGGGATGGAGTGGTTCTGCTTGTGCGGGCTCTTGTCGGCGACGTACGGGAGCAGATCGGCGCGAATCCCGGCGTAGTTGAGGAGCGTCGTGGCCTTCGCCGCGGCGCCGTATCCCGCGACGCGCACGCCGCGGCGCTTGCCGTCGATGAGAAACGCGACGAAGTCGTCCTTCACGCGCGCGACGCGCGAACCGAACGCCGCATACGTCTCGAGCCGCTCGAGGCCGCCGGCGCGCTCGTCCGCGAGCACGATGTCGACGCTGACGTCGACGGGCCGTGTGCCGCGCGGCGCGACGAAGACGCGCAGCGACCCGCCGTGCGTCGGCAGCAGCGTCACCTCGACGACCTCGAGGCCGTGGCGCGCGAACAGCGGCCGCAGCGCGAGCAGCGAGAGGTAGGAGAAATGCTCGTGATAGATCGTGTCGAACTGCATCCCCGCCATCGTGCGGAGCACGTGCGGGAACTCGAACGTCGCGACGCCGTCGCGCGCCAGCAGCACCGCGAAGCCGCCGACGAAGTCGTTCAGATCGGGCACGTGCGCGAGCACGTTGTTGGCGACGATCAGGTCGGCGGCGCCGTGGTCGGCGCGGATCCGGTGCGCGAGCTCGACGCCGAAGAACGCGTCGATCGTCGGGACACCGGCCTCGCGTGCGACCGCTGCCACGTTCGCGGCCGGCTCGACGCCGAGCGCACGAATCCCGCGCGCGATGAAGTTGCGCAACAGATACCCGTCGTTGCTCGCGACCTCGACGACGTGCGAGCCCGCACCGACGCCGCGGCGCACCATTTCGTCCACGTACGCCGCCGCGTGCGCGAGCCACGTCGTCGAGTACGACGAGAAGTAGGCGTACTCGCGGAAGAGCTCCGCAGGCGATGCGAACTCGCCGAGCTGCACGAGCTTGCACTCTGCGCACACGTGCGGGTGCAGCGGATACATCGTCTCCGGCCGCCCGAGCGCTGCCGGCGGCGTGAGCGCGTTCGACGGCGGCGACAACCCGAGGTCGAGCAGGCTGCGCAGATCGCGCGAGCCGCACGCGCGGCACGCCGGTGCGACGCTCTCGCGAATCCGCGCGAGCGAGGCGTGCGGTGCAGCGATCGCGGTCGTGACGGACGCGTCCGCGGCGCTCACGTGAAGAATTCGAGGACCGCCTCGATCACGCGCTCGATCGCGCGCTCGGCCATCACCGAGTGCAGCGGCAACGTGACGACCTGGTCGACGACGCGCTCCGTGACCGGCATCGGCGAGCGTCGCGCGTCGGCGAAGTACGTGTGGCGGTGGACCGGCACGAAGTGGATGCCCGCGTCGACGCCGCGGTCGGAGAGGTGCGCGATGAACGCTTCGCGTGCCTCGGCGGGCACGCGAAGGCTGTAGATGAAGGGCGAGACGTCGTCGTACGCGCTGCGCAGCACGCGCACGCCCGGGATCATCTCGAACGCCGCGGAGTACCGCGTGCACACCGCGCGGCGGGCGGCGATGAACTCGTCGACGCGCTTGATCTGCGACACGCCGACGCTCGCCATGATGTTGGTGAGGTGATAGCGGAAGCCTTCGGAAACGACGTCGTAGTCCCAGGCGCGCTTGTTCTGATAGCGCAGCGTCGTGTCTTTGTCGACGCCCAGCAGGCGCAGGTGCTGCAGACGCTCGTACTCGTCGCGGTGCGGCGTGACGACGCAGCCGCCGTCGATCGACGTGATGATCTTGACGGGATCGAAGCTGAAGAACTGCAGGTCGCCGGACGCGCCGATGCGCTCGCCGCCGACCGTGCTGCCGAAGGCGTGGCAGGCGTCTTCGATGACGCGCAGCCCGTGCCGCCGCGCGAGCGCGTACACGTCGCCGATCGCGCACGGGACACCGGAGAAATGCAGCGGGACGATGGCCTTCGTACGCGGCGTGATCATCGACTCGGCGGACGCGACGTCGATGCCGAGATCGTCGTCGCGGATGTCGCACATCACGACCTCCGCGCCCGTGGCACGGATCGCCTGATGGTCGGCGACGTAATTGAAGGACGGCGTGATGACCTCGTCGCCGGGGCCGATGCCCGCGGCGAGCAGCGCGATGTGCATCGCCGACGTGCCGGTGTTCGTCGCGACGACGTACCTGTTTTGGAGCCCGAGATAGCGAGCGATCCGCTCCTCGAAGTCCTGCGTCGTCGCGCCCATCCCGAGCCATCCCACGTCGAGCGCGTCGGTCAGGTGCTTCAGCGTGTCGACGCCGATGTACGGAACGAAGACGGGCACCCGCGCGTCCGACGACGCCGGCGTGACCGGCGCGCGGTCGAGGACGTTCATGCTATTGGACTGGGCCTCCGTGGTCGAATACTGTATCGGTGAGCGAGAAGGCGGGCTTGAGTACGCCGGACGTCGACGCGACCGTCGATCCACACGATCCGAAAGACGGCGCGCTGCTCCGCCGGATGGGTGCCGATGCCGAGGTTCGCGCGGCTTGGAAGCGTGCGTTCGACCTCATCGCGCCGTATCGCTACGCATACAACTGGTCCTGGCTCGGACGTCCGGCGATCCAGTTTCCGCAAGACCTCGTCGCGTTCCAGGAGATCATCTGGCGCACGCGGCCCGACGTCGTCGTCGAGACGGGCATCGCGCACGGCGGATCGCTCGTGTTCTCTGCGTCGATGCTGCAGCTGCTCGGCGGCGACGGCGAGGCGATCGGCATCGACATCGACATCCGCGCGCACAACCGCGCGGCGATCGAAGCGCACCCGCTCGCGCACCGCATCACGATGGTCGAAGGCTCGTCGGTCGACGCCGAGCTCGCGGCACGCGTTCGCGCGCGCGTCGGTGCGCGCACCGCGATGGTGATCCTCGACTCGAACCATACGGCGGATCACGTCGCGCGCGAGCTCGAGCTCTACGCGCCGCTGGTCCGGCGCGGCTTCTACCTCGTCGTCATGGACACGGCGGTCGAATTCGCCGATCCGTCGTCGCTCGCGGACCGCGCGTGGGCGCCCGGCAACAGCCCGATGACGGCGGTCGACGGCTTTCTCGCGCGCGAGTCGCGATTCGTCGTCGACGACGAGTACGACGCGAAGCTGCTGTTCACGGTCGCGCCGCGCGGGTATTTGCTTGCCGTGGCAGACCCGCCCGCGGCGTGACGACGTGCCGCGCGCCGCGGGACGCCGATGTGGCGGCGCTCGCGGCGATTCGTAACGACGCTCCCACGCAGGAGGCGTTGCTCGCCGACCCGCGGCCCAACAGCGAAGCGGACGTGCGTCGCTGGATCGAGCGCCGGACGACGGATCCGGCCGCGCTGTTCTGGGTGATCGCCGACGCCGACGACGGCGGCGCCGTCGGCTTCGCGCAGGTTGTCGCCATCGACGCGCGCAGCCGGCACGGGCGGTTCGGGATCGCGATCGGTCGCGCACACCGCGGCCGCGGTCACGGCGGCGCAGCGCTGCGGCACGTGCTGCGGGCGGCACGCGACGACGGCCGGCTCGACAAGCTCATGCTCGACGTCGCCGCGGACAACACCAGCGCGCGCGCGCTCTATCACGACGCCGGTTTCCGCGACGTCGGCGTGCTCCGGCGGCACTACCGCGGCAACGACCGGTGGCACGACGTCGTCGTCATGGAGCGCTTCCTCGAGGCCGTCGCGTGAAGACCGTCGTCATCATGCAGCCGCAGCTCTTTCCGTGGCGCGGCCTCTTCGAGCAGATCCGGCTCGCGGACGAGTTCGTGCACCTCGACGACGCGCAGTTCCAAAAGGGCGGCTTCACCAACCGCGTGCAGATCAAGACGGCGTCCGGACCGGCGTGGCTCACCGTGCCGGTGCTGCGCTCCGGGAGCTTGCCGCGCATCGACGAGTGCGAGATCGATTACACGTCGTCGTGGCGCGAGCGGCACGTGCGAACGCTGGCGCACGCGTACGCGCGCGCGTCGCACGCCGCGGCGATGCGCCGCATCGTCGAGGACGTGTACGCGGTGCGGCCGCGAACGATCGCCGAGCTGGACATCGCCGGCATCGAGCGCTGCGCGAGCGAGCTCGCGCTCCGTCCGCGGTTCTCCCGCGCCTCGTCCACGCCGGTCGCCGGGGCGAAGACGGAGCGCGTCCTCGCGCTGCTGGAATCGCGCGGCGCGAGCCGCTACGTGACCGGCCTCGGCGCCCGCGCCTATCTGGACGTCGAGCTGCTCGCCGGCCACGGGATCGCGGTCGAGGTGATGGAGTACCGCCGTACGCCGTATCCGCAGCTGCATGGGGCATTCGATCCGCACGTGTCGGTGTTGGACCTGATCGCGAACCTCGGCCCCGAGGCGGCGTCCCGGCTCGACTCGTCCGCGGTTCCGTGGGCGGACGCGCACGAGCGCGCCGACGACGCGGTCGCGTCATGATCTCGCCGCACGTGCCGGCGCGCGCACGCGGCCGTTCCGCATAGGACGAAGCGAGCGCTCACCGAAGCGACGTGAGGCCGCTTCATTCGCCCGCGCCGGCGTGCTATACTCGGTGGGTTGCCCCGGACTCCGGGGCCGAGCAACTTCACCCGGCCGGAGGCCGGGGGCACCTTCCGCGAGGCGATTCGAGCGGGAGGAGATGCGCTCTCCACGGTGCCACGGACGGTCACCGCGAGCTCAGAGAGGTACCACACGATCATGGCATCGGGCGTCACCATGCGCGCTCTTCTGGAGGCGGGGGTCCACTTCGGACACCAGACACGCCGCTGGAATCCGAAGATGAAGCCGTACATCTTCCAGGAGCGGAACGGCATCTACATCATCGACTTGTCGAAGACGCTGTCGATGT
>Ga0213875_10002600_pt1 | contig 10727 bp, 9 predicted proteins | sample BarmaccomBMRX_R8_FD_160105 | JGI IMG/M metagenome (GOLD analysis project Ga0213875, IMG submission 160105) | Root-associated microbial communities from Barbacenia macrantha in rupestrian grasslands, the National Park of Serra do Cipo, Brazil - RX_R8 | ecosystem: Host-associated > Plants > Roots... | reverse complement strand
GCCACGGCGCGGGCGGTCTTGCAGGCGAACAGGGCGCCACCGCACAGCATGTCCGCAGTGTACTGCAGGATACCCAGGCAGGCAACCGGCTTCGCGCGCCTGCGCTGCCGCGTCGGCTCAGCCCCGGCCGACCGCCTCCGCCAGCGCCCGGCCGACATCCGTGGTGCCGGCCTGCCCGCCCATGTCGCGGGTGCGCGGGCCGCCGCCGCGCAGCAGCGCCTCGATGGCCGCGACGATCGCCTGCGCCGCCGCCGTCTCGCCTACATGCTCGAGCATCATCGCTCCCGACCAGATCTGGCCGATCGGGTTGCAGACGCCGCGCCCGGCGATGTCGGGCGCCGAACCGTGCACCGGCTCGAACATCGAGGGGTGCATCCGCTCCGGATTGATGTTCGCGCTCGGCGCGATGCCGATCGAGCCGGCCACCGCCGGGCCGAGGTCGCTTAGGATGTCGCCGAACAGGTTGGAGCCGACGACCACGTCGAACCAGTCGGGATGCTGCACGAAATGCGCGCACAGGATGTCGATGTGGAACTGCGCCGTGCCGACGTCCGGATACTGCTTGCCGATCAGCGCGAAGCGCTCGTCCCAGTACGGCATCGTGAAGGTGATGCCGTTGGATTTCGTCGCGGAGGTCACGTGCTTGCGCGGCCGCGTGCGCGCCAGCTCGAAGGCGTAGCGCAGCACGCGGTCGACGCCGTGGCGGGTGAACACGCTCTGCTGGCTGACGAACTCGCGCTCGGTGCCCTCGAACATCCGTCCGCCGCTGCTCGAGTATTCGCCCTCGGTATTCTCGCGCACGACGAAAAAATCGATATCCGCCTCGCTGCGGCCGGCGAGCGGCGTACGCACGCCGGGCATCAGCTTGCACGGGCGGAGGTTCACGTACTGATCGAAGCCGCGGCGAAGCGGGATCAGCAGGCCCCACAGCGACACGTGGTCCGGCACGCCGGGCCAGCCGACCGCGCCGAGGAAGATCGCGTCGCAGTCGCGCAGCCGGTCGAGCCCGTCCGCCGGCATCATCGCGCCGGTCTGCGCGTAGCGCTCGCACGACCAGTCGTGGTGATCCAGCGCCAGCTCGAAGCCGAAGCGGCGCGCCGCCGCGTCCAGCACGCGCAACCCTTCCGGGACCGTCTCCTTGCCGATGCCGTCGCCGGGAATAACGGCGATCCGATAGCGCCTGGCCATGCGGCCTCCCTTGTCCCGTTCCGTGTTCTTCAGCCCGGTCGATTCAGCCCCACGCTCAGCCGGGCGCGAAGCGCCGGATGATCTCCTGCGCCGCGCGGCCGGCCTCGTCGAGCGGCCGGCGCGGCCAGGGCGAGAGGCTGCCGCCCAGCGCGCGCACCTGGCCGGCGGCCAGCAGGCTCGCGTGCAGCCGGCGCTCACGCGCGCCGGCCAGTTCGGGCAGCGCCAGAAAGACCGGTCCCTCGATCGCGCAGGCCTGGCTCAGCAGGGTCTCGGACTGGCCAGTCACCACGGCGGCGTCGGACGCGGCGAGGAAGGCCGCGAGCGGGTCCGGGCCCGGCTCGCCCCAGCGATGCAGGACGTGCAGCGCCGGCGCCAGCGCGGCGGCCAGCGCGTCGGTCGCTTCCGCGCCGGTGCGCCGGAAGGTGAGCGCCAGCACCGCCCCGCCCGCCTGGCGCGCCAGCCCGGCGACCCGCACGCCGAGCGCGTGCGCCGCCGCCGGCTGGAGTTCGGCCCCGCCGAACACGCCCTCGCGCGGGCCGCCGACGAGGAGCGTCACGCGGGGCCGCGGCAGGTGTGCCAGCCGCTCCGCCCAGGCGAGCCGGGCCTGGTGCAGCAGCAGCGGCGCGAGGCGATGCGGCACGCCCAGCACCGGCAGGATGTTCGCGGCCTGCGGCGGCTGGTCGTGGCGCGGCACCACCAGCAGGTCGAAGCCCCGGCGGCTCAGCCCGGGCGGCCCGCAGTGCACGATGCGTCCGCCGGCGTGCGCCTTCAGCCAGAGCGCCACCCGCGCCGAGCGGCTGTCCGAGGAGAAGGCGAGAACTGGCCCCGCGGCGGCGGCCAGCGCGCCGTCCGGGCGGCGCCGGGGCGCAACCGGCGCATCCGTCCCGCCCCTCCCCTCGCCCGCCGCCGCCAGCCCCAGCAGCGAGCCGCGCCAGGCCAGCGAGCCGACCGGCGCCAGCCATGTCCAGGCGAGCGCCACCCGCCGGAACGGCACCCCCAGCCGCTCGGCGATGCCGATCGCCTGTGCGGCGTCTTCATTGCGGGGGTCGTCGAGCACCCAGACGCGCTCGGCGGGGCGGCCGGACTGGCTGAGATCACTGACGCCGGTGGACGCGTCTGCCATCGCGGACTATGCCGGACGGCCAGCGAGCGTAGAACGGAGAGCGAGCGCCATGGCCGCCACCAACCTGACGGGCACCAATCTCGCGGGTACCAATCTAACGGGCACCAATCTGACGGACTGGGACCGCGACGCCGCGCTGACCACCGCTCGGATCCTGCTGGAGATCAAGGCCGTCAACTTTCGCCCCGAGGAACCCTATACATTCACGTCGGGCTGGAAGTCGCCCGTCTATATCGACTGCCGCCGCATCATCTTCTTCCCGCGCGCCCGTGCCAAGATTTGCGAGCTCGGCGTGGAGAAGATCGGCCGGCACGTCGGCTACGAGAGCATCGATGTCGTGGCCGGGGGTGAGACCGCCGGCATTCCCTTCGCCGCCTGGATCGCCGACCGCATGCTCGCCCCGATGGCCTACGTGCGCAAGCAGGCCAAGGGGTTCGGGCGCAACGCGCTGATCGAAGGCGACGTGCCGGAGGGCAAGCGCACCCTGCTGGTCGAGGACCTCACCACCGACGGGCGTTCAAAAATCCAGTTCGCGCAGGCGCTGCGTGACGCCGGCGCCGTCGTCGATCACGCTTTCGTGGTGTTCTTCTACGGCGTCTTCCCGGGGGCGCTGGAAGCGCTGGCGCGCATGGACATCGCGATGCATCACCTCTGCACGTGGTGGGACGTGCTGGATGCCTGCCGCACGCGCAGCTACTTCGCCGAATCCGCGCTGGCCGAGGTGCGGCGGTTCCTGGAGAACCCCGTCGCCTGGTCGAAGGCGCATGGCGGGGTCGCCGGGGTGGACGAACCCGCCGGCTGATCGCATGCAGCGGCTGATCCCGTTCAGAAGCCCAGGATGGCATCGGCCGCGATCGTCAAGGCGTCGCTGTTGCGGCCCGCCGAGAAGGCGTCGCGCCCGTTCAGTGCGCGGTCGTAGCGGATCTCCGGGCGGATCAGCAGCGTCGAGACCGGCGCCGGCAGGCTCGGCTTGTAGGTGACGCCGAGCGTGATCGCGCCGTAGGTGGTGCGCGGCGTCGGGATCGACGTGTTCGGCAGGCCAAGCTCCGACTTGATGTAGTCGAGATTGCCGGGAAAGCTCGCGACGTAGAAGCCGGCATTGTCCCGCCACACCTCGGCCCGCGCATTCAGGGTCAGCGCGTCGGTCAGCGCGTAGGACGCGTACTGCGCGGCGCCGTAGCCCTCGGCGCGAAAGCCGTCGTCGCGGATGTAGTTCAGCTCGGTCGTGAAGCTCAGCTTGTCGCTGGCCTTGTACGTGATGACGGCGTCATTGAGGTAGCGCAGTGCGCTGTCGCAGAACGCGGGCACGGACTGGCAGGAATTCTCCGGGCCGATATGCGTGAGCGCCAGCACGGTCAGGTTGCCGCCCAGCAGGTTGAGCCCGAAGCCCGCCATGCCGGCCGGTTCGTGGTTCGCATCGCCGCCGGCGAACGTGGTGTTCACGCCGGTGTCGATGCCGAGATAGAGGTCGAGCAGGCCGCTGGCGTGCGCCACCGCCATCGCCCCGGTCTGCTCGAAGGGCAGGCCGAAATTCAAGATGTAGGAGTGCGAGTAGAACGGATTGGTCGCGGGGTTGATCGTCTCGAAGCCGAGCGGGGTGGCGAACTGGCCCACCTTGGCATCGATGCCCGAGGCGAACAGCCACGGCAGGTGCGCGGTGACGTTCGCCTCGATGATGGAGATCTGGTAGCGGCTGTCGAGCGCGTGGTTGAACTCGCCGAGATAGTGCAGATAGCGCGCATCCGACCCGTACATGAACTGGAACTTGAAGCCGAAATCGTAGCCGGTGGCCTTCGGGTCGGTATCGCGCTCGGCGGTCAGCAGGAGCTGGTTGAGCTGCGGCTGGTTGGCCTTGTCGGTCAACAGCTGGCCGTTGTTCTCGGCGTCGTACGGCCGCATCGGGTTGACGACGATGCCGGCCTCGAACTGGGCCGAGAGCTTGATGCTGCTCATCCAGCCGGTCGGCGCCGCTGCGGCACTCGGCGCCGGGCTCGGGGCCGCAGTCTGGGCGCGCGCGGGACCGATGCTGCCCTCCAGCGCTGCCCAGCCGAGCAGAGCGCAAACGGCCGGCGCGGGACCGCGCAGGAGGCGGCGCCCGGCCAGTCTGCGGGCCGGTCTGCAGCAAGACGGGGTCATGGCGGGCATCCTCCTGGGCGGTTGATCCGGGCCCGCGATGCGGGCGGCACACGCGGCGCCCAATGCTTTGCAAGAGCTTTGCCAAAGCCTTGCGCGGAGCGAATTGCGCCGACGTCCCGCCGCAGGATCGGGAGAATCCGCCTAAAGCCGCGATGCGGATGCGCCGCCTCCGGCATATCGAGCGCATAAAGCCGCCGGACGGCGGGGCCGGGCGCCGGGGTTCCCGGTTGGCCGGTTTCGCCCTAAACTCCGCTCGAAGCCGGCCAAGCCGGCTTCCCGCAATCAAAAGGTCCGAGATGACACCCCCCCGCGCGAATTCCGCCGCCGCTCGCGACATTGCGAACGTGCTGCACCCCTACACCGACCTGAAGGCCCACCTGGACGCCGGCCCGACCATCATCAGCCGCGGCGAGGGCGTGCGCGTGTGGGATGAGAATGGACGCGACTACATCGAGAGCATCGCCGGCCTGTGGTGTGCGTCGCTCGGCTTCTCCAACGAGCGGCTGGTGGCGGCGGCCACGGCGCAGATGCGCAAGCTGCCGTTTTATCATGCGTTCACCGCCAAGTCGCACGAACCGCTGATCGAGCTGTCGGAGATGCTGATCCAGCGCGCGCCGGTGCCGATGAGCAAGGTGTTCTTCGCCAACTCCGGCTCGGAGGCGAACGACAGCGCGATCAAGATGATCTGGTACTACAACAATGCGCTGGGCCGGCCGAACAAGAAGAAGATCATCGGCCGCGTCCGCGGCTATCACGGCATCACCATCGCCTCCGGCTCGGTCACCGGCCAGGCGGTCAACCACCGCAGCTTCGACCTGCCGATCGCCGGCTTCGTGCACGCGATGACGCCGCACCACTACCACGCGGCCGAGCCCGGCGAGTCCGAGGAGGCGTTCGCGTCGCGCTGCGCCGAGGAGCTGGAGAAGCTGATCCTCGCCGAGGGGCCGGAGACCTGTGCGGCGATGTTCTGCGAGCCGATCATGGGCGCCGGCGGCGTGATCGTGCCGCCGCGCACCTACTACGAAAAGATCCAGGAGGTGCTGCGCCGCCACGACATCCTGTTCGTCGCCGACGAGGTGATCTGCGGTTTCGGGCGCACCGGCAGCTACTGGGGCACCCAGACCCTAAACATGCAGCCGGACATCGTGACCTGCGCCAAGGCGCTCTCGTCGTCATTCCTGCCGATCAGCGCGGTGATGGTGAACGACCGCGTGTTTTCAGGTCTCGCCGAGGAGAGCCACAATGTCGGCACGTTCGGCCACGGCTTCACCTATTCCGGCCATCCGGTGCCGGCGGCGGTGGCGATCGAGACGCTGAAGATCTATGACGAGATGGACATCGTCGATCACGTCCGCCAGGTCGGCGCGTATTTCATGGCCGAACTGCGCCGCCGCTTCGCCAATCACCCGCTGGTCGGCGAAATCCGCGGCACCGGGCTGATCGCCGGGGTGGAGCTGGTCGCCGACAAGGCGGCAAAAAAGAATTTTGATCCAAAGTCGAAGGTGGGACCGCGGCTCACCCAACTGATGGAACAGTACGGAGTGATCGGCCGCACGCTGTTCAACGACACGCTGGCGTTCAGCCCACCGCTGATCATCAGCGAGGCGGAGATCGACGAGATGCTGGAGCGCACCGGCCGGGCGCTGACCGAGCTGACCGCCGAGTTGCGGCGCGAGAACCTCGCCGTCGTCGCCTGAGGGCCGGCAAAGGCCAGGGGGCGCTGCCCCCTGGACCCCCGGCAAAGGCAGAGCCTTTGCGATCCTTCGCTTAAGTGATGGGGTCTGGGGCCTCGGGCCCCAGCGGGTCCAGGGCGGAGCGGGCGAAAGGTTCCATCGGCGTAGCCGATGGAACGCCCGCGGAGGGAGCGCCCTGGCCTGCCTTTCCTGCTTAGCGCGCCCGGCGCAGCGTATAATCACCGACGGCGGCAAGCGCGGCGCGCAGCTCCGTCTCGGGGAACGCCGCGAGCGCCGCCTCAGCGGTCGCCGCGTACCCGGCGGCACGCGCGAGCGTCGCGTCGATCGCACCGCGCGCGCGGATCAGTTCCAGCGCATGGTCGAGGTCGTCCTCGCGCTGCTCGCTTTCCTCGATCGTGCGCTTCCAGAAGGCGCGCTCGGCCGGGCCGCCGGCGGCGTAGGCCGCGAGCACCGGAAGGGTGATCTTGCCTTCGCGAAAATCGTCGCCGACGGTCTTGCCGAGCCGCGCCTGGTCGGCGGCGTAGTCGAGCGCGTCGTCGACGAGCTGGAACGCGATGCCGAGATTGAGGCCGAAGCGGGCGAGTGCGGCGCGCTGGCCCGCCGGCCGGTCGGCAACGACGGCGCCGACCTCGCACGCGGCCGCGAACAGCGCCGCCGTCTTGCCCGTCACCACGTCGAGATAGCGCGCCTCCGAGGTCGTCAGGTCGTTCTGCGTGGCGAGCTGCAGCACCTCGCCTTCGGCGATCGTCGCCGCCGCGCGCGAAAGGATGGCGAGCACGGCCAGCGAGCCGTCCTCCACCATCAGCTCGAAGGCGCGCGCGAACAGGAAGTCGCCGACCAGCACCGAGGCCTTGTTGCCGAACACCGCGTTGGCGCTGGCGAGCCCCCGCCGCAGCAGGCTCTCGTCCACGACGTCGTCGTGCAGCAGGGTCGCGGTGTGGATGAACTCCACGCAGGCGGCGAGGTGGACGTGGCGCGCCCCGCCGCGCTCGCCGGGATAGCCGCACAGCCGCGCCGCCGCGAGCGTCAGCAGCGGGCGCAGCCGCTTGCCGCCGGCAGCGACGATGTGGGCGGCGAGGTTCGGGATCAGCGCGACCGGGCTGTCCATCCGCGCGACGATCGTACGGTTGCAGGCCTCGAGATCCTCGCCGACCAGTGCCACCAGCGCGGAGAGCGCGTCCTCCGCATCCCCGGGCGCGATTGTCGCGCCCTCGGGCACGATTGTCGCGCCCCCGGGCGCGGTCTGCGGTGACGTGGCGGCGACGCCCAAGGCATTCTCCCGGCGGATTGTGGTGCGCCCGAATGTGTGGCGTGCTTGGGCACCATATCGGCGGGCCGGAAACAGGGTCAAGGAACCGGGGTGCGGGTCGTCGCCGTCTCCAACAACGCCGTGCGGTTGAGCTTCCTCGTGGCGCTGCTCGCGGACGCCGGCATCGACTGCGTGCTGCTCGACCTGCACACCAGCGTCACCGAGGGCAGCATCGGCGCGATCCAGCGGCGCCTGGCGGTCGCCGCGCGCGACGAGCCGCGGGCGCGGCGGGTGCTCGAGGAAGCCGGCGAGGCCTGATGCCCACGACCTGCGGCCACCTGCTCGGCGGCCTGGTGCGCTACGCCCAGCCGCAGCACGGCTACCGCACCGGCATCGAGCCCGTGCTGCTGGCCGCGGCGGTGCCGGCGCGACCGGGCGAGCGGGTGCTGGAGGCGGGCACCGGCGCCGGTGCCGCACTGCTCTGCCTGGCCGCCCGGGTGGTCGGCCTCACCGGGATGGGCGTGGAGCGCGAGGCGGGGCTGGCCGCTCTGGCGCGGCAGAACATCGCCGCGAACGGCTGGACGGATCGGCTCTCGGTGCTCGCCGGCGAGGTGGGCGACCTGGGCGACGTGGCGGCGCCAGGTGCGTTCGACCATGCGCTGGCCAATCCGCCTTGGCACGACCCGGCCGCAACCGCCTCCCCGGTGGCGGCCCGCGCGGCGGCGAAGCGGGCCTCGCCCGGGCTGCTCGCGCACTGGGCGGAGGCGCTGGCCCGCCGGCTGCGCCGGCGCGGCAGCCTGACGCTGATCCTGCCGGCCGCCGCGCTGGCCGAGGGCGTGACGGCGCTGGCCGCGGCGCAATGCGGGGCGGTGACGCTGCTGCCGCTCTGGCCGCACGAGGGCGAGCCGGCCAGGCTGCTGCTGCTGCGTGGACTGAAGTCGGCGGGCGACGCTTGCCGGATGCTGCCCGGGCTCGTCCTGCACCGGCCCCAGGGCGGCTACACCGAGGCGGCGGAGGCGGTGCTGCGCGACGGCCGGCCGCTCTGTTAGGTCATATATCACACGATGTGTTCGGGACATCGCTATGCAACTCTACAAGCTCTCGTGGCGCAACATCATGGTGGCGCCCTCTCCGGCGGCAGCACTCGCCGCCGCACATCGCTGGGAGCCGGCAACCACCCGGATTGCCGCGGGAACACAGGTCGACATGCGAAGCCCTCTGGTTGCGGCGGGCGACACCGAGCAGGCCGACAGCTTCGCAAAAAAGCATTGCTCCTACAGCGACTACTGGGCGCCGCCCGTCGATCTGGCGTGCTTTCCAGAAGTCGCTTTGTTTTCTCGGGACACCAACATCATAGCGGGCTGGAACTGGGTGTTCGATGAGCTCGATTATAATCAGACCGTTACGACCAATGACGGTTTCCTGAATCCCGACGGGCGCCGCCTGCTTCTGCGGGACGAGCTGAAAGCGCAGTGGGACGAAGCGGCGTATGTCAAGTCGAACACCTACATCCTCCACCCCCGCTTTCACTTCAATTACTACCATTGGACGGTGGAAGGCCTGAGCCAGCTCCGCCTGATTCGAAAAACATTGTCGCTGTTTGACACCATCGCCGTCCCCCCCTTGAACAGGTTCCGGGCTGTCCTCGCCGAGCTGCTGCCCGAGAACAAGTTCATGACCCTAGAAGAAGGCAAATGCTATCGGTTCCGAAACGCCGCGATCTGCACCGCGCACGGGTTCGGGGATCGGCTGCATCCCTGGGGCGGCGACTCGGTCGCCCTGTTGCGTGAAGAGATGCGATGGCGATCCGGTGCGCGGCCGACGCTGGGCGAGCCGGTCTATCTGACACGCAATGCATCGGGCTGGCGCCCCATGCGCAACGAAAAAGACTTGGAGAGCGGCCTCGCGAAGCTGGGCTTTCGCATCGTCAACACCGATGGCATGGGCCTCAGCGAGCAAGTCCGCGAATTCTCGCGCGCCAGCCTGCTCGTCTCGCCGCATGGCGCGGGTCTGACCAACATGATCTATCTTCCGAGCGGAGCGAGAGCGATCGAGCTGCGCCCGCTGAACTCGCAGATGCTCGGCAGCCCGCTCCGCAACCGGGGACTCCCCAATCTTGCCAACCTGCTCGATGTCGACTACGGCACGTTGGTCTTCCAGAACCAAATCGACCACGACGAATGGACTGTGGACGTGCCCTTCGTCATCGCGCAGCTGCAAGACTTGCTGGGCGCCTCGCTAGGCGGCAGCGGTCGCGCGCAGCAACCGGCCATCCATGGCGCGAACATCGCCACCGCCTCGCGCAAGCCCATTCTGGCGTGCTTCGTGCCATTCCGCTCCGAAGACGAGCTGCTGCAGAACAACGGGACGCTCGGCATTCTCGCCGCCGAGCAGTACCTGATTATGAAGCAGGAGATCACCGACTATACGGTCGAACTCTATGATCGCGACACGGATTACGACCGGCAAACCGACGTGCTCATGCTGCTCACCGCGCTGCCCGCGGTACCCGACGAGGTGATGCTCGGGTTCGACAGGGTCGTGTATTTTTTCGAAGATTTCGATCACTGGAAATTGCAAAACGACTCGGTGTATGCGGCGAAGGCGCAGTTCCTCGGGGGCGTCCTGCACCCGCTGCAAAGTGTCGCCGACCAACTCGCCGGTGCGCTGCAGAAACCCTCGGTCGGCGTGCCCTGGTCGCTGGCGCGCATCCCCGCCGAAATCCCGCCCAAAAGCGCCGAGCCCAGCCTGTTCGTCGACATGGACCCGCGCGATCAGCTGGCCCGCTCGCTGCAGCGTGGCGCAGACTTCATCACCGCAATCTCACCGATGGCGGCCAGGATATTCGTCCCGGAAAGCTGCCACGGACTTCTGCCCGATCATGTACAAAAGCGCGCGACGCCGGTGCCGTTCCTGCCGCATGAGGACTTCCTGCGCCTGCTCGGCACAACTTGGTTCTACGCGTCCGGCATCGAAAGCTCGTACGAATTCATCGTTCTGGAGTCGGCTTTCCTGGGCTGCGGCCTGATCTCGCTCAACTCTGCCATCAGGACGGAGCATCTGAACCGAAGCTGCGTGCTTCACTTCGACGGCCAACCCGATTTCCCGGACCTGCTCAAGGATGCGGTGGACCGCTTCGACGCATCCGCGATCATGCAGGACGCGCGCCGGCTCTACAGCCGCGACGGCATCAGGAGCATCCCGCGCATCCTTGCCGCGATGTTCGCCCCGCACCGCAACGGGCCGTGACCGCGCCGCGCTATTTCACGCCAGCCGCGACCAAAGCGTCGACCAGCCGGTGTCCGGGCCCACGGTCGGGGCGCAACCGGACTCGCCG